>Ga0209677_100966_pt1 | contig 13973 bp, 16 predicted proteins | sample AraplaCvi_mCL_r2_2_FD_184285 | JGI IMG/M metagenome (GOLD analysis project Ga0209677, IMG submission 184285) | Arabidopsis root microbial communities from North Carolina, USA - plate scrape CL_Cvi_mCL_r2 (SPAdes) (version 2) | ecosystem: Host-associated > Plants > Roots > Endosphere | place: USA... | reverse complement strand
CATGGCATCGGCGGCGGCAATCATGGAGTCCGTAGAATGCTTGCCGCAAGTCTTCACAGGCTCCGCCTGAACGGGCGGAATCACTTCAGGCACAGATGTCTCAGACTTTGCCGCCAACGTCCAGAAGGGCGCGCTCGCAACCGAAGAGTTGTCTCAGACTTCAGGACAAGAAGTACCGCGACGAAGGTTCAGTTCGCCATAGGTGGTGGTGTCTCCGACTTTATTGGCATTGAACATCTGTGTTCAGTGCCAATAAAGTCGGAGACAGCGCAATAAAGTCGAGACAAGGCAATAAAGTCGGAGACAGCAGGCAGGGCTACGGGCCTCTCTTCAAAGCGGCGCGACGGGCACGACCTCGATTCCAGAGAGGCCCGCATCGGACGACAACCGCTCAATCGCTTCTTTTGCCGCTTCATTGGCGTAGATGCGGATCGCAGCTGTCGACGGATCCTTGAAGACGGCTGCAGTTTTGGGAACCTTGGCTTCGTCGAACGCCTCAAGGATCACGGTGCCGAACTCGTCGCGGCGCGTCTTGTTTTGGTCAACGCACTCGAGGAGGTTGGTGCAGTTGAAAGCGTAGAGCGTCTCGCCGCCGTGATGGAGCTCGAGAAGCTGGCCGAATCGCGAGAGGAAGCCGCCGATGGCGGCTCGGGCTTTGGCGTCAAGGACAAGGGTCCCCGCCATGAAAGCCATGACGTTGGCCGGCTCGCGCAGTTTGGACTTGGCCTTGACGCGCGAGAACAGTTCCACCGGAGGGCGGTGCATCCAGTCCTTAAGCTGGCCTTCGAAGTCGAAAAATCCCTTGGCGACGTCGCTCTTGTCGCCGGCGACGAGCACGGGGCGGTTGTCCATATCGCCTGGCCGGATTTCCCACACTGCCATCGTCGTCCTCCTCACATAGCCGCAGATCGCGGGCGGTTACTGTTCAAGCCAGCGGGAAAGAGCCAGCGAGCATCTCGCCGCGCATTTTTCTGAGCGCCCCACGCCCTGCTGGCTGAGACGTTTTGTCGACGACGCGGAGGCGCGCTTCAACCCTCAGGTAGTAACGCGCGCTCGCGTGCAGTCGATCGTGCGCCACGGCGTTGGGGAGCGAGGGCACGTTCGACGACAGGTAGGCAGGAAGGAACACACCGTTGTCGGCGTCGTTGATGCCGATACCCCAGCCGAAGAGCATCAGGCGCGATCGGTAGGCGTCGGGGTGGCCCGAGGCAACGATGTGGTGGGCGCAGACATTGGCCACGCGCGCCTGCCCGTCCTTCTTCAAGTTGCGGTCGAGGGTGCGGCGATGGTTCGCCCCCTCGCGGTCGGCGTCGGTTTCGAGTTGGTCAGGGGTGTAAGCCGTCGGCGTCTCGCGCGTCTTGCCCTTGGCATCGTACCGCGCAAAAAACCGTTGGGGCCGACGGGCCGGGGCAGGCAGCCCGTTCTCAGCACAGATTCGCTCCTTCTCCTGCTCGACCAATAGGTCGTTTCTGAGCTCGTAGGGGTTCAGGCCGGGATGGTTCGCAGCGATTTGGTTGGCGCCGATGGCCAAGTCTTGCGCTGACGTCGACGGCGCCTCGAAGATTCCGCGGGGTCGCGGCTGTTTTGCTGCTGACAAGTCTTTCTCCCTTTGGAGCCACCAGCCCGCGCGCGCCGTCCCCCGGCGGTGCTTTCGGGCCGTGAGGGGCGAGGCCTTTGGCTGCCCCTTGCCCTTCGGATGGCAATGCTCCTCGGCGGCGCATTAATCTACGGGCAGCCAAGGTCCGGCGTCAGTTTGCCATGCCTTTCGGGCTTGACCGGGTCGCTCCAATGGGGATGGAAGCGATCGCTTCTCCTAGTCTGTACATTGCCCTGGAGAAACCGGATGTGCGTAAGAGATTGCGCCGATATCGTCGGGATGTTCCCGACGTTCCGCGCATTTCTCGATCGCATTCGTTGCGAAGTACCGCTGGGGGAGGGGCGCCTGTTGTGTACAGAGCAACTGCTGCTTGAGAGCGATGCGAAGCTGGCTAAAGTTGAAGCTGAGTTTCGCCCGTCATTGCTTCGCGAGAGCCAAGCCATCATCAAAGCGCTGTCACGCCCTATTTCGATGGCAAATCACGGCCAGGAGCAGTCGTTGTCGACCGTCAGCTATCTGGCGGTCTACTGAGTCGGCTCAGTGCCTCGGCCGGACAGTACGTGGGCAAATTAGAGTTACCCCAACCATTCGTCATGTATTTACGCCTCATATCGTTCCTGCTCGCGACGTCCGCTGCTTTCAACTGTGTGGCAGCCGAGCCGGCTAGCAGCGATTGCACTCAGCTGAGCACTGCAGCCGAAGGGGATTGTTTGGTGCGTGAATACAAGGGCGCAACTGAGCTGTTGGACCAAAGGGTGCAACAACTGGTCAGCTCAGCCAGAGGCGCCGAGGTGCGATTCTCGACCCCGGAGCTCGCTCAGTCCCGTCGGCAGGCGGTATCCAAAGCCATCCTTGAGGCGCATGGCGCGTGGAAGAAGCAAGTTGAAGCCGAGTGCGGAACATTGCTTGAGGCGTCGTACGGCATTGGAAACGGCGGCCCTAACGCCGACCTGCAATGCCGTATATCGATGACTTATGAGCGCATCGGGCATCTTGGTTCTGCAGATGCCTATGCTTGGTTGCGCTGATGCGGGGCACAGTACTGCACCTAGTCGCGATGCGCGCTACCGGCCAGTAGCCGCCTTCAACGGTAGACCGCTTTCAGGCACTTGAAACGATGAGTATTATCGCAATACGTCAAGTTGTAGATTGCTGGAACTCGGAGGGCGTGGAATTGCACGCGGCTCTGCCGGTGTCAGAGATCGAGCGACTATCAGCACTGCTGTGGCGACCTCTTCCTGAGGAGGTGAAATTCCTCTATTCGATCTGCGGAGGAATGCCGAGAGGCGTTGTCGATGAACGCTGGTTTGAGTTGTGGCCTCTTGAGCGTGCGGTCAATGAATCAAGCCGCTTTCCGCGCGGGTTCGTCCCGTTCGCGGAGGGATTTCTGTCGGCCCATCTCTACTGCTTGCATTTGGGCCGCGTGACTACCGCGTCAGTGCACGTTGACGATTCTTTCAATGGAGAGTCGCTCGAACCGATTGCCCCATCGTTGGAAGAGGCATTTCAAATGCTCATTGATGACCCAAAAGCTTTCCGTCTCCCGTAGAGACGTCGTCCTTTGTATGTCAGAAGGTGACGCCCAAACGTCGGCTTTTCGGCTGTGAATCTTCCGGCGTCGATTTCCGCATTGGGTCGGCAACAGTCTCGCGACCCTCCGATTCGAACATCTGCCACGGGCCAGCCAGCGGTCATTTGACCAGGGCCGCCTGTCAGATGCCGTGCATGGCCGCTTATGCCGCGCCTAGGTCGCAGACAGGTCATTGTGTCCCTGCACCGGCGGCGGAGAAGATCTGCAGGAAGCGCCGACCTCCTCCAGTCCAGCTCTGCCATGAGTGAACGCTATCTCGTCAGCAAGGTGAGGTCACGTTCACAGGTGAACCCTGCATGCCTCAGTTTGCACTAGCTCACATGATGAGCTTGAGAGCTGTGAATACCTTGACACGCTCAGATGTCTCAGACTTTGCCGCCAACGTCCACAAGGGCGCGCTCGCAAGCGAAGAGTTGTCTCAGACTTCCAGGACAAGAAGTACCGCGACGAAGGTTCAGTTTGCCATAGGTGGTGGCGTCTCCGACTTGATTGGCATTGAACATCTGTGTTCAGTGCCAATAAAGTCGGAGACAACGCAATAAAGTCGGAGACAAGGCGATAAAGCCGGCGACATCCGTGGAGGCCGGGTGTTTGAGCATGAATGTGCCCCCTCCACAGCCCGATGGGGTGGGCCCGGAACGGGAGGAGGCCAGCCCCTCGGGGGCCGGGGCGCGGCCGCAGTACGAGCGCGTCCGAGACCTACTACCACCCTACGCAAGGATGTCCGCACCCGGCCATAAGCGGTGGCTCGGCGACGTCAGGTCTATCGACCACAAGGCACGTAGCTTGCTCGAAGGCCTTCTGCCCCGGGGATGCCATGCCTGACGATAAGACCGCAGCCACACAAGATCGCAAGCTCATCGGTTCGAAAGAGGAGCCTGCGGTCTGGCGTTGGCTTCAACGGCAGGCAGCGGGCGGACGGTGGGGTACATTGCCCGCCAAGTCAAAGGCGTCGATCGGTGCACGCCCGGGCCTTTCCTCGAAGCGCGTCTGAAATGAACTCACACGCGATGGGACGAACAGCGAGGTCCGAGGATCGGCCAACCGCCGTCGCCGGCCTCGTCCTCGGCTGCGCCGTGGCGGTCCTGGGCGCCTGCAGCAAGGAAGCGCGGCCGGTCGGGGCGGCGGTGCCGCTGACGCCGCCGACGAGCGCGGTCGATCCGCGCCTTCTCCAATATCAGGGCAATAGCTTCCAGGTGTCGCAAGGCGGTCGCTACTACACGTGGTACGGCTGCGGAAGCTGCCACGCGCCCGGCGGCCGCGGGGGCCCGGATCTCGGCCTGGGCCGCTGGCGGCACGGAGGCGACTTCGACGCGGTCTACGGCTTCATCCAGCACGGACATGACGCGCAGCTCGGGGTGGCGGGCGAGCGCATCCCGGCCGAGCAGCTGTGGCAGATCACGGCCTACGTGCGCAACCTGCCCACGCTCGATCCGCAACAGCGTCGCCGGCAAGATCTCGACGCCGCGGGGGAGCCGCCGAACCGACCAGACCCGGCCCCGTCGCCATGAAGGTGGCACTCCTCATCGCGCGGCTCTCGGGGTTCGCGATTGCCAGCATGGTCGCGGGCTGCGGCGGCGTGCAGTCGCCCCTCTTTCCGGCGGGCGAGCAGGCCGGCCGCGTCTTCTCGCTGTTGCAGGTGATGCTGTGGGTATGCGGAGGGGTGTACCTGCTGGTGATGGCGTTCCTGGGCTGGAGCCTGTGGCGCGCGCGGCGTCCGGCCGCGACGGCGCCGGCCGGCGACGAGAAACTGGATCGTGGGTTGCGACGCTGGATCGCCCTGGTTCTCGCCGGGCTGACGATCCTGATCGTCACCAGCTTCTTAACCGACCGCTTTCTCGCCCGGCCACTGGCCGGTGAGGCGATCGACATCCGCGTCACCGCGCAGCAGTGGTGGTGGCGGATCGCCTATCGTGACCCGGCCAGCGGGGCCTGGATCGAGACCGCCGACGAGCTGCACCTGCCGGTCGGCCGCACTGCCCGCGTCACGCTCGCATCCTCCGACGTGATCCACAGCTTCTGGGTGCCCAACGTCGCCGGCAAGATGGACGTCATTCCCGGCCGGCGCAACGTCATCCACCTGACGCCCCGCCGCCTGGGCTGGTTTCGCGGCCAGTGCGCGGAGTTCTGCGGCACGCAGCATGCGCTGATGGCGTTGGACGTGAAGGTCGAGACGGCGGACGACTTCCGCGCCTGGCTGAGTCTGCAGGCCCGCGACGCGACGCCGCCGACCGATGCGACGCTCGTGCGCGGCATGAAGGTCGTGACGGAAGGGGCCTGCGCCCAATGCCACGTCGTTCGGGGCACCGCGGCCGACGGTCGCCCCGGGCCCGACCTGACCCATGTCGGGTCGCGTCGAACGCTTGCCGCCGGCGCTCTTCCCATGAGCCGCGGTGCACTCCAAGGGTGGATCGTCCAGCCGCAGGCGCTCAAGCCCGGCACGCTGATGCCCGCGGTGGGCCTCGAACCGGTCGATGCCGACGCGGCGGCACGTTTCCTGGAGTCACTGCGATGAGTTTCGCGATCGGCCAGGCGTCATCGGTCGACGTCACGCGGCAGCCGGCCGTGTGGCAAGACGCCCCGGGCCTGCTCGGCTTCCTGACCACCGTCGATCACAAGCGCATCGCCGCGCGCTACGTCATCACCGCGTTGTTGCTGCTCTTCCTGTCCGGCCTGCTTGCCCTGGACATGCGCGTGCAGATCACGCAGCCGTTCGTGCATCGAATGACGCCGCAGCTCTACAACGAAGCGTTCGCGCTGCACGGCTCGACCATGCTGTTCCTCGTCTCGGTGCCGGTGATGGAGGCGATGGCGCTGTGGCTGGTGCCGCTGATGCTGGGGCAGCGCAACATGGCCTTCCCGCGCCTGACCGCTTTCAGCTACTGGCTCTACCTTGGCGGCGTGCTCACGCTGTGGATCTCGCATGCCCTGGACATCACGCCGGACCTCGGCTGGTTCGAGTACCCGCCGCTTTCCGGGCCCACCTATTCGCCGGGACACCGCGCCGACATCTGGGCGCAGATGATCACCTTTACAGAGGTCGCGGCGCTCGCGGCGTCGGTCAACACCGCGGCAACCATCCTGAAGATGCGCCCGCCCGGCATGACGCTCGCCCGCATGCCGATGTTCCTGTGGGCGATGCTGGTCGCCTCCGTCATGACCATCGTCGCGCTGCCCGCCGTGATGCTGGTCACCAGCATGCTGATCTCGGATCGCCTGGTCTCGACGCAGTTCTTCGTGCCGGCAGGCGGCGGCGATGCGCTGTTGTTCCAGCACATGTTCTGGTTCTTCGGTCATCCGGAGGTCTACATCATCTTCGTGCCGGCGGTCGGCTTCGTGTCGGCGATCGTCGAGACCTTCTCGCGCCGGCCGCTCTACGGCCATGTCGCGATGGTGACGTCGGTGCTGGCCATCGCGACGCTCGCCTTCGGCCTGTGGGTGCACCACATGTTCGCGGTCGGCCTGCCCCGGCTCGGCAACTCGTTCTACACCGCGGCCAGCATGGCGGTTGCGCTGCCGGCCGGCATCCAGATCTACTGCTGGATTGCCACGCTCTGGAGCGGCCGACCCCGTTTCGCGACGCCGCTGCTCTGGGTCATCGGCTTCATCGCGACCTTCGTCATCGGCGGCCTCTCGGGCGTGATGACGGCCTCGGCGCCGCTCGACCTGCAGTTGACCGACACCTACTTCATCGTCGCCCACCTGCATTACGTGCTGGTCGGCGGCGCGATCTTCCCGCTGCTGGGCGCGTTGCGGTACTGGTACCCGAAGGCGACGGGCCGGATGATGTCCGAGCGGCTGGGCCGCTGGAGCTTCGGACTGATCGTCGGCGGCTTCAACCTCGGCTTCTTTCCCATGCACCTGCTCGGGCTGGCCGGCATGCCGCGCCGCATCTACACCTACGGGCCGGAGATGGGCTGGGGGCCGCTCAACCTGGTCGCGACGCTCGGCTCGGCGATCGCCGTGGCAGGGGGACTCCTTTTCGTCTACGACGCGATCGCAAGTCTCTACCGCGGCGCGGCGGCGGGCGCCGATCCGTGGGGCGGCCCGTCCCTCGAGTGGGCGACGACGTCTCCGCCACCGCCGCACAACTTCGAGGACACCCCGGTCGTGGAGAGCCTCACCCCGCTCTGGGACGACGGCGCGCGGCCAGTCATGCGGGGCCTGTCGCTGCAACGACGCGAAGTGCTGGTCACCTCGGTCTTCGACGCGGCGCCGCTCTATCGGCAAAAGAGCGCGGCGCCCTCGTTCTGGCCGCTCGTCACCGCGCTCGCGGTGACGGTGCTCTTCATCGGCAGCATCTTCACGCCCTGGGCGACGGTCTGGGGTGCGGTGCCGGTGACGCTGTCGCTGGCCGCCTGGTTCTGGCCCAGCCGGCCGCGGGCGACGACGGGGCCCCTGCGGGTGGAACGGCGATGACGGCGACACACGCGATCCGCGTCGTTGGCGACGATCTCTCGTCGCTGCCCGACAGCGCCGACGGCCCGCGCAGCCTGGTCTGGTGGAGCAACCTCGGCTTCATGCTGATCGAGGGCACCGGCTTCGCGCTCGCGGCCGGCGCCTACCTGTACCTTCAAAGCCAGACCCCGACGTGGCCGCCGCACGGCGACGCCCGGCCGGGGTTGTTCTGGAGCTCGCTGTTCACCGTCGCCCTGCTGGCCAGCAATTGGCCCAACCGCTGGCTGGCGCGCGAGGCGCGGCGCAAGAACGAAAGAACCGTTCGCTGGGGCTCGCTGGGCATGACGCTGGTCGGTGCGCTGCTCGCAGCGATCCGCGCGGGCGAGCTGTCGCAGCTGAACATCCGCTGGGATCACGACGCCTACGGCTCGGCGACGTGGCTCCTGATGCTGTTGCACACCACGCACATCCTCACCGAGCTGCTCGAGATGTTCGTGGTGACGCTCTGGCTGTTCACCCACTCCGTGGGCGACGACGAATTCGCCGACGTCGAGGACAACGCGAACTACTGGAGCTTCGTCGTGTTCGCCTGGCTGCCACTCTACGGACTCGTCTACTGGGTCCCGCGGATGACATGACAGACGATCCCGACCTTCCTCGCGCTCACACTCGCCTGCGCGGGTGGGTGGCCCTCGTGCTGCCAGCCGTGGCCTGGTTCGTCTACGAGATCGGCCTAGCGGCTGCGTTGCGTCTGTCCTGCACCGTCGTCGGCCTCGGGCTGGGCGCCACGTGGGGCGGCCTCAGCCTGCTGATCTGCGGAGCCGGCTACTTCCTGGGCCGGTCGGCACGTGGCGGACGGCCGGCGGCGCATTGGCTCGAACGCGTGGCGGTGTGGTCCGCCGGCCTGTTCGCGCTGGCCATCGCCTTTCAGACGGCAGCGACTCTGCTGGTTCCACCGTGCGCCCGCTGAAACCGCTCGACTCGGCGCTGGGCGCCCTGCTGTTGTCCGCTTCGCTCGGCGCGCTGGCGCATGACGGGGACGGCCCACTCCCGGGCACGGGCGGCTTCCCGTGGTCGTTCGAGGCGAGCGCCGTCGCGCCGCTGGGCCTGTCGGCGCTGCTGTTCGCCGCTGGCTGGTGGCGGCTACGATCGCGTTCCCACGCGCAGCGCCGATCGCTGCGCCGTCGCGCCGGCCTGTTCTCGGCCGGCTGGCTCGTGACCGCCTTGGCGCTCGTCTCGCCCTTGCACGCGGCGGGGGAGGAGTCCTTCGCGGCGCACATGATCGAGCACGAGCTGCTGATGCTGGTGGGCGCGCCCATGCTGGTGGCCGCGCGGCCGCTCGCCGTGCTCCTCTGGTCGTTCCCGAGAGGCGTGCGCCGGTTCATCGGCGGGTGCGTGACGCGCCCGCACGTGACGCGGGCCTGGCACCGTTCGACGGAACCGTTCACGGCCACCTTGCTGCAGTCGGCGGCGCTTTGGCTGTGGCACGCGCCGGTGCTGTTTGACCTGGCGCTCGACAGCGAAGGCTGGCATGCGGCGCAGCACCTGTCCTTCTTCGGGAGCGCCCTGTTCTTCTGGACGGCCGTGCTGCGCGGCGAGAAGCAGGGAGCGCCACGGGACGGTCGCGGCGTGGCTGCGGCCTGTCTGTTCGCCACCTCGCTCGTCTCCGGCGCGCTGGGCGCCTTGATGGCGATGTCGCCCAGCCCCTGGTATGCCGGCTACGCGCGGCTTTCGACCGCACCCTTCGGGCTGACCACGGCGGAAGACCAGCAGCTCGCCGGACTGCTCATGTGGATCCCGGGGGGCCTCGTCCATGCGGCATTCGCACTCTGGTTGCTCCGGGGTGTCCTTCACGGCGACAAGCCGGTGCAGCGCAGGGGGGCCGATGCGACCTAGCTTGATCTTCCTCAGCAGCCTCACCGGCCTGGCCGTGCTGAGCGCAGCGGCGTCACTGGGCGTCCTCGAGTGGCAGGACCACGACCGCAGCCAGATCACCGCAGCGGCGCTGGCGGGCGGCAACGTGGACGCTGGCAAACGCGCGATCGGCCGATTCGGTTGCGGGGGCTGCCACGTGATTCCCGGCGTCGACGGCGCGGATGGCCGCGTCGGTCCGTCGCTGGACGGCGTGGCGCTGCGCGCGCAGATCGCCGGCCGCACGAACAATTCGCCGGACGGCCTGATCCGCTGGATCCAGCATCCACAGGCCATGGACCCGGGCAACGCGATGCCGGAGCTCGGGGTCAGCGACACGGAGGCGCGGGACATCGCGACGTACCTGTACACGCTTCGGTCGGAACACTGAGCCGCCGCAGTGCCTTTTCCGATTCCGATGGACGCCCGCAACCGCACCGGTCGCTGGAGTGCCAACAGACGGTGGCGAGACCGCCTCATGAGCGCATCGGAGTCCGCCCCGTGCGTTGACGAGTTGCAGGCGAAATGAAGATTCTGGATTCACGTGTGTTCTGCTGAGGTCAGGTGAGACGCGTCCAAACACCCGATCCAAACGACCGCATGGCATCGGCGGCGCGATCATGGAGTCCGTAGACTGCTTGCCGCAAGTCTTCACAGGCTCCGCCTGAACGGGCGGAATCACTTCAGGCACAGATGTCTCAGACTTTGCCGCCAACGTCCACAAAGGCGCGCTCGCAAGCGAAGAGTTGCCTCAGACTTCAGGACAAGAAGTACCGCGACGAAGGTTCAGTTCGCCATAGGTGGTGGTGTCTCCGACCTTATTGGCATTGAACAGTCTGCTGTTCAGTGCCAATAAAGCACTGCGGGTCGCGCCACGCTGCGCGCCAGTGTCTAAGGCCTGACCCCGGCCACCCTCACGATCGACACGTTTCGAACGGCCCGACCTTGGTCGCGCTGACCTGGCACGTGGATGCCACGACGGGGCTGCGCCGCCACGCGCAGGCAGGCCTTTTCTCGCGCGCCGAAAACCGCCCGGCTGGAGTGGCTCCTCCGACTTCGCGCAGGATGACGGGTGTTGGGCGGTCGCTCGCGGTCGACACCCGTGTCGACGACAAGTAAAGTCCGGATCGTCGTTGCGTCGTATTGATATTTCAAGTATTCTTGTATCATGCAAGAAGACGATGTCATCCGGGCATTGGCAGCCCTCGCCCACCCGTTGCGGCTTCGCGTGTTCCGCGCCCTGGTCGTGGTCGGCCCCGAGGGGCTGACGCCTGGTGTCATGGCCGATGGCTTGAACGCGACCGCGACGAGCCTGTCTTTCCATCTCAAGGAGCTCGCGCACGCCGGCCTGGTCACCCAGGAGCGCGACGGGCGGAACCTGATCTACCGCGCCGCCTACGACCGGATGAATGGCGTGCTGTCCTTCCTCACTGAAAACTGCTGCGCCGGCGCGACATGCGCCGTCGCTCCTGCCCCGGCCGCCTGCGGCTGCTGACTCCCACCACTGGAGATCATGATGAAGCGATTCCACGTCCACGCCCACGTCGAAGACCTGCAAGCCAGCATCGCCTTCTACTCCGCGATGTTCGCCGCCGAGCCCACGCGGGTCGAGGGCGACTACGCCAAGTGGATGCTCGACGATCCGCGCATCAACTTCGCCATCTCGACCCGCGGAGACAAGCTCGGCGTCGACCACCTGGGCATCCAGACCGACACCGAGGAGGAACTCGCCACGCTCAAAGCCCAGGCTGGGGCGGCCGACCTCACGCTGCTGGACGTCGGCGAGACCACCTGCTGCTATGCGCGCAGCGACAAGTACTGGGTGACGGACCCGCAGGGCATCGCCTGGGAGCAATTCCACACGCTGGGCAACATCCCGGTGTTCAGCGAGAACACGCCAAGGGGCCAGGAGCAGGCGTCCGCTTGCTGCGCCGGCCAGGCGCCGCGCGGAAGGCCCGTCGGCATTGCCGTCACCGGCGCCCCGGCCGCTTCCTGCTGCTGACGAGGTCTCGCGAGCCCATGACGACCAACGTCCTCATCCTGTGCACCCACAACTCGGCACGCAGCGTGTTGTCCGAGGGCATGCTGAACCATTGGGCCGCCAGGCTCGGCAAGGCCGTCGAGGCGTTCAGCGCCGGCAGTGCGCCCAGCGGTCGGATCAACCCGTTCGCGCTGAGGGCGCTGCAGGCCGCAGGCATCTCGACGGAGGGCTACCGCAGCAAGAGCTGGGACGAGTTCACGCGGCCTGGTGCGCCGCGCATGCGCATCGTCATCACCGTCTGCGACAGCGCCGCTTCGGAGCAATGCCCGCACTGGCCCGGCAGCCCGGTCCAGGTGCACTGGGGCTACCCCGACCCGTCGAACGCGCCGGAGGCCGACAAGGAGACGGCCTTCGACCTCACGCGCGAGGCGATCGGCTACCGGATGCTGCAGCTGCTGCAACTGCCGTTCGAGCAGATGAAGGACGACGAACTGCAGGTCGCGCTTGCGGCGATGGCCAAGAGCTGACCATGGGCACCAGCGCGAAGCAAAAGCTCGGCGCGGAAGCCCTCGGCACCGTGCTGCTGCTGGCCGTCGTGATCGGCTCAGGAATCATGGCGGAGCGGCTCGCCGGCGGCAACGTCGCCATCGCCCTGATCGCCAACACGCTGGCCACCATGGGCGGCCTGTACATCCTGATCGAGGTGTTCGGGCCCATCAGCGGCGCGCACTTCAACCCGGCGGTCTCGCTCGTGATGGCCTACCGGCGTCAACTCACCTGGTCGCTGACGGCAGGCTACATCGTCGTCCAGCTAGTGAGCGCCATGCTGGGAGCCTGGCTGGCGCATGCGATGTTCGACCTTCCCGTCGTGCAGTTCTCGACGAAGGTCCGCGCCGGCAGCGGGCAATGGATCGCCGAGGGCGTCGCGACCTTCGGCCTGCTGCTGGTCATCCTGCGGGCGCCGGCGGCGCGCGTGGCCGCCATGGTCGCGGCCTACATCGGCGCCGCGTACTGGTTCACCGCCTCGACGTCGTTCGCCAACCCGGCCGCCGCCTTCGGCCGCATGTTCAGCGAGAGCTTCGCTGGCATCGCGCCGTCCAGCGTGCCAGGTTTCGCGCTGGCCGAGCTCGTGGGCGCCGCCGCGGCCGTCGCCGCGCACCACTTCTTCCGGGCAACGCCCGGTGCGCCGATCATCGAACCTGAACGACACGAGCCCACCAATGCCTGATCTTGACCTCACCTTCCCGGCACTCGATGCCGCACTATTCGAGAAGCCGACGCAAGAGGACTTGGCGGCACGCGACCCATCGATCCATGCGCCGCGCTTTCTCCTGCTCTACGGCTCGCTGCGCGAGCGCTCGTACAGCCGCCTGCTGATCCATGAGGCGGCTCGCCTGCTGACAGCCCTGGGCGGCGACGTCAGGATCTTCGACCCGACCGGCCTGCCACTGCCGGACGGCGCGCCGGACACGCACCCGAAGGTCCAGGAGCTTCGGCAGCTTGCCGAATGGTCCGAGGGCATGGTGTGGTGCTCGCCCGAGCGCCATGGGGCCATGACCGGCATCATGAAGGCCCAGATCGACTGGATTCCCCTGTCCGTCGGCGCGGTGCGCCCGACGCAGGGCAAGACGCTGGCGGTGATGGAGGTCTCGGGCGGCTCCCAGTCGTTCAACGCAGTCAACCAGATGCGCATCCTGGGACGCTGGATGCGCATGATCACGATCCCCAACCAGTCGTCGGTCGCCAAGGCTTTCAACGAGTTCGGCGACGACGGCCGCATGAAACCCTCGGCGTTCTACGATCGCGTGGTCGACGTCATGGAGGAGCTGTTCAAGTTCACGCTGCTCACCCGCGACGTCAGTGCGTACCTGGTCGACCGGTACAGCGAGCGCAAGGAGAGCGCCGAGGCGCTGTCCAGGCGCGTGAACCAGCGAGCCATTTGAGGAGCAAACCGGCGCACCAGAGGCGGCGACTTCTCCGGCTGGCGCGCGGGAGTGGAGACGGCATGGCGATCTCCGCACCCGCCTGCGCATTTCTCGTGAGACGTTGCAATCCGAAGTGGATCGAGCCGCGTATGCCTCACATCGCGGCCGTGATGGCTGGTGAAATGCGTTTCGACAGTCCTCAAAAGGGCGACACCATGAAATCCGCTTCTTCCGCCACACTCGCGCTGGCCGCGATACCCTGAAGAGCCCCGGCCTGTCCATGCCACCACCCTGACGACTCTTCCATGCCCACCGCCCTTGACCGCGCGCGCCACCATCGAGCCTGCGAATGACCCATCCGTCCGATCCGCCGTACTTGCGCGGTGGAGGCGCCATGGGCGCACTGATCCGCGGCCACGACTGGTCGTCGACGCCGCTTGGCGCCATGGACCGCTGGCCGCTTTCCTTGAAGACGGCCGTGGGTCTGATGGTCCGCGCACAGCAGCCGATGTTCATCAGCTGGGGACCGCGCCAGATCCTGCTCTACAACGATTCCTACATCCCGATCCT
>Ga0209677_100964_pt1 | contig 13991 bp, 9 predicted proteins | sample AraplaCvi_mCL_r2_2_FD_184285 | JGI IMG/M metagenome (GOLD analysis project Ga0209677, IMG submission 184285) | Arabidopsis root microbial communities from North Carolina, USA - plate scrape CL_Cvi_mCL_r2 (SPAdes) (version 2) | ecosystem: Host-associated > Plants > Roots > Endosphere | place: USA... | reverse complement strand
GGTGGCGCGATCGGCGGTGAAGACGACGTGCATGCCGAGGGGCCGGCCCTCGGTCAGCAGCTGGAGGAACATGTTGTAGTAGGCCGACCGCCCGAGACCTGTGTCGTATTCGTCTTTGAAGGCCGGGAACCCGTCGAGGAGCAGCAGTACCCGGGGTTCGTCCGGCCGTCCCGCCAGCCGCCGGTACTCGACGATGTCGCCGGCGTTCACCTCGCTGTAGCGTCGGGACCGCGCATCGAGCATGTCCTTCACCGTGCGCAGCAGCCGGGTCACCCGCTCGTGGTCGTCTCCGCTGACCACCGAGCCGACGTGCGGGAGCGCCTCGAGCATCCGGAGCGTACCGGTGCCGAAGTCCAGCCCGTAGACGTGGACCGGGCCGCCGGCGGGGGTGAGGCCCGCGGCGACGCCGAGCGTGCGCAGCACAACGCTCTTCCCCGCGCCGGAGGTGCCGAAAACCGCCATGTGGCCGTCGCGGTCGGGGAAGAAGGACGCCGGTGTCTGCAACTGCTGCTCCGGCCGGTCGATCATGGCCATCATCAGTTCGGTGTCCGTCGACTGCGGAAGAGCGAGCAGATCGACGATCGCCGGCAGCTCGTCGAGCCACGGCCGGCGAGGCGCGGGGATCTCGGCCGTCCCGGCGGCGGCGATCAGGTTCTCGACCAGGCGGACCTGATCGTTGGGTCCCAGGTCCGTCACCTGCAGGTTCGGATCGGCGATCTGCTCCGGCTCCCACTGCACCTCGGCGCCGAACCGCAACTCGGAGATCTTCACGACCGTCGGGTCCGGCTCGCCGCTCGTCCAGCCGCCGGCGTAGCCCGACTGGAACGGGATGAGCCGCCCGGGCCCCGTCTTCGCAATGCCGCGACCCGGGATGGACGGATCGAACGACGCGGCCACCGTGTCGCCGACCACATCCACGCTGTCATTCTCGTCGGCCACCCGCAGTGCAACGCGCAGGTTCGTGTTCGCACGCAGATTGTCCTTGATCACACCGGCGGGCCGCTGCGTCGCCATGATCAGGTGGATGCCGAGGGAGCGACCGCGCTGAGCGATGTCGACCACCCCGTCCACGAACTCCGGCACCTCTCCGACGAGCGCGGCGAACTCGTCGATCACCAGGATGAGCGCAGGAGGGCACTCCGGGTCGCCCCGCTTCTCCAGCTCGATCAGGTCTTTCGCTTTCTTGCGGTTGAGCAGGTGCTCGCGATGGCGCAGCTCCGCCCGGAGGCTGGTCAGCGCGCGCCGCACCAGGTGCGGACTGAGGTCGGTGACCAGTCCGACGCAATGCGGGAGGCGCACGCACTCGGCGAAGGCCGAGCCGCCCTTGTAGTCCACGAACAGGAAGGTGACCCGGTCCGGGCTGTACTCGGCCGCCATCCCGAGCACCCACGCCTGCAGGAACTCCGACTTGCCCGAGCCGGTCGTGCCGCCGACCAGCGCGTGCGGACCCTGTGTCCGGAGGTCGAGATGCATGGCGTCCGGCGACCCCTGTCCGACGATCGCGCGCAGCGTTCCTGCGCGTTTCCGCGCGACCGCCGGCGCGCCGCTGCGGTCGTGGATGGAGTTGTTCTGTGTCCAGCGTTCGACCGCGGCATGAGGATCCGCGGCGAGGTCCGCGTCGACGAGGGTGAGCATCGACACACTCCTCGGCAGATCGCTCGAGTCGGCGACCACCGCGCTCGCGTCCACCACGGGAGCCAGCCGGCGAGCCAGGATGCGCGCGTATTCGGCCGACACGCCCTCGACGCGGACCTCGGGCACCGTCATCCCGAGCCGGACGAATCCGACCGAGGCCGCGTCCAGGCCGGCGGAGACGTCGACGAAGGTCCGGCAGGCCGCGGGGAGCGCTTCAACGGTGTGCGCCATCCAGATCGGGTAGACGTTGGCGTCCGCCGCGTACTCGAGAACCTGGGCGAGCCGTGCCCGGTCGACGGGCGCCTCGTTGTCGATCACGACGACGAGGGACGCGACGAGCGGATTGATCGAACCGGTGGTGTTCCCCGATCCGACAGCGGAGCCGCGGTGCACTGCGGCCGCCCCTTCGTCGTGGGCGCCGCGCGCGCTGTCCGCCCTGCGCTTGACGTCGATCCGGGTCTCGATCAGCTCCTCGAGCGCGTTCAGGATCGAGGTGGCGGTGGAGGTGCTGTCCGCGAGATGCACGCCGGCGAGCGAGCTCTGCGGCGACGAGGTGTGCGGCAGCCACTTGAGCCACTCGAACTCGGCGGTCGAGCGCGCACCGAGGATCGCGGCGATCGTCAGTTCTGCGGGTGAGTGCAGGCCGGCGTACTGCACGATCAGTGCGCGCACGGTATCCGCCACGCTGGTGCCCGGTCCGCACACACCGAGTGCACCCGCGAGTTGCAGGTTCTCGACCAGCGGCACGTCGGAGACGAGCTCGGCGCGCGCCTTCAGCTCTTCGACGGCGCGCGTGTACGCCGGCAGCCCCTTGCCGAAGTCGTCCGACGTGACGGTGTTGCGGCTCGGCATCGTGCCGAGGCCCAGTCGCACGTCGAGGAAGTTCCAGTGCTCCGGCCGCCGGGTCCAGAGCATCGGACCGAGCTGCAGGGCGTCGGCATAGATCTCGGCCACCGAGGGGCTCTCGCGCCGGCGGGCCTCCTGCTCGCGCGGGACCTCCGCCAGGACGCGGGCTTCGAGGTCCTCCAGCTGCAGTTCGAACTTCTCGGTGGAGATCTTGAGCTTGCGTTTGACACCGCTGGACTGGGCGACGTAGCTGCCGAGCATCATCATCGGTGCGAGCGCGATGAACGCCAGGGAGAGGGGGTTGCGCGTGACGGCGAACATCACCGCACCCATCACCGCGGGGGCGACCATCATCACCCACGGGAAGACCTGAGGCTCCGACTCCCCGGGGATCTCGGGCGAGGGGTACTTCTGCCCGGGGTAACGACCCTCCACCCTCGGTGATCGGTTGAATCGCAGAACCCCGCCGCGCTCGAGCACCTGCTGGGTCGTCTCGGCTGCGGCTGGCGCTTCTGCGGTGAACCGGATCTCCGAGTCGCCCAGGATCACGCTCTGCCCGCTGCTCAGGCGAACCCGCGAGACGAGCCCTCCGTCGACGAGGATGCCGTTCGCCGAGTTCAGATCGATCACTTCCACGCCGCCGGGGCCGACCTCCACCCGGGCATGGCGCTTGGAGACGAGTGGATCCTCGAGCACCACGTCGTTTCCGGCCACGCGGCCGATCGTGCTATTCCCGGCCGGGAGCAGGAACTCCGCCCCGCGCGCCGGGCCCGTCATCACGCGCACCGTCGCGGCGGCGGCGCCGCGCTGCGGTGAACCCGCTGCGGACGCCTCCGTGCCGCACCGGACGACGACCGCGTTGAAGCCGGATCCGATCGCCGCCTCGCCGATCGGCGTCTCGGGCACGAGTTCGACGAAGGCGTCGGACTCGGGCGGGGAGACCATCAGCGTGAGCCGATCGGCCGGATCCGGCGAGGCCCGGAGGGTGGGATCGGAGTCGACGATCGCCCACGCGACGTCTCCCACCGTCGCGGTCGCATCGGCGGTGACCACGATGTCGACGGCGTCCGCGTGACCGCGACGGAGACCGAGCTTGACCCTCATTCGTCTGCTTCCTGGTCGATCCCGAGCACGACGAACGAGCGCTCGCCGAGCATCACCGTCTGCCCCTCGCCGACAGGCGTCTGGGAGTGCGTGGGGACGCGCACGAACTCCTCGCCGACGCGCAGCGACGTCCCGTTGCGGGAGGCGCGGTCGACGATCCAGAACCCCCGGTCGTCGAACCCGAAGGCGGCGTGGGTCTTGGAGACCGACCAGCTTTCGTCGGCGATGGGAACCAGCATCCCGACCGCCTCCTGTGCGCGCGGTTCCGGATTGCGGCCGATCAGCCCGCTTCCGGACACACGGATGCGGGTGCCGTCATCGAAGAGGAGGAGAGCCTCGGTCAGGGGGCCGCGCGCCGCCGGTGCCGAGTGCGCTCCGGGGAGGGGCTGCACGGTCGGGAGGGGCTCCACCCGAGGGAGCTGTTGCGCCTGCGCCTGCGGCGCGGGTTGCTCCGGCGACGCCGGGAGCGGTTGCTGCACCACGCCGACGATCGCGGACTCGAGCCGCGTCGCCGGAACGAACGGAATCGGCTCGATGGCGGAACCGGTGAACACCGTCGCCAGCGAAGGGAGACCCGTCGGCGCCGGTTCGGCCGCCGGTTCCAGTGTCCGTTTCGCGAGCCGGAGAGCCTTGGCGTCGGAGGGATCGAGGCCCTGCGCGATGTCGATCAGCCAGTTGCCGCCCGCACGATCGAGCCAGCCGCGTCCTCGCCTCCCGGGATCCCACAGCGGCGAGAGGAGCAGGACGACGGCGAGTGGCGGGAACCACAGGCTCACCTGAAGGATCAGCGCGCGCCAGAGCATGCGCCAGAATCCCGGCTTGCCGAGGGTCGCGGCCCGCACCGACCGGATGCCGAAGATCGCCTTCCCCACGGTGACGCCTTTCAGCCCGTGCAGCACGACCTGCGTCAGAACGAAGGCATAGCCGACGAAGAGGCTCGACAACAGCAGGATCACCGAGACGAGCGAACCGGCCGTCCCGCTCGCAGCGGCCGCCACCAGCTGACTCATGCCGATGACCCCCGGGACGGCCACGACCGCGACGATCGCCACCTCGACCCCGAACGCGAGAGCGCGCCTGCCGATCGGGGCGGGCCGCAGGCCGAGCGCGAGCGCGTACTCGAAGTCCGGATGCGCGCCGACGTCGCTGCCCGGCTCCGTCAGCCCCGTCGCAGCGGGCCCACTGCTCACTCGGTCTCCCCTTCGATCTCGTCCTCGATCGCGTGCCGAGGCTCCCCCAAGACAACCGGCCCGAGCATCCCCTGTCGATGGGGAGGCCTCACCATGCCCGTCGAAAAGCCACCCTATCGATTGCCGGCGACCTGCGTCCCGGCTACTGCCGCGCCGCCGGCACTCCGGAGCCACTCGTCGATGCCGCCGACGAGCACTCGGGTGCTCCCGAAGCCGGCGCCTCGGACGATCTCAGCGGCGAGCTCGGCCCGCAGTCCGGCCTTGCAGAGAAGCACGATCTCCGTCTCAGGATGCAGCCCTGCCGGCACACCGCGGTCGCGGAGGATGCTGAGCGGCCACGACCGGGACCCCGGCAGGTGCACGGCGGAGTACTCCTCCGGCTCGCGGACGTCGATGAGTTCGAGACGCCGCGATGACTCGGGTCGTGCCGCCGCGAGAACCTCGCGGAGCTCCTCGACGGTGATGGTCCTCGGGGCCTCGACGTCGGCACCGACCTCTGCGTCGACGATCGCGGGCGCACAGCTCTCCGCGGGCTGCGCGAGGTTCCCCACCGGCCGCCGGCTGACCGCGGGGGCAGGGATCGCCAGCTCGCGCCAGGTGGCCTCGCCGATGTCGAAGAGCGCCAGCCGGCCGAGCAGCGACCTGCCCGTACCGGTGATGAGCTTGACCGCCTCGGCGGCCATGACCGATCCGGCCGCGCCGCAGAGCATCCCGAGCACGCCGGCCTCGCCGCACGAGGGCGCCGACTCGGGCGGCGGGGAGTCGGGGTAGAGGTCGCGGTAGGTCGGGCCGTGCCCGGCCCAGAAGACGCTGACCTGCGCACCGAACTGCAGGATCGAACCCCAGACGCAGGGCTTCCCGGCGACCTCGGCCGCGTCGGAGACGAGGTAGCGGGTGGCGAAGTTGTCGGCGCCGTCCACCACGAGGTCGTAGCGCTCGATCAGCCCGACCGAGTTCTCGGCCATCAAGCGGTAGGGATGCGTCTCCACGTGCACGAGCGGATTGACCGACTCGAGCGTGTCGCGCGCCGAGTCGACCTTGAGCCGGCCGACGTCGCCGGTGCCGTGGATGACCTGCCGCTGGAGGTTGCTCGTCTCCACGCGGTCGTCGTCGATGATGCCGAGGGTTCCGACGCCGGCGGCGGCGAGATAGAGGAGTACCGGAGATCCGAGGCCGCCGGCGCCGACCACGAGCACCCGGGCGTTCTTCAGCCGCCGTTGCGCGTCGCCCCCGAACCCCGGGAGCAGCAGGTGACGCGAGTACCGGTCCGCCTCCGCTGGGTCGAGCGAGCCGGCTGCGGCGACCAGCGGGCCCGCTGCGGCGCGCGCCTGCGTCGCGCTCACAGGTCGGGCCGCCCATCCATCGGCGACGACGCGAGCGAGACCGTCCGCCGGGGGATGCGGCCGGAGCGCGCGGCGAGGCGCCCCGCGATCACGGCGTGCCGGAAGGCTGCGGCCATGCCCACGGGATCCTGGGCGCGGGTGACGGCGGTGGCGAGCAGGACGGCGTCGCAGCCCAGCTCCATGGCGAGCGCGGCGTCGGAGGCCGTGCCGATCCCGGCGTCCAGGACGACCGGCACGCCCGCCCGCTCGGCGATCAGCGCGATGTTGTGCGGGTTGAGGATGCCGAGTCCCGTGCCGATCGGCGCGCCGAGCGGCATGACGGCCGCGGCGCCGAGGTCCTCGAGCCGGCGGGCGAGCGCCGGATCGTCGTTGGTGTACGCGAAGACGACGAACCCGCGCGACACGAGCTGCTCGGTCGCGACCGCGAGCTCGGCGCCGTCCGGGAGGAGGGTGTCCTCGTCGGCGATCACCTCCAGCTTGATCCAGTTCGTTCCGAGCGCCTCGCGCGCCAGCTCGGCGGTGAGCACGGCCTCCCGGGCGGTCAGACAGCCGGCCGTGTTGGGCAGCAGGCGGATGCCCGCGTCGGCGATCAGCCGGAACAGCGATCCCTCCGACGACGGATCGTGGCGGCGCATGGCGACGGTCGTGAGCTCCGTCCCGGAGGCGGCCAGGGCGGCGCCGAGCCCGGCCAGGCTCGGGGCGCCTCCCGTCCCCATGATCAGGCGGGAGGTGAGCTCGACGCCATCGATGGTCAGCGGGTCCGCGGCGGTCGTCCCGGCGGGCGCGTCCAGCGCGTCCATCGCAATCGGTGCGTCGTTGCGCATGGTCAACCTCCCTGGGTGGCGCTGACGATCTCGACCACATCGCCGTCCGCGAGTTCCTCCGCGGTCCAGCCTGCGCGGGGCACGACGACGGAGTTCACGGCGACGGCCGTGCCGAGGGCGCCTCCGTCCGGGATGGCGCCGGCCGCGGCGACCCGGATCCCGGTGAGGTCGGCGACGAGGTCGGCGACCGAGAACGCGGCCTCCGCGCTCCGGCTCTGTCCATTGACGGTGATCGTGATCATCGGATGGTGTTCCTCTCCGCCGCGGCGAGCGCGGCGTCCTGTGGTGCGAACCGGTCGGGGCGGAACCCCTTCCAGCGCTCGTCGTCCGGCAGCCCCTCGATGAGTCCGCGGCAGATCTCCGCGGCGATGGGGGCGAGCAGCACACCGTGCCGGAAGAAGCCGGTCGCAACGATCAGGCCCGGCACGTCTCCGTCGCCGTTTCGCACGCGGCCGAGAAGGGGGGCGTTGTCGGGCGTCGCCGGGCGCGCGCGTGCCGTCGCCTCCAGAAGCTCCAGCTCGGCGACGGCCGGGAGGACCTCCTGCGCATCCCGCAGCAGCCGATGGACGCCGGCCGCGGACACGCCGGCGAGCCCGTCCTCGCGCTGGGTCGCGCCGATGACGAGGGTGCCGTCGGCGCGCGGGACGAGGTAGACGCTCTCGCCGCGCACGAACGCGCGAACCGTCGCGGTGAGCAGCGGCCGGAGCCGATCGGGCACGCGCAGCCGCAAGATGTCGCCGAACACAGGGCGCAGCGGCAGCACCAACCCGTCGGGCAGACCGCCCACACCGCTTGCGTCGAGGCCGTTCGCCAGGACGACCTCCGCCGCTGCCACGGTCGTCCCGCGCTCGCCGCGGACGCCCGTCACCCGCGAACCGGCGTCCGCCGGATCGCTGTGCAGCAGCGACACGACCCGCTCGGGGACGGTGCCGGCGGCCGGTGCGCTCTCCAGCTCCGCCAGTAACCGCTTCGCCAGCAGGCGGGGATCGACCTGATGGTCGCCGTGGACACGGTACCCGGACGTCACCCGGGTGCCGAGGCAGGGCTCGAGCGTCCGGAGGTCGGCGAGGGAGATCGGGTCGGCCACGAGCCTCCGGGCGCGATGCGCCGCGTGAAGGTCCGCCAGGGTCCGCCGGTCTCCCTGGTCGACTCCGACCAGGAGGGTCTCGGTCGGCAGGTACCCGGTGGCGGTGCCGCCCGCCGCGAGCGCCTCGACGAAGACGGGGTAGCGTTCCGCCGACGCGACCATGAGCTCCAAGAGGGCGTCCTCCTGGTAGTGGTACTCGCTGACCGGCGCGAGCATCCCGGCTGCGGCGAAGGTGGCGCCACGGGCCGGAGCCGGATCGAACACGCGCACCGACCGGCCGGTCCGGGCGACGGTCCAGGCGATGGCCAGACCGATGATCCCGCCGCCGACGACCACGACGTCCACGGCCTCGACGGCCTCGGACCCGGACACTCCCCCGGCCACGGCTACCCTGGCCTCATGTCCCTCGCTGCCGCGCAACTCTATCTCTGCACCGATGCCCGAACCCGTCAGGGCGACTTCGCCGACTTCGCCGACGCGGCCTTCTCGGGTGGAGTCGACATCATCCAGCTGCGCGACAAGACCCTCGAAGGCGGTGAAGAGCTCGAGGTCCTCGCGCTCCTCGCCGACGTCGCCGCCCGGCACGGGAAGCTCTGGGCGGTCAATGACCGCGCCGACATCGCCCGCGTCTCCGGGGCCCCCGTGCTGCACCTCGGGCAGAAGGATCTGCCGTCGCCGGTCGCCCGGACGGTCGTCGGGGCGGGGACGGCGATCGGGCTCTCCACCCACAGCGCCGAGCAGATCGACGCCGCGATCTCCGCCGACGGGCTGGACTACTTCTGCGTCGGCCCGGTCTGGCCGACCCCCACGAAGCCCGGCCGCGCCGGTGTCGGCCCCGGCCTCGTCGGCTACGCGGCCGCCCGTGCCGCGACGCGGCCGTGGTTCGCGATCGGCGGTATCGACGAGACCACCATCGGAGAGGTCGTGGCGGCGGGCGCCGAGCGCGTGGTCGTCGTGCGGGCGATCACCGAGTCGGATGACCCCGCCGGAAGCGCCGGGCGGTTGCGCGCGGCGCTCCCGGTCCTCGCGCACCACGGCTAGGGGCGGCCGGTGGTGGGCGCGGGAAGGTAGACCTTCCCGCCGGACTCGGCGAACTCGGCCGATTTGGCCGCCATCCCGGCGACCCGCTGCTGCTCGGTGACACCGCCGAACTGGTCGCGGATGTCCTGCGAGATGCGCATCGAGCAGAACTTCGGCCCGCACATCGAGCAGAAGTGCGCCGTCTTCGCCGGCTCGGCCGGCAGGGTCTCGTCGTGGAACTCCTGCGCGGTGACCGGGTCCAGCGACAGGGCGAACTGGTCGCGCCAGCGGAACTCGAACCGGGCCTTCGAGAGCGCGTCGTCCCGCGCCTGCGCGCCCGGGTGGCCCTTGGCGACGTCTGCCGCGTGTGCCGCGATCTTGTATGTGATGACCCCGGTCTTCACATCGTCCCGGTCCGGCAGGCCCAGGTGCTCCTTCGGCGTCACGTAGCAGAGCATCGCCGTGCCGTAGCGGGCGATCTCCGTCGCCCCGATCGCCGAGGTGATGTGGTCGTAGCCGGGAGCGATGTCGGTCACCAGCGGGCCGAGCGTGTAGAACGGGGCGCCGTCGCAGAGCTCCTGCTGCCGCTCGACGTTATCCCGGACCAGGTGGAACGGGACGTGTCCGGGGCCCTCGACCATGACCTGCACGTCGTACGTCCAGGCACGCTTGGTCAGCTCGGCGAGAGTGTCCAGCTCGGCGAACTGGGCGGCGTCGTTCGCGTCGGCGATGGACCCCGGCCGCAGCCCGTCGCCGAGGGAGAACGCGACGTCGTACTGCGCGAAGATCTCGCAGAGCTCGTCGAAGTGCGTGTAGAGGAAGTTCTCCTGGTGGTGCGCCAGGCACCAGCCGGCCATGATCGAGCCGCCACGCGAGACGATCCCGGTCACCCGCTCCGCCGTCAACGGCACGTACCGCAGCAGCACGCCCGCGTGGACGGTCATGTAGTCCACGCCCTGCTCGCACTGCTCGATGACCGTGTCCCGGTACACCTCCCAGGTGAGCGCGGACGCATCCCCGTTCACCTTCTCCAGCGCCTGGTAGATCGGGACGGTTCCGATCGGCACCGGCGAGTTGCGGATGATCCACTCACGGGTCGTGTGGATGTCGTCGCCGGTGGAGAGGTCCATCACCGTGTCCGCGCCCCAGGTCGTCGCCCACTGCAGCTTGGAGACCTCCTCGGCGATGGAGCTCGTCACCGCGGAGTTTCCGATGTTGGCGTTGATCTTCACCAGGAACGCCTTGCCGATGATCATCGGCTCCGACTCCGGGTGGTTGACGTTGTTCGGGATGATCGCCCGGCCGGCCGCCACCTCCGAACGCACCAGCTCGACGTCGCAGCCCTCCCGCAGCGCCACGAACCGCATCTCGGGAGTGATCACTCCGTCACGGGCGTAGCGCATCTGCGTGATCGTGCGTCCGGGGAGCGCCCGGCGCACCGGCGGCTTGGCGCCGCGCCACTCCGCCGACGCCTCGCCCCGGCGGATCGCCGAACGGCCGTCGTCCTGCAGGTTGCGCTCGCGGCCCGGGTACACCTCCGTGTCGGCGCGGCCGGCGATCCACTTCTCGCGGAGCGGCGGCAGACCGACGACCGGGTCACTGCCCGGTCCCTCGGTCCGGTACACCGTCACCGGCGGGTTGCCCGTGCCGTCCGGCGAGGGGTCCAGACCGATCCGATCGACCGGCACGTGGAGGTCGTGCTCCGTGTCGTGCAGAAAGGCCAGAGCGCGTGCGGTTACGACAGAATCCATCGAGGAGACTCCTACTTCCTTCGCCGGAATTACCCGGACAGGTTCGAACGGTCGCAGGCCGCGTCAGCCCGATCTCAGCCCTTGCGAGGGCTCCCGTGTGGATGCACCGACCATAGCGCACGATCCGGAGGGGCGTCGAACCGACCTGCTAGGGTCGCGCCATGAGCCCCCGCGAGCACAGCATCCCGCGCGTGCTCAGCATCGCCGGCACGGATCCCACCGGCGGTGCGGGCATCCACGCCGACCTCAAGAGCATCGCCGCCAACGGCGGGTACGGCATGGCCGTCGTCACCGCCCTCGTCGCGCAGAACACCACCGAGGTCCGCACCATCCACACCCCTCCGCCCGCCTTCCTCGCCGAACAGCTCGCCGCCGTCAGCGACGACGTCACGATCGATGCCGTGAAGATCGGGATGCTCGCCACCGCCGACAACGCCGCGGTCCTCGGCGCATGGCTCGCCGAGACCACCCCGCCGATCGTGGTGCTCGATCCTGTGCTGAAAGCCAGCACCGGCGACTCGCTGAGACGCGGCGACCTGCTGCAGGCGCTCCGCGGCCTCCTGCCGCTGTGCAGCGTGGTCACACCCAACCTGGACGAGCTCGCAGCGCTGGCGGACGAACCGCCTGCGTCGTCCTGGGACGCGGCGATCGCGCAGGCCCAGCGGCTCTCAGAGGCCTACGAGGTCGCTGTGCTCGTCACCGGTGGGCACCTCGGCGGTGCGACCTCCCCCGATGCCGTGATCGATCCACGGGACACGCTCGGCACCGGCCGGGCCGTCTCTTCGCTGATGGCGCCACGGGTAGCGACGGCGAACACCCATGGCACGGGCTGTTCACTGTCGGCCGGGCTTGCCACGAATCGCGCACGGTCGGGGGACTGGCTGGAGGCTCTCCGGGTGACGAAGACGTGGCTGACCGGCGCACTCGCAACAGCCGATCGCCTCGACGTCGGCCGTGGTCCGGGCCCGCTCGACCATTTCCACCATCTGTGGCCGGCGGGGGAAGGGTCGGCGGCTGCCGAGCCGGATCCGGTGGCGTGAGGTCAGTCGACCTCCTCGGCGAAGGGACGGAGCCGGAGCCATTCGTCGCGCTCGAGGCGGAGGATCGTGCCGTGCTTGGTCCCCGGAGCGATCCGCGCGCGGTCGGCGGGGACCGGACTCCACTCGCCGCTGCCGGGATCGGTGCTTTCCAGGGCGAAGTAGCCCTGCGGGCTCGTGCTGTACTGATCGAGGAAGAGATACCACCGGGGCTCGTGGGGATCCTTCAGGACGATCGGCGCCTCGACGCCGGCGAACAGGTCCGCTCCGATCAGCGTGCCGACGGTGACGAAGTCGTCGGCGAAGAGTCCGGTGCCGACCTCCTGGTGGATTCCGTACCTGCCCGGCCCGTGGCTCTCGTCCTTGCTGAACCGGTGGACGCGGCCGTTCTCCTGCAGGAGTGCCGTGTCGATGATGTCGAGGCCGTTGTCGATGAGCGTCTCCGCAGGGGTGAACTGCACGAAGTCGCGCGTCCGGGAGTACAGGATGCGGCTGTAGGTCTCACCGGTGTGGTCGCCATCGGACTCGTCGAAGAGGCACGACGACCAGAAGACGATGTGCTCGCCGGTGTCCGGGTCGACCGTCGTCTCCGGGGCCCACGCCATCCCCGCGGTCGCCGGAGCGACCTCCACGGAGCGCGGGCCCGTCCACTCGATCAGGTCGTCGGAGTCCCAGACGATCAGCGAGCGGCTGCCACGCCGTCGCCAGGCGTCCCATCCGGCGTCGTCTCCGCCCCAGACCCGGAGGTCCGTGCACAGCACGTGGAACCGTCCCGCCGCATCCTTCACGACCGCGGGGTCGCGGACGCCCGTCGTGCCGAGAGTGGAGGTCAGCCGCGGCTCCCCGCTCCAGAGCGGCAGCCAGCGCAACGGGGAGTCGCCTTCGCTCAGCGAGAAGTGGATGCGCTCCGCATAGCCGTCCGGTTCCCCCCGGAAGTGGGCGAACAGGTAGCCGTACTCACTGCCCATCAGCAGGTGCCGAGGTCCGTCCACGGGCCGTTGGCGTCCCCGGGAGTCTGATTCCTGGTCGACCACTTCGCCTGCCAGCGGTGACCGGCCTGCACGGCGATGTCGCCCTCGGTGTACTGCCAGCTCGCCGTCCAGGTGCGGCTCCAGCCGGCCTGGCACTGCGTCCGCTGACCGACCTGCGCCCAAGCGCTCCACGGGGAGGCCCCCGGCACCTGGCCCTGCGTCCACCACTGGGCGATGAAGTTGTCGCCGTCGTACGTGACCTGGTCGCCCTTCGTGTAGACCTGGGCGGCGCTCCAGGCGGTTCCCAACGGCTGGAGTCCGGCGATCGCATCCGCGATCCCCTGCGCCGCGGCGTCGACCTCGGCCTGGGTGGGCGAGCCGCCCGCGAGCGTCGCCTTCCCCGACGTGATCGCCTGGTTCAGGGAGTCGATGGAGGCAGCGGTCCAGATCTCCGGGTCCGCCGCCGTTTCGCCGGCGGAGATCCGTGCCGTGAGCAGCGTGGTGTCGACGACGCGTTCCTTGAACTGCAGTTCGGCGACGTTCGCGTATCCCGTGGAGGTGAAGTACCGCAGGTAGCGGTAGGCGATCCCGGAGGTCACGGGCAGGTCGTACCACTGCACGGTGGACACGCCGCTCACCGTGGCGAGGGTGTCCCACGTCGCTGCGTCGTTCGAGCCCTGGAAGACCCCGCCGTTCATCCGCGCGAAGTTCCCGACGCGCGGCAGGAACCGGACGCTGCCGACCGTGCGGGCGTTGCCCGCGCCGAGGTCGACCTGCACCCAGCCCGCCGCGGTCTTGGTGTCGGTCGCCGTCGCCGGGTCGCCGTCGAACGCACGCCAGCCGTTGTCCGCGGCGTTCGCCGTACCGTCCCAGGACGCGGAGGAGGCGACCACCTGCGAACGCGCGACGGCGATCGCGGGGAACAGCGACGATTCGGGGACCAGGATCGACTTCGCGGCGGCGAGGTCCTTCAGCACAGCGGTGCGGTCCGCCCCGGGGGCGTTCCACTGGGTGCGCAGGGCGGCCACCTTCTGGGCGTACTCGTCGGCGCTCTCACGGGTCGACGTGGAGGTGTCGGCCACCTGGGTGTCGAAGTAGCCGTCGGCGTAGGTCAGGCTGCCGTAGAGCTGGACCTCGGCGAGGTCCCCGCTCCACGCGGTCTGGTTGATCAGGCGGAGGTAGC
>Ga0209677_100963_pt1 | contig 14008 bp, 10 predicted proteins | sample AraplaCvi_mCL_r2_2_FD_184285 | JGI IMG/M metagenome (GOLD analysis project Ga0209677, IMG submission 184285) | Arabidopsis root microbial communities from North Carolina, USA - plate scrape CL_Cvi_mCL_r2 (SPAdes) (version 2) | ecosystem: Host-associated > Plants > Roots > Endosphere | place: USA... | reverse complement strand
ACCGTCGCCCGGCTCAGCACGGCGGTCAGGTCGCTGAGGGACTGCGTCGCCACGAGCCGCCGCAGGTCGTCGAGCGACGCCACGTGCTTGTACAGGCTGGGGACCGCCACGCCGGCGCGGCTCGCGACGGCCGCGAGGGTCAGCCGGTCGAATCCCGCCGGACCGCCCTCGTCGACGACGTCGAGCGCGACCGCGGTCACTGCTGCCCGGGTGAGGCCGGCCCTAGGCACGCGCAGCCCAGGCCGAGCCGTCCGTCGTCCGCCGCTCCGCGAGGAACGCGAGAGTTCCCGGCAGGGTGATGTCCGGCCGCTGCGACTGCGGGTAGTGCCCGGCCTCGGGCACCCGCACGACCTGCGCACCGATCGACTCCATCCACGCCCCCTCGGCCGCCGGGTCGCGGTAGTCCGGGTCCAGGTCGCCGACATAGGCCAGCATGGGAGCATGCACCTCGGGGAGCCGCGGCTCGACGACCGAGTGGTTCAGCTGCAGGGTCAGTCGGCGGAAGCTGCTCAAACGGCCGGGCTCCGAGAGGGACGCGCGGATGGCCGCGACCTGCTCCCCGAGCCACGGCGCCTGCCGGCCGGGGTTGAGGTTCTTGCGGTAGTAGCCCGCCCAGACACCGGCGCCCCACGGCGTGACGAAGAGGACGCGATAGAGCAGGTGCTGGACGACGGTGGCGGCGCGGCTCGCCGCCGGCTCCCGCAGCAGCGGGCCGTAGAAGACCAGGCCGCTGACCAGGTCCGGACGTTCCGCGGCCACCCAGGCGGCCGCAGCGGCGCCCATCGAGTTGCCGAGCACGACGGCTGGGCCGCCGAGCTCCTCGATCAGAGCGATCAGGTCGCGCGCGGTCGGGACGTCGCCGAACTCCCGGAACGTCGTGTCCGAGTCGCCCTGCGCACGGAGGTCGGTGACGGCGACCCGGTATCCCGCCTCGACCAGCGGCTGGACGAGCTCCCGGAAGGTGGAGCGGAGGTCACCCATGCCGGGCACGGCGACGACGAGAGGGCCTTCCCCCTCGACGGTGTAGCTCACACGGCCCTCGGGACGCTGAAGGTACGAGACGTTGGAGTCGACGGAAGTGTTCATAGCCGTAAAGCTAATACCATTAGCCGAATAGTGCAAGACCGACTTTTCGGCGGCCGTTGCGGTGCTCAGCTCATGCGCCCGAGGGACGCCATGGCGGCCTTGACCAGCGCACCCCGGCCGCCCTCCATCTCCTCCCCCACGGCAGCGGAGGTGGCTTCGTCCGGCGTCATCCAGGTCAGCTCCAGCGCATCCTGTCGCGGCTCGCATGTTCCGGTCACGGGAACCACGTAGGCGAGCGACACGGCGTGCTGGCGCTCATCGGTGTACGGCGTGACGCCGGGCATCGGGAAGTACTCGGCCACCTGGAACGGGATCGGGCTCGCCGGCAACTGCGGGAAGGCCATCGGCCCCAGATCCTTCTCGAGATGACGGAAGAGCGCCTCGCGGAGGGTCTCGCCGTACATCACCCGACCAGAGACGAGTGTCCGCGTCATCTGCCCGACGGCGTTCGCGCGCAGGAGGATGCCCACCTCGGTCACCTGGCCCAGCCCATCCACTCGGACGGGGACCGCCTCGACGTACAGCAGGGGAAGCCGACGGCGGATCTGCTCCAATTCGATGTCGGACAGCCAGGCCGGGCCTGCCTGGGGGCCGTCGCCGGGCAGCGGGTCGGGCGTGGGGTCCGGGTCCGGGGTGCGTACGCTCATGCATGAATCCTACGGACGCCTGCGGTCGCGGCCGACGAGGGCCAGGCGGATCTGTGGATGGGCGGCACTCCGACGGGGGCTGTGGACGGATCCCGACCCCAGGACACAATGGAGGATGCCCTTCCCCGCTCCCGACCTGCGCATCGACCGCGACGCCGTGCTCTGGTCCGCCTCCGAGCAAGACCGGGCGGGCCGGCCGCTGCTGGTCCTGCTCCACGGCTACGCGTCCGACGAAGCCGACCTGTTCGGCATCGCTGCGTACCTGCCGTTGGAGCCGGTGATCGCCTCGTTGCGCGCGCCCATCCCCGAGGGACCGGGCTTCGCGTGGTTCTCGCGCTTCACCAACGTTCCCGGCGATCCGCTCGCGGGCAACGCGGACGCCGCCGCCCGTGCCGTCCTGGAGTGGCTGGACGAGCAGCCCCGGACGCCGACCGGGCTGCTCGGCTTCTCACAAGGAGGCGCACTGACGCTCCAGCTCCTGCGTCTGGCGCCCGAGCGCTTCGACTATGCGGTGCAGCTGTCGGGGTTCGTGGTGAAGGGCGCTCAGCCGCGGGATGCCGAACTCGCGGAGGCGCGCGTCCCGGTGTTCTGGGGGCGGGGCACGCTCGACGATGCCATCCCCGTCGCGTCGCTCGACCGGACCACGGAGTGGCTGCCGGACCACTCCTCGCTCGATGCGCGCATCTACGAAGGGATGGGACACGCCATCTCGCCGCTGGAGCTCGGCGACATCTCCACATTCATCCGCGGGAATCTGCCCCGCTGAAGGTTATCCACAGGTCCGTCCGAAGCCACCCCTCCTGTCGGTGGCCGGGTGCAGGATGGGGAGATGGCCGACGTCCTCGATCGTTTCTCCCCCGCGACCCGGGAGTGGTTCCGCGGGGCCTTCGCTGCGCCGACGGCCGCGCAAGTGGGCGCCTGGGAGGCGATCTCGCACGGAAAGCACGCGCTGGTCATCGCGCCGACGGGCTCGGGCAAGACCCTCGCATCCTTCCTCTGGGCGATCGACCGGCTGGCCAGTGAGCCGCGGCCGGCCGATGCCAGGCGGAGTACGCGCGTCCTCTACATCTCGCCGCTCAAGGCGCTCGGGGTCGACGTCGAGCGCAACCTGCGAGCTCCGCTGGTCGGCGTCACCCAGACGGCCAAGCGGCTGGGAGCCGAGCCGCCCCATGTGAGCGTCGGCGTCCGCTCGGGCGATACCCCGGCCTCGGATCGCCGGGCCCTGCTGACGTCGCCGCCGGACATCCTCATCACCACCCCCGAGTCGTTGTTCCTGATGCTGACCTCGCAGGCGCGCGAGACCTTGACCTCGGTCGAGACGGTGATCGTGGATGAGGTGCACGCCGTCGCCTCGACCAAGCGGGGTGCCCACCTCGCGCTCTCCCTCGAGCGCCTCGACGAGCTGCTCGAACGTCCTGCGCAGCGCATCGGCCTGTCGGCGACCGTCCGCCCGCCGGAAGAGGTGGCCCGGTTCCTGGCCGGCCAGGCCATGGTGGAGGTGGTCGCACCGCCGGCCGGCAAGCGCTTCGACCTGCGTGTCGTGGTGCCCGTCGAAGACATGAGCGAGCTCGGCACCTCGACGTTCGCGAGCGAGAACCCCGGCGACGGTTCACCGCCTCAGGCGGGATCGATCTGGCCGCACGTCGAGGAGGCGATCGTCGAGCGGGTGCTCGAGAACCGCTCGACCATCGTCTTCGCGAACTCGCGACGGCTGGCCGAGCGGCTGACGGCACGGCTCAACGAGATCTACGAGGAGCGGGTGCTGGGCGGCACGGTCGATCCTGCCTCTCCGGCTCGCGCCCCCGCGGAACTGATGGGAGGGTCGGGCCAGACCCGCGGGTCGCAGGCGGTCGCTGACGCGGAGACGCTGGTGCTCGCCCGAGCGCATCACGGCTCGGTGAGCAAGGAGCAACGGGCTCTCATCGAGGACGACCTCAAGTCCGGGAGGCTGCGGTGCGTGGTCGCGACCTCGAGCCTGGAGCTCGGCATCGACATGGGTGCGGTCGACCTCGTCATCCAGGTCGAGGCGCCGCCCTCTGTGGCGAGCGGGTTGCAGCGCGTTGGCCGCGCGGGACACCAGGTGGGAGAGATCTCCCGGGGAGTCGTCTTTCCCAAGCACCGGGCCGATCTCATCCACTCGGCCGTGGCCACCGAGCGCATGACATCCGGACTGATCGAGTCACTGAAGGTTCCTGCGAACCCGCTCGACATCCTCGCGCAGCAGACCGTCGCCGCGGCGGCACTCGAGCCGATCGATGCCGACCACTGGTTCGACACGGTCCGGCGGAGCGCACCCTTCTCGACCCTTCCGCGGAGCGCTTACGACGCGACCCTCGACCTCCTCGCCGGGCGATACCCCTCCGATGAGTTCGCCGAGTTGCGGCCGCGCATCGTCTGGGACCGCGACACCGGCGTGATCACCGGCCGTCCGGGGGCGCAGCGCCTGGCCGTGACGAGCGGCGGGACCATCCCGGACAGGGGACTCTTCGGCGTCTACATGGTCGGCGAGAAGGCGAGCCGGGTGGGCGAGCTCGACGAGGAGATGGTCTACGAGTCGCGTGTCGGCGACGTCTTCGCGCTCGGCTCCACCAGCTGGCGCATCCAGGAGATCACCCACGACCGGGTCCTCGTGACGCCGGCCTTCGGGGAGCCCGGGCGACTGCCGTTCTGGAAGGGGGACGGCATCGGCCGGCCGGCGGAGCTGGGACGAGCAGTGGGCGCGTTCGTGCGAGAACTCAGCAGCGCCTCCCCCGGGGATGCGGAACTGCGCTGCGTCGAGGCGGGCCTCGACGCGTGGGCGACGGCCAACCTCCTCGCCTTCCTCCGGGAACAGAAGGAGGCGACCGGCCACATCCCGACCGATCGCACCCTCGTCGTGGAGCGTTTCCGGGACGAGCTCGGAGACTGGCGCGTCGTGCTTCATTCCCCGTTCGGCATGCAAGTCCACTCGCCGTGGGCGCTCGCGGTTCAGGCTCGCGTTCGGGAGCGGTACGGGATCGATGCGGGCGCCATGGCGGCCGACGACGGCATCGTGGTGCGCATCCCGGACACCGAGGCGCAGCCACCCGGCGGCGAGCTCTTCGTCTTCGAGCCGCAGGAGCTCGACGAACTGGTGACGGCAGAGGTGGGTGGCTCGGCGCTGTTCGCCTCCCGGTTCCGCGAGTCCGCGGCTCGTGCGCTGCTGCTTCCGAAGTACAACCCGGGCAAGCGGTCGCCACTCTGGCAGCAGCGGCAGAAGGCGGCGCAGCTTCTGGATGTCGCACGCAAGTACCCGAGCTTCCCGATCATCCTCGAGACCATCCGCGAGGTGCTTCAGGACGTCTACGATCTCACCGCGTTGACGGACATCGCCACGCAGATCGAGCAGCGCACCATCCGTCTCGTGGAGGCGGCGACCGAGACGGCGTCGCCGTTCGCGAGGTCACTGCTGTTCGGATATGTCGCTGCGTTCATGTACGAGGGCGACAGCCCGCTGGCGGAGCGCCGCGCGGCAGCCCTCTCGCTCGACACCGGGCTGCTCGCCGAGCTGCTCGGGCGCGCGGAGCTCCGGGAGCTGCTCGATCCGTCGGTCATCGAGCGGGTCGAACTGCAGCTGCAGCGACTCGCACCGGAGCGGCGCGTGCGGGGTGTGGAGGGCGTGGCCGATCTGCTCCGCCTGCTCGGCCCGCTGTCGGTGGACGAGGTCGCCGAGCGACTGGAGGGCGTCGCGCCGCCTGCCGAGGGCGGTACGGCGGATCCGGAAGCCGAGGAGGTCGCTCCGCCGCACGCGGACCACGCGACCGCGGCCGCGCACCTCGCCACCCTCGTCGACACGCATCGCGCCCTGTCCGTGACGATCGGCGGCGCCGAGCGGTTCGCAGCGATCGAAGACGCCAGCCGGCTCCGGGATGCGCTCGGGGTCCCGCTCCCCATCGGCGTTCCCACGGCGTTCATCGAACCGGTCGAGGACCCGCTCGGCGACCTGGTCAGCCGTTACGCGCGAACGCACGGCCCGTTCGAGACGTCCGAGCTCGCTGCTCGCCTCGCACTCGGACCGGCGATCGTCCACGATGCCCTCCGTCGGCTGGCGCGCGACGGGCGGGTGGTCGAGGGCGAGTTCCGTCCGCATGCGCACGGCAGCGAGTGGAGCGACGCGGAGGTGCTGCGCCGGCTCCGCCGCATGTCGCTGGCCGCCCTGCGCCACGAGGTCGAACCCGTCGACACGGCCACGTTCGGCCGGTTCCTCCCGGAGTGGCAGCACATCGGCTCGACGCTGCGCGGAGTGGATGCGGTGGCGTCCGTCATCGAGCAGCTGGCCGGCGCGCGCATCCCGGCGTCGGCGTGGGAGTCGCTGGTCCTCCCGAGCCGGGTCGGTGACTACAGTCCGGCCATGCTCGACGAGCTGACCGCGACCGGTGAGGTGATCTGGTCCGGGGACGGCAGCCTGCCCGGCGATGACGGCTGGATCAGCCTGCACCTGGCGGATTCCGCGCCGCTCACCCTCGCGCCGCCGTCGGACCACGAACCCGACGAACTCCAGCGGGGCATCCTGGCAGCGCTGGGACGCGGAGGAGGCTATTTCTTCCGCCAGCTGTCGGACGCCCTCGGCACCGAGCGCGGCGCGGCGATCGAGGACGCGGAACTCGTGACGGCCCTCTGGGATCTGGTGTGGGCCGGCCGGATCACGAACGACACCCTCGCACCGCTTCGCACCCTCACGGGAGGCGGTTCGGGCGCGCACAAGCGTCCGCGCCAGCCGACGCGCGCGCGGATGTATCGGGGTCGCGTCCCGACCCGGTCGGCCATGGTCACACGGATGGGACCACCGACGGCCGCTGGACGCTGGTCGCTGCTTCCGGAGCGCGACCTGGACTCGACCGTCCGCGCGCACGGTCAGGCCGAGACGCTGCTCGACCGGTACGGCGTCGTCACCCGGGGATCCGTCATGAACGAGGGAACGCCCGGCGGGTTCGCGCTGGCCTACAAGGTGCTCAGCGGTTTCGAGGAGACCGGGCGCGCCCGCCGGGGGTATTTCGTCGAGACGCTCGGCGGCGCTCAGTTCGCGAGCGGGGCGACCGTGGACCGTCTGCGCTCCTACTCTCGCGACCACACCCAGCAGCGACCCTATGAGGCGATCGCTCTCGCGGCGACGGACCCGGCGAATCCCTACGGTGCTGCCCTCCCCTGGCCGGCCGCCCCCGCCGAAAGCGGCACGGGTCACCGGCCGGGCCGCAAGGCCGGCGCGCTGGTGGTGCTCGTGGATGGCGAGCTCACCCTCTATGTGGAGCGCGGCGGAAAGAGCCTCCTCTGCTTCGTGGATGCGGCCGAGCCTCCCGGACCGACGGAGGACGCGACGCGGGCGCTTGCTGCAGCGGCTCGTGCGCTGGCGGGGCTGGTCACCTCGCGTCGCGTCGACAAGCTCGCCGTGGAGACGGTGAACGGCGCCTTCGTGCTCGGGTCCGCAGTCGGTGAGGCGCTCTCCGAAGCCGGCTTCCTCGCCACCCCTCGCGGATTGCGCCTGCGCGGATGAAAGGGGCATGGGCCCGGAGAGTCGCGATCGGGCGGAGATTGGGCCGAGGGATCGGGGTCAGGCTGACCGGGGTCCGGTCGATCGGGAGCCGCCCGCCAACCAGCCTCCCGGCCGGAGGCAGCCGTGCCTGAGGGAGACACCGTCTATCAGACGGCGCGCCGTCTCGATCGCGCGCTGGGCGGCCGGGTCCTCACCGAGACCGACTTCCGGGTGCCCGCGTTCGCGACCATCGACCTGTCCGGTCAACGGATGGAGGAGGTGGTGAGCCGCGGCAAGCACCTCCTCATGCACGTCGGCGACCACACCATCCACAGTCACCTCAAGATGGAGGGCTCGTGGGAGGTGTACCCGCCCGACGGCCGCTGGCGGCATCCCGCGTACCAGGCTCGTGCGGTACTGAGGACGGAATACGTGCAGGCGGTCGGATTCCAGCTGGGGGTGCTGGAGGTGCTTCCACGGGATCGGGAGGCGGACGCTGTCGGCCACCTCGGTCCCGACGTCCTCGGCCGGGACTGGGATGCCGCGGAAGCCGTGCGGCGGCTCGCCGAGCATCCAGAAGCACCGATCGCGGTCGCCCTTCTCGACCAGCGCAACCTGGCCGGCCTGGGGAACGTCTACGTGAACGAACTGTGCTTCCTGCGCGGCATGCTGCCGACGCGGCCTGTGCACGACACGGACCTCGCGGCGGCCGCCGACCTCGGCCACCGTCTCATCATGGCGAACCGCGACCGCGGGATCCGCGTCACGACCGGCGACACCCGCCGCGGCCGCAACACCTGGGTGTACGGCCGCGGCGGCCAGCCGTGCCGGCGCTGCGGGACGCTCATCCGATCCGCCAGCCTCGGCCGGACGGAGTCGGAAGAACGAGTCACCTATTTCTGTCCGGTCTGCCAGACGTGAGCAGCGAGGTCAGGCGGCGGCCTGGTCCTCGTCCTCCTCGGCGGCGCCCTCGCGCACGGTCTTCAGGGCGGCGGACCACGCCTCCACCTGGTCGAACAGCGGCGTGAGCGCTGCGGTCTGCTGGGCGGTGGGCTTCAGCTGCCAGTTCTCGAAGTCGTGGGCGAGGCTCAGGCCCACGTGGGCGCTCACCGTGGCGACCTGCAGCTGCGACAGCACCAGACGCAGGTGCTCGACCGCGCGAGCGCCGCCGAAGACGCCATAGCTCACGAAGCCGGCCGCCTTGTTGTACCACTCGGCCCCGACGTAATCGATCGCGTTCTTGAGTGCGCCAGAGGTGCTGTGGTTGTACTCCGGGGTGACGAAGATGAAGCCGTCGAACTCTGCGATCTTCGCCGCCCACGCCTTGGTGTGCTCGCCCGCGTACTGACCGGCGGCGGCAGGCAGGGCCTCGTCGAGGTGCGGGAGGTCCCAATCCTTCAGGTCGACGAGCTCGTACTCGACGTCCGAGCGCTGGGACGCGTTCTCGTGGACCCAGCGGGCCACGGCTTCGCCGTTGCGGCCCGGGCGCGTGCTTCCGATGATGATCGCGATCTTGCTCATATCAGCCTTCCTCGTTCGATGGCGCGTCCGATTTGATGACGTGTCACCGTTCCGCAACGAGGTCACCGGACGGATCATTCCCGAGCACGCGGCAGGCGGCATCCACTCGGTCGGGCATCCTCGTGCTGCACCCGGGCACGTGTCAGGATGTCGTATGGCCACCGCGCGCACCAGACCCGACCCGCGGAAGCTGACGGACGACGAGCTGGAACTGTTCAGCGCCTTCCACCTCATGCGCCGCGGCTTCGACCGCACGCTCGATCTTCAGTTGCAGCGGGACGACGGCATCTCCATCTCCGAGCTGGAGGTGCTGATGGCGCTCGTCGGCTCGCCGGGCCGTCGGATGCGTGTGCGCGACCTTGTGGACCGGACGGGCTGGGAGAAGAGCCGCGTCTCGCACCAGGTCACCCGGATGGTCGCCCGCGGCCTCGTCGAACGGCAGGAGTGCGAGGAAGATCGGCGTGCGATGTGGATCCACCTCACCGGCCACGGGCGCCGGGCGGTGGTGCGGGCGCTGCCGCGCCACACCGCCACGATCCGCCGCATCCTGTTCGACGCCCTGACTCCGGAACAGCAGGAGGAGTTGCTGGCGATCGCCCGCACGATGAACGCCGCGATCACCGACGAGGAATGCGCGACAGCGCGTCCGGATGAAGACGGCGACGACGGCGAGGGCGGTGCCGGCCACATCAGCGAGGCCGGCATCCGGGCGGACGACTGAGCGATCTCGCAGTCCGGTGACCACCGCCTCCCTACGCGCCTGGGAGGTCGGCGCGGAAAAGCTGGCGATTCCTCGGGAAACACCTCACGAAGCAGCGGGTTCCAAGGTCGCGCCCTCTAACGTTTCCCTGTGCGACGCCCGAACTTTCCCTCCCCAGAGCCCGGCTCGGGCGGCAGCGATGAGCAGCTGCCCCCGACCGAGGTCTTCGGACGCGTGCCGCCGGTAGACCCTCGCCGCCCCGTCCGCGCGACGCGTCCGGCATCCGGGGTTCCCACGGGAGCCGCGGGAGGTGCGCCGTTCGACCCGTTCGGGCTCGGCCGCGACGCGCCCGGCCGGGGAGGCGGCAGCGCTGGACGGTCCGGCGGTCCGGGATCCGGCGGAGGGAGCGGATCGGGCTCCGGCGGTTCCGGATCCGGGGGTTCCGGCTCTGGCGGCCGAGGCGGAAACGGCGACGGCCCCGGCGACGGCGGCTCGAACGGCCCGGGCGATCCCGCCGCGGACGGCCAGGGCAAGCCTCCTCGCAAACATCGCCGCGCCAAGCGCATCGTCGGCTGGACCGCCGCGGCCCTCGCGATCATCCTCGTGGTCGTCGGCGGGTACGCCGCCTACAGCTACTTCCGCTTCGTCGGCGGCGTGACGCACGTCGACGTGATCTCGAAGACCGGGAAGGACGTGGACGGCCAGGACCAGAACATCCTTCTGGTCGGCGACGACCACCGCCCCGACGGCGCCACGCAGGCCGAGCTCGACCAGCTGAGCACGACGGCAGACGGCGGCGGCACGAACACCGACACGATGATGATCCTGCACATCCCGGCGAACGGGAAGTCGGCGACGCTCGTCTCGCTCCCCCGCGACTCCTGGGTGGATGTGCCCGGCCACGGCATGAACAAGCTGAATGCGGCGTTCTCGCTCGGCAATGGCGGGACAGACCCGGCGAGCGGAGCCAAGCTGCTCATCCAGACGGTGCAGAACCTCACCGGGCTGAGCATCGACCACTACGTGCGGGTGTCCCTGCTCGGGTTCTACACGATCGCCAAGGCGCTCGGGCCCATCCAGGTGTGCCTCAACAATGCGGTGGACGACCCGTACTCGGGTGCGAACTTCCCGGCGGGCGTGTCGACGCTGGACGCCCAGCAGGCCCTGTCCTTCGTGCGCCAGCGCCACGGGCTGCCGCGCGGGGACCTGGATCGGGTGGTGCGGCAGCAGTACTTCCTCTCGGTGGAGGCGCACAAGTTCCTGTCCGCCGGAACCCTGCTGAACCCGGGGAAGCTGACGAGTGTCCTGGATGCGGTGAGCGGCTCCCTGGAGACCGATCCCGGGCTGAACTTCCTCCAGCTGGCCGCCCAGTTGCAGGGTCTGACCGGTGGGAAGGTGCAGTCGGCGACCATCCCGATCTCCGGCACGCCGACCATCACGGTGGACGGTTCGGACGTCTCGATCGTGCAGGTCGACACCGCCGCCATGCCGGCGTTCATCCAGAGCCTGATCGGCACCCCGACCGCCTACGACAACGCCACAGCCGCGAAGCCGGCCGACACGACGGTCACCGTGCTGAACGGCGGCAGCGCGAACGGCGCCGCCACGACCGGGACGCAGACGCTCGCCGCCGCCGGATTCAAGACGGGGACCCCCGGGGATTCGGACACGCGCTCGACGACGGTGATCCAGTACAAGGCGGGCCAGGAAGGTCAGGCGAAGGCCGTCGCCGCGCACCTGCCCGGTGCGGCCGTGCAGCAGACGGATGCCGTGAGCACGGTCACGGTGATCCTGGGCGAGGACGGCATCATGCCGACGGCGCCCGCGGCCGCCGGCTCGGGCAAGCCCGAGACCGGAAGCGCGCCGGCTCCCGCCCCGTCGGCGACCCCGACGGGCCCCGCGACGAACTACAGCGACAAGGTCTGCATCAACTAGCCGCGCATCCCTCCCCGATTCGTCACGAATGTGCGCCATGCACCACGCGACCGGAGCGGCGTCAGTCGAAGAGGCGACGGAAGACGTTGGTGTCGGCGAGGTCGATGAGCTCGTCGCCGCGGCCGTTCATGATCGTGCGCAGCGCGTAGAGAGTGAAGCCGCCGACCTGCTTCGCCGTGATCGCGGGCGGGATGCTGAGCTCCTGCCGCGCGGTCACCACATCCACGAGGGCGGGTCCGTCGTGCGCGAAGGCGGTCCGCAGCGCGCTCTCCAGCTCGCCCGGCTGCTCCACCCGCTGGCCGTGGAGCCCGGCGGCCTGGGCGATCTGTGCGAAGTCCGGGTTCTCGAGTCCGGTTCCGAACGTGACGAAGCCTGCGGCCTTCATCTCCACCTCGACGAAGTTGAGTGAGGAGTTGTTGAAGACCACGATCTTCACCGGCAGCTTGTTCTGGCGGAGTGTCAGCAGCTCGCCGAGGAGCATGGCGAGCCCTCCGTCTCCGGCGAGCGCGACGACCTGCCTCCCGGGGAACGCGGTCTGCGCGCCGATCGCCTGCGGCAGCGCATTCGCCATGCTGCCGTGCGTGAACGAGCCGATCAGCCTCCGCTTGCCGTTCATCCTCAGGTAGCGGGCCGCCCACACGACCGGCGATCCGACGTCGGGCAGGAAGACGGCATCCTCGGAGGCGAGCTCGCTGATCAGCCGGGCGACGTACTGCGGATGGATGGGCGTGCGGTCGCGGTCGTTCACGGCCAGGTCGTCGAGGCTCTTGCGGGCCTTGGCGTAGTGCGCCAGTGACGAGTCGAGGTGCTTGCGGTCCTTACGTTCGGCGAGGAGCGGGAGGAGCGCATCCACCGTGTCCCTGACGCTGCCGACGAGGCCGAGGTCCAGCGGCACTCGCCGCCCCAGGTTCTCGCCGCGGATGTCGACCTGGACGATCTTCGCCTTCGACGGGAAGAACTGCTGGTACGGGAAGTCGGTGCCGAGCATGAGCAGGGCGTCGCACGACTCCATCGCCCGGTAGCCCGAGGAGAAGCCCAGCAGTCCGGTCATGCCGACGTCGTAGGGGTTGTCGTACTCGATGAACTCCTTGCCGCGCATCGCGTGCACGATCGGCGCGTGGAGGGCTCCGGCGATGGCCACGAGCTGGTCGTGTGCGCCCTCGGCGCCCGCACCGGCGAGGATCGTGACCCGCTTGGCGCCGTTCAGGATGTCGGCGGCCGCCTGCAGCTCGGGCTCGGTCGGCCGGGTCACCCGCGGAACGAACGCGATCGGCGCGGATTTGCGCCGGCCCACGCTGTCGGCGAGGAAGATCTCGCCGGGAACGACCACGACAGCCACGCCGCGCCGTTCGACCGCGGTGCGCATGGCGATCTCGAGGATGCGCGGCATCTGATCCGCCTGGGTCACGAGCTCGGTGTAGACGCTGGCCTCGCGGAACAGCTCCTGCGGATGCGTCTCCTGGAAGTAGCCGCTTCCGATCTCGGCCCCCGGGATCTGGGCGGCGATGGCGAGCACGGGCACCCGGCTGCGGTTGGCGTCGTACAGGCCGTTGATGAGGTGGGTGTTGCCGGGGCCGCAGCTGCCGGCGCACACCGCGAGCTGTCCGGTCAGCGCGGCGTCCGCCGAAGCGGCGAACGCCGCCGCCTCCTCGTGCCGCACGTGCTCCCAGCTCACCCCGTCGTTGCGGCGGATGGCGTCGGTGAAGCCGTTGAGCGAGTCGCCGGGGATGCCATAGACACGGGTGACGCCCGCGTCCCGCAGGATCTCGACGGTGGTGTCGGCGACGGTGGGCATAGCGGCCTCCCTGTGCTCTCGGTGGTGGTGCGAGCAACGCTACGCCCGGCGCGGGAACTTCCTCATCCTGCGCGCAGGAATGGTGCGTTAACGTGAGCGCATCATGGTGAAGCAGGAACGGGCGCAGGTGACGCGCGAGGCGATCGTCGCCGGGGCGGCCGCGGTCTTCGGGCGTCGTGGATACGGCCTCGCGTCGATCGCGGACATCGCCGCGGAGGCGGGCGTGACGAAAGGTGCCCTCTACTTCCATTTCGCTTCGAAGGACGAGCTCGCGCGGGCCGTCATCGACGAGCAGCACCGCCGGACCATGGAGGCCGCCGCCCAGGTGATCGAGGAGGGCCGCCCGGGTCTCGAGACCATGGTGGTCCTGAGCGTCATGCTGGCGCGGCAGCTGTTCGCCGACCCGGTGGTGCAGGCCGGAATCCGGCTGAGCACCGATGTCTCGCTGTTCGATCCTCCGGTCGTCGAGCCCTATGAGGACTGGTTGCGGGCCGCCGAGGACCTGTTCCGTCGCGCGGTCGAGGAGGGCGATCTCCGCCCCGGACTCGACCCCGGGATGCTGGCCCGCGTCGTCGTGCCGGCCTACACGGGGGTGCAACTCGTCTCGGAGCTGGTCAGCCACCGGTCGGACCTGATGGAGCGCGTACGGGATCTGTGGACCGTGCTGCTGCCGGGAATCGTGCCGGACTCCGAGTGGGAGCGGCTGCGGTCGCTGCCGGAGCTCATCCACTAGGCGGGACACTCCCTACCGGCCCGGCCGCAGCGCCCCCAATCCGCTACGGCCGTGCCGGGGTGTGCAGACAATTCTACCTCAGAACCGGACGCTCGGTATGGAC
>Ga0209677_100961_pt1 | contig 14016 bp, 9 predicted proteins | sample AraplaCvi_mCL_r2_2_FD_184285 | JGI IMG/M metagenome (GOLD analysis project Ga0209677, IMG submission 184285) | Arabidopsis root microbial communities from North Carolina, USA - plate scrape CL_Cvi_mCL_r2 (SPAdes) (version 2) | ecosystem: Host-associated > Plants > Roots > Endosphere | place: USA... | reverse complement strand
AGGGGTATGGAGCAATCTCTCCTTGCGCAAACGGCTATTGCTGCCGATCGCGGCGATGGTGCTCGGCGCATTGGTGTCGGGTGTGCTCGCACTGCAGATCTTTTCCCCCGATCAGTTCGAATATGAGAGCGAGCTGGAGGCGGGGTCCGCACGGAGCGTCGCCACCGCGCTGAATGCCGCGCTCGCGGCCGCTCACAATCCCGAGCAGACGCTCAACGCGTTCGCCGGCGGCCTGGGGACAAGCGAGGCGATCAAGTTTATCCCTCCGAGCGCCACCGCCGATCCCCCGCGCATCAGCGGGAGCAGCGTTCCAGCCTGGTTCGTGTCTCATCTCACGATCCCGGAATTGAGCAAAGCCTATCCGGTCAAGATCGGGCCGGCGCATGTCGGCAACGTCGTCTTCTCTCCTGACCTGTCCGCCGACATCTGGGAGAAGTGGATCGGCCTCCTGGCGATCATCTCGTCGAGCTCATTGCCGATGCTGCTGGCTGCAATCAGCGCCTATGTCGTGGTCGGCACCGCGCTGCGCCCGATGGAGCGGCTGGCTGCCGGGCTTGCCCGCTTCCGTGACGGCGACTACGAGATGGTCGTTCCGGTCGCCGGCCCGCCGGAGATCCGGCAATTCTGCGCGCAGGCCAACGAGCTCGCTGCGACCTTCAAGCGTCTCAACCGGGACAACCGCGAACTCCTGCGCAGGCTGGTTTCGATGCAGGACGACGAGCGGCGCGAGCTTGCGCGCGAAGTCCACGACGAGATGGGACCGCTGCTGTTTGCCATTCGTGCCAATGCTGCGGCGCTGACGGAAAACGCCGAGGGCTCATGTGAGCCCGGGTCGGCCGTGCACGGCATCGTCAGTGCCGCCGAAGCGCTGCAGCAGGCGAACCAACGCATCCTGGAAGGGCTGAGCCCGCTCTACCTCGCCGACCTCGGCCTGATCGGAAGCATCCAGGCGCTGCTGCGCAATGCCCAGAAGCAGGCACCCACCATCCGCGTGGCATCGCGGATCGCGCCCGATCTGGATGCGCTGGACGGCCTGCTGTCGCAAACCGTCTACCGCCTGATCCAGGAGGGCGTCACCAACGCGCTTCGGCATGCCCATGCGGCGGCGATCGACGTGATGGCCAAGTCCGAAGACGATCACGTCGCCATCGAGATTTCCGACGACGGCATTGGCGTGCCGGACCATCTGAAGTTCGGCCGAGGGTTGACCGGCATGCTCGAACGGGTGCGCGCGCTGAATGGTACGCTGGAGCTCATTCGCGAGCAGGGCCGGACCGTCGTGCGCTGCCGGCTTCCGCTCGAAAATCAGGTTGAGAGCTGACGCACGGATTATCGTGGTGACGGCGTGCAGCGCATATGCGCGATCTTGCCTTGCGCGTCGAATACAAAAAAGATCTGAACCGGTTTGCCTTCAAAGCTCAGGCAGTCGAGCACCACGCCATCCTCGTGCGGTGTGATCTCTTCGAGCCCGAATGCGTCCGGCGACACATTCGCGAGCTTCGGCTCCCAATAGCCGGCCAGTTCGGAGCGCCCGGTGATCCCTGTGCACGCGCATCCACACTGGCATTCGAGCACGGCATTTTCTGCAAAAAGATCAAGAAGCGCTTCAAGGTTCCGACTTCTGCAACAATCCAGCCAATCGACTACAACGGCCATTTCGTCGAAATGATCTGCCAATCCGCCCTCGCCAATCCTCGCCCGTTTTGCCCGTCCCTGTCAGGCAGCTAGACCGCGGGCGCTGAACACGACATGAACGCGTCGTGAACAATTCTTCACGTCGATGATCGATATGTAATGCAGCAAGTGGAACCAAGGTGCATGCGTCCTTCGACCTGAGGCAGTGGGACCGGCGCTCTTGTCAATGGATCGCCGCATACATGATCTTTTCCTCGCTCGCTTCGAGCGCGGAGAACTCCTCGACGACCTTGCCCTGCCGCGATACCAGGATGCGATCCGACAGCGCCATGATCTCCGGCAGATAGGAAGAGATCACGACCACCGCCTTGCCTTCGTCCGCCAGCCGGTTGATCAGTTCGTGGATCTCGACGATCGCGCCGACATCGACGCCGCGCGTCGGCTCGTCGAAGATGATCAGCTCCGGATCCTGGATCAGCGACTTGGCGATGACGACCTTCTGCTGGTTGCCGCCCGAGAGCTCGACGACCTTGATGTCGTCGCCGGTGGCGCGAACCTTGAGGCGTTCGATCCAGGCTCGGCCTGCCGCGTTGCTTTCGCGCCGCGACAGCCAGGCCCGCCCCGACGGAAACTTGGCGAGCAGGCCGAGATAGATGTTGCGCGCGATCGAAGCGGTCTCGAAGAAGCCCTCGACCTTGCGGTCCTCGGTCACGTAAGCGATGCCGGCTTTCACGGCCGGAGCAGGCACGCGGTAGCGCACCGGCCTGTCGTTGAGCAGGATCTCGCCGCCATGGAAGAAGTCGCGCTTCATGACGCCCGACACGATCTTGAAGGTCTCGGTCCGGCCGGCGCCGACCAGGCCGAACACGCCGGTGATCTGGCCGGCGAACACCGAGAGCGAGTTGTTCTTGACCATTGGCGCCATCTTGAGGTTCTGCACTGTCAGTACGCGCCGGCCAGCGGTGCGCACCTTGTGCTTGCGCGCACCGTAGAGCGTGTTGGAGAGGTCTCGCCCGACCATCGCCTGGACGATGCGCGTGCGATCGAACCGCGATGCGTCATCGGTGACGACATGCTTGCCGTCGCGAAGCACGGTGATGCGGTCGGCCAGCAGCAGCGCCTCTTCGAGCGCATGCGAGATGAAAATGATCGACACGCCGCGCTTCTTCAGATCGCGCACCAGATCGAAGAAATACTTCTTCTCCTCCGGCGTCAGCGTCGCGGTGGGCTCGTCGAAGATGATGACCTTGGCCTTGTGCAGCACCGCCCGCGCGATCTCGACCATCTGCTTCTTGGCGGCGCCGAGCCCGCCCACGGTCGCCGTCGGCGTCACATCGAAGTTGAGCGATTGCAGGAATTGCTGGGCGGCGATGTAGATGCCACGCAGGCGGTTGTAAAACTTCTCCTGTCCCAGGAACAGATTTTGCGCCACCGTCATGGTCGGCACCAGGCTGTTCTCCTGGAACACCATCGCGATGCCGAGCTGCCGCGCCTCCAGCGGGGTCTTCGGCGCCACCGCGACGCCATCGACGGTCATGGCGCCCGACGTCAGCGCCACGACGCCGGCCATGACCTTGGTCAGCGTTGACTTGCCTGCACCGTTCTCGCCGACCAACGCGTGGATCTCGCCGCTCCGCAGCTCGAAATCGACGCCATCGATTGCCGGTACACCGGCGTAGAGCTTGGTTGCCTTCGACAGCGACAGGATGGTCTCGCTCATGTGCCGATTCCTTCATCCAGGCTCGCAAGCGGCAGCTTGAGGATGCGTCCCGGTCCCTTGGCGATCATGATGAGGTCGCCGCCACACTCGACCGCAGCGACGATGCCGTGATTAACGCCGTCGGCGCGGCTGTGCAGCGAATAGCGCGGCGAGCCGTCGGCGGCGAGGCGGATGACAAGACCATACGACCGCGGCGGCGCCCACGGCTTCATGATGCCCATGGTCTTGATGTGCGCGCCCTGCAGCGGCTCCTTGAACGAATGGCCGGAGCTGAGCCGCGGCACCACCCAATAGTCCGGATCGATCTCCGCGATCATGCGGCGGCGGAAGGCCGGCTCGCGCAGCACGAACTCGACGAGCTGCGTGCGGGCGATGAAGGCGGTGAGCCAGAACCCTCCGCTGGCGGCCGGTGCGAGCCGCGAGGGATAGACCGGCAGACGGCCGAGCACGACCCTGCGCGCGCCGTCCGGTGCAATCGCGACCAGGCGATGCCGCCAGCTCTCGCTGACCAGCACGTCGCTGCCGCTTGCGACGGCGCCGAAAGCATAGTGGAGTCCGCTCGCGAGCGGTTTGATCGTGCCGGTCTGTGGATCGAGCCGAAAGACGCGACCGGTGTTGCCGAGCTCCATCAAATCGCGCGCCCAGTCGCTGACACTTCGTAGCGTCGAACCATCCGTGGCGAGCAACGTGCCATCAGGTGCGGGCGCCAGCGCGTTCACGGCATGCAGATTACCTGAGAACACCGATGCCGGCGTGCTGGCGGTGATCTCATCGTAGATGCGAACCTCCGTTCCGCCGAGTGCCACCGCCATTCTTCCGGTGGGGAGCACGGTCAGCGCGGAGATCGGTTGCTCGAATGTTCGGATCACCGTCGGCAACGGTCCGGTCAGGCGCAGAAGTCGCACTCCATCTGCGATGAGCAGCGACTGGCCGTCGATTGCGAGATCTTCCGGCGCCTCGCAGGAAAGCAGAGTCTCGGCCTTCTCGAGCAGCTGATTTGGCTTCAGCGCGCCATCGAACGACGGCACGGTAATGGTCGCATCGCCGCGGCCGAGAAAGCGGTTGGCGAATTCGCTGATCGCGGCGATCACGACGGCTTCCTCCAACGCTTGTCGTACTGGACAAAATCAGGATCGGCATTTTCAAGCTTGAAGCGGCCGATCCGGTTGTTGGCGATGCCGCCGAGATAGAGATAGCCGCGGTGCTCGCGCATCGACGTGATCATGGGGTGATTGACCCCTTTGAGGTCCCAAAAGGATTCCAGGATCTTGCCCTGCTCGTTGAATTTGACCACGCAGCCGGTATTGATGTTCGGAAACAGCCATTCGTCGACTGGCACGCGCTTGGCCATGCGCCGGCGGAAGCCGGGCATCTTCCAGGCCAGATCGAGCGAGGGGCTGCGCATGCCGACCAGCGCCAGCCAGTAGTTGCCGTCAGAGGCGAGATTGATGTTGTCGGGATAGCCGGGCAGGTTGTCCATCACGATCTCGACGGCACCCTTCTTCGGCCCAGTGAACCAGTAGCGCTTGATCGAGCAGCCGAAGGTCTCCGCGAACAGGATCGACTGCCCGTCGCTGGCGACGGCGACCCCGTTCGGGAATTTCAGTCCGCGCAGCGCCGTGTGCGTCGCGCCGGTCTTGGTATCGTAGCAGATGATGCGGCCATTGCCGCGCGCTTCCAGCCCGTCGACCGGCCATTCATCCATCTCGTAGCGGACGGTCGCCTCGGAGAAGAAGATCAGCCCGTCATCGGTGATGTCGAGATCGTCCGCGAGCCGCAGGCGGCTGTCGTCGTTCACCGAATACAGGCTGCGGTTGGTCTCGTCCGTGGCCTTCTGCACGATGCCCTCGGGCGTGATGCGATAGAGGCCCATCCCGCCGATGCAGACGTAGAGATTGTCCTGGCGGTCGAACGCCATGCCGAGCGGCTGGCCGCCGATATGGGCGAACACCTCCATGCGCTCGTAATCGGGCGGAAAGAACCGGATGATGTCACCGTGGCGCGAGCCGGCATAGAGCACGTCATTACGGTCGAGGATGACGTCCTCCGGCGCTTCGATGCGGCCAAGCCCGATCAGCGACACATCCCGCAGCTTATCGTTCTGCTCGAACGGTCCGCCCCGGCCGATTTCGGTTGGAGGCGGCGGCGGCAGCGCGTGGTAGGTCGGCGCGACATAGACCTTGCTGATGATGCGGGTGCGGTTCTTCTGCCAGCGGATATCGATCATCGCGGCCCCGAGCAGGATGGTCGCGAGCGCCATGCGGTTGACGCCGCCACGCGCGTTCATCGCCGTCAGGCCATTGGTGACGAGAAGCACGATGAGCACGCCGACCAGCGATTTGACCACCGAGCCCTTGCCACCGCCGAGCGTGATGCCGCCGAGCACGGTGGCGGTCAGCACGATCACCTCGAGGCCGACGCCGATGTCGCCGCCGACCGTGCCCAGCCGCGCGGCAAAGAACAGTGCGCCGATGCTTGTCAGCACGCCGCTCGCGACGTAGCACAGTGCGATCGTTCGCCGCACCGGGATGCCGGAGTTGTAGGCCGAGCGGCGCGAGCCGCCGATCGCCGTGATGTGCCAGCCCGGCCGCAGCCTCGTCAGGAAGACATGCCCGAAGATGGCGACCGCGATGTAGACCAGCGCCACGCTGGGAACGCCGAGGAGGTCTCCGCCGCCGATGAAATTCCACGAGGGGATATCGGGAAAGGCCGAGGCGATGGCGTTCGAATAGCGCTGGATCAGGAGATCGAATGTCGAGCGGTAGATGATCAGCGTGATCAGCGTGGTGATGAAGGCGCGAAGCCTCAAATATCCGATCAGGATGCCGTTCACCGCGCCGAGCAGCGCGCCGACGGCCATGGTCGCGATAATCACGGCGGGAACGGGCCAGTCCAGCACGTCAAGCAGATAGAGTGCACAGAAGTCAGTGAGCGCGAACATGGAGCCGACCGACAGGTCGATGCCGCCAACGATGACGACGAGCCCCATACCGAGGCCGATGAAGCCGATCTCGCCCGCCTGCCGCGCAGTGTCGGCGAGGCTTGACGGAGACAGGAAATGCTCGAGCGACCGACTGAGGGCGAAGCCGACAATCAAGAGCAGGATCACCGGAATGGCGGTTTCGGTCCATCGCTTGGACAGGATCTCGCCGAGGAGATGGTCCGGCCAGTAGCGGTATCGCAGCCTGATCAGTGTCTCGCGCATCTGCCTTCCGTGGATCTTTCCGATTGCATGCGACATGCAGCGCGCTCCGCCCGAGGGCGGAACGCGCCTTGATCATGCGGATTACTTCTTCAGATCCGAGAGATTCCAGCACGCCGTCTGGGTGTCGGCATTGTCCTTGGTGATCGGAATCAGCGTCGTGTACTCCGAGCCCTTGACCGAGCCGGGCTTGGCGCCGGACGACAGCAGCCACTTGATCGTTCCGGCCATTTGCGCGGCCTGCGTCGGCACGTCGTAGCTCATGTCGAGGTCGAACGAACCGTTCTTCACCAGCTCGCAGGCGCCTTTGCGCTCGCCGCCGCCGGATGTCGCCAAAAACACCTTGCCGGTGAGGCCGGCTTCCTTGATGGCGGCCGCGGTGCCGATGTCCATGCCGTCCCAGAAGCCGACGATGCCGCAGAGATCGGGATTCTGCTTCAGCACCGTCTGCGTGATCGCCTTGGCCTTTGCGGCATCCCAGTCGGCCGCCTGGCTGGAGACCACCTTGATCTCGGGATGTTTGGCGAGCACGTTCTCGACGCCCTTGAGTGTGTAGGCGCTGGCGGCGGCGGACAGCGCGCCCTGGATCACCGCGATCTTGTTCGACTTGCCCTCGCAGGCCTTCACCACGCCCTCGGTTTGGCGTTCGCCGATCTCGATCCAGTTGGCACCGACGAAGGCCGAGCTGCGATAGGCCGAGCCCATGTTGATCTGGATGACGTAGATGCCTTCGTTCTCGGCGCGCTGCAGCAGCTTGGCGTAGGTCTGAACGTCGGGGTTGTGGATCACCATCACGGCCGGCTTCTCGGAGATCAGCGAGGTGACGGCCTGCGCGCCGGCATTGGTGTTCCAGTTGGGATCGCGGATCTCGAACTTGACGCCGTAGGGCTCGAGCTCCTTCTTCAGGCCGGCGTACCAGCCCTCCGTGAGATCGAAGTTCATGGCGACCGGCACATAGGCCACCGTCTTGCCGGCCAACGCTTCGCGGAACGATTTCTGGAACGGCTCGTCCAGCCCCTGCTGGGCGAACGCCGGTACGGCTGTTGTCGCGAGCGACAACCCCACAATCGTCTCAAGTGCAAACTGATGAGCGCGCATTGTTTCCTCCCTTGATGTTTTTGCTGTCTAGATGTCGCCTTGCTGGGCGGTTTCTTCGTTTCTTGGATTCAGGAACGTGTCCGTGATGACCGCGATCAGCAGCACCACGCCCTTGATCAGGTTCTGGCCGGCGTAGGAAATGTCCATGATCGTCATGCCATTCAGCATAGTCCCGATCAGCAGGGTGCCGATGATGACGTTAACCACGCCGCCGCGGCCGCCGGACAGGCCAATGCCGCCGAGAACCACGACCAGGATAACGTCGTAGATCAGGGTCGAATTGAAGATACGGGTCGGCATCGAATTGACCGAGGCGGCCATCACGAGGCCGGCAAAGCAGCCGATCAGCGCCGCTAGTACATATTGGAGCACGACGATCGGCCGGGTGGGAATGCCGGTGACGCGCGCGGCAAACGGATTGTCGCCGATGGCATAGATGTAGGCGCCCCAGCGGGTCCGGCGCAGCAGGACGAACACCACGACGCAGGCGATCGCAAACATCACGATGGAGGTGGGAATGCCGAGGATGCTGCCTTGGCCGAGCCGTTCGAAGCCCGCCATGCCGTCGCTCCATTGCACGACGTCGAGCTGAAACAATGCGGCCTGGCCAAGTCCGGCCACGAGCAGGCCGGTGGCCAGGGTCGCAAACAGCGGCGGCACCTCGGCATAGGCAATGAGCCAGCCATTGACCAGGCCGATCGCGATCGACAGCAGGCCGGCGGCCAGCAGCGACGCGGTGAGCGAGTGCCCGTTCTGCACCATCTGCAGCACGAGGCCGCCGGGAACGGCAAGCGCCGCGATCAGCGAGAGGTCGATGCCGCGACCGATCACGACGATCGCCATGGCGAGGCCGAGGATGCCGAGCACGGCCACGTTCTGCAGCAGCGTCAGCATGTTGTCGGCGGTGAGAAAGCCGTTGAGGAAAATCGAGAATGCCAGGAACAGCGCCGCGAAGACGACGAACACGATTTCCTGCTGGCTAAGCCGAACACGCTTCATCATTTGCACTCGTCGTTTCCGGATTGAGCCAGTACGTCCGGCGGGGCGCTCTCGATCCGATAGGTTTGCGGCAGCGCGGACAGGCTCTCGGCGAGTTGGTCCAGCAGCGCGGTGTCACTGGAGCCGATGGAGATGCGGACCACGGTGTTCAGCCTCTCATCCTTGTCGACCTGGATCTTTGCAGAGATGGCTGTGCCGAAGATGCGCTCGATCTCCGTCCTTATCTTCTCCTGAACGGCAAGGTCGCGCAGCGCCGGCTTGAAGATCTTGCCGACGGCGGTGACCGGCAGCGCATCCAGCAGCACGACGCGCTTCGGCCGAGCCGGCGGCTCGTTGACATTGCGCTCGAGATGGTCGCGCAGTCGCGCGATATCGATGGTCTGGTTAGGCGAGGGCACCACGAAAAGAATGGGGACCTCGCCGCAGTAGGCATCGGGCATGCCGACCGCGGAACTCATCTGCACGCCGGGAAACGCATTCGCGACGTCTTCGATCGCCGCCGGATCGATGTTGTGTCCGCTGCGGACGATCAGATCCTTTTCGCGGCCGGTGAGGACCAGCCGCTCATCCTCAGTCAAATAGCCGACATCGCCGGTGACGATCCAATGATCATCGGTGAGCACGCCGCGATTGTGCCTGGGATCGAGATAGCCGGGAAACACTTGCGGGCCCTTCACCAGCACCAGGCCACTGGTGAGCGGCGGACAATCCCTCGTTATGTCCGCGTCGCCGAGCGCTAGGATCCTGGTCGTGGCGAACGGCGCGCGGAAGCCGACGCTGCCTTGCAGCGGCTCGCCGCGTCCCGGATTGAAGGCGATCGCGGCTGCGGTCTCCGTCATGCCGTAGGTTTCGAACAGCCGGATTCCAGTCCTTGCCTGGAAGCGCTCGCTCACAGCCTTTGGCAGCACCGCGCCACCGGTCAGCGCCATCCGGACCGTGCTGAGATCGCAAGCTCCGCTCGGCACCTCGGCAAGGGCGGCGATCGACGTCGGCACGCCGCTGACGATGGTCGCGCGGAAGCGCGCGACGGTGTGCCAGTAGTCGCGGATGGCCTCCGGGCTTCTCAGACTGTAGGGCGAGGGGATGATCACATGGCCGCCGGCGGCGAGGATCGACAGGCCTGCGGTCATGGTGCCGCCGACGTGAAACAGCGGAAAGCCGTTGAGGGCGACGTCGTGCTCGTCCAGTCCATGAACCTGCGCGAAGGCCCAGGCGGCGTGGATCTGATTGCCATGGGTCAGGCGGACGAACTTCGGACGCCCCGTCGTGCCTCCGGTGTGAAACAGCACGCAGACCGAGTGCCGGTCGTCCGGCGGCGCGAAATCGAGCGTATCGCGCTGGCCTGCGATCGCCTCGTCGAAGCTCACCATGCGACCGGCGAGGCCATTGCTCGCGCCCACAACCAGGACCTGCTGCAGAGCTTTCACGCGCGCAGCCACGTTGCTCGCCTTGCGCCAGATCGCCGGATCTGCCGATTCCGACGGAATCATCAGCACCGTGGCATGCTGCGCTTCGAGCAGGTCGACGATGGTGTCTTCGTTCAGCAGATAGTTGATCGAGCTTGCGACGCCCGCCACTTGGGCGCCGAGCAGCGCCGGAAATAACTGCGGCAGGATCGGGCAGAGCACCGCAATGGTCGGACCATCAGGCGTGATCCCATATGACCTGAATAAGTTCGCCGCGCGGGATATTTCGGCGAGCAACTGGCGATGCGTGAGGCTGACCTCTCGGGACTCGCGGGGATTGAGAACCGTCAGTGCCTGCCTGCCGGGATGTCGCTCCGCCGTAGCTTCGAACAGATGATGGATATTGCGGGCCGGCACGAGGGAATCGTAGGGCAGGCGCTCCAATGCCTCGATATCGGCAATGGACGTGACGGGTCGCGTGAATCGTGTCGTGATCGGCGTAGCCTGGCCAGAGCCCATTGCTGCTATCCCTGGAGCAGCCGCTCGCGCACGCCAGTGCCATGCCGGCGTGCGCGAATGCGTCCTCCCCGTTTTCTGTTGTCCATAGCTCGCCGCCCCGAAATGCGCTTGCCCGGGAGCGCAAAGCTTTTGCGTCTGCGCGCAAAGTTCGCTTGCGCAGCGATGATGGGCATCTAAAATTTGCGCGCTTGGCGGTTTGTGCGGCGCGCAAGCGTTTCGCACGTGCAACAAGGACGGTCGATGGATCTGGTATTCACGACGGACGAGCTGGAGCCGTCCAAGCGTTACGCCGCTTGGCAGGGCGCCATTTGCGACGTCTATGTCCATGTCGACGTCAACGCCGAAAAGCGCTCCGACTACGAAGGCTTCATCCGGGAAGCGCGGTTCGGCCCTGTGACGATGACGGACGTGTTGTTGTCCGAGCAGCGGATCACCAGGCGCGAGCGGCACATCGCCAAGCTCGACAAGGATTGCTACTATGTCGAGTTCGTGCAGCACGGACAGGTCAACATCCTGCAGGCGGGCCAGACGCTGCTGTCCCATCCTCGCATCGGCGCGATCTTCTCGGCTTCTGAGGCGTATGATTTGGAGTGCATCGGCAAGGTGCGGTCGCTCTATCTGGAAATCCCACGCAAGGAATTCGCCGCGCGCTTCAGCGACAGCAAGCTTCCTGTTGCCCTGACCATCCCGACCGGGCGCGGCCTTGGTCGCATCGCCGCTGAATTCTGCGGCTCGATTGCGGCAGAGGGATCAGCGCTCGACGAGACCGTCAGGTCGAGGCTCGGCACCGAGCTGATGGACATCCTCGCGCTTGCGCTCGATATGGGCGACAAGGACGAGCTGTCGGAGGACGCCACCGCGCAGAAGGCGCGTCTGCGCTCGGTCAAGGCCTGGATCGAGGCGCATCTCACCGATCCCGATCTTTCGCTGGAGAAGATCGCCAGGAGCAACGGTGTCTCGCTCAGGCATCTGCATTATCTATTTCGGCTCACGGATGTGTCGGTATCCGAGTGGATTTTGGATCGCCGCCTCCAGCGCTGTTACGATGTGCTGACGCGGCCGGAGCTGCGGTCTCTGTCGGTGACCGAGGTCGCCTACCAGCTGGGCTTCAGCAGTTCGTCGCACTTCAGCACGGTGTTCCGGAAGAAGTTCGGGCATAGCCCGTCGGAGCTGCGCAGGCGGTAGATCTCAATCCACTGCGCAAGCCGTCATGCCGCCTCTCGGCGCTTCGCCGCGGAGGCCGTTTCGGTCGCCGCATGCACAGTGAAGGCGTTGCGCCCAAGCGCCTTCGCGGCATAGAGCGCCGCGTCGGCCTTCTCGACAAGCTGCGTGGTGTCTGCATCCCGTCGCGCCGGATTGCACGATGCAATGCCGGCACTGATGGTGACGATGCCATGGGCGCTCCCCTCATGCGGGATGGCGCGCGCACGGACCGCCGCCATCACGTCGGTCACGATCTGAATGGCCCCCGCAACATCGGTCTCCGGCAAGATGATCGCGATTTCCTCGCCGCCATAGCGCGCAGCCAGGTCGCTCGGCCGGCGCAACGCGCCCTCCACCGTGGCGCTGATCGTGCGCAGGCACGCATCGCCCGCCGGATGGCCATACTGGTCGTTGAAGCTCTTGAAGAGATCGATGTCGACCATGATCAGCGAGAGCGGCAGCCTGCTGCGGGCGGCACGCTTGAATTCCCGCTCGATCGTCTCATTGAAGCACCGGCGATTTGCGAGCTCGGTCAGTCCGTCCAGCAATGCATTCAGCTGTGTCGCGCGGTTGACCCGCTCCACCCGGTAGCCCAGCACGGCGATGAGGATCAGGACGCACAGCGTGATCGCGCTGTCGACGAGCAGCTGACTGCGCCATTCGCGCAGAATGGTCGCGCTGTCCTGCGCGACTACTGCCACCATTGGATAGCGCAAGAGATGATTGTACGATCCGATCCGGCGCACGCCGTCGTCGGGCGACACATATTCTATCGCATCGGCGGGCAGCGCCAGCAGCGCGTCGAGTTCGCTGCTGCCGAAGGAGGCGGGACTCCTGGCCAGCAGCGTCCGATTGTCCATCACCAGGTTGATCGACGCGCCCGACATGTCCTGCACGGTCTCGAACAACTTGCGAAAGAAATCCATCGAGACGCTCGTCACCACGATCCCGGCGAAGCGGCCATCCGGCGCATTGACCCGGCGGGAGACCGTTACGTTGATCGAGCCGTCAACCTTGCTCTTGACCGGCGCTCCAATGAACACGTCTCGGGTATCGTGCGTGCTAAGAAAGCGGAAATAGTCGCGCTCGCTGTAGTTCAGGCCCGCGGGATGCGGGACGAGCGACTTCACGATCGCATTGCCGTCCCTGTCGATCAGGCCCATCTCGTGAATCGCCGGCAGTGCCGCCGCGAGCGACGTCATCAGTCCGTAAAGGCGCTGCAGGCTGTCCGGGCCGCCCCCTTCCGCCTCGACCCGTTGCACCAAGGTGGAAACGACGCTGTCGGCTGTCTTGAGCGTCATGTCGATCTGGTGCGAGAGCGACTCGGCAAGGCTCGCGGTAACGATCTTGGCGCCGCGCAGGTTCGCGTCGCGCACATGCCACATCTGCCAGGCCTCGGTCCCCACCAGGGCGGCGGAAAGACAAAGCGCAAACACGACGGTCCAGCTCAGCCATGACGACCGGAGGCCTGGCGATGGCAGGCTGGCGGCACGGAGACAATTTATCGTAGGTTGGATGCCCATGAACTCCACTCTAGGTGGGTAGAGATCAAGGCTCGGCTAACGGATTCCTGACAGATGGCTCGGTCGTTTTAACGGGACATTCACTTCCCTGCCCGTGACGAAATCGCGCGAGGATTGCGTGAATGCCTGTCGTTGCCGATCATCGCACCGCCGCAAGGCGCCTGCCCGGCCGAGAGCAGAGCTCGAAAGCTGATCGGTGACGCGGGCCGCCCCGATCTCGAGGCGGCGCGTCTTCGACGATGACGATTGGCCTTGATCTTAGTTCGAGGCGAGCGAGGCGACGTTCGGTGTATCCGGGTCGAAGCCGAACACGCCCACGAGATATCTGTAGTACTCAGGCATCTGCTCTTTCAGCTTCGCCCGCGTGACCGGCTCGTGGACCGAGTCCTTGCCTGCGAGGAAAATGCTCGCGGTCACCGCAAAGAATTCCTGCTTGTTCTTCAGAGCGTAGGCATCCTTGCCGAATGAGCCGGTACGCTTCGCCTCGCTGTAGAAGTTGGCGATGCCCGGATTGTCGTATCCGCGCGGCATCAGCTTGGCGTGATAGGCATGGAGAAACTCGTGCAGGATGACCGGATCCTTCTCGAACCGCATCATGTTCGGGCGCAGCATGATCACGCCGATGCCGGTGTCCGCGGCCAGCGCGACCACGTCCGGATTGGTCCATTGGCGCTTCGCCTCGTCCCAGGTGGTCACACCCAATCCGTCCCG
>Ga0209677_100960_pt1 | contig 14017 bp, 11 predicted proteins | sample AraplaCvi_mCL_r2_2_FD_184285 | JGI IMG/M metagenome (GOLD analysis project Ga0209677, IMG submission 184285) | Arabidopsis root microbial communities from North Carolina, USA - plate scrape CL_Cvi_mCL_r2 (SPAdes) (version 2) | ecosystem: Host-associated > Plants > Roots > Endosphere | place: USA... | reverse complement strand
CGGCGAGAAAGCGCGGTCCGGTGTCCACCACCAGGAACAGGCGCGCCTTGTCGGTGGACGGATCGACCTGCGCGGCCGTCGCCGTCCACTGCGCCGACGCGTAGCCTTCGGCGCGCAGCAGCGCCAGCGTCTGCCCCTTGGCGCCGTCCCAGTTGCCATTGCGAAAGACCTGGCCCGGCTGCATCTGCCACTCGCTGCGGATGCGGGCCTGCAGATCCATCGCCTGCTGGTCGCCGCTCTCGGCCGCGCGCGCGAGGTCGCCGTCGAACTCGAGCGTGAAGCGGCCCACGGTGGCCGGCGGTCCGGGCTCCAGCTTGATCAGGATGCGCCTCGCGTCAACCGGATCGGCGGCCACCGTGACCTCGGCGCGGAAGTAGCCCTCGGTCTGCGCCAGCGCGCGGCCCTGGGCGGGCGCCGCGGCGATCAGGCGCGCCCACTCGGTGTCGTCGAGGCTGTCGGCCTCGGCCAGGCGCGCGGCGCGCTCGATGTCCAGGTTCTTCTCCAGCAGCGCCTTGAACGGCGAGGGCGCATCCACGACGAGCTCGCGCGTGGCTGCCTGTGCGGACGCGGCGCACGCGAGCGCGACGGCGCAGGCGAGCAGGCGCGCGCGCGGGCCGGGAGCCGGCGGTCGCGGGAAGCGGTCGCGCGCGAGGGCCGCTGCCGTCATTTCGTCAGGAGACGCATCGCACCCTCGAGCCCCTGCAGGGTCAGCGGGAACATGCGGTGGCTGACGAGCTGCTCGATCAGCGAGATGCTTTGCCGGTACTGCCAGACGCCCTGGGGCTCGGGGTTGATCCAGCAGTGCTTGGGGAACGCGTGCGTGAGGCGCTGGATCCACTCCGCGCCCGGCTCGGCGTTGTTGTATTCGACGCTGCCGCCCGCCTGCAGGATCTCGTACGGGCTCATCGTGGCGTCGCCGATGAAGATGAGCCGGTAGTCCTTGTTGTACTTGCGGATGACGTCCCAGGTGGCGTGCTTCTCGGCGAAGCGGCGCCGGTTGTTCTTCCACACGAAGTCGTAGACGCAGTTGTGGAAGTAGTAGAACTCGAGGTGCTTGAACTCGCTCTTGGCGGCCGAGAACAGCTCCTCGACGCGGTGGATGTGATCGTCCATCGTGCCGCCCACGTCCATCAGCAGCAGCACCTTGACCTTGTTGTGGCGCTCGGGCTGCATCTTGATGTCGAGCATGCCCGCGGCGGCAGCGGTGGCGTGGATCGTGTCGTCGAGCGCCAGCTCCAGGTCGGCGCCCTCGCGCGCGAAGCGGCGCAGGCGTCGCAGCGCCACCTTGATGTTGCGCGTGCCCAGCTCGAGGTTGTCGTCGTAGTCGCGGTAGGCGCGTTGCTCCCACACCTTGACCGCGCTGCGGTTCTTGCCGGCACCGCCGATGCGCACGCCCTGCGGGTTGTAGCCGCCGTGGCCGAACGGCGAGGTGCCGCCGGTGCCGATCCACTTGCTGCCGCCTTCGTGCCGGCCCTTCTGCTCCTCCAGGCGCTTGCGCAGCGTGTCCATCAGCTCGTCCCAGCCCATGGCCGCGATGGCCGCCTTCTGCTCGGGCGTGAGCTCGCGCTCGATGAGCTGGCGCAGCCAGTCCTCCGGGATGTCCTTGGATTGGGTGAGCTGGGCCACGCCGTTGAAAAACGCGCCGAAGGCCTTGTCGAAGCGATCGAAGTGCGCCTCGTCCTTGACCAGCGTGGTGCGGGCCAGGAAGTAGAAGTCGTCGATGGACGGGCCGATCACGCCGGCCTTCAGGGCCTCCAGCAGCGTGAGGTACTCCTTGACCGAGACGGGTAGCCGGGCGTCGCGCAGCGTGTAGAAGAAAGGGATCAGCATGGCGGAAAGACGTGCGGACGACTGTCGAGCACGCGGGCGTGTGCTCACGTCCGTGAGGTTATCACCGAAGGCCGGCGCCCACGGGCGCGCGCCCTCAAGGTGCGCGCCGATCGGCCGAAGACCCGGAATGCACCGTTTCGGTGTTTCTTCTCGGCCGACCGCGCGGTCACCAGGCTGCCGAGAATGGCCCTTGGGCCCGACAGAGGCCGTCCCCCGGAGACATCCATGAGTTTTCTGAGCAGTTTGCGAATCGGCCGCCGCCTGGGCGTCGCGTTCACCGTGGTCGTGACCCTGACCGTCGTGTCCGCCGGCTTCAGCCAGCTGCGCCTGGCCGAGATCCGGGCGAGCGCGCACGAGATGACCGGCGACCAGGCCGAGCGCCTGGCGCTGGCCTATCGCTGGCGCCAGAACGTCGCCGTCAATTCCAATCGCGCCGTCACCGTGTCGCTGATCACCGATGCGACCCTGGCCCAGCCGCTGCTGGACAAGATGAAGGCGACCACCGCCGACACGTCGATCGTGCAGAAGCGCTTCGAGCAGCTCGAGACGTCGCCGCGCGGCCGCGAACTGCAGGACAAGATCACCGAGGTGCGCAAGCGCTACCTGGTGGCGCGCGACGCCATGATGAAGGCCGGCGACGTCGACGGCACCGCCATCCAGAAGGCCATCGCGCGCGGCCAGGCCGGCTCCGCGTTCTCCACCGTCTGCGACGAATACCTGGGCGTGGCCGAGGAGCTGGTGGCCTACGAATCCAGGCGTGCCGGCGAGAGCGGCGCGGCCATCAACGCGGCCGTCACGTCTACCAGCGTGGTCAACCTCGTCTGTGCCGCCGTGAGCGCGCTGTTCTCGATCGGCCTGGGCGTCCTGCTCACGCGCAGCATCGTCGGCCCCGTGCAGAGCGCCCAGCGCGCCGCCGACCGCATCGCCTCGGGCGACCTCACCGGCAGCTGCAGCGCGCAGGGCACCGACGAGGCCGCGCAGCTGGTGTCCTCGCTGGGCCGCATGCAGGACTCGCTCACGCGCATCGTGCGCGAGATCCGCAGCTCCACCGAGCAGATCCAGGTCGCCAGCACCGAGGTGGCCAGCGGCAACCAGGACCTCAGCTCGCGCACCGAGCAGACCGCCGGCAGCCTGCAACAGGCGGCCAGCTCGATGGACGAACTGACCAGCACCCTGCGTCACAGCGCCGACGCGGCGCAGCAGGCGCACGGCCTCGCGAACTCGGCCTCCGAGATCGCCACGCGTGGCGGCCAGGTGGTGTCGCAGGTGGTGTCCACGATGGACGAGATCAACTCGTCGTCCAAGAAGATCGCCGACATCATCGGCGTGATCGACGGCATCGCGTTCCAGACCAACATCCTCGCGCTGAACGCCGCGGTGGAAGCCGCCCGCGCGGGCGAGCAGGGCCGCGGCTTCGCGGTGGTCGCCGGCGAGGTGCGTTCGCTCGCGCAGCGCTCCGCCGAGGCGGCCAAGGAGATCAAGACGCTGATCGGTGCGTCGGTCGACAAGGTGGAAAGCGGCGCGCGCCTCGTGCAGGACGCCGGCTCGACGATGCAGGAGATCGTGGGCGCGGTGCGCCGCGTCAGCGAGGTGCTGGGCGAGATCACGACCGCCGCCAGCGAACAGGCCGGCGGCATCCAGTTGGTCAACGAGGCCGTCAACAACGTCGACCAGATGACGCAGCAGAACGCTGCGCTGGTCGAGGAATCGGCGGCGGCGGCCGAGTCGATGCGGGACCAGGCGGGCAACCTGGCCAGGACGGTGGAGCAGTTCCGGACGCAATGACGCCGCTGGTGCGGCCCGCCGTCAGGCGCGACAGACGGCGGTGCTGAACTCGTAGTACTTGACGTTGTCGCGATCGGCGCGATTCCACACTTCGCCGACGCTCTTTTCTCCCTGGCTCTTGGCCAGGCCCCCGAGGCTGCCGCACCACAGCTTGGGGTACTTGTCCCGATAGAGCGTCCCGGTGACGACCACGCCGACGTGTCCATGCGTGCGCGCCGGCGTGTGGTCGGCGCCCTTGAGCACGGCCAGCACCAGGTGGCCGGTAGCGGCCTCGCGCGCGGCCTCTGCGCCCGTCTTCACCTCGGTCCAGCCCGATGCGACTTCGGCGATGCCGTCCGCGTCGGCGGTGGCCGGCAGCGTGACCCCCAGCCTGGCGGCAACGGACTTGACGAAGCCCGAACAGTTGTCGGCGTTGGGGGTGCCCTTGAGGAAGGATTCGGCGTACGCCGCCTTGACGGCGTCGAGCAGGCATTGTTCGAGGTTGGCCATGGAATGAGCGCTTGGGTGGGCCGCGCGCGTCATGCACGCGGCGAGGGTTTCAGTGGGCGGCTTGGCGCGGCGCGGCGGGCCTGCAGGCGGCGTCGAGCGGCACGGGGCGATTGGCGCCCTTGCCGGTCGCCTGATCCAGCAGCAATGCGTTGCCCTTGGCGCGCCACTTCATGCCGGTGATGTCGACCGTGCCGACCTTGGCGCAGGAGCGCGTGTCGCGAAAGACGAGGTCCTCGGACGCGCCGCTGCCCTCCAGCGTGACGAGGGTGCGGCCATCGCCGCTTAGCCAGACGCCCTCGCGCGCCCAGACGCCGCCGTCGTCGACGACGCATTGCGAGGCCGGCTGCAACTGGCGCACGGTCATCGGCGGTTCGGGGAACTGCGTGACCGCGTGGTCCTTGACCTCGTTGTGGAAGAGCACCTCGACGTTGCCGGCGTTACCGTGGTACGTATCGCCGTTCTCGGCATCGGTCGGCCCGATGGCCACTGGCTGGAAGGTGCAGGCACAGGCCAGGGTCTGGCCGGTGGCGAGCGAGGCCGCGAGGGCGGCGGCGAGCAGCGTGCGTTTCATCGCCGGCGATTCTAGGCACCGGCGGGCTGTCGTGACAGCCCCCTTTGGAGGGCCCGCGACGCGCGGCGCCGCGGCAGCGGCCCGCGCGTGGCGTGGGCTCAGGTGCGCGACGCGGCGGCGCGGCGGCGCAGGCCGAACAGCGTCAGCGCGCCCAGCGCGAACAGCGCCGTGGACGACGGCTCGGGCACGGCCGGAGCGAACGTGCTGTAGATGCCGCTGAGCGTGCCGCTGGCGTCCAGCAGGTCGTAGGCGGCCGTCTCCGCGTACTGGTGCGCGCCGGTGTGCAGGAAGAAGAACTGCGAGCCGTCGCCGTTGCCCACCGGGTCGCCGAAGATGAAGTTCAGCGCGCCGGTCGGGTAGGCGGCGGGATTGAACAGGCGGGCGATGGTCGGATCGACGTCGCCCAGGCCGTCGATGCGGTAGTCGGCGTCGGTCAGGTTGTCGACGCCGAAGTCGATGACGCGCAGCGCCGAGACGCCGTTGGCGCTGGTGGTGGGGTCGAGGATGATGCGCCAGTAGAAGTCGAGCGTGCCCGTGCTGGTCTCGCGCACGACGCGGTTCTGCACGACGCCCGAGATGCCCCCCACGGTGAAGGCCTTGTCGACGTCGGCGAGCACCAGGCCCGCGAGCTCGGGGCGATCCACCGCGCGCGTGCCGGTCAGGGGCGTGTCGGCGAAGTTGCCGCCGCCGAACGCGGTGTTCAGCGGAGTGGCGCCGGCTTGCGGCGCGACGGCCGCGAGCGCGAGGGCCGCGGCGGCAAGGAGACGAGTGGGTTGCATGACGACCTCCGGAAGGGTTATTGGAGTTCGCAAGGTAGGCCCGGCGCTGCCGCCCGTCCATCCTGCGGGTCGCCGGATCCCCTAGCTTGCCGTCACCTCCGATGGGGGACGCGTCAACCCTTGCCTGCGGCGTCCGCATGCGCGAACGCGCGCTGCAGGGCATGCACGCCGACGCCGGCCAGCAGCACGCAGGCGATCCACAGGCCGCCGGTGATCGAGGCCTCGCCGCTCGCGCTGGCCAGCAGGTGCAGCGACGAGTTGTAGGCCATGTGCAGCGCGACGCACGGCACCAGCGAGCGCGCGCGCGTGTAGAGCCAGCCGCAGACCGCGCCCATCAGCAGCCCGACCGCGAACTGGTAGACGTTCAGGTGGGCCAGTCCGAACAGCGCCGACGACGCCAAGATGGCCATGCCGCGGTCGTAGCGCTGCAGGAAGCCGCGCAGGATGACGCCGCGGAACAGCATCTCCTCGACCACCGGCGCGATGACGCAGCCCATCAGCAGCGAGGCCAGGTCGTTTCCGGCCATGTCCTCGAACATCGCCCGGTTGCGGTCGGACAGCGGGAACAGCTCGGTGATGACGTTGACCACCATCGACAGCGTGATCACCAGCGCCGGCACCAGCAGCAGCACCCACGGCACGACGTTGGCGGCCGTCGCGCGCATGGACGTGCCCGCGGGGTGGAACAGGCCCCGGTACGTGAGCCCGCGGTACTGCATGACGGTGGCAAAGACGAGGCCGTTGGCCAGCAATTCGCCGAGCGTCCAGGTCTGGGCCGAGGTGATGCCCAGCACGTTGCGGGCGCCGTTCAGCACGATGCCGACGACCAGTTCCATCGCGAACAGCGCCCCCACCAGCAGGACGGCCTGCGGCAGCGAGGGGAAGGCCACGTTCTTCTCGGTCATGGCGCGAGGCCGCCGCGGGCAGCGTTCACGTCAGCGCGGCCTGGTCTGCTGGTAGCGCAGGTGCGCCTTGACCTCGGGCCATTCGCCCGCGGTCAGGCTGTACATCACCGTGTCGCGCACCGTGCCGTCGCGGCGCACCGCGTGGTGGCGGATGACGCCGTCCTTCTTCGCGCCCAGGCGCTCGATGGCGGCCTGGCTGGCGAAGTTGTAGTTGTCGGTGCGCCAGCCCACCACCTTGGCGCCCAGCACCTCGAACGCGTGCGTGAGCAGCAGCATCTTGGCGCTGGTGTTGACGTGCGAGCGCTGCGAGCTCCTGGCGTACCAGGTCCAGCCGATCTCGAGGCGGTCGATGGCCGGCACGATGTCGTGGTAGCTGGTGGAGCCGACGACGCGGCCGTCGCTCTCGAGGTCGACCACCACGAAGGGCAGGCGGTTGTCCATCGCGAGCGCGCGCTCGACGTAGCCCTGGGTGTCTTCCGGCGTGGGCACGGAGGTGACGCGCAGGTTCCACAGCTGGCCGTCGGCGGCGGCGGCCTTGAGCGCATCGACGTGGCCGAGCGTGAGCGGTTCGAGGCGGATGCGGCCGTCGGTGAGCGTGGTCGGTTGAATGTTCAGCATGGTGGGCAGCGTGAATTGGCCGGCCGCAGGCCCGACCGAGGGAGCGCGGGAGCCGGCTCTGCCGGGCCCGTCGCGGCCGGCCCCGCGGGGGCAGCGACCAGCGGGAGCGTGGGGTCGTCAGGTCTAGCGGTTGTTGCGCTGCATGAAGATGAGCTTCTCGAACAGCGTGACGTCCTGCTCGTTCTTCAGGAGTGCGCCGATCAGCGGCGGGATCGAGACCTTCTCGTCCTTGGACTGCAGCGCGGCGACCGGAATGTCCTCGGACAGCAGCAGCTTGAGCCAGTCGAGCAGCTCGGACGTCGACGGCTTCTTCTTGAGCCCCGGCAGGTTGCGAACGTCGTAGAAGCTCTTGAGCGCGGCGGCCACCAGCTCCTGCTTGATGCCGGGAAAGTGCACGTCGACGATCTGCTGCATCGTCTGCGCCTCGGGGAACTTGATGTAGTGGAAGAAGCAGCGGCGCAGGAAGGCGTCGGGCAGTTCCTTCTCGTTGTTGCTGGTGATGAAGACGACCGGGCGCTGCACGGCGCGGATCGTCTCCTTGGTCTCGTAAACATGGAACTCCATGCGATCGAGCTCGCGCAGCAGGTCGTTCGGGAACTCGATGTCGGCCTTGTCGATCTCGTCGATCAGCAGTGCGCACGGCGTCTCGCTGGTGAACGCGCGCCACAGCACGCCCTTGACGATGTAGTTGTGGATGTCGTTGACGCGCGGGTCGCCCAGCTGGCTGTCGCGCAGGCGGCTCACGGCGTCGTATTCGTACAGCCCCTGCTGTGCCTTGGTGGTGCTCTTGATGTGCCATTCGAGCAGCGGCAGGCCCAGGGCCGCGGCGGCTTCCTCGGCCAGCATCGTCTTGCCGGTGCCCGGCTCGCCCTTGACCAGCAGCGGGCGGCGCAGGGTCATCGACGCATTGACCGCGAGCATCAGGTCGGGGGTCGCGACGTAGTTGCTGGAACCTTCGAACTTCATCATGGCGGGGGCGGGTTTTGCCTAGCAGGAGCGGTCGTTCCAGTATAAGTGGACGTTCCTATAATCTTTTGGATAGGTGGGGCACGAGACGCCGAGCACCCGCCGCGCGGAAATACTGCCTCTTTCGGATCAACAAAGACGAGACGATGACAAGAACCCTGACCTTGCTGCTCGCCCTCGCGGGTGTCTTCTCCGCCGCCCACGCGCAGGACGCGCAACGCGGCTCCACCAAGGTCCAGATGTGCATCGGTTGCCACGGCATCGTGGGCTACCAGGGCGACTTCCCGCAGGTCTACAAGGTGCCCAAGATCGCGGGCCAGGATGCCAAGTACATCGCCAGCGCGCTCACCGCCTATCGCGGAGGCGACCGCAAGCATCCCACCATGCACAGCATCGCGGCGTCGCTGACCGACCAGGACATCGCCGACATCGCCGCCTACTACTCGCAGCTGGGCAAGCCCGACGGCCCGGTGCCCGAGGCGCTCGACAAGCCGATCCCCGACAACCTGAAGACGGCCATGGCCACCTGCACGTCGTGCCACGGCGCCAACTTCTCCAAGCCGACCGACCCCAACACGATCCCGCGCCTGGCCGGCCAGTACAACGACTACCTCACGGTCGCCCTCAAGTCGTACAAGGTCGAGGGCAACCCGCACTACGGCCGCAGCAACGCGGTGATGGGGGCCATGGCCAAGCCGCTGAAGGACGAGACCATCGTCCAGATCGCCGACTACCTGTCCTCGCTGCCGGGCGAACTGCGCACCGTGCCGCAGCCCAAGTTCAAGTGAACGGTCCCGCGCCTGCCGGCGCGAGGCACTGAAAACCGCCTTCGGGCGGTTTTTTTTCGTCCTTCCGCCATGAAATGTCGACGACTTGTCCCACTTTCGGTCCCAGACACTTCAGTGAACGTCCGTTCGGCCGAAAACTGGACAGTGCCGACGATCCAGCGGCTCCCTTTCGACATCCTCGCGCCCATGCTCAAGAAGATCCGCGTCGACCAAGTCCGCCTGGGCATGCACCTGCATGCGCTGGAGGGCGCCTGGATGGACCACCCGTTCTGGAAGACGCGCTTCATCCTGCGCGAGGCCGAGCAGCTCAGGAAGCTGCAGGACAGCGTGATCCGGGAGGTCTGGATCGATCCCGAGAAGGGCCTGGACGTGGCGCAGGAGACCGCGCCGCTTCCCACGCCCCTGCGCGCGCCCGCGCCGGCGGCGGCCGCGCGCCCGATGCCGGCGCTGGCCACCGCCGGCGGCCCGGCCTCGCTGCCGCAGCAGCCCGCCTCGCGCCCTGCCGCGGCGCCGAGGCACTCTGGCGTTCCCGCGCCGTCCAGGAGCTTCGCCGAGGAGCTGCGCACCGCTGCGGCCGTGTGCGAGAAGGGCAAGACGCAGGTCCAGAAGATGTTCAACGAGGCACGCCTGGGCCGCGCGCTGGATGCCGAGTCATTCCAGCCGCTGGTGCAGGAGATCTCGGACTCGGTCATCCGCAACCCGGGCGCCATCGTGAGCCTGGCACGCCTGAAGACGCAGGACGACTACTCCTACATGCATTCGGTGGCGGTGTGCGCGCTGATGGTGGCGCTGGGCCGCGAACTGGGCTTCGACGAGGACCAGTGCCGCGCCGCGGGCACCGCGGGCCTGCTGCACGACGTGGGCAAGGCGCTGATGCCGCTGGACATCCTGAACAAGCCCGGCAAGCTCACGGACCAGGAATTCGACGTGATGCGCAGCCACCCGGTACGCGGCTTCGAGCTGCTGCAGGAGGCGCAGGGCGCTTCCAGCGAAGCGATGGAGGTGTGCCTGCACCACCACGAGCGCTTCGACGGCGGGGGGTATCCGCACAAGCTGCCCAACGACAGGCTCAACCAGCTGGTCCGCATGGGCTCGATCTGCGACGTGTACGACGCCATCACGTCCAACCGGCCGTACAAGACCGGCTGGGATCCGGCCGACTCCATCGGCAAGATGGCCAGCTGGAAAGGCCAGTTCGACCCGGTGATCTTCGCCACCTTCGTCAAGAGCATCGGCATCTATCCCACCGGCTCGCTGGTGCGGCTGCAGTCCGACCGCCTGGCCGTGGTCATCGAGCAGAACGCGCAGGCGCTCACCGCGCCGGTGGTGCGCGTGTTCTATTCGCTCAAGTCCGGGATGCCGGTGTCGCTCCAACGGCTCGACCTGTCCGCCGGGACCAACGACCGCATCGTCGGGCGCGAGCAGCCCGAGAAGTGGAACTTCACGTATCTCGACGAATTGTGGGCAGGCGACGCGGTCAAGCGTTGAGCCGGTGCGACGGCGCGCCTCGGCCATCGCACGTGCCATGCCCCGATCGATTCGACGAAAAAAAGGGCCCGGCGTCGCCGCCGGGCCCTTGTTGCAGTCAATGCGCGAGGATCAGTGCGCGGGCTTGGGCGTCATCTCGTCGTCGACCCGGCGCGCCTCTTCGTCCAGCGCCTCGTCCTCGTCCACGGTCTTCTCGTGGTTGGAGCCGAGCAGCAGGTAGAACGCCGGCACCACGAACAGCGTGAACAGCGTGCCGATGGACATGCCCGTGAAGATCACGAGACCCATCGCCTGGCGGCCCGCGGCGCCGGCGCCCGAGGCGATCACCAGCGGCACCACGCCGAAGACCATGGCGGCCGTGGTCATCAGGATCGGGCGCAGGCGGATGCCGGTGGCCTCGATGATGGCGTCCATCTTGGACAGGCCCTTCTTCTGCTCGTTGTTGGCCACCTCCACGATCAGGATGCCGTGCTTGGAGATCAGCCCCATCAGCGTGACCAGGCCCACCTGCGTGTAGATGTTGATGGACGTGAAGCCCCAGAAGATGAAGATCATCGCGCCGAACAGCGCCATGGGCACCGAGAACAGGATGACGATCGGATCGCGGAAGCTCTCGAACTGCGCGGCCAGCGCCAGGAACACGATGATGACGGCGAACGCCATCGTGACCAGGAACCCGCCCGACTCGTTGGCGAAGATGCGCGACTGGCCCGCGTAGTCGACGTTGTAGCCGGTGGGGGCCACCTCGTGGACGGCGTCGGCCAGCATCTTGAGCGCCTCCCCCTGCGACAGGCCGGCCACGCCTGAGATCGTCACCGAGTTCAGCTGCTGGAAGCGCGTGATCGACTCCGGCTTGACGCTGTAGGTCAGGTGCGCGATGGTGCTGGCCGGGATCAGGCCGGCGTTGGGCGTCTTGATGTAGAAGTCCAGCACGTTCGACGGGTTCAGGCGGTTGACCTGCTGCACCTGCGGGATCACCTTGTACGAGCGACCCGCGATGGAGAAGTAGTTGACGTAGCCGCCGCCCAGGGCCGCGCCCAGCGCCTGGCCGACGTCTTGCTGCGTCATGCCCAGCGCGGCGATCTTGTCGCGGTCCACTTCCACCGTGGCCTGCGGCGCGTCGAGCTTGAGGTCGCCGTCGATGTAGTAGAACTTGCCCGATGCCTGCACCTTGGCGATCACCTGCTGCGCCACGGTGTTGAGGTTCTCGAACGGTTCGGTCGTCGTGATGACGAACTGGATGGGCAGGCCCGACGAGCCGGGCAGGGGCGGGAACTGGAACGCGGCGACGCGCGCGCCGGCGATCTTGTTCCACTTGGCCTGCAGGTCCATCTGGATCTCGTGCGCGCTGCGCGTGCGGTCGCCCCAGTCCTTGACCAGCACCCCGCCGATGCCCGCGTTGACCGTCGGCACGCCGGTGATCTGGAACATCTGCTTGTACTCGGGCGCCGAGTGCGCGATGTCGAAGACCTGCTGTGCGTAGGTCTGCATCTGGTCGGACGTCGCCGTGGGCGAGCCCACGACCTGTGACAGCACGATGCCCTGGTCCTCCTCGGGCGCCAGCTCCTTCTGCGACATCGTGAACATGATGCCCAGCAGCGCGAACAGCACCACGCCCATCACGATCAGCACGGGGTACGTGCCGAGCAGGTTGCGCAGCCAGCGCGAATAGGTGGTGTGCACCTTCTCGAAGACGTGGTCGATGGCCTTGGCGAACTTGCCGTTGTCCTGGTCGGCCGAGAAGATCTTGGCGCACATCATCGGCGACAACGTCAGCGCGACGATGCCCGACACGAAGACCGAGGCGGCCAGCGTGAACGCGAACTCGGTGAACAGCGCGCCGGTGAGGCCGCCCTGGAAGCCGATGGGCACGTACACCGCCACCAGCACCACCACCATCGCGATGATGGGGCTGGCCAGTTCGCGCGCGGCGATCAGCGAGGCCTGCAGCGGCGACTTGCCTTCCTCCTTCATGTGGCGGTCGACGTTCTCCACCACGATGATGGCGTCGTCGACCACCAGCCCGATCGCCAGCACCAGCGCGAGCAGCGTGAGCAGGTTGATCGAGTACCCCAGCATCAGCATGATGAAGAACGCGCCGACCAGCGACAACGGCATCGCCACCAGCGGCACCAGCACCGCGCGGAACGTGCCGAGGAACAGGTAGATCACGACGGCCACGATCACCAGCGCCTCGACCAGCGTCTTGACCACTTCCTTGATGGACGTGTTGATGAAGTCGGTGGAGTCGTAGACGATCTGGCCGGTCACGCCGGTGGGCAGCTGGTTCTGCAGGTCGGGGAAGGCCTCGCGCACGCGCTTGGCCACGTCCAGGATGTTGGCCTCGGGCGCGACCTTGATGCCGATGAACACCGAGCGCACGCCGCCGAAGGCCACGTTGAAGTCGTAGTTCTCGGAGCCGAGCGTGACGTTGGCGACGTCCTCGAGGCGCACCACCGAATCGCCCTGCTGCTTGACGATCAGCTGCTTGAACTCGTCGAGCGAGTGCAGGTCGGTGCCGGCGGTCAGCGGCACGGTGACCATCTGGCCCTTGGACGAGCCGAGGGCGGCCAGGTAGTTGTTGGTCGTGAGCGCCTGCGAGATGTCCGCGGCCGACAGCCCGTGGGCGGCCAGCTTGTCGGCGTCGAGCCAGGCCCGCAGCGCGAACTGGCGGGCGCCCAGCAGCTCGGCGGTCTGCACGCCGGTGATCGAATCGAGCTTGGGCTTGACGACGCGCAGCAGGAAGTCGGTGACGTTGTTGGTGGGCAGGTCCTTGCTGTAGAAGCCCATGTACATCGCGTCGGTGGTCTGGCCGGTCGCGACCGTCAGCACCGGCGCCTGCGCCTGGGCGGGCAGCTGGTTCTTGACCGAGTTCACCTGCGTGTTGATCTCGGTGAGCGCCCGGTTGGCGTCGTAGTTCAGGCGCAGCGTGGCCGTGATCGTGGACACGCCCGCGGCGCTGGACGACGACAGGTAGTCGATGCCCTGCGCCTGCGCGATCGCGCCTTCCAGCGGCTGCGTGATGAAGCCGGCCACCGTCGCGGCGTCGGCGCCGTAGTAGGCGGTGGAGATCGTGACGACCGAGTTCTGCGTCTTGGGGTACTGGTTGATCGGCAGGCTGAACAGCGAGCGCAATCCCAGCACGACGATCAGCAGGCTGATCACGCCGGCCAGGACTGGCCGCCGGATGAAGAGGTCCGTGAACTTCATGGCGAGTGCCTCAATGTTCCTGCGGGGTGGGGTTCGGCGAGTTGGCCGGCTGGATCGTGTTGTCGATCACGATGGGCGTGCCATTCTTGAGCTTGACCTGGCCGCTGGTGACCACCTGCTGGCCTTCCTTCAGGCCCTTGAGGATGGCCACCTGGTCGCCGCGGGTCTCGCCGGTGGTGACGAAGGCCTGCTGCACGACTAGGCCCGAGCCCGACGCGGCCTGCGCCGGGGCGGATGCCGCGCCCGCACCGGCGTTGCTGGCGGCGTTGGCGCGCGCCGCCGCGGCGGCCTCGTCGGCGGTCATGACCACGAACACGGTCGAGCCGTACGGGTTGTACGTGATCGCCGTCTGCGGCAGCGTCAGGTAGTGCTTCTTGTCGCCCACCTCGACGCTCGCGTTGGCAAACATGCCGGGCAGCAGCTGGCGCTTGGGATTGGCCAGAGTGGCCTCGACGACGACGTTGCGCGTGGTGGTGTCCACCTTCGGGCTGATGGCGGTGATCCTGCCCGGGAAGACCTGGCCCGCGAAGCCGTCGCTGGTCACGTTGACGACCTGGCCCACCTGCAGCTGGCCGACCTGCTTTTGCG
>Ga0209677_100957_pt1 | contig 14044 bp, 11 predicted proteins | sample AraplaCvi_mCL_r2_2_FD_184285 | JGI IMG/M metagenome (GOLD analysis project Ga0209677, IMG submission 184285) | Arabidopsis root microbial communities from North Carolina, USA - plate scrape CL_Cvi_mCL_r2 (SPAdes) (version 2) | ecosystem: Host-associated > Plants > Roots > Endosphere | place: USA... | reverse complement strand
GAGGTCCGGGCGGACATCGCTCCCGGTGAGCTCGCCGAGCGCCTCCGCTGTGAGGGAGCGGACGTTCACGCCCTCGTACGACTCCAGCCGCTCCTCCCCCGCCAGCGCGGGAGACAGCTGGCCGTGCCCGACATCGACCGCGATGACCCGGGCGGCCCCGCGCTCCAGCAGCACCTGGCTGAAGCCACCCGTGGATGCTCCCGCATCCAGTGCGACCCGGCCCGCCGGATCGACGCCGAAGGCATCGAGCGCGGCGATCAGCTTGTGCGCGCCGCGGCTCACGTAGTGGTCGGCGCCGGCGATCCGCAGCTCCTGCCCGTCACCGACCTTCGCGGACGGGCGCAGCGCCGGCCGGCCGTCGATCGTCACGAGGCCGTCGGCGATCAGCGCGGCCGCATGCGACCGGGATCGGGCCAGGCCGCGCTCGGCGAGCGCCACATCCAGCCGGCGGTCAGCTCCGGCCATGCTCGTCGTCGCCCTCCAGCGTGCGTCGCAGCTGTTCGTGGAGGTGCGCGTACGCGTCCGCGCGCGCCTCCAGCGGCTGCTCCTCGATCACGTCGAGACGGGCGACGAGGCCGTCCTCTCCTGCCGGAGCCGGGCGTGCCGCCGAGGGCGCTGCCGCCGACTGTTCCGCCGGCGCCGGGGCTGTCAGCGGGGGCTGCTGTTCATCGGACATGGGTCAACGGTACGACAGGCGTGCAACAGTCCGCCCGTGTGCGGGCACCGTCCGCCCTCGTGTCGGTGCCTCCGTCACGGGGACGGCACGACGAAGACGCCGGCGAGCGTCTTCTTGCCGCGCCGCAGCACGACCATGTCGCCGGGAAGGATCGCCGAGCCGATGAGCTGGTCCGCGTCCTCCACCTTCGCGTTGTTGACGTACACGCCGCCCTGCGCCACAGCACGCCGGGCCTCGCCGAGGCTCGCGGTCAGCCCGGTGTCGGCGAGTGCCTGGGCGACCGTCGCCGAGGGTTCGGTGGTCGTGGTGTTCGGCAGCTCGCGAAGCGCGGCCTCGAGGGTGGTGGGGTCGAGGTCGGTCAGCTCCCCCTGGCCGAACAGGGCCTGGGAGGCGGCGATCGCGGCCTCGGTCGCCGCCACTCCGTGCACGAGCGACGTCACGTCGTACGCGAGGCGGCGCTGCGCCTCCCGCTTGAACGGCTCCTCGGCGACCTTGCGTTCCAGCTCCTCGATCTCTGCGCGGGAGAGGAACGTGAAGACCTTGAGCCGGCTGATCACATCGGCGTCGTCGGTGTTGAGCCAGAACTGGTACAGCGCGTACGGCGTGGTGAGCTCCGCGTCGAGCCAGATCGCGTTGCCCTCGCTCTTGCCGAACTTGGTGCCGTCGCTGTTGGTGATCAGCGGAGTCCCGATGGCATGGACGTGGACGCCCTCGACCTTGCGGATCAGCTCCGTCCCGCTGGTGAGGTTGCCCCACTGGTCGCTGCCGCCGGACTGCAGGACGCAGCCGTACTGGCGGTAGAGCTCGAGGAAGTCCATCCCCTGCAGGATCTGGTAGCTGAACTCGGTGTACGAGATGCCCTCGTCGGAGTTGAGGCGCGCGGCGACCGCGTCCTTCTTCAGCATGGTGCCGATGCGGAAGTGCTTGCCGATCTCGCGGAGGAAGTCGATCGCCGAGAGGGGGGCGGTCCAGTCGAGGTTGTTGACCAGTCGCACGGCGTTCTCGCCCTCATCGCTGAGGAAGCGGGTGACCTGCGCCTGAAGCGCCTGGACCCACTCGGCGACCGTCTCCTTGGTGTTGAGGGTGCGCTCGGCGGTCGGCCGCGGGTCGCCGATGAGACCGGTGGACCCGCCCACCAGTCCCAGGGGCTTGTGGCCGGCCAGCTGGAGGCGGCGCATGGTGAGCAGCTGGACGAGGTTGCCGAGGTGGAGGCTCGATGCCGTCGGGTCGAAGCCGCAGTAGTACGTGATCGGGTCGCCGGCCAGGAGCTCCTTGAGGGCGGCCTCGTCCGTGGACACATGGATGAGGCCGCGCCACTTCAGCTCGTCCCAGACGTCGTCGAAGGACGCGTCGTTGGTCTGCGCCGCGAGGCGGCCTCCGGCGGTGGTCTCCGCGGAGGGGCGCTGGTCGCGGAAAGGGGCGATTTCGGACACCTGCTCAGGCTATCAGCGGGGCGTCGGCACCCAGGTCCGCGCTGCTGTCGGGAGGTCCGGGCGGGAGCAGCGCACCGGTGTATCAGGCCCATAGCCCTGATCTCGTTGAAATCAGGGCTGCAGACCTGATACGATGTAGGTCAGGCCCGCAGACCTGATGACGACTGAATCAGGGACTGAGACCTGATGAAAGGAGGCGGCGTGTTCGTCATAACAGCCGACCAGGTGGACAGCACGCAACGCGCCGACATCGTGGGACGCACCCTGGAGAGCATCGGAGAGCAGTTCGGCGACCGCCTCGCCCTGCCGCCGGACCGGAACGCGGGCGACGAGATCCAGGCACTCACGCCGGACGCCGCAACGACGCTCGACCTCGTCCTCACCCTCACCCGTGAGCGCGCGTGGAGCGTCGGCCTCGGGATGGGCGGTGTCCGGACGCCCCTGCCGCGCAACACGCGGGAGGCGACGGGCGACGCGTTCGTCGCGGCGCGCACGGCGGTCACCCGGGCCAAACGCACGCCGGCCCGGTTCGCCGTGGACGGCGTCGCCGATCCGGAGTCCGCCGCCGACGTGGAAGCCGTCCTGACCCTGCTGCTCACCCTCCGCGAGAGTCGCACTCCGGCCGGCTGGGAGCTGTACGACCTGGTGGCCTCGGGCCTCACCCAGGCGGACGCGGCTGCGCGCCTCGGGATCTCGCCGCAGTCCGCCAGCGATCGCGCCCGGGCGGCCGGCCTCCGTGTCGAGCTCGCTGCGCTGCCCGCCCTGACTAGGCTGTTGGCACGCGCGGACGCCGCACAGGCCGAAGCGGACACCCCAACCGGATGACCGTCGAGGAGGACGCATGACCAGCTGGCCGCCCACACCGGTGCTGGTGACGCAGATCGTCCCGCATGCTCTCTGGGCACTCGCGCTGCTCCTGCTCCTGGCATCCCTCGGCTGCATCATCGCGACCATGCGCACGCCGCGCCGGCCACTGGTGTACTGCGCTGCGGGGCTGCTGGCCGCGGCGTTCATCGTCCTCCTCCTTCCGGGCCAGCATGCGCCGCTCGCGTTCCGGCTGCTCATCGGGATCGTCGCGCTCGCACTGGCCGTGCTCGGCGGCGGACCGGCGGCTCAGCTCGTCCTGGCGCTGGCGACGCGGAGCACCACCGAGCTGAGTCCGCACGGCGGCATCCTGGTGCACGAGATGACGGCGCAGGGCGTGACGACGCGGGAGGTCCTGCGCGGAGGCATGACGATCGGCCTGCTGGAGCGGTTCGCCGCCGCCGGCACGATCATGGCGGGCTTCCCCGAGGGCCTCGCGGTGCTCATCGCCATCAAGGGAGTCGGGCGCTTCACCGAGCTGGAGGAGGCCGAGGCGCGCGAGCGCTTCATCATCGGCAGCCTGACGAGCATCATCTGGGCGTGCGCGTGCGCCGGCCTCTTCCGGATGGCCGCGGGCTGAGGCAGAGCGCGACATTCGTCACGAATGTTGCCGCTTGGACGTCACGTGTGGGCGCGGGGATGCCGCTTGTAGGGCGACACCGTCGGGTCACCCGGAAGCCAGTAGCGCCAGGGGAAGGCGAGACCTCCGCCTGCGCCGGACACGCCGGTGCGTGCACCCGTCGCGTACTCCAGCTGCTCACTCGGCAGCAGCAGCTCGAACGGAGGACGGAACAGGTCAGCTCCATCGTCCGCCAGGCTCATCCCGGCCGCCACGACGAGCCGAGCGGGCCCCCGCGCGAGGTCGCGGTGCGGGATGCTGCGGCCGCTCGCTCCGACCCGCCGCCGCTCCGCGAGCTCCTCCCCCTCGATCACCTCGGCCGCCCGCAGGAGCACCGCAGACGCCTCCCCCTCGGGCGAGCAGACGATGTTCGCGCAGACGTGCATCCCGTACGTGAAGTAGGTGTAGACGTGCCCGGGCGGACCGTACATGACCGCGTTCCGCTTGGTCCTGCCGCGGAAGGCGTGCGACCCCGGGTCGATGCCGTCGCCGACGTACGCCTCCACTTCCGTGATGCGCAGCGCGACCGTGCCCTCCGGCGTCTCATGGCGCAGCACGGCGCCGAGGAGCCGCGGGGCGACCTCCAGCGACGACGACAGGAAGGCGGTGCGCTCGGGGCGGTGCAGCGTCACCTCAGAAGATCCGGCCGCCCACGGCCAGGGTCACGATCAGCCCGACGATGACGACCGCCACGGCGACCACGACGATTGCCGTGATGATCCACGGACGCTTTCTCTCCGGTTCGAACCGCGCCATCAGACCAGATCCCTTCGGGAGGAGCGCAGGGCCAGCGCGGCCTTGCGGACGTTGTCGGTGAGTGCCGCGAGCTGCTCGGCCACGCGGACCGGGGCCGTGCCGCCGATCCCGTCCCGGCTGGCCACCGAGCCCTCGACCGAGAGCACCGAGCGCACCTCCGGGGTCAGCAGCGGGGAGATCGCGGCCAGCTGCTGGTCGTCGACCTCGTGCAGCTCCAGGCCGTTCTCCTCGGCGAAGCGGACGAGACTGCCGCTCAGCTCATGCGCGGTCCGGAACGGCACATGCCGCTTGACGAGCCACTCCGCCACGTCCGTCGCGAGCGAGAAGCCCTGCGGCGCCAGCTCCGCCATCCGATCGGTGTGGAACCGGAGCGTCGCGACCATCCCGGTGAAGGCGGGGAGCACGGTCTCGAGCGTCCGCACGGAGTCGAAGACCGGCTCCTTGTCCTCCTGCAGGTCGCGGTTGTACGCGAGCGGGAGGCCTTTCAGCGTGGTCAGCAGGCCCGTGACATTGCCGATCAGGCGCCCCGCCTTGCCTCGGGCGAGCTCCGCGATGTCGGGGTTCTTCTTCTGCGGCATGATCGACGACCCCGTGGAGTAGCCGTCGTCGAGGGTGACGAAGCCGAACTCCCGCGTGTTCCACAGGATGATCTCTTCGGCGAACCGGGAGAGGTCGATGCCGATCTGCGCCGCCACGAACGCGAACTCGGCCACCACATCCCGGGAGGCGGTGCCGTCGATCGAGTTCTCCGAGCTGCGCGAGAAGCCGAGCTCGCGGGCCACGCCCAGCGGATCCAGCCCCAGCGTGGAGCCGGCGAGCGCGCCGGACCCGTACGGCGACACATCGGCGCGCGCATCCCAGTCGCGCAGGCGTTCCAGGTCGCGCACCAGCGGCCAGCAGTGCGCGAGAAGGTGGTGCGCCAGCAGCACCGGCTGCGCGTGCTGGAGGTGCGTGCGGCCCGGGAGGACGGCGAGGGGATGCGCGTCCGCCTGGGACGCGATCGCATCCACGAGGGCGATCACCTGCTCGGCGATGACGCCCGCGTGGTCGCGGAGGTACAGGCGGACGAGCGTGGCGATCTGGTCGTTGCGGCTGCGACCTGCCCGGAGCTTGCCACCGATCTCCGGCCCCGCCCGGTCGATGAGGCCGCGCTCGAGCGCGCCGTGCACATCCTCATCCGACTCCGCTGCGACGAAAGCGCCGGAGGCGACATCGCGGTCGAGCTCGTCGAGCGCGGCCAGCATCCCGTCGAGCTCCTCGGGGGTGAGATATCCGGCCGCGGCGAGCGCCCGGGCGTGGGCACGCGAGCCGGCGATGTCGTAGGCGGCCAGCTCCCAGTCGAAGTGCGTCGACTTGCTGAGCGCGGCGAGCTCCGGCGATGGGCCGCCGGCGAACCGTGCGCCCCACAGCGACCCTTCGCCGGTCTTGCCGCCGTCGTTCGCGTCGCTCATGCCACCGTCTCCTCGTTCTTCTCCAGCAGCCAGGCGAGCAGCGCCTTCTGCGCGTGCAGGCGGTTCTCCGCCTCGTCCCAGACCACCGACTGCGGCCCCTCCAGCACGTCGGCGCTGACCTCGTAGCCGCGGTACGCCGGAAGGCAGTGCAGGAAGATCGCGTCCGGGTCGGCGAGGCCCATCAGACGGGAGTCGACGGTGTAGTCGCCGAAGACGGCGACACGCTGCGCCTTCTCGTCCTCCTTGCCCATCGAGACCCAGGTGTCGGTGACCATGACGTCGGCCCCCGCCGCGGCCTCCGCCGGATCGGTCAGGACGGCGACCGACCCTCCGGTGCGCGCCGCGATCGCCTGAGCGTCGGCGACGACGGCGGCAGCCGGTGCGTAGTCGGCGGGTGCCGCGATCCGCACGTGCATCCCGGCGGTGACGCCGCCCAGCAGGTAGGAGTGCGCCATGTTGTTCGCCCCGTCGCCGAAGTAGCTGAGGGTCAGGCCTTCGGTGCGGCCCTTGTGCTCCCGGACGGTCAGCAGGTCGGCCAGGATCTGGCACGGATGGAAGTCGTCGGACAGCGCATTCACGACGGGAACTCGCGTCCCTGCCGCCATCTCCTCCAGCCCGGACTGCGCGAACGTGCGCCAGACGATGGCCGAGACCATCCGCTCCAGCACCCGGGCCGTGTCGGCGAGGGACTCCTTGCCGCCCAGCTGGCTCTCCCCGCTCTGGATGATGAGCGGGTTGCCGCCGAGGTCGGCGATCCCGACGGCGAAGGAGACGCGCGTCCGGGTGGAGGTCTTGTCGAAGATGACGGCGACCGTCTGCGGGCCGGCCAGGGGCGTCGCCGAGAAGCGGTCGCGCTTCAGGTCGGCCGCGAGGGACAGGACTTCGGCCTGCTCGGCAGGCGAGAGGTCGTCGTCGCGGAGGAAGTGCCGGGTCATTCTGCCCGCCCTTTCGTGATGTCGGTCGTGATCGGCATGGAGGCCGCTGTCGGCATGGAAGCCCTGGTCGGCATGGAGTTCACAGTGCGGCCAGAGCCCGCCCGAAGCGGTCGCGGAACTCCTCGAGCTCCGCGTCCCCGACGATGAGCGGCGGCGCCAGCCGGATGCTGGACTCGTTCGGCGCGTTGATGATGAGGCCCTGGGCCAGGGCGGCATCCGAGAGCCGGTGAGCCTCGCCGTCCGTCAGGCCGATGCCGATGAGCAGGCCGTGCCCGCGGACATCCCCGATCAGCGGCGAGTCGAACGCGCGGATGATCGCCTTCAGCTGCTCACCCCGACGCGCGGCGTTTCCGACCAGGTCCGAGCGCTCGATCTCGGAGAGGACCGCGTTTCCGGCGGCCGTCGCGAGCGGGTTCCCGCCGAAGGTGGAGCCGTGCTGGCCCTGCGTGTACAGGTCGGACGCCCAGCCGAACGTGACGAGCGCCCCGATCGGAACACCCCCGGCCATCCCCTTGGCCACGGTGACGGCGTCCGGGAGGATGCCGTCGTGCTGGTATGCGAACCATTCACCGGTCCGCCCGATGCCGGTCTGGATCTCATCCAGGATCAGCAGGACGCCGTGCTGCTCGGTGAGCTCCCTGGCGCGCTGCAGGAAGCCGGCCGGCAGGTCGAGCACGCCGGCCTCGCCCTTGATCGGCTCGACGAAGAGCGCTGCCACCCGGTCATCGATCGCCGACTCGAGCGCAGCGATGGTGGAGTCGATGTGCTCGACCCCGCCGGGGAGCGGCTCGAACGCCTCCCGCATCGGGGGCTTTCCGGTGAGGGCGAGCGACCCCATGGTGCGGCCGTGGAAGGCGTTGTGCAGGGCGAGGACGCGCGTCCGGCGCCCGTGCGGGCCCTTGTTCAGCCGCGCCAGCTTGAACGCGGCCTCGTTCGCCTCGGCCCCCGAGTTGCCGAACAGCACGCGGCCGCGCTCCCCCGCACCCGTGATGGTGCGCAGCCGCTCGGCCAGCTCGAGCTGCGGGGCCGTCGAGAAGTAGTTGGAGACGTGGGCGAGCGTCGCCACCTGGGCGCTCACCGCCTCCACGAGGGCGGGATGGGCGTGGCCGAGCGAGTTCACGGCGATGCCGGCCAGGAAGTCCAGGTACTCGTTGCCGTCCACATCCCAGACCCGGCAGCCTTCGCCGCGCGCCAGCATCAGCTTCGGGGTCGACAGCGTGCGCATGATCGCGTCCGTGAACGGCGCCCTCCAGGACCCGTCGCGCCACTCGGACCCCGGCGGCCGTCCCTCGGCGGTGGTCCCTTCCCGATTCTGGTCCTCGCTCACGCGGGCACCACCTCCGTCCCGATGCCGGACTGCGTGAAGATTTCGAGCAGGATGGAGTGCGCAATCCGCCCGTCGATGATCGCCGCCTTCGCGACCCCGCCGTCGACCGCATCCAGACACGCAGCCATCTTGGGGATCATGCCCGCCTCGAGCGACGGCAGCAGCTCACGCAACTCGTCCGCGCCGATCTTCGAGAGCAGGGATTCGCGGTTCGGCCAGTCGCTGTAGAGGCCGGCGACATCGGTGAGGATCACCAGCTTCGCCGCGCCCAGCGCGACCGCGAGCGCCGCCGCCGCCGCATCGGCGTTGACGTTGAGCGCCTGCCCCGCGTCGTCGATGTCCGGCGCGATCGAGGAGACGACCGGGATGCGGCCCACCGCGAGCTGCGTCAGCACCGCCTCCGGATCCACGGCGACCACATCGCCGACGAGCCCGAGGTCGACCTCTTCGCCGTCGATGACGGCCGCACGGCGGCGGCCCTGGAACAGCCCGGCGTCCTCGCCGGAGAGTCCGGCGGCGAGAGGGCCGTGCTTGTTGATGTTGCCGACGATGTCCCGGTTGATCTGGCCGGTGAGCACCATCCGGACGACGTCCATCGCCTCGGGAGTCGTCACGCGGTAGCCGCCGCGGAACTCGGAGTCGATCCCGAGTCGTTCGAGCATCGCGGAGATCTGCGGTCCGCCGCCGTGCACGACGACGGGACGCAGACCCGCGTAGCGGAGGTAGACCATGTCCTCGGCGAAGGTTCGCTGCAACTCCTCGCTGACCATCGCGTTGCCGCCGAACTTCACCACGATGATCTGGTCGTGGAAGCTCTTCAGCCAGGGCAGGGACTCGATCAGCGTGGCCGCCTTGGCGGCCGCCGACTCGTGATCCGCGGCCGCCTCCTCGGCGATGCTGCGGCTCTCAGTCGACTCGGTGGACGGCATCGCGGTGGGAGGCATCTCGGTTTCGCTCGTCATCAGCTCGCGTACGCGCTGTTCTCGTGCACGTAGTCGTGGGTGAGGTCGTTGGTGAGGATGGTCGCCGTCGCGTCTCCTGCGTGCAGATCGATCAGCACGTGGACAGCGCGCGGATGCAGATCGACCAGGTCGCGGGGCTGATCCGGCTCGCCGGCGGTGCACACCTGGACGCCGTTGATCGAGACGTCGATCCCGTACGGGTCGAATTCCGCGTCGGTCGTCCCCACCGCAGCGAGGACCCGGCCCCAGTTCGGGTCGTTCCCGAAGATCGCCGCCTTGAACAGGTTGCTGCGCGAGACCGCGCGCCCGACGATCACGGCATCGTCCTCGCTCGCCGCATGGACGACCTCGATCGCGATGTCGTGGGAGGCGCCCTCGGCGTCCGCCTGCAGCTGCTCGGCGAGATCGCGGCAGACCTCCGTCAGCGCGCGGGTGAAGTCCGCCTCGTCCGGCTCGACGCGGCTCGCGCCGGAGGCCAGCAGGGCGACGGTGTCGTTGGTGGACATGCAGCCGTCGGAGTCGAGCCGATCGAAGGTCACGCGTGTCGCCGAACGCAGCGCCCCATCCAGCTGCGTCGAGGTGAGGACGGCGTCGGTCGTGATCACGACGAGCATGGTCGCGAGGCCCGGGGCCAGCATCCCGGCGCCCTTCGCCATCCCGCCGACGGTCCAGCCGTCCGGAGACCGGAACGCCGCCTCCTTGGGCCGCGTGTCGGTGGTCATGATCGCCTCGGCCGCGCCGAGCCCGGCGTCGGTCGCGAGCGCACCCGCCGCCGTGCCGACGCCGTCGATCAGCTTGTCGAGCGGCAGCTGGTCGCCGATGAGGCCCGTGGAGCAGACCAGCACGTCGCCCGCGGAGATCCCGAGCCTCTCGGCCACCGCCTCGGCCGTGGCGTGCGTGGTCTGGAACCCCTTGGCGCCCGTGTAGCAGTTGGCGCCGCCGGAGTTGAGGACGATGGCGGAGACGACGCCGTCCTGGATGACCTGCTCGCTCCACAGCACCGGGTTGGCCTTGCAGCGGTTGGTGGTGAAGACGGCGGCCGCGGCGTTCAGCGGACCGAGGTTGTGGACGAGGGCCAGATCCCTGTTGCCGCTCGCCTTGAGCCCGGCGACCACGCCGGCCGCGGCGAATCCGGAGGCTGCTGTCACGCTCATGAAACGGTCGCCTTTCTGGTGGCGGACCGGTCTGCAGCCTCGACGCTCACGGTGCGACTCCGTTCACGGTCAGGCCCGCGGTCTCGTCGAGACCCAGGGCGATGTTGACGGATTGGATGGCGGCTCCCGCCGTCCCCTTGTACAGATTGTCCATCGCGAGCACGGTGACGACGCGGCCGGCCGCCGCATCCAGCGCCACACCGATGAGCACGGTGTTGGCGCCGAGGACGTCGGCGGTCCGCGGCACGGTCCCCGCCGGCAGCACCTGCACGAACGGCTCACCCGCGTAGGCGTCCTCCCAGGCCGCCTGCACCTGCTCCGCTGTGACGCCCGGCTTCACCCGCGCCGTCGACGTCGCGAGGATGCCCCGCGACATCGGCACCAGGACCGGCGTGAACGACAGCGTCGGCGAGACGGCGCCGGCCTTGCGCAGGTTCTGCTGGATCTCAGGGATGTGGCGGTGCGTTCCGCCGACCGCGTACGGGTTGGCGGAGCCGAGGATCTCGCTGGCGAGATACATGGTCTTCAGCGACTTGCCCGCCCCGGACGGGCCGACCGCGAGCACGGCGACGATGTCCTCGTCGTCGATGAGACCGGCCCGGATGCCCGGAGCGAGCGCCAGGGAGACGCTGCTGGAGTTGCAGCCGGGTGCCGCGATGCGCCGGGCGCCCCGGAGCCGGTCGCGCTGCTTGCCTGTGCCGGCGGATGCGGCGTCGGGCCCGGCGTCGGGTCCTGCCTCCGATGCGGTGTTGGGCCCGGCCTCCGCGTCGGCGAGGGGCAGCTCGGGCACTCCGTAGGCCCAGGCGCCGTGGTACTCGCCGCCGTAGAACGCCGCCCAGTCGGCCGGGTCCTCCAGCCGGTGGTCGGCGCCGCAGTCGACGACCACGGTGTCCTCCGGCAGCTCCGCGGCGATCGCACCGGAGGTGCCGTGCGGAAGGGCGAGGAAGACCACGTCGTGCCCGGCCAGGGTCTGGGGCGTCGTCTCCTGGAGGGTCAGGTGCGCGAGCGATCGGAGGTGCGGCTGGTGGGCGATCAGCGGATGGCCGGCGTTCTGGTGCGCGGTGACCGTGCGGACCTCGAAGTCCGGGTGCCCGGCGAGGATGCGCAACAGCTCACCGCCCGCGTAACCGGAGGCGCCTGCGACGGCGACCGAGAGAGTCATGCTTGTTCCTTATTCGAGTGGACGACAGAAGTCTCGGCGACGGCGGCGCCCACGTCGATCCACAGCACAGGACCGCCCGGAACGCCGCCTAGCTTCGGCGGTCGCGCAGGCGTCGGCGCATGACACGGGCGGCGGAAGCCGCACCCGTCGAAGCGGTGCACCGGACGGAAAGCATGGGACAACCCTAGCGCCCCCTCCCCGGCCCCCGCCAAATCCGGTCGCTCACCCGCTGTCCGGGACCGCCGCATCCCACCCCTGCCGCCCTACTCACGTCCCGCCGCGCCAGGGGAGGAGACGCGAAGGGATGAGGTTCGAATCTCCTCCCCTACCGCCAATCGAAGGAGATTCCGCACCCGATCTCCTCCGTTAGCCCCAGCCCAACCAATCGAAGGAGATTCGCATCCGATCTGCCCCGGTAGCCCCAGCCCAACCAATCGAAGGAGATTCGGCACTCGATCTCCTCCGGTAGCCCCAGCCCTACCAATCGAAGGAGATTCGCATCCGATCTGGTGCGGCCGACTGAAGGAGATTCGAACGGGCCCCGTTCGAATCTCCTTCAGTACTGCCAATCGAAGGAGATTCGGCACCCGATCTCCTTCAGTACGCGTCTCGTTCGGTGCGCCCGCGCAGCGTCGCCTCGGCCCGAGCGCGCGGGACTACTCGCGGATGGCCGCGCCGAAGCGGTCGGCGGCGCGGGAGGCGCCGGCGAGCTTGGCCTCGGTGGCCTCCGCCGCCGTGAGCGTGCGGTCGGCGGCACGGAAGCGCAGCGCGAAGGTGAGGCTCTTGTGTCCCTCAGGCAGGCCAGGACCGCGGTAGTCGTCGACGAGCCGGATGTCCTCGAGAAGCGCACCCGCACCCTCCCGCACGGCTCGCAGCACGTCGCCGGCGGGCGCGTCCGTCGGCACGACGAGGGACAGGTCCTGGGTCGCGGCGGGGAAGCCCGCGATGACGCCCGCGACGATGTCGGCCGGGGCGACGCCGATCAGGGCGTCGAGGTCCAGTTCGAAGACGGCGACCACGCGAGGCAGGTCCAGGTCGTGGGCGAGCGCCGGGAGCAGCTCGCCCGCAAAGCCGACGGACACCACGGTTCCGTCCGCGGCGCGGGCGAGCAGCTCGGCCGTGCGCCCCGGGTGCAGCGCCTGGTGCGACGCTTGCGCGACGTCCACGGCGAGTCCCACCGCGGCGGCCGTCTGCCGCACCATGTCGAGGGCGTCGGTCAGGCCCGCGGGCACCGGGGCGACGCCGGGCTGCTTCTCGAGAACGTTGCCCACGACGAGTCCGGCCAGATGCCGGGGCTGCGCCGGGATGCCGGCGTTCAGCCCGGCGAGGATGTCGGGGCCGGGCAGGGCGGCGCCTGGCGGCAGCGTCTCGCTGCCGATCGAGCCCTCCGAGGGACGGAACACCGTACCGAGCTCGTACACGCGCAGATCGACGAGCCCGCGGGCGAGGTTGCGCTTGGCAGCCTCCAGCAGGCCGGGCAGCAGCGAGGTCCGCAGGTACGGCGCAGTTGCGTCCAGCGCGTTCGCGAGCCGGACGGCGGGAACGCCGCCGGCCTCCGGCGCGCCGAACAGGTCGTTCTGCGCCTCGCTGACGAACGGGAAAGACAGCACTTCGGTCGCGCCGTTGTCGGCCAGCGTCTGCACGACCGCACGGCGCAGCCGCTGCTCGCGCGTCAGCCCGCGACCCGGAGGCGCGACGGGCAGCACCGAGGGGATGCGGTCGTAGCCGACGATGCGGGCGACCTCTTCGGCCAGGTCCGACTTGTCGCGGAGGTCCGGTCGCCAGGTCGGCGGAGCCACGAGCAGGCCCTCCGCCCCTTCGCTGACGGTGCCGCCGATCTCGGCCAGGGCACCGCGCACCTCGTCGTCGCTGAAGTCGACGCCGATGAGCCCGGCGATGTATCCGGCGGGCAGGTGGATGGGCTCCGCGGACTCGGAAGCGTCCAGCAGCGAGCCGAGCTCGTCCGCCTGTCCGCCTGCGAGCTGCTCGAGCAGCTGCACGACGCGTGCCGCCGCGGCGACAGCGACCTGCGGGTCCACTCCGCGCTCGAAGCGCTTGGAGGCCTCGCTCGGCAGCTTGTGGCGCCGTGCCGTCCGTGCGATGGAGACCGGGTCGAAGTTGGCCGCCTCGATGAGCACGTTGCGGGTTCCGGCGCCGATCTCGGTGGAGGCGCCTCCCATCACTCCGGCCAGGCCGATCGCGCCGGAATCGTCGGCGATGACGAGGTCTTCCGGGTCGAGCGTCCGGGCCTGGTCGTCGAGGGTGACGAGCGTCTCCCCCGGCGCCGCCCGGCGCACGACGATCCCGCCGGACAGCCGGTCGAGGTCGTAGCCGTGGATGGGCTGGCCGAGCTCGAGCATCACGTAGTTGGTGATGTCGACGATGAGCGAGATCGAGCGGATGCCCGCCAGCTTCAGCCGGGCGATCATCCACGCGGGCGTCGGTCGGGTGCCGTCGACGTCACGCACGACGCGCGTCACGAAGACGCTCGCGCCGGCCCGGCCGCGCAGTGGCGCAGTGTCGTCGATCGTCACGCTGAAGCCCCGGGCGTGGTCCGCCGCCGAACGCACCGGCACCGCGTCGGCCGGATCGCGGAAGGCGGCGCCGGTCGCGTGCGAGTACTCGCGGGCGATGCCGCGGATGGAGAACGCGTAGCCACGGTCGGGCGTGACGTTCACCTCGACCGCGGCGTCGTCGAGCCCGAG
>Ga0209677_100956_pt1 | contig 14052 bp, 12 predicted proteins | sample AraplaCvi_mCL_r2_2_FD_184285 | JGI IMG/M metagenome (GOLD analysis project Ga0209677, IMG submission 184285) | Arabidopsis root microbial communities from North Carolina, USA - plate scrape CL_Cvi_mCL_r2 (SPAdes) (version 2) | ecosystem: Host-associated > Plants > Roots > Endosphere | place: USA... | reverse complement strand
TGACGGTGAACGGGCGCGTCGGGTTGGTGGACGACGGCAGCACGTTGGCCTCGCCCACCACCTTCATGATGTCGGGCGCGTGGCCGCCGCCCGCGCCTTCGGTGTGGAAGCTGTGGATGGTGCGGCCCTTGAACGCCGCGACCGTGTCCTCGACGAAGCCGCTCTCGTTGAGCGTGTCGCTGTGGATGGCGACCTGGATGTCGGTCTCCTCGGCCACCGACAGGCAGCAGTCGATGGCCGCGGGCGTGGTGCCCCAGTCCTCGTGCAGCTTCAGCCCGACCACGCCGGCCTCGACCTGCTGGCGCAGCGCCTCGGGCTGGCTCGCGTTGCCCTTGCCGAGGAATCCCAGGTTCATCGGGAACGCGTCGGCGGCCTGCAGCATGCGCTGGATGTTGGCCGGGCCGGGCGTGCACGTCGTCGCGAACGTGCCGGTGGCCGGGCCCGTGCCGCCGCCCATCATCGTGGTGATGCCCGAGGCCAGCGCCTCCTCGATCTGCTGCGGGCAGATGAAGTGGATGTGCGTGTCGATGCCCCCGGGGGTGACGATCATGCCCTCGGCCGCGATGATCTCGGTGCCCGGGCCGATGACGATGTCCACGCCCGGCTGCACGTCGGGATTGCCGGCCTTGCCGATGGCCGCGATGCGGCAGCCGCGCAGGCCGATGTCGGCCTTGACGATGCCCCAGTGGTCGACGATCAGCGCGTTGGTGATGACGCAGTCGACCGCATCCAGCGGCCCCGGTCCGTTCATGGCCTGGCCCTGGCCCATGCCGTCGCGGATGGTCTTGCCGCCGCCGAACTTGACCTCCTCGCCGTAGCCGCCGGCGGCCAGCGTGAAGTCCTTCTCGACCTCGATGACGAGGTTGGTGTCGGCCAGCCGCACGCGGTCGCCGGTGGTCGGGCCGAACATCTCCGCGTAGGCGCGGCGTCCGAGGGTGGGCATCTCAGCGCCGCCCGGCCGCCCGAAGGCGCTGGAACGCCCCCTCGAGGGGCAGGGAACGAAGTGAACGTGGGGGCATCAGAGCTTTCCTTGGATGAGGCCGCGAAAGCCGAACACGGTGCGGCTGCCGGCCAGGTCGACGAGCGTGACCGTGCGCTGCTGGCCGGGCTCGAACCGGACGGCGGTGCCCGACGCGATGTCCAGGCGCATGCCGCGCGCGGCCTCGCGGTCGAAGCGCAGCGCGCCGTTCGTCTCGGCAAAGTGGTAGTGCGATCCGACCTGGATCGGGCGGTCGCCGCCGTTCTCCACCACCAGCGTGAGCCGGCGGCGGCCGGGGTTGAGGTCGTGGTCGCCGTCGTCGGTGAGGAGTTCGCCGGGGATCATCGTGTCCTTGATTGGTGCGTCAGGTGATCGGTTGGTGCACCGTCACCAACTTGGTGCCGTCGGGGAAGGTGGCCTCGACCTGGATGTCGGGGATCATCTCGGCGATGCCGTCCATCACGTCGGCCTTGGTGAGCACCCGGCGTCCTTCGCTCATAAGCTCGGCCACGCTGCGGCCATCGCGCGCGCCTTCCATGATGGCGGCGCTGATCAGGGCGACGGCCTCGGGGTGGTTCAGCTTCAGGCCGCGGGCCTTGCGCCGCTCGGCGAGCAGGGCAGCGGTGAAGATCAGGAGCTTGTCCTTTTCGCGTGGCGTCAGGTTCATCGTGCCGAGGGTACTGCACGATCGATGCCAGTACAGGGTGCCCCCACGCTCCCGCCTGTCGCTTCCCCCCGGGGGAAACCCGGTTCCGCCCGGATGCGATCCTCGCTTCCCGAGAGCTCGGGTGGCCCTGGGGGCAGCTGGAGCCGGCACGGTACTTGTAAGGACAGGGCCAGGATGACCGAAGCCGCCCTCGACACCGCCGCCCCCGCGCCCCAGCGCGTGGTCAAGCTGCGTCGCGACTACAACAGCTGGGTGGCGCAGGAGTCGCTGGAGGACTACGCGCTGCGCTACACGCCGCAGTCGTTCCGCAAGTGGTCGGAGGGGCGCGTGGCCAACACGGCGTTCGGCGCTGCGTCGTTCCTGGTGCTCGAGGCCGTGGGCGCCACGCTGCTGGTGCAGTACGGCTTCGTCAACGCCTTCTGGGCCATCCTCGCGACCGGGCTGATCATCGCGCTGGCCGGCTGGCCCATCGCGGTCTACGCGGCGCGCCACGGCCTGGACATGGACCTGCTGACCCGCGGCGCGGGCTTCGGCTACCTCGGCTCGACGATCACGTCGCTGCTGTACGCGAGCTTCACCTTCATCTTCTTCGCGCTGGAGGCCGCCGTGATGGCCTACGCGCTGGATCTCGCGTTCGACATCCCGCCCGCCTGGGGCTACCTGATCTGCGCCGTGGTGGTGCTGCCGCTGGTCACGCACGGCGTCACCGCGATCGGCCGGCTGCAGGTGTGGACGCAGCCGCTGTGGCTCCTGATGCTGGTGCTTCCCTACGTGTTCGTGTTCCGGGCGCACCCGCACGCGCTCGCGGGCCTGTGGTCGTACGCCGGCGAGGACGGCCGCGGCGGCGTGTTCGACGTGCTCCGGTTCGGCAGCGCGATGACGGTGGGCATCGCGCTGATGACGCAGATGGGCGAGCAGGCCGACTACCTGCGCTTCATGCCCGCGCGCACCGCGACGAACCGGCGCCGCTGGTGGCTGGGCGTCGCCGTCGGGGGCCCGGGCTGGGTGCTGCCCGGCGTGCTCAAGATGCTGGGCGGGGCGCTGCTCGCGTGGATCGCGATCGGGCAATCGGTGCCCATCGACCGCGCCGTCGACCCGAACCAGATGTATCTCGCGGCCTACGAGACGGTGTTCAGCCGGCCGGGCATGGCGGTGGCCGCGACGGCCGTGTTCGTGCTGCTCTCGCAACTGAAGATCAACGTCACCAACGCGTACGCGGGCTCGCTCGCGTGGTCGAACTTCTTTGCCCGCCTCACGCACAGCCACCCGGGCCGCGTGGTGTGGGTCGCGTTCAACACGGCCATCGCGCTGATGCTCATGGAGCTGGACGTGTTCACGGTGCTCGGCAAGGTGCTGGGCCTGTACGCGAACCTGGCCATCTCGTGGCTGATGGCGGTGGTCGCCGACCTCGTCGTCAACAAGCCGCTGGGGCTGTCGCCGCCCGGCATCGAGTTCCGGCGCGCGCACCTGTACGACGTCAACCCGGTGGGGGTGGGCGCCATGGGCATTGCGTCGGTGCTGAGCGTGGCCGCGCACCTGGGCGCGTTCGGCGCGCTCGCGCAGGCGTTCTCGGCGCTGATCGCGCTCGTCACCGCGTTCGTCGCCTCGCCGCTGATCGCCTGGGCGACGCAGGGCCGCTACTACGTCGCGCGGCCCGCCCAGGCCCAGCCGCTCATGCGCTGGCGCACGCTGCGCTGCTGCGTGTGCGAACGCGACTACGAGGGGCCGGACATGGCCCGGTGCCCCGCGTACCAGGGCCCGATCTGCTCGCTGTGCTGCTCGCTCGACGCGCGCTGCGGCGACCTGTGCAAGCCGCACGCGCGCCTGGCCACGCAGGCGCGCGCCGCCACGCACGCGCTGCTGCCGCGGCGCTGGTGGGCGGCGATCGACGGCGGGCTGGGCGCGTGGCTGGCGTTGATGCTGCCGGTGTCGGCGTTGCTGGCCGGCGTCTGCGCGCTGCTCTACCAGCAGGAGCTGCGCGCGTTGGGCGACGCGTCGGCCGCCACGCTGCGGCAGTCGTGCACCAGCGTGTTCGCGATGCTGCTGCTGGCCAGCGGCATCGTGGGCTGGTGGGCGGTGCTCACGCGCCAGAGCCGGCGCGTCGCGCAGGAGGAGAGCAACCGCCAGACGCAGGCCCTGGGCGAGCAGACGGTGCGGCTCACGCAGGAGATCGAATCGCATCGCCGCACCGACGCCGAGCTGCAGCGCGCCAAGGGCGCCGCCGACGCCGCCAACCAGGCCAAGAGCCGCTACATCTCGACGCTGAGCCACGAGCTGCGCACGCCGCTGAACTCGGTGATCGGCTACGCGCAGCTGCTGGACGACGACCCCGCGCTTCCGGCGCACCGGCGCCAGGCGGTGAGCGTGATCCGGCGCGGCGGCGAGCACCTGCTGTCCCTGATCGAGGGCACGCTGGACCTGGCGCGCATCGAGAGCGGCAAGGTCTCGCTGGCCGTCACCACGATGCATTTTCGCGAGGCCGTCGACCAGCTGGCCGACCTGTTCGAGCTGCAGGCCGCGGCCAAGGGCCTGCGCTTCGTGCGCGAGTTCGACGCCGCGTTGCCGCAGTGGGTGCGCGCCGACGAGCGGCGGCTGCGCCAGATCCTCATCAACGTGGTCGGCAATGCCGTCAAGTTCACCGATCGCGGCTCGGTGACGCTGCGCATCCGGCACGAGCGCGAGATGGCCTACTTCGAGATCGAAGATACGGGGCCCGGTATCTCGGCCTCGGACCTCGAGCGCATCTTCGAGCCGTTCGCGCGCGGGGCGGCACGGGCCTCCGACGGCACCGGCCTGGGCCTGACGATCGCCAAGATGCTCACCGACCTGATGGGCGGCGAGATGACGGTGCAGAGCACGCCGGCGGTCGGCACGTGCTTCCGCATCGTGCTGTTCCTGCCAGAGCAGCGCGCCGGCTCGCCCGTGCTCGCGCCGCCGGCCGTCAAGCGGCGCGCCGGCTACGTCGGCGCGCGGCGGCGCGTGCTGGTGGTCGACAACGAGGAGGTCGACCGCGAGCTGCTGCGGCAATTGCTGGAACCGACCGGCTTTGGCGTGGCGCTGGCGGCGTCGGGCGAGGCGGCGCTCGCGCACCTGCGCGCGTGCGCGCCCGAGGCGCTGCCCGACGCGATCCTGATGGACCTGGCCATGCCCGGGATCGACGGCTGGGAGACCATCCGGCGGATCCGCGCCGAGGGCCTGAGCGGGGCGCCGGTGGCGATCGTGTCGGCCAACGCGTTCGACCGCCGCCTGGACAACGACGTGGGGCTGGCCGCCGACGACTACGTGCTCAAGCCGGTGCGCGGCGAGGAGCTGCTCGAGTGGCTCGGCCGCGCGCTGCACCTGGCCTGGTGCGACGAGCCCGTGGCGGCCGCGCCTGCCGTCGTCGTGCCGGCGCCGCCGGCCAGCGCGGCCGTACCGGACGCGACCTCGCTGCGCGCGCTCGCCGAGCAGGTGCGCGTGGGCTACCCGCGCGGCATCCACCGCTGGCTCGACCACATCGATGCCAACGAGCCGGCCTGCGCCGCGTTCACGCAGCGCCAGCGCGGCCTCGCGTCACGCTTCCAGCTCGACGCGATGGCCGCCGACATCGCGCAGGCGCTGCGCCAGCGGGAGGCCTCGCATGGCTGAGTGGCTCGCTGCGTCGCCCGCGTTGTCGCCGCTGGCGGGCGAGGGCGCCGGCGTGGTGCTGATCGTCGACGACATTCCGGACAACCTGGCCGTGCTGCACGACGCGCTCGACGAGTCCGGCTACACGGTGCTGGTGGCGACCGACGGCGCCAGCGCGATCGCGCGCGCCGCGCAGGCGCTGCCCGACATCGTGCTGCTGGACGCGTTGATGCCCGGCATGGACGGCTTCGAGGTGGCGCGCCGGTTGAAGGCGGACGAGGCGACGGCGCCGATCCCGATCGTGTTCATGACCGCGCTCACCGACACCGAGCACGTGCTGGCGGCGTTCGCGGCCGGCGGCGTGGACTACGTGTCCAAGCCGGTGCGGCCGCGCGAGGTGGTCGCGCGCATCGCGGCGCACCTGCAGAGCGCGCGCCATGCCCGCCAGGCGCGCAATGCGCTGGACGCGTTCGGCCATGCGTCGATCGCGCTGCGCCCCGACGACGGCCGCGTGCTGTGGCAGACGCCCCTGGCGCGCGACCTGATGCGGCGCCACTTCGGCAGCGGCGCGGCGAGCGCGCCTGCGAGCCTGTGCGACTGGGTGCGCGCGCGCGTGTCGCGCGTGCCCGAGACGCCCGAGAGCTGGACCTGTGTCACGGGCACGCAACGCCTGCACTGCACACTGCATCCGGCCAGCGCCGAGGACGAGTGGATGCTGGTGCTCACCGAGAGCAACAACGGTGCGGCGATCGAGGCGCTGTCGCTGCAGTTCCGGCTGACGGCGCGCGAGGCCGAGGTGCTGTACTGGGTGGCGCACGGCAAGACCAACCGTGACATCGGCGACATCCTCGGCACGCGCCCCAAGACCATCACCAAGCACCTGGAGCACGTGTTCGAGAAGCTGGGCGTCGAGACCCGCACCGCCGCCGCGGCACGGGTGCTGGGGACGCTGCCCGAGGTGATGCGGCGGCGCTGACATTTCTTGAGGGAGAACGCCATGGATTTGACCAACCCGCTCGCACCCTGGAGCCTCGCCCCCGTCTTCTCGCAGCCGATCCTGCCGGGGTGGACGATCAACGTGAACAGCAACAACTCGAGCTCGCCGCGGACCGAGGGCCTGGTCGTCTCGAAGTTCAGCTACGGCATGCAGCTGGGGCGGATCAGCGACGCGCTCGCGGCGATCGTCGCGACGCTGCCCGAGGACGTGCGGTCGCAGAAGGCGGTCGCGGACTTCATGAAGGTCAAGGCGGCGATCGATGTGTTGAAGGACGCTTCGTAGGGCGCCTACCGCCCCTGCCGGCTCGCCTGGAAATCGAGGAAGCGCGTGGCCGACTCGCGCACGCCCACGCTCGCCTGTGCATGGCGCGTGACCGCCGTCAGCCGCTCCAGCCACGCCGCGCGATCCTCGCGCGCCAGCCTGGAGTTGAGCAACCGGTTGGCCATCCAGGCCGTCAGCTCGGTCGGCTGCCGCTCGAGCGAGGCCGCGAGCAGCGTCGGATAGCCCGGCTGGCTCTCGAGCGCGTGCACCAGCGGCCCGGGCGTGCCGAAGTCCGCGTCGGGGTGGCGCTCGATCAGGGCCAGGAGCGCCGCGGGCACGCGCTCGCAGCCAGGCAGCGCGTCGAAGCCGGCCAGCAGCTCGCTCAGGCGATGCACGTTCTCGGCGCCGTCACCGGCCGGCTGGAACGTCTGCAGTTCGCTCAGGAGAGGGTCGACGGATCCGGTCATGGAGGCACTTGGCAACATCGGAGCGGCAAGCGTAGCGGTTCGGCGGCGGGCCGCGTCCGGCGCCCCGGATGGCACCTCGCGCCACGTGGTCGAATCGGTCGGGACCGTGCACGAGGTACGACATGTGTCGTATGTCCTCGGCGGGCCGGCCTGCGTAACCTTCGCTCATCGTCCTCGCCACGTGGGGACTTCATCAGGAGCCGTTCCGCATGACCACATCCCGTCGCACTTTCAGCCTCACGCTGGGGGCGCTCGCCGCGTTCGCCACGCTCACGTCGATGACCGCGGCGCAGGCCGCCGACACCATCAAGGTCGGCATCCTGCACTCGCTGTCCGGCACGATGGCCATCTCCGAGACGGTGCTCAAGGACACCGCGCTGATGACGATCGCCGAGATCAACGCCAAGGGCGGCGTGCTGGGCAAGCAGCTCGAGCCGGTGGTGGTCGACCCCGCGTCGAACTGGCCGCTGTTCGCCGAGAAGGCGCGCCAGCTGGTGTCGCAGGACAAGGTGGCGGTGACGTTCGGCTGCTGGACGAGCGTGTCGCGCAAGTCGGTGCTGCCCGTCTACGAGGAGCTCAACAGCCTGCTGTTCTACCCCGTGCAGTACGAGGGCGAGGAGCTGTCCAAGAACGTCTTCTACACGGGCGCCGCGCCCAACCAGCAGGCGATCCCGGCCGTCGAATACCTGATGTCCAAGGACGGCGGCGGCGCCAAGCGCTTCGTGCTGCTGGGCACCGACTACGTCTATCCGCGCACGACCAACAAGATCCTGCGCTCGTTCCTGCACTCCAAGGGCGTGAAGGACGAGGACATCATGGAGGAGTACACGCCGTTCGGCCACTCCGACTACCAGTCGATCATCGCCAAGATCAAGAAGTTCTCGGCCGAGGGCAAGAAGACGGCGGTGGTCTCGACGATCAATGGCGACTCCAACGTGCCGTTCTACAAGGAACTGGGCAACCAGGGGCTCAAGGCGACGGACGTGCCGGTGGTGGCGTTCTCGGTCGGCGAGGAGGAGCTGCGCGGCGTGGACACCAAGCCGCTGGTGGGCCACCTCGCGGCGTGGAACTACTTCATGTCGATCAAGAACCCGACCAACACGGCGTTCATCAAGGAATGGTCGGACTGGGCCAGGAAGAACAACCTTCCCAGCAAGGACAAGCCGCTCACCAACGACCCGATGGAGGCCACCTACATCGGCATCCACATGTGGGCGCAGGCGGTGGAGAAGGCCAAGTCGACCGACACGGACAAGGTGATCGCGGCGATGGCGGGCCAGACGTTCAAGGCACCGGGCGGCTTCATGTCGACGATGGATCCGAAGAACCATCACCTGCACAAGCCGGTGTTCATCGGCGAGATCAAGCCCGACGGCCAGTTCAACGTCGTGTGGAAGACGCCGGGCCCGATCAAGGCGCAGCCGTGGTCGCCCTACATCCCCGAAGACAAGGGCAAGAAGGACGAACCCGAAAAAAAGTGAGCCCCACGGTCGCTAGCGCTCCCTGCCCCCCGAGGGGGGAGCCCGCGAGCGGCCCGGCAAAGCCGGTTCCGCCGCTCCCTTGAATCTCGCATGGGGCGTGTCAGCGGCAGCGCCGGCAAGTTCGCGCTTCCGGCTTGGCCGAATTTTTGACGGGATTTCGAATGCACTCGGTTATGGCGACGCTGCGTCTTGCACTCGCGATCTTTCTCGCAAGCGCCCTCGCGCCCGCGTGGGCGCTCGATGCCGCGCAGGCGCGCGCCATCGCCGTGGGCGAGGGCGACGCGCGCATCGCGGCGCTGCAGGCCGCCGTCACGCGCGGCGATCCGGGCCTGGCCGCGTTCGCCCAGGCGCTGCTCGACGACGCCGTCAAGACGACGGCGACCGGCGTCTTCATCGTCCGCGACGACAAGGCGGTCGACGCGATCACCGGCCAGCCCGTCAAGCTGCCCGACGACGCCGAGGACGTGTCCAACAACAACCGCCTGCGCGGCGCGCTCCAGGCCGCGCTGAGCGGCCTGCGGCTGCTGTCGCCGGACCTGCCCACGCGGCGTGCCGCGGTGGACGACCTCGCCAAGGGCGACGCCGATCCCGCGCTGCTGCCCGTCATCGACAAGGCGATCGGCCGCGAAGCCGACGCGACGCTGAAGTCGCGCCTGGAGCGCCTGAAGGCCGCGGTCCAGATCGCCGCGCCCGAGCGCACGCTGCGCCTGCAGGCGATCCAGCAGCTGTCCAGCAGCGGCGAACCGACGGTGCGGGCGCTCTTGCAGGCGCGCCTGGCGCCGGACGCCGAGACCGACCCCGAACTGCGCGCCGCCCTCGGGCACGCGGTCGCGCAGGTGGACGCGCGCCTCGCGTGGGGCGAGCGGCTGGGCGTGCTGTTCACCGGCGCCAGCCTGGGCTCGATCCTGCTGCTCGTCGCGCTGGGCCTGGCCATCACCTATGGCCTGATGGGTGTCATCAACATGGCCCATGGCGAGCTGATGATGATCGGCGCGTATACGACCTGGGGTGTCCAGAACCTGTTCCGCCACTTCGCGCCGGGCCTGTTCGACGCGTACATCGTGCTCGCGATCCCGGCGTCGTTCATCGTATCCGCGGCGGTCGGCGCGGTGCTCGAGCGCGGCATCATCCGGTTCCTGTACGGCCGCCCGCTCGAGACGCTGCTGGCCACCTGGGGCATCAGCCTGGTGCTGATGCAGGGCGTGCGATCGCTGTTCGGCGCGCAGAACGTGGAGGTGGAGAACCCGTCGTGGATGTCGGGCGGTATCGCCGTCGCGAGCAACTTGACGCTGCCGTGGAACCGGCTGGCCATCATCGCGTTCGCCGCGCTGGTGCTGCTCGCGACCTGGTTGCTGGTCAACCGCACGCGGCTCGGGCTGTTCGTGCGCGGCGTCACGCAGAACCGCCGGATGGCCTCGTGCACGGGCATCAACACCACGCGCATCGACACGCTCGCCTTCGCGCTCGGCGCGGGCATCGCCGGCCTGGCGGGCTGCGCGCTGAGCCAGGTGGGCAACGTCGGCCCCGACCTCGGGCAGAGCTACATCGTCGACTCGTTCATGGTGGTGGTGCTGGGCGGCGTCGGGCAGCTTGCCGGGACGGTGCTTGCCGCGCTCGGGCTGGGGTTGATGAACAAGATGCTCGAAGGCCTCGCGGGCGCGGTGCTCGCCAAGATCTTCGTGCTCGTCTTCATCGTCGTGTTCATCCAGAAGCGCCCGCAAGGCCTGTTCGCGCTCAAGGGTCGGAGTGCCGAATCGTGAATACGCTGAACCCCGTACAACTTCTCCCCGAGTCGCGCCGCGGCCTGCTGCTGGGCGTGCGTGGCTGGAGCGTCGTCATCGGCGCGCTGGCGGTCGTCGCGGTGCTGATCCCGCTGCTGAACCTGGCCGTCCCCGCGGGCAACCCGCTGCACTTCGGCGACTACGGCGTGGCGCTGGTGGCCAAGATCATGTGCTACGCGATGTGCGCGCTCGCGATGGACCTGGTGTGGGGCTACACCGGCATCCTGTCGCTGGGCCACGGCCTGTATTTCGCGCTGGGCGGATACGCGATGGGCATGTACCTGATGCGCCAGATCGGCCACGACGGCAACTACCGCAGCGACCTGCCCGATTTCATGGTGTTCCTCGACTGGAAGACGCTGCCCTGGACGTGGAGCGGCAGCGCGTCGTTCGCCTGCCAGATGCTGCTGGTGGTGGCGGTGCCCGGCGCGCTGGCGGCGGTGTTCGGCTGGTTCGCGTTCCGCTCGCGCATCAAGGGCGTTTACTTCTCGATCATCACGCAGGCGCTGACGTTCGCCGGGATGCTGCTGTTCTTCCGCAACGAGACGGGCTTTGGCGGCAACAACGGCTTCACCGACTTCAAGCGCATCCTGGGCGTGCCGCTGGCCCTGCCGTCCACGCGCATGGTGCTGTTCGTGCTCACCGGCCTCATGCTGATCGCGTTCTACCTGCTGGCGCGCGCCATCGTCAACAGCAAGTACGGCCGCGTGCTGCAGGCGATCCGCGATGCCGAGAGCCGCGTGATGTTCACGGGCTACGACCCGCTCCGGTACAAGCTGTCGATCTGGGTGCTGTCGGCCGTGATGTGCGGCATCGCGGGCGCGCTGTACGTGCCGCAGGTGGGCATCATCAACCCGAGCGAGATGTCGCCGGCGGCGTCGATCGAGATGGCCATCTGGGCCGCCGTGGGTGGGCGCGGAACGCTGGTCGGGCCCATCGTGGGGGCGTTCTTCGTCAACGGCGCCAAGAGCTGGTTCACGCAGGCGTTCCCGGAGTTCTGGCTGTACTTCCTCGGCGCGCTGTTCATCGCGGTGACGCTGTTCCTGCCGCACGGGATCATGGGCATCGCGAATCGATTGAAGCGCGAGAAGGGCGTGGAGGTGAAGGCATGACCCCCGACCTGCAGGAAGCCGGCGCGGCGACGCGGGAGCGGCACCAGGGCCTGCCGACCACCGGATCGGCCAGCGGGGCCAGTTTCGGCCGCCTGATGCACACGGGCACGCCCGACTTCGCGCATGGCGTGGCGCTGTACCTGGACGAGATCAGCGTCAGCTTCGACGGCTTCAAGGCGCTCAACGGCCTGTCGCTGGCCATCGACGTGGGCGAGCTGCGCTGCATCATCGGCCCCAACGGCGCGGGCAAGACCACGATGATGGACGTCATCACCGGCAAGACGCGCCCCGACGCGGGCCACGCGCACTTCGGCTCCAACATCGACCTGCTGCGCCTGCGCGAGCCGCAGATCGTCAAGGCCGGCATCTGCCGCAAGTTCCAGAAGCCGACGGTCTACGAGGAGCTGTCGGTGTTCGAGAACCTGGAGCTCGCGCTGCAGGACGACCGCGGCGTGCGCGCGGCGCTGCTCGCGCGGCTGACCGGCGCACAGCGTGATCGCATCGCCGAGATCCTGCAGCTGGTGCACCTGCTGCCCGAGGCGCACCGCATCGCCGGACTGCTGTCGCACGGCCAGAAGCAATGGCTCGAGATCGGCATGCTGCTCGCACAGGAGCCCGTGCTGCTGCTGCTGGACGAGCCGGTGGCCGGCATGACCGACGAAGAGACCGAACGCACCGCGGAGCTGTTCCTCACGCTGGTGGGCAAGCATTCGCTCGTGGTCGTCGAGCACGACATGACGTTCGTGGACATGCTCACGCAGGGCCATCGCAAGGTGACCGTGCTGCACGAAGGATCGGTGCTGGCCGAGGGCACGCTCGCCGAAGTGCAGGCTAACACCCAGGTGATCGACGTGTACCTGGGTCGGTAAATGTCGACCCCCTCGCTTCTCCCGTCGCTGCCCCCCGAGGGGGAGCTCGGGTTGGCTCGGGTGCGACCCTCGCTTCCCGAATGTTCCACTCACTACAGGGCAAGCTCGCCGCCATGTTGACTGTCGAAGGATTGAACCAGTACTACGGCGGCTCGCACATCCTGCGCGACGTGTCGCTGCAGGCCAAGGTGGGCGAGGTCACGGTCGTGCTCGGGCGCAACGGCGTGGGCAAGACGACGCTGCTCAAGAGCCTGATGGGCGTGGTGCCCACGCGCACCGGCACGATCCGGCTGGACAAGGCGGACCTCGCCGGCAAGCCGCCGTACGAGCGCGTGCGCGCCGGCGTCGGCTACGTGCCGCAGGGCCGCGAGATCTTCGGGCGGCTGACGGTGATGGACAACCTGCGCATGGGGCTCGCGTCGGTGCCCGGGGGGGGCGACGTGCCCGCGGAGCTGTTCGAGCTGTTCCCGGTGCTCGCGCAGATGAAGCACCGGCGCGGCGGCGATCTCTCGGGCGGCCAGCAGCAGCAGCTCGCCATCGCGCGTGCGCTCGCGCCGGGGCCGCGCCTGCTGTTGCTCGACGAACCCACCGAGGGCATCCAGCCGTCGGTGATCAAGGACATCGGCCGCGTCATCCGGCAACTGGCCGACCGCAAGACGATGGCGATCGTGCTGGTGGAGCAGTTCTACGACTTCGCGGCCGAACTGGCCGATGCGTATGTCGTGATGGAGCGGGGCGCGGTGGTGGCGCGCGGGGCGGGCGCGGCGATGGCCTCCGATGGGGTGCGGGCGTTGATGTCGGTCTGAGGCGCGCCGCCCCGCGGCCTCTCTGGCCTTCAGGTTCGCCACACCCGCGGTGCGCACGCCGCGCGTCCCCAGGCGAGGGCGCGCCACGCGCCCCACACGCGCGCGAGCAACTCGTGGATCGGCTCGACGCGCGGCGCCAGCACGCGCAGGACGACGACGTCCGGTTGCGGCGCCGTCGCGCCTGCCGTGGCCGCGAGCGCGTGCGCGCCGGCGATTTCCCGCGCCGCCTCCAGCAGTGCCTCGCGGCGCGCCTCGTCCAGCGGCGTCCCGGCCGCGAACCACAGCGTGCCGAGCGCGCGGTGGCCGGCCCAGCCGCACGGGCCGTCCAGCAGCTCGAGGTCGGCGGCCGCGGTGCGCCCGCGCTCCAGCCAGCGCGGGCCGACGGCGATGTCGTGGCGGTATTCGCCGGCGGCGAACGGCGCGTCGGCGGCCGGCAGGCCCAGCGCGACGCAGTCCCAGCCGAACATCTCGGCGCCGGGCGCGAGCTGAAAGCGCATGCGGTTGTCGGCGAGCGCGGCCGAGTGAACCAGCGTCTCGAGCGGCAGCCACTCGAGGCGGGCACCGGCGGCCACGCGCGCGTGCACGTGCTGCGCGGCGCGCGCGCCGGCGCTGCGGTAGAAGCGCGTGGCGCCGGGGGTGGTCACGAGCGCGTGCGCGTCGGCGGCGACGTCCAGGTCGACCGACAGCGTGTCGCCGCCGACGATGCCGCCGGGCGGGTGCACGATCACGGTGTGACAGACCTCGGAGCCCTCCGGGAACAGGCTCTTGAGCACGCGCAGGGGGCCGTCGTGGCGGAAGTCCAGGCGGGTGCCCGACGTCGTGGCGTCGGGGCGGTAGTCCAGGGTCAGGCGGGCGTGCCAGGCCATCGGGTCAGGAAAGCGAGTGGGAAAGGTCGAGCGTATCTCACGGGACCCTCGTTGGCGCGGATGCCGCCAGCGACGCACCGCGACACGACGGCTCGCGATCCTGACACCGGCCATTCACAGATCTTTACCGGTCGCACGAGCACTGTTGACCACTGCCGGG
>Ga0209677_100953_pt1 | contig 14095 bp, 11 predicted proteins | sample AraplaCvi_mCL_r2_2_FD_184285 | JGI IMG/M metagenome (GOLD analysis project Ga0209677, IMG submission 184285) | Arabidopsis root microbial communities from North Carolina, USA - plate scrape CL_Cvi_mCL_r2 (SPAdes) (version 2) | ecosystem: Host-associated > Plants > Roots > Endosphere | place: USA... | reverse complement strand
ATCAATGCATTCTCCAAAACTGCGCGTCGCGAATTCCTGAAGCTGATGGGCGCCTCCTTCGCGCTGGCAGGATTGACCGGTTGCGAGAAGAGCTCGTTCGTCACCGCGTTGCCTTATGTCGACCAGCCGCCGAGCGAGACCATCGGCGTGCCGCGCTATTACGCGACGGCGGTGCTGCTCGACGGCTACGCGCAGCCGGTGATTGCCACGGCCCATGCGGGGCGGCCGACCAAGCTCGACGGCAATCCTGGTCATCCGGCGACGCAAGGCCGCAGCGATATCTTCATGCAGAGCGCGGTTCTGCAGCTCTATGATCCCGATCGCGCGGCCGCGCCGAGCCGCCATGGCGAGGCCGTGAGCTGGGCGGATGTCGAGTCGGCGATCGGCGTGATGCGCGAGGATTGGCGTGCCGAACAAGGCGAGGGCGTCAGGCTGTTGCTCGGCCCGACGACGTCGCCGACGCTGTTGCGGCAGGTCGATGACTTCCTGAAGCAGTTTCCGAAAGCGCGCGTTCATGTGCATGCCGCCATGGGGCATGAAGCGAGGCGGCAGATCACAATCGCAGTCTACGGACAGGCCCTCGACCTGCACTATGCGCTCGACGAGTGCGACGTCGTGGTCAGCCTCGACGATGACTTTCTGGGACCGGGACCGAACCAGGTTCGCAATGCGCTGGGGTGGTCGTGGTCACGGCGGCGGTCCAGTGATCGGCCGGGCAATCGGCTGTTCATGGCGGAGAGCGTGCCCACGGCAACGGGCGCTGTGGCAGCGCATCGTCTGATCGCCGACGCAAGGCGCATGCCGGTTTTGGCGGAGGGGCTGGCGAACGCGCTCGGTGTCGCCGGCGCTTCGAAGCTCGATACAACCGGCGCCGAAGCCGGCTGGATTGCGCGTGTGGTTGCAGCTTGCAAGGATCGTCTAGGACGGTCGCTGTTCGTCTCTGGACTGAGCGGCGGCGCTGCCACGGCCCTTTGGATCGCGCGGATCAACCAGCAACTCGGCAATGCCGGCCAGACTCTGAAGCTGACCGTGCCGATCGTGGGCCCGCTTGGTGCAGGCACGGTTGCCGAGCTCGTCTCCGATATCAATGCAGAGCGCGTCACCTCTCTCCTCGTACTCGATTGCAATCCCGTCTATAGCGCGCCCGGCGAGCTCAACGTCGGCGATGCCATCAAGCGCGTTCGCTCCTCGCTTCATCTCGGCCTGCATCGGGATGAGACCGGCGCGCTCTGCGAGTGGCAGCTTCCCCTCGCGCATCCTCTGGAGAGCTGGAGCGACGCGCGCGCTGTCGATGGCACCGCGACCATCCTTCAGCCGGTGGTCTCCCCGTTCTACGACGTCAGATCCGTACATAGTGTCCTGGCGAAGCTGCTTGGTGAGGTTGATCAGACGTCCGATGCCGCAATCCGCGAGACCTGGCAGGCGCGTATCGGCGACGCGTTCGAGGCGCGGTGGAAGCAGGCGCTGCATGACGGCTTCGTCGAAGGTGCTGCGTCGTTCATCACGGCCGCGCCCGGGGGCAACACCATCACGACGACAAATACGACCGGCGACCTCGACATCGTGTTTCAGCCGGACCCGACGGTCTGGGACGGCCAGTTCGCCAATATCGGCTGGCTTCAGGAGCTTCCGAAGACGCTGACGACAGTGACCTGGAGCAACGTGATCGCGGTGAGCCCCGCGCTGGCGAAGCGCTTCACGGCAACCAATGGTGATCATGTCGAGGTGACGATCGGCGAGCGTCATATCAGGGGCCCGCTCTGGATCATGCCGGGCCAGGCCGACAATACGGTCGCACTCTACCTCGGCTATGGCAGGGCTCGTGCGGGACGGGTGGGCGACCAGCTCGGCTACGACGCCTATCAGGTGCGGCCCGCCGCAGAACCATGGCTGGCGCAGGGAAGCCTGCGCAAGCTCGAGACGAGCGAAGATCTGGCGGTGACCCAGCTGCATCATCGTCTCGACGGGTTTGATCTCGCCCGCGAGATCAGCCCGGGCCAGGTCGAACCGACAAAGCCTGAGCTGGCCAGCCTTTATCCCGCCTGGCCATCATCGAAGAACGCCTGGGGCATGGTGATCGACCTCGACAGCTGCATCGGCTGCAATGCCTGCGTGACCGCCTGCACAGCCGAGAACAACGTTCCCGTGGTCGGCGCGGATCAGGTCAGGACTGGTCGCGAGATGCATTGGCTGCGGATTGCGCGCTACTACACCGGTGATATCGCCGAGCCGCGCAGCTTCTTCGAGCCGGTGCCCTGTATGCATTGCGAGGATGCGCCTTGCGAGATGGGCTGCCCGGTCCACGCCACGACGCATAGTCCCGAAGGCGTCAACCAGATGGTCTATAACCGCTGCATCGGCACGCGGACCTGCTCCAGCTATTGTCCCTACAAGGTGCGGCGCTTCAATTTCTACGACTATCGGGCGCCTGCCGATTCACCGGAGCACGCCGCCCACAATCCCGACGTCACCGTGCGCTCGCGCGGCGTCATGGAGAAATGCACCTACTGCACTCAGCGCATCGAGGCCGCGCATGTCACGGCAGACAAGGAGAACCGTCCGCTGCGCGGCGGCGAGGTGGTCACCGCGTGCCAGCAGGCCTGCCCCACCAAAGCAATTGTATTCGGTGACATCAACGATCCGAATTCGGAGGTGTCGCGGCTGAAGCGCGACGGCCGTCATTACGTGCTGCTCGAGGAGCTGGGGACGCGGCCGCGCACGACCTATCTGGCGCGCTGGCGCGAGGACGAGACCGAACCGAGGCAGGGATGAGCGAGCAATCCGACATCCTGCCAACACGCCAGAGCATGGGCGGCATCGCCGACCAGCTCACCGGTATCCCCTTGCATTTTCCGGAGGAGCGGCGCTGGGTGATCGCGATGGCGGTCGCGAGTGCGCTACTGCTGTTGCTGATGGTTTCGGTGGTCGAACTGTTTACGCGCGGCGTCGGCATCTGGGGCATCAACATCCCTGTCAACTGGGCCTTTGCCATCCACAATTACGTCTGGTGGCTCGGCATCGGTCATGCCGGCACCCTGATCTCGGCGCTGCTGCTCTTGACGGGGAGCGAGTGGCGCAACTCGCTCAACCGCTTCGCCGAAACGATGACGCTGTTCGCCGTGGTCTGCGCGGGCATCTACCCGATCCTGCATCTCGGCCGGCCCTGGTACGTCTACTGGATGTTTCCCTATCCGGCGACGATGGGCGTCTGGCCGCAATTCCGCAGCCCGCTGGAATGGGACATCTGGGCGGTGCTGACCTATCTGACGGTCTCGTTGGCGTTCTGGTACACCGGCCTGATCCCCGATCTTGCCGCGGCGCGCGATCGCGCGACCCGGCGCGGTTGGCAGGTCTTCTTCGGCATCACGGCGCTGGGATGGCGCGGTTCGGCCAGGCATTGGCAGCGCTGGCAGCAGGCGTACCGGCTCACCGCTGGGCTTGCCGTGCCGCTGGTCGTCTCGGTCCACAGCGAGGTGTCGCTGCTGTTCGCGGTCGGACAGATCCCGGGCTGGCACTCGACGATCTTTCCACCTTACTTCGTGCTGGGCGCGGCGTTCTCCGGTTTCGCGGTCGTCTCCATCATCGCAGTGGCGCTGCGCTCCTGGTTCGGGCTTGGGAACCTCGTGACCGACGATCATCTCGATCTGCTCGGAAAGGTCCTGCTCGCGTCCGGCCTGATGACGGGCTACGGCTACGTCTTCGAGGTGTTCGATGCCGTCTATTCCGGCGAGGCGCATGAGATTCAGACGCTGGCAGACCGCTTCACCGGCGCCTACGCCTGGACCTATTGGGGCGCGGTGATCTTCAACTTCATTCCGCTGCAAGCGCTGTGGTGGCGCGCGGTGCGGCGGACGGGATGGATGCTGGTGCTGATCTCGGTGGCTGTGGTGGTTGGAATGTGGCTCGAGCGTTACATGATTCTTGTCACCAGCCTCTATCGCGACTTTCTGGTCTCATCGTGGAGCCACTTCACGCCGAGCTTCTGGGACTGGTCGACCTATCTCGGCACGATCGGGCTTTTCCTGGTGCCGTTCCTGATCGCCATCCGTCTCGTTCCCATGATCTCGATCTTCGAGAGCAAGGAGCTTCTCCACGAAGAGAAGGAGGAGCAGCAACATGGCTAAAGAGCTCTACGGCGCGCTGGCGGAGTTCAAGACACCGGAAGACCTGCTGGTGGCGACGCGTAAGGCGAGGCAGGCCGGCTACCGCGATCTTGACGCCTTCACGCCGTTTCCGGTCGAAGGATTGGATCGCATCCTGCGGTTCCCGCGTCCCACCATTCCCTTCGTTGGTCTCGGCGGAGCCATCGCGGGTGCGGGGACTGCGCTCGCCATGCAATTCTTTACGAATTACGACGACCCGCTCAACGTCGGCGGCCGGCCGATCTATCCGATCTCGGCCTTTATGGTCGTGACCTTCGAACTCACCATCCTGTTCTCCGCGCTCGCCATGCTGGTCGGGATGCTGTGGCAGAACGGGCTGCCTCGGCTCAGCTATCCTGTTTTCGATGCCGGCCGATTTCATCGCGCCAGCAAGGATCGGTTCTTCCTCTGCGTGAGCGCGCACGATGCAAAATTCGAGGCGGGCGAGATACTGGCGTTCCTCCGCGGTACAGGAGCGCTCTCGGTGGAGCTCGTCCCGGGATGAACAGGCTGTCGTTCATCGCTGCGCTGGCCGGCCTGCTCGCGGCTTGCGACCAGAACATGGACGCCCAGCCGCGCTACAGCGAATATTCGCGCGCGCCGCTGTTTCGCAGCAGCGTGCTGCGGCCGCCGCCGGCGAATACGGTCGCTCGTGACGATCTGGACCGGGAGCGGGCCGCCCGCACCAAACCGGCGCTCTCGGCCGAGTTGCTGGCGCGAGGGCGGGAGCGTTTTGGCATTTTCTGTTCGCCATGCCATGGCGCCGGCGGGGATGGGACCGGCATCGTCGTCCAGCGCGGCATGCCGCGCCCGACCAGCTATCACGACGACCGGCTGCGCGCCGCGGAGGACCAATACTTCTTTGACGTGATCACCAACGGCCATGGCGCGATGTATTCCTATGCGGCCCGCGTGCCGCCGGTAGATCGCTGGGCGATCGTCGCCTATATCCGCGCGCTTCAGCTCAGTCGCCATGCCTCGCTCGACGACGTTCCGGCGGACGAGCGTACCAGGCTGGAGAGCCAGCCATGAGAGTTCCCAGCAGGGTAAGGAGCGTGGTGGCTGTGGCGTCGGGCCTGGTCCTGCTCGCAGGATTTGTCGTCGACACACGATCGACAACCGCCGCTTATCTCGTCGCGTGGAGCGCCTGGGGCGCCATTCCGATCGGCGCGCTGATTGTCTTTATGACCAGCTATCTGGTGAGACGCCGTTGGACGGAGACGCTGCATCCGATCTTCGCCACGACAACAGGCATTCTGCCCGTCGCCGCACTGACGTTCATTCCCGTTCTGCTTCTCATGAAAGAGATCTATCCGGCCATCGCGGATGGATCCTCATTGCCACCGTTCAAGGCGCGCTGGTTCGTGCCGTGGTTCTTCGTGCTGCGGACGATGCTCTATTTCGCGATCTGGATCGCGCTGGCCGAATGGCTCCGGCGCGCCTGGCGCAATGACGAGGCCATGGTGCGCGCGGCCTCGGCCGGGTCGATCGTGTGGAGCCTCACCGTGTCGTTTGCCGGGATCGACTGGCTGGAATCGCTGGAGCCGGAATTTCACTCCTCGATCTATGGTCTTATCTTTCTCAGCTTCCTGCTGGTGAACGGAACGGCCTTCGTCATCGCCGCCGGTCTGTTGTCGACGCGGAGGATCGGTCCCAGTCGCGGCTATAGCGGCCTGCTGCTCTCGGTGCTGCTGCTGTGGTGCTACCTCCATGCCATGCAGTACATCGTGATCTGGTCGGGAAACATCCCAAAGGAGGTCACCTGGTATCTGGCGCGATCGGAGAATGGCTGGCAGTTTGTCTTGGCGGCACTCTCATTCGGGCAATTCGTCTTCCCGTTCTGCGCGATGCTAAGTCGCCGGGTGCGATCGGACCCATATTGGCTTCTGACGCTCTGCGGACTGACGTTGGCAATGCGCTGGCTCGAAGCCGCAATCCTCATCCTGCCGGCGATCCACGGGCTCTCCGTGATGGTCACTGGCGCGATGTTGCTCGCGGCCGGCCTCTTTCTCGGCTCCGTGTTCTGGCTTGCATTCGACACGATTCTCACCCGGTCTGAAGAAAGGCAGCCTTTGGGCGCTATCTGGTGGCGCGCTCGCGCCGAAGCAGACGCCCGATCAGCGCAGCAAGGACGACGAGGCTGATGCAGGACGTCGCAATCAGCAGCCGCCGCGCGGCGAGCGTATATGCGCCGCTCGCGGGATCGAAGCCGTAGCAGAGCAGATGGATCTGGTCGCTCCAGCGCCCGATGTGACCTTGACCGGCTTCGACCAGGGCAAGACGCAGGCTGGTCGCGTCGACCGCAAGAGCCGAGAGCGCGCGTGAAATCCTCCCGTCCGGCGTCACAACGAAGGCGGCGGCGGGATGAGCGAATTGGTCATGCTCGCGATCGTAGACGGGCTGCACGCCGAACGCCTCGGTTAAAGCGAGGAGACTCGGCGCCGCGGCGCGCAAGAACACGCTGTGTTTAGCCAGTCCGTTCCTCGGACTGAGCTGCGCGTTTCTCATGGTCAGCGCCTCTGCAGCGGTATCCTTGGGATCGAAGCCGACAACGATCAGTCGGAAGTCCTTGCCGGCGCTTAAGCCGGTATCGGCCAGCGCGTTCGACACAAGCGAGATCGCCGGCCCGCACAGCGTTTCGCAAGTGTAGTCGGCCAGGATCCAGACGGTCGGAACGCCGCCGAGCCAATCCTGCAGCAGCGCGCTGCGATCGTTCAGGTCGCTCATCGGGATCTGCAGGGGTAGTCGCGCATTCATGCGGGGCGTGAGGGCGACCTGCTTGAGCTGCGAGCTGGAGAGAGCTGCTTGCGCCGGGGGCTGCATCGCGATCCACGCGACGAGCGCCACGATCCATGCCGCGATCTGCAGGCGGAGAGGGCTTGTGGATTTCTCGACCCAGCATGGAAACAGCAAAATGTGCCTCATATCCGGCGATCGTTGGAACGAACCTGCGCGCTTGGTAATGGTTCCAAGACGAGGCGGCGCGCCAGGGATCGTTGGAGTTTCGAGCCCGTTATCTGCCTTAGCGACATTGGCAGCGAGTGATGGACGACAAGGTTTAAAAGCTGGAGCAGGGCGCGAGGCAATCGGCTCTCGGATTTGTCAGGGTGCGCGGTGCACGCGAGAAGAACGTGGACGTGGATATCCCGCGCGACGCGCTGGTGGTGTTCACCGGCGTATCCGGTTCGGGAAACTCGTCCTTCGCATTCGGAATGCTGTATGCGGAAGCGCAGCGGCGATATCTGGAATCCGTTTCGCCTTACCCCGGCGTCTGTTTCACCAGATGGCCGTACCGGAGGTCGAGGAGGTCGAGGGGCTTTCGCCAGCTGTCGCGCTCCAGCAGCAGCGGGGATCGGCGACCACGCGATCCAGCGTCGGCAGCGTCACGACGCTCTCGAACCTCTTTCGGACACTCTGTTCGCGTGCCGGCGACTATCCGAAGTCGCAGCCGCTGCTTTATGCCGAGTCGTTCTCGCCCAATTCGGCAGAAGGGCCTGTCCGAAGTGCCACGGCCTCGGCCGCGTCTATGACGTCACAGAGCGCTCGATGGTGCCGGCCGACAGCCTCACCATCTGCGAACGGGCCATCGCGGCGTGGGTGGTGGTACGCTGCGCATCGCGGCTCATGTCGTCGCGTCGCACGGGACGGCACGCCGCTATCGCTTGTTTCGATTCTTGCCAGCGCCTCTGAGCGGTGGTGTCGGTGACAGCGCACTTGCCATGTCCGTCATCTGGATGCAGGTGAGCAGATCGACATAGCTTTGGGTGTCGTCCGAGGAGGCCTCGCGCTCGCATGCATCACGCACAGTAGGCTTGGTGGTCGACCATACCGTGCCGAGTTGCTGCTGCGCCGCTGTCTCGTCGCGCATACAGTCGGCAAAGCTCTGCGCCAGTGCCAACCCCATCGCCTTATCTGTTGCGGACGTTGCTTTGCAGAGCGCTTCGACCTTCAGTTCGGGAACGCGATCGGAAACCGGTATCAATAGATGGCTCCCAAGCACGACAAGTGAGAACAGGGTGGCGTTCATCTCATGCCTCCATTCCTAGAATTGCCCGGCCGCGGCGGCATGCCGGATCGGACCCGAGATCGGTGCCGGCGCGCGCGGTGGCGCATCAGGCCTCTCGAGCAAAGTGCCTGTCGTGCAGACACCGAAGTCAGCCTCGATATTGCCGACCCCTTAGCCGGGCCGACCATGCGAAGTCGGCATATTCGCGCGCGGACGGAGATGCCCTGCGACGCGCCGCCTGTCGAATCTGCATAGGAGCGGGCGCGCCCCGCGCTGTTCGGGGAGTCACCCTCGAAACATAGCGGTGCAGTCCGCGATCGTCTGTGCCCGGGGCCGCTTAAGGCAGATGTCTACCCCGAACCGATCAGGAGATGCGAAAAGTTGCTGTCTTTTCGAAAGCGATGGCTTTCGGAGCCGCCGACTACTTGAGGGCCTGTCTGGCCTGCCCTGAGGAGCAGCTCTTTTGCGGCTGTCCTCCAGCCTCAGTTGTCTTTTCTGGCTTGTAGTCAAAGGGGTCTCCTGCGGACGCATCGAGAGCCGATAGATCGGCTTGGTCCAAGTAGGAAATTGCTCTTGCCCGCGTCGTGACCATCTTGCCGATTACGGCATTGGGGACCCCCAACTTTGCCGAGACCCTCGCAAGCTTGACGGTCAAGACCATGGACCCGCGGTCCTCGATGTCTCGATGATCGGAAACCGCATGGACCCCCAGTCTTGACTGTTGCCCAAAATGCTTGCTCGTTGCTGCGAAGAAAACAAAGGCGCAGGCAGAATCGCACTCGCCAGCAACATAGACGGCAAGCTTCTTGCGACGGACGAGGTCGGCGATCAGGAGTCCTTCCTCGAGATCTCCGCCACCTGAACTCAGATCGAGACCGACGATCGACTCGCTTCTCTTGAAGTGAGACTTGAATCGCGAGTAGTCACCCTCCTTGATGTCACCGCGCATCCGCAAGACAACACCTGAGCAAACGGCTACGCGCCGAATCTCCAGGGCCGAACATGTGGCTGGGAATAGAAATGCCAAGAACAGACCAAGCACTTTGATCTTCTGCCGGAATTGCATATCCATCGGATCCCCCAACTCAAATTCGAAGTTCCGAAGTCGCTTAGCCCGAACCGGTCCGCTATGCGTGATGGTCCAGGTCACTAAGTCCAATTCGCGTCTCGCGGGCGAGATCGACGAGAGATAGCAGGAAAAACGCAAGGGCGACGATGAAGAAGACCGCAACGCCGTACTCGTGTGCCAAGTGAAGCATCGCGCTGACGAACGCCACGATAATCAGCAGAGCCGTTAATATGGCGGAGATGGTGGCATAGAGCACTGATCTGTTCAGGAGCGCGGCCCGACGTTTCAAGCGCGGAATGTCCGCCTTGAGGTAAGATGTCTCATCGGAATCGGGAATTCTGTGAAGATACTGCGAGCGATCGATGACGCGATTCATGCGCGAAAGCAAAACAGAGATGAACGCTGCAACTGCGCCCAGAAGAAATGCCGGCGCCGCGACGCTGCCGATGATGCTGGACAACTGATTGAGTGAAGGCGCGAGCGCCGCCAAATTATCCACGTTTCCAAACTCCCGCGTTGCGGCCGCACCAAGGCTCCTTGATGAGAGACGATTCTCAAGCCGCGGGTGCACGTGTCTGCCTTATTGCAAGCGCCGAACGGCGATAGTGAATCAGGTTGTCGAGGCGATGAGCGGCCAGATTCAGGGTGCCCGCATCGATCGCATCCTCGTCGCCCGCAGCGGTTTTTGCGAGTTGCGCTTTGAGAATGCTATCGATTTGCTCTTCGATATCCGACAGTGCAGCCTCGCTATCGGCATTCCTTGCCTGGCGGGCCAGTGAATAGAGGGAATCGAGTACGCCCTCCTTGTTTTCTTTGCCCAAACCTAGGAATTTCCACGCGGTGGCGGCGACTGTGGCAAGCGCTCCAAGTATCATCGGTGTCAGGTAGATTGCATTGCTGTACCTATCCATGAAGCTTTGCATATTACCGTTATAGAACGCGGCCGCACCGGGATGCGCGGGAATGTAGGCATCCTGGTCGGTGCTGGCGGCCGTGACCTGCGCAAGGATCGGAAGCTCGTGAAGATCTCTGCGTGCATTCATGAATGATTGGGTCAGGCTCGCGATCAGCTCGTTGTCGAGTGTCTTCTGCGCGACCAGATAAAACGATACCCGGAGCGTCGTGAGATCATCCTCCGGAACCGGAGGCGATCCGCGTAGGGTGCCTTTTGGCACGTCGAAGCTTTCATATGCCCCATGGGTCTGAGCAATCGCGCCGGCTGATTCGATCGGAACCAACACCGGCGTGGCCTTCGCATTTGGCTGCACGAGAGAGCGAAAGAGCGCCAAGTACTTTTCGGTCAAAGGAATTGCGAGCAGCAGTGCGCCGACCTCCTTGTTCTTGAGCGCCTTTCCAGCATCCGCCGGCGCAACGTCCTTGAATGAGACCTTGGCGGCGTTGAGACTATACTCTTCTGTCAAGGCGGTAACGACGCTCCGGTTCACATCACCACCCACCACGCCCACCGTGTGGCCTTTCAGCCCAGCTACACCGTCGATCGATGAACCCGGAGGCGCGGCGATCAGCACCACAGCATGCGCCACGATCGCCACGGCGCGGGCCTGCGATAAATCGCCGACGTCGCCCCGGACGACAGCAAGATCTACGTTGCCCGCCGAAAATGCTTTGGTCGCGTCCGACACAGTGCCGGTGTCGATGACCTTGAGCCGAACCGGCGCGTTCGTCTCCGCCAACCGGCTTGCGATGGCCGACATCGCGTGCGCCGCCTCGCCGTCGAGCGAACCCGCGGCGACGGTGAGTGTCGTCGGACCGGTAAAGTATCGGTAGGTGAAAAGGCCCGCGCCGGCGACTATGCAGAGGACGGCGACAAGTACGACGATGCGGAGCCAAAACGGCAGCCTGACTGAGATCATGCGCTTAGCCCCTTTACGACTAACGTCCGGCTTAAAGCCAATTCTGCGCCAACGAGTCGCTCACAGCTCCGCGCCGGCCCGGTCAGCGGCGTATGCACGGGCCGGCCAAGCCCAGCCTAACGATGTAGCCCCGTCCGACTATGCAGATTCGGCAAGATCCTCCGCTCTGTCTTGGCGGCGGCCAAGGCCGCGGAGCGCAGATACGGACCGGCGTCTTGCACCGTTCACCAACTACTGCATGCAGCCGCGCACGAAGGCCGCTCGCTCGGCAAGCCCGAGATTCTGGGTAAGAGCTTGTTTGCGGCAGCTCTCGAGCTTGTCCATTTGCGCCTCGATCTTTCGCGTCACTCCGATCCCGGTGTCGCTGCCCGACACCTGGGCTTGACCGACCGTCTGAGCGTTAGATGCGGCGGCTTGCACCGCGGGACCATCGCCAGCGGCCCGAGCGGTTTCTTCAAGGCGCTTGATATCAGTCGGACTGAGCTTCGGTCGGTCAATTGTCAACGCGATCCGGTCGAGCTTTCCGGTGAATGCGAACGGGATTTGGTAGTCGTCGCTCACCGGCGAGCCGGTGTCGGAGCCGATGTCCATGCTTTCATCGAACTGCAGTATGAAAGGCAGGGTGTGCTCCATTTTCTGCGTCGCGACCTCATTACCATCGACTTTCAAGACGCCGGTGCCGCCCTGGCAGATACCGCTGTAATTGTCAAAGGCCAGCGTCCCCGGTCCCAAACCGTCATAGCGAAAATCGAATTCCACCACGTGCTTTCCAGGAGCAAGTTCTGGTCCCTCCCAGCGGATACGCTTCAGATCAACCAGATTCCAGAGGAAGACCGGCTTGCTCTTGAGCAGATACAGCCCGTATCCACCGAACCGGCCGCCCTGGGTGACTAACATGCCCTCAGCGCCGCCCTGTGGCACGTCGATCTCTGCATTGAAGGTGTACAATGTGTTCAGGATGCTGGGCGCGTCGCCATTGGGTACGCTCGTCATCGGTCGGATCCAACTGAACTCCGCGCGGCCCGCACTCAGGCTTGGCCGCGGCGTGATGGCCCGCGTGACGAACGAGGAATCCAGTGGCTCTACCTGATATTTCTCGGCCTCCTGCCAGAACTTGGCCTGTAGCTCCTTCAGCTTGTCCGGATTTTTGGCCGCGACGTCCTCGTACTGGGTCCAGTCATTGTGGAGATCATAGAGCTCCCAGGGATAGTCGAGCACGTTGGCCGTCGGAGTCTTGTTGTCCCATGGCACGCGCATCACCTTGGTACTGGCGATCCACCCATCATGATAGATCGCGCGGTCGCCCATCATCTCGAAATACTGAGTGACATGCGTGCTCGGCGCATCCTCGTTCTTCTTGTCGAATGTATAGACCATGCTGACGCCGTCGATCGGCTTCTGCGGGATGCCATCCACGATCTTGGGCTGTTGGACGTGAGCGGCCTCCAGGATCGTCGGCGCGACGTCGATGACGTGGTGGAACTGCTTGCGGATGCCGCCCTTGTCCTTGATGACGGTCGGCCAGGAAATCGCCATGCCCTGCCGCGTCCCACCGAAATGAGACACGATCTGTTTGGTCCAGGAGAAGGGCGTGTCAAAGGCCCAGGCCCAGCCGACCGACATATGGTTGTAGGTCTTCTCGCTGCCCCAGATGTCGTAGAAGTATTTCAGTTGCTGCTCGACGGTTGGATTGGCGCCATTGAACATCGCGATTTCATTCGGAGTGCCGATCAAGGTACCTTCGGCACTGGTGCCGTTGTCACCTTCAATGTAGATGACCAAGGTGTTTTCGAGCCCGCCCAGATCATCGATCGCCTGAATGACGCGCCCAATCTCGTCGTCGGCGTAAGCGACATAGGCGGCGAAGACGTCCGCCTGGCGGATAAAGAGCTTTTTCTCGTCGTCGGAAAGCTTGTCCCAGCTCTTGATCAGATCGTCTGGCCACGGCGTCAGCCTTGCGGTCTGCGGGATCACCCCAAGCCGCTGCTGGTTAGCAAATATCTGCTTGCGAAGTTCGTTCCAGCCCTGATCGAACAGGTGCTTGTCGCTGATTTTCTTGATCCACTCCGGAGTGGGATGATGCGGAGCATGGGTCGCACCAGGCGCGAACTTGACGAAGAATGGCGTGTCAGGTGACAAGGCGTTCATCCGGTTCACATAGTCGATCGCCTCATCCGCCATCGCGGTCATCAGATTCCATTTCGGATTTCCGACGAAAGGATAGATCGGCGTGGTGTTGCGAACGAGATTACCGGGGTCCCACTGGCTGGTGTCCCCTCCCATGAAGCCATAGAAATATTCGAATCCCATGCCCGTCGGCCACTGGTCAAACGGACCGGCCTGCGAAGATCGATATTCCGGCGTGTTGTGGTTCTTGCCGAACCACGCCGTGTGATAGCCTGCGGAGAGTTCTCCGCAATTCGCGAATTTTCGTTTCTGGCCGGACAATCCTGCGGTCCCGATGCGCGCGTACGTCGCGAGTTTACTACGGTCGGATGACATCCAGCCGTTGACCTTGATCGAGATCAATGGGTCCCGAACGCTGACGTAGGGTATTCAAATGACGGAGCCTGACCTTATTACCGCGGCCAGTTGCACCACACTGGCGACGGAACCACTTCATGCGCACGGTCGATCAGTGTACGGCGCACGCGCCGTAGGAAGACCGATGTCACGCTGCCCGCCACGTTGCATAAGGCGGCGACAAGTTCGACGATGCGGAGCAAAAACGGCAGGCTGAATCACGCGCTTACCCCCCTTACGACGAGCGTCGGGGCTCACCTCGATATGGGCCGGATCAGCGGTATATGCGCGGGCTCGGCCATGCCCAGTCTAACGATATACGCCCTCTGACTATGTAGATGCGGCAAATTCTATGCTCTGGGTGGAGCCCCCGGAAATTCCGAATCTGCATAGCCAATGCTCGACCCCCTCATTAGTCGCCTGTTAAGAAGCCGGTTTTAGTGGCGAACGGGAGAGCCCAGCCTGGCAGAGGCTGATCAGG
>Ga0209677_100952_pt1 | contig 14103 bp, 7 predicted proteins | sample AraplaCvi_mCL_r2_2_FD_184285 | JGI IMG/M metagenome (GOLD analysis project Ga0209677, IMG submission 184285) | Arabidopsis root microbial communities from North Carolina, USA - plate scrape CL_Cvi_mCL_r2 (SPAdes) (version 2) | ecosystem: Host-associated > Plants > Roots > Endosphere | place: USA... | reverse complement strand
ATGTAAATGTCGATCGGCACGATGCGGTCGCATCCGCGAACAACCGAATAGGAATAATGATAGTAACCGCCGCCGTTGGCGCAGGAGCCCATCGAGATCACGTAACGCGGCTCAGGCATCTGGTCGTAGACCTTGCGGAGCGCCGGCGCCATCTTGTTGGTCAGCGTGCCGGCGACGATCATGACGTCGGACTGGCGCGGCGAAGCGCGCGGGGCGAAGCCGAAGCGCTCGACGTCGTAACGCGGCATGGAGACCTGCATCATCTCGACTGCACAGCAGGCCAGACCGAAAGTCATCCACATCAGCGAGCCGGTACGAGCCCAGTTGATCAACTCATCGGTAGACGTGACCAGAAAACCCTTGTCGGCGAGTTCATTGTTGATCTCGCCGAAGAACGGATCATTGCTGCCGACAGGCCTGCCGGTTGCGGGATCGATGATCCCCTTCGGCTGCGGCGCAACTAGCGTCGTGTTGCTTTGGGCTACTCCCATTCCAGGGCTCCCTTTTTCCATTCATAGATAAAGCCGATGGTCAGCACCGCGAGGAACACCATCATCGACCAGAACCCGAACCAGCCGATCGCACCGAAGGATACGGCCCAGGGGAAGAGGAAGGCGACTTCCAGGTCGAAGATGATGAAGAGAATCGATACCAGATAGAAGCGGATATCGAACTTCATGCGGGCGTCATCGAATGCGTTGAAGCCGCATTCATAAGCCGACAGCTTTTCCGAGTCAGGCGCCTTGAAGGCGACGGCAAACGGCGTGATCAACAACGCCAAGCCTATCACCAGGGCAATACCAATGAAAATCGCTATCGGAATATAGGAACTGAGCAGTCCAGTCATCATGTCCATCCCTGCCTGCCATGAGCGCCTGGGGGGCGCCTTTGAGCAAATGCCCAAGCCAAGCGAAAGAGCGTTGCAACAAAGCCGTGGTTAGCGCAGGCAGAGCGCGCGCGCAAGCCTTTTGAATCTGTCGTTTGGAGTACTACCGAGCGGTAGATATCAATATGTTGCGACTGCATCGCGACAAATCCGCGCAAACGCGAAAAGGGTCTTTCGCAATCGCAAAAAATTGATGATTGATTGTAATGGCTTGGAAAGAATGGCGCGAGTGACGGGGCTCGAACCCGCGACCTCCGGCGTGACAGGCCGGCACTCTAACCGACTGAGCTACACCCGCGCATCGTTTGGCCTTTCAGCCGAGCGCCAGACCCGGAACTTACCTTGAAATGGCGCGAGTGACGGGGCTCGAACCCGCGACCTCCGGCGTGACAGGCCGGCACTCTAACCAACTGAGCTACACCCGCATTCATTTCAAGTATTCCGGGCGCTTTCGCACCCATCAAAGCGGCCTCGCCGTTCGATGAGCGGCTAACTACGGGGTTCGTGTTTGGGTGTCAAGCAGGTTTGAATACAAATCGATGACAGAGCGCGAATTGTTTTGGAGAAGCTCGCCGGCAATTTTCCGTCCCGTCGATTTGGCATAGCAGCTTCCCGCCTCACGCATTTCATCAGCGCCTCACATGCACCGCTGCAATCGCTCTTCCTTCCTATCGGCGCATGTGGATGACGACGGCCGAACATGCGCAAGGAGCAAAAAAATCAAAAAATCTTCACAAACACTCTTGCGGTTTTTTGCCGTTCCGCATAGATCACGGCCACCGAATGCGGCGGGCGAATGGCTCGCTTCGCTGAAGGGCGATTAGCTCAGTTGGTAGAGCGCCTCGTTTACACCGAGGATGTCGGGAGTTCGAGTCTCTCATCGCCCACCATTTTTCAGATCTATTTTTCATCAGATTATTGTGTCGGAAGCAGATCAATTGCTCTCTGGCGAAATGCTCGAAGGCGCTATGGCGCGCCGCTCAATAATTGCCGGTGATGACGATCGTCAGAAGCACTACGGAAACGAGCACGAGAGCCGCTATGATCATAAGCAGCTCTTTCAGCATAAATCTTTCCATCTTACTGCCATCCATGACGTTTGCTCCCGGCAAACAGTTCTGTGTTCTCTATCCCAACGTCGAATCGCTGCGTTAAGTTTATTGCAATTCCGCATATAAGCGGCTGCCATGTCAATTTCAGGGTCGCATCGCCGATGCTTCGGGCGATCACGGTATATGGACCTTCTCAGGCTTCTGCCGCGGCGCCTTATCCATGTAGGCGCCCGGCAGGTTGACCGTTCCTGACAGCAATCTTTCGGCAATCCGTGCCGCCGCCGCCCGCGCGCCCGCCTTCGAGCAGAAATTGCCGCGCACTTGCACGCTTGCAGCAAGCAGCCTGAAGAATGCGTAGCGGAGCTCTGCCAACGGCAGCGCCGGATCCAGCCAAAACCGATCCAAGGACTTCTGATCGGTCAGCCCCGCCATGTCGTAGACGGCCGTGCCGAGGACCTTGACCGGCTTATCCGCCTGCAGGGCTGAAAATGCCGCCGTGGAATTGACCGTCACCATGCCCTGGCTTGCGGCAGTCAATTTTTCGAGATTTCCGCCATCGATGAAATGAACCCGGTCGGACAAACCGGACGATGCGCTGATTTGAGCGATATAGGCTTTCCAATCGACGAGCCCGTTGTCGAGCGGATGCAGCTTGACGACAAGATGCGTTTCGGGCGCCGCATTCGCGGCGAAGGACCGGAGAATCAGCCTGATGGCATCCTCTTGCCGATGGAAGGGCGAGTGCGAACGCAGTTGATAGTCCGTCTGAAGCTGCAAAGGGTAGACGAAGAATCGCCTCCCACCGCCGATCATCCGTTCAATAACGCTTTCCGCCTCGCCTGCCCTTCTGCGGCTTGAGGGCAGCCTGCGCAGCCAGCCGGCGTATTCCATCAGCGGATGGTAGAGCCCGTGCCGCCGGTAGCCGGGATAGAGAAACCACAGAAAAACAGTCGGCAGATAGTAGGCGAGGTCGTAAAGCGCTTCGGCAAGGAAAGACTGACTGAAGCGCCGCGCCCAGTCCGGCTCGGGCAGGTTTGCCGCCGCCTCGACGATATAGGCGGGGTCCGCCGGAAAGTGGGAATTGGAAGACAGCCCGTCACGCTCGAGTGTCACCCAATCCGGCCGTAAATATCCCATCTCTACGACATTGACGCTGGCACCCAGCCTTTGTGCCTCTTCGATGGCGACGCGATGATAAGGGCGTTCTTCACCGTGCAGAATCACATCCGTAACGCCGTGGGCTTCGATTCGGCTGTGAATATAGTCGCGCCAGCCGGTGAAATCGCCGCGGTAGCTCACGGCATGCCCCCAACGCCAGGATATCCAATCCCCGGCATTGAGATTGATGCGGATGCATCGGCTGCCTGCGGCCTGCAATATCCTGGCGATCTCGACGAACAGAGGCGAGGATGGCCCCTGAAGGAAGAGAAACACCCGCGGGGAAACGCCTCCAGGCCCCTGCCCTTCAGCCATTCTCCGGAACCTCGGTGCTAAGGCCCGCATAGCGCAGCAAGGTGCCGATGAGGTTCCAGGGCGCTTCTTCCTGCGGCGGTTTCGGCCTCTGCGTGTGCGCCCGCGCACGCCCGAGAGGAACGATGATGTAATCGGTGCGCGGATCCGGGAAAGGATCGGCAAAAGCCTTCAGCAAGGGCGCGTGATCGCCATAGAACAATAGCCACACCGGACGATCCAGCCTGTCGAGATGATGGGCGAGATTGCCGAGCGCATGATCGGCGCGCATCAAAAGCTCGCTATAGATATCCACCGGATTGACAAGATCGCCGCATCGGCCAGGCTCCCAGGGGCCGTGATTCGCCATGGATGCCACGAAGACGAAATTCTTGGCCGTGCCATCCTCGTCGATCGCCCTGATCACGCTTTTCGTCAGCGTGAGGTCGCTGACATAGGGGCCATCGCGCTCCGGATTGTGATCGAATTCATCCAGCATCATCATCCGGTCGAAGCCGAGCTGCGGCAGTGCCTTGTGGCGCAGGAAAAAGGTCCTGTCGTAAGGGTGAATGAACTGCGTCTTCCAGCCGGCCTTCTTCAGCCGTGCGGGCCAGACGACGTCCTTGTAGTGGCTGGCGCGCAGATAGGGATAGCTCGCATCGATATGGACGTTTTCGGGCAGCAGCCCGCTCAGCATCGCAAATTCGGTGCGCAGCGTGTACCCCCCCTCGAAGACGCTGGTCATCCGGCCCCATTGAGCCGCCTGATCGCGCAGCCGGTCAAGATTGGGAAGCTTGACGCTTTCGACGCCGAAATGCCTTAGGTCGATGAAGGATTCGGATTGCCATATGACGACGAGCGGTTCGTCGTCGCCATGCTCCCACAGCTCCTGCAGCGCTGAAATGAAGCGCTCCGACAGCTGCGTGACGATCGCCTCGCGTCTGACGCCGACCCAGATGACGAAATGAAAGACGACCGAAGCGAAGGTGCCGAATCGGACCGTATCCATCTTGACGTCGACCTTGCCGAGAAACCTCTGCGTGAAGCGGCAAACCGGCTCGCTGATGATCCTGCTGAACAGGGCAAGCCATGGCGAAAAGGCGACGGCCAACATCAGGAGAATCCAAAGAACACCGTTCTCGGCCGGCAGGACAGACGGTTCCCAATACATATAGAGACCGCTGAGGCCGAAGACGTAGCCGAAGGCGATTACCCAGAAGAAGATATTCAGCGACGTCGCGTAGAAGATCTCCTTGTATTTGAAGACGTCGACCACAAGCGCGATGTCTGAAAAGACCAAGGGTTCCCGGATGAACTCGAACTTTGCCCGCGAAATCCCGGTGAAGATGACAAAGAAGCTGATGACCGCCTGGGTGCTGTAGATCGGACGCCAGGAAATCGCGAAGAAGGCGGCATAAATCAGCACGACAACGGGAATTCTGGCCGCCCAATCGTAAATCAGGCGTTGCCAGCTTCTCTCAGTGCGATTCTGCGCATTAGTGGCCGCCGGCATTGCGAGGCTATCGGTAAGAAACACCACGACGCAGGAAAACGCGAAGCCGGCAAGAGTCAAAAGAATTGGAAAATCATGAAGTTTCAAGATTATGTCATCCAAATGCCCGCTGTCTGCAGCAGCGTTTTTCAACCCGTGAAGCGCGGGCGCCGATTCCCTCGCTCACTTTTTTCCGGCCATGTGTGCCGATAGCACAACGCTGACGATTATTTCGTATTACTTACCATGATCAAAACCTCTGTCCGTCACGTCGGCAAGGCTTTCCGTTGCTTCTTGCCCAATTATTTTTCTCGTTTTCCGCGAAATAAACCACATCAGCGGCGGCTTAATCAGCGGCCCGAAATAAGCAAGCGCCGCCAACGAAAAACCGAAATGGATTTTCGCCTTGCCCTGTTCCAGTCCGCGAACGATTCTCGCGGCCACCGCCTCGGCGCTCCACGGCTTGACAGAGCCCATGAGGATTTTCGCTTCGGCGGGTCGCATGGAGATTTCCCGCCGATATTGCGGTGTCAGCGTATCGGGCGGGAAGCAGATGGATATGCGGACGCCAAAAGCCTCGGCCTCGGCGCTCAAGGCTTCGGCAAAGCCGACCAGCGCCGACTTCGAAGCGCAGTAGGCGGTGTAGCCGAAAATGCCAACCAAGGCAGCGCCGGAGGAAATCATCATAATCCTGCCGCTGCGGCGGGCCTTCATGCCCCTATAGACCGAGCGCACCGCATTTGCGGTTCCGAGGAAATTGATGGAAATCTGCTCTTCGAAGATGGAGGCCGACATCGCGTCGAAGGCGCGCGGTTCGACAATGCCGGCGGAGGCGATCAGAATATCGCAGGGGCCGAACGACGCTTCGCAGATCTCTATTGCAGCCGTGGTCTGATCAGCGGAAGCCACATCGACGGAGGCTATTTGAACACGGGCACTGTCGATGCCGGAAAGCGATATGATCTCCGCCCGCGCCTGCTCCAGCCGCCCAGGATGGCGTGCGAGAAGCGATACTCGATCGCCCCTGGTCGCATAGAGTTTCGCTATCGCCAAACCGATTCCGCTTGAGCCTCCGGTGACGATAACATGCATGCAATGATCGTCCTAAGTTATGGCCTGCCTGCGGCTTGGCTCGTCGGCAGCAACTGCATCATCTTGTCCATGTCGAGCGAGGCCAGGCCGAAATTCCTGTCCTGCAAATCCTTGAGTTTCCTCGCGGTAAGCGCAACTGCACGGCGGATTTGCTCCTCGGTGTGGTTGCAAGTGATGAAGAAGCGCAGCCGCGCCATTCCCTCCGGCACGGCCGGGTGGATGATGGGCAACACGTTGATGCCCTCTGCCAGCAGATCGTTCGAGAGCTGGGCAGCACGAAGCGAATCGCCGACAATGACCGGCACGACCGAGTAACCGACGCTCAGGCCGGTATCGAGACCCGCCGCTTTCGCGCATTCGAGAAACAGGTGGCCATTGCGCCTGAGCCGCTCGGTTCGCTCAGGCTCGGCCTGCAGGATATCGAGGCTGGCGATGGCGGCGGCGGCGAGAACCGGCGAGAGACCGACGCTGTAGACGAAGCCCCCCGCCTCCGCCTTCAGGATATCGGCAAGCGCGCTGCTGCCGGCAATATAGCCGCCGCAGCTCGACGTCGTCTTCGACAGCGTGCCCATCCAGATGTCGACATCACGCGGATCGAGCCCGAAATGCTCGAAGGTGCCGCGACCCGTCTTGCCGAGGATGCCGAGCGCATGCGCCTCGTCCACCATCAGCCAGAAACCGTAGCGCGCCTTCAGCTCCAGCAGAGCCGGCAGGTCGGCGACATCGCCATCCATCGAATACACGCCCTCGACGATGACGAGGATACGACGGAAGTCGGACGAGAGCGTCTTCAGAATGCCCTCGAGATTCTCGACGTCGTTATGCTTGAAAAGCCGGCGCACGGCACCCGCGAGCTTGATGCCAGCCAACGCGCTGTTGTGAATGAACTCATCGTGGATGACCAGATCCTGCGGTCCCATCAGACAACCGATCGTCGCGACATTGGTCAGGTAGCCGCTGACGAAGCAAACCGCGGCATCGACGCCGTAGAGACGGGAAAGCCGCTGTTCCAGTTCCACATGCCCCGGCCGCTCACCGGCAACGAGGCGGCTGGCGGACGCGGAGATTCCAAAACGATCGATGGCCTGCTTGGCGCTCGTCGCGACCTGCGGGTCGGTATTGGTCGCCAGATAATCATAGGAGGCGAAGTTGATGAACTCACGCCCGCCGATGCGGGTCGTCGCACCGGCTGCGCCGTCGTGGGAACGATAGAAAGGATTGCCGACACCCAACATCGCGACCGCCATGCGCTGCGTCTCGACGCGCTTGTATTCCGGCAGATCCTCGAAGCGCGCCGCCTGACGATGCTGTGGCTGCGATTGCCTATTCAAGCGTTCGGCCCGATTGCGCCCCGAAGACTCACCGACGCGACGCATCTGTTCCAGCAGGTTGCTTTTCGTCTGTTCCACCGCTCTGTCGCCATCGGCATCTTGCGTCGTCACTGGGCGACTCTCTTTTCCTGCTCCCCGGCATGGCTGCGCGCCAAACGTTCGACCACCTGGTCTTCGTTCACCACGGAGCCCTCCGTCTCATCGCTGCCGCGATTCATGACACGGTCACGCAAACGGCTGACCACATCGCTGACGGTCGTGCCTTCGCCTACGCCACTCAGGGGAATGTCGAAGCCGGTCTTCTGCTGAAAGCTCATGCCGAGCTCCATGGCCATCAGGCTATCGAGGCCGATATCCTTCAGGACCTTGTCGGGTGTCACGGCATCCTCGGTCACACGCAGGATCGCGGCAATCTCAAAGGCAACGAGCGCATGAAGAGCGGCCTGCGCCTCCTCTTCCGACTTGCCCTTGATCAACTCCCTGAGATCGATGGCGTCGCCTTCGTTCAATGATTGATGGCTGCCGGTATGGCGCATCAGCGGCTCAAACAGCGACCGGCCGGCAATTGGCAGCAGGCGGGCGGCGTTCCAGTCGATTTCGGCGATCATGACGGCTGCGGCATCGACCGTGCCGGTATCGGCCAGTATGTAGCGCTCGACCTGCTCCAAGGCGTCGCGGGCCTTCAGAGCGGCCTTGCCGATGCGCTTCGACAGCAGTTCGTTGACCTCGCCGTTGCGGGCAAGGAACCCCTTGTCGGCGATAGCACCGAAACCAACGGCGAGCGCAGACCTGCCTGCCGCGCGGCGCGCTCGCGCCAGCCCCTCCAGATAGCCGTTCGCCATCACATAGTTCGCCTGCCCGGGATTGCCGAGCATGGTCGTCGCCGACGAGAACAGCAGGAAGAGTTCCAGCTTGTCCTTCTGCGTCAACCGGTCGAGGATTTCGGCGCCGCGTATCTTGACCTCTACGACCGGGCGATTGCGCTCCGGCGTCAGGTTGGCAAGAAGCGCATCGTCGAGGACCATGGCGGCATGAATGATGCCCTTCAACACACCTTCGGTACGAAGCGAGACCAGCAACGCTTCGACAGCGGCTTCATCGGTGATATCGCAGGCGTGGAGCGTCGTCGCTGCGCCATGCTTTGCCCACTCGCCTATTGCCTTCTTCGTCTCGGGATCGGCTTCGCCCCGGCGTGAGCACAAAGCGATGCGGCGCGCACCCTTGGAGACAAGCCAATCGGCGGCGGCAAGTCCAAAACCGCCGATGCCGCCGACAACCAGGAAGATGCCTTCGGAATCGAAACGCAAGACCTTCGCCGGCGCTGGCAGGACGCTATCGCTACCGATGACGGGCGGCCGCACGACGATCTTGCCGATGTGGCCGGCATTCTGCATCAGCCGGAACGCGTTGCCGATTTCATCATAACCGAAGGCGCGGTAAGGCAGCGGCGTCAGTTTTTCTTCTGCAAAGAGCTGACCGATTTCAGCGAAGATCCGCCGCGTCAGGTCAGGCACATTGACCAGCAACTGATCGGCATCAATGCCGAAATAGCTGACATTGCGCCGGAACGGGCGCAGGCCGATCTTGCGGTCGGAATAGTAGTCGCGCTTGCCCAGCTCCAGGAAACGCCCGAAGGGTTTGACCAGTTCGATGCTGCGCTCCATCGCCTCAGCGAAAAGCGAATTGAGAACGAGATCGACGCCTTCGCCGCGCGTGAACTGACGGACGCCCGCGACGAAATCCAGAGAGCGCGAATCGAGCACATGATCGGCACCGAGCATTTCGAGGAAGCGACGCTTCTCGACCGTGCCGGCGGTTGCGATCACCTTGGCGCCCTTGAGCTTGGCTATCTGGAGCGCGGCAAGACCGACGCCGCCGGCGGCTCCATGGATCAGGATGGTTTCGCCCGATTGAATGCGTCCCAGTTCGACCATCGCGTAGTAGGCCGTCAGGAAGGCGACCGGTACCGTCGCGGCAGCAATGGTTTCCATCTTCTCCGGCAGCCTGGTCACGCCATCGCGGCGGACATGCACATGGGTCGAAAACGCCGCAGGGCCGATGCCCATGACCTTGTCGCCCGGCTGCAGATCGTCGATCGCATCTCCCACCGCCAGAATTCGCCCCGCGAACTCCATGCCGATCGTGGCACCGGCAAAGCCGTCCTCCAATGCCTCTTCCGGCAGAAGGCCCATCGCCCACATGACATCGCGGAAATTGAGGCCGGTGGCCTCAACGGCAACAACGACTTCCCCCGCCTCCGGCACAGGAAGGTTTGTTTCCTCCCAGGCCAGGCTATCCAGACGACCGCTTACATGCTGCCGGATCGTCGCGGCGGCAATGTTGTGGCGGTTCGTTTCGACGGCGGCGAAGGGGCCAGCAGCGGCCCTGATTTCCCGGATTTCTCCCGTGGAGCCATCCAGAATCCACTCTCTGTTATCCGTCTCCGCGGCCAGAAGCATCTCGACGGAAGAAATCGTCCGCCTGTCATTCGCATCGGCGTCCAACAGATGCACGTCGAAGCCGTCATACTCGTTCTGGAGAACGCGTGCGAAGGCCCATAGGCCGGCATTGGCAACATCGATGGACGCGCTGGCGAGCGGCGAGCCGCCTGGTGCGACAATGACCAGCCGCGGCCTTCCGCCATCGCCATGTCGCGACAAAGCGTTTGCCAATTCGGTGAATATCGAAAGACGAGCCAGCGACAGCTCGGCTGGATCACGATCGCGCTTTCCATCCGCCAGATAGACGACCCGACGCGGTTCGCGGTCGAGTGTTTCCAGCGCTCCGACAATATCTACGGGTGACGTGCCGACATCGATGACGATCGTTCGCTTGTCGAGCCTACCCATGCCCTTCTTGCCCTGTTCGGACAAAATCAGCATCGGGCTCGCGGCATCTGCTTGTCCATTTGCTTCCAACTGACGCTCCGCGGCAGCGGTCACAGCAATCAACGCGCCGTCCGGAAAGGCCAGTTCGTGAACATGCGTCTTGGTAAAGCCCAGGGTGGCCAGAAGATTCTCGACCTGCTGCGGCGTGCCGAGCCGCCCGACAGGGAATTCCGGCGACTGGCTGTCCGCGAACCAGCCTTCCGACAGACCAAGGACGAAATCGTTGAAGGCGCTCGGTGCGCGATCGGCCAGCAGCAACTGCCCGCCATAGGCCGCGGTCCTCCGGGCGATCGCCCTGACGCCGTCGTCGTGCCGCAGAAGATGCTGGGCCTGATCACCAGACGCAACGACGATGTCGGCGACCGTTCGATCCGCCAATTTGGCCGGTTCGGTCACGATCACATGCGGATCGCGCTCGAACGCGATTTCCAGCGCGCGACGCATCTGCTCGCGCGGTTCGGCAATGATCAGGCAGGCACTTGCCGCCGCCGCGATCGCAGCCAATCTGCGGCTGAAAGCCGGTGATACCGAGCCTATTTCGAGAATATGCCCGATGGTTTCCGGATTGGCCTCGATGGACGACGTCAACGCTGCCGCTAGTATCGAGAGCCGTCTTTCGCTCAAGGGAGATTGAACGAGCACATGCTCCAGCGTCGCTGCACTCGGCGCATTTATCCCCGATGCCGAGGATTCGTGCCCTAAGACATGCGGGCGCATGGCCGCCAGACGGTCAAGCGTCTCGCGATAGGCATTGTTGACGAGAACGGTTTCGGCCACGCGGCCAGCGTCCTCGCGATAAATCTCCTGCAGAAGCTCGGCCACCGGCGGCAATGTCGGTTCCCGCGGAATATCCCAATCGCCACCCTTTGCCGAGGCTATGCCGGCATCCTCGAGAATATAGAGGCAGTTTACGAGGAAGGATCTGAACTCGGGCTCGCCGGGCAGACTGGAATACGAGACGACGCCACTCCTGTCGGCAACCGCCAGGGCGATCTCGTGGCAGGCACGATAGATCGCGGCGTCGAGAAGAAGGGTCGCATTGTTGAGCGAATGGTCCCGATCGGCGCCAGGCACAGGCAAACTATCAGGCAGTACCGTTCCCGAACTTTCGCGGCGGGCAAAGACGGTCGAAGGAATGCTCTCATAATGAAATGCGACGGAATCAAGCGTCGCGCGGCGGCGCAGATGTGTGCGGCGGAAACGGCAATCGTCAAGAATGACAATCTGCTCGCCGCCCGCATCGAACAGGCGGAAACGGGCCTTTATCGAATTCGCGCTGAACCGATCGATCTCGATCGTCGCTTTGACGATCGGCCGTCCCTTGCCGAAAACCCTGATCGCGCCGAAGCGAACCGGAATATAGGGCGCACCGGCTTCGTCTCCGGAGAGCTGATCGAACAGCGCCACAAGCCCGTGGAACGCGGCGTCGACCGACATGGGATTGAGATTATATGCCCCGAACGGATGCGAGGGTGCTGCCGCCGGCTTGAGTTCCACCTCGATAACATCGCGGCCGAACGCAACAGCCTTCGACAGAAGCTGGAAGTGCGGGCCGTAGTGCAGGCCGAAACGCTCGGCCGTTTGGTAGGTCATGTCGGCGGTCAGAACGAGTTTACGCTCCTTGGCCCGTCTTTCGACATGGCCGCCGAGGTCCTCACCCCCAAGCGGCTTGCGGCAGCGCGCGACGGCGTGAACGGTCCAGTCGTCATTGCTCAGACGCTCACGCGACCGGATCTCGATGTCCCCGGTCTCGGGCGACAGGATCGTCGACAGCTCCACCATGCGATCCGGGCGCAGTTCAATTGGCCGGACGATCTCGAGATTGCCGATCTCGACCTCGTCTGTCCCGAAATATCGCTGTGCGGCCGTAACGGCAATCTCGATGAAACCGCTCCCAGGCATGATCGCCTTGCCGTCGACGACGTGCTCCGCAAGGTCGGCGAAAAGATGTGCGTCGAGATGGTTCTTCCAGTTCGAGCCGTTGATATCAGTCCGCCAGCCGAGCAGAGTGTATGGGCTTTTGCGATCGCGGCCGAAAATATCGATCTCGTCGCTTGTCGGCTGGGTGCGCAGCTCCATCGGTTCGAACGGCAACGGCGGCAACTTGACGAAAGCATTGCGCGTGGCGCTGCCTCGCGCACGCAACGCCGGCGCGCCGTTGGCGACCGCGCGGGCGAATGATTGCGAAACCGGATCGTGACCGGCAAGATGCCCCTCGCGCAGCAGCGTCGGTATCGCGACAACTTGAACCGATGCCTGCTTTGCGATCTCCGCTACATAATTGGAAAGGATCGGGCGCGGCGAAATTTCAACGAAGAGATTACATCCCATCGCCATGGCGGCCTGACAGCCAGCCTTGAAGAGCACCGGATCGCGAACATTGCGCCACCAATATTGCGTATCCAGCAACCGTCCATCGCTGAGTTCGCCCGTCACTGTCGAAATGAAGGTCCCTGTGCCGCTATCCGGCGCCACATCGGGCAGATCCGCGAGGAAGGCATCCTTGGCGCGATCGATGATCGGATGATGAAAAGGATAGTTGATGTCGAGGATGTGCGCCACGATCTGAGATTTGCGCGCAGCATCCCTGAATGCCTCGATCTCGCTGACCGGGCCGGAAATCGTTACCGAATTCGGTGCATTGATCGCTGCGACACAGATATTGTCGAGACCATGCGATCTTGCGAAAGCAAGCGCTGCCTCCTCGTTGAGGACCACGGCCGCCATCTTGCCTTCGCCGGCGAGAAGATCCTGATGCAGCGAACGCTTGGCGACAATGGCGACCGCTTCGGCGGCCGTCAGTGCCTTGGCGGCGTAGGCGGCGGCGATTTCGCCGACGGAGTGACCGAAGACGGCATCAGGCTTGACGCCCATGGCCCACAGGCAATCCGAAAGGGAAGCCTGGACCGCAAACAATAGAGGTTGCGCTATCTTGGTATCGGCCAGACGCGAGGCAAGATCCGGGGCGACCAGAAGATCCGTAAGCTTCTCGCCCAGATAATATTCAAAAAGCGCGCTGAATGACTGAAAACACTGCCGGAAATGACGATTTTCCTCATAGGCGCCGACGCCCATGCCTGCCCATTGGGAACCGTTGCCGGAAAAGACAAAGGCGATCTTGGCGGGTTGTGCCGGGGCTTCACCGACCTCGCCGACGGAGCTCTTGCCGGCGAGGTGTGCCTCGATCGCCGCCAGCACCGCAGCGCTGTCCTTGGCTCGCGCCGCGAAGCGATGGCGCATCGGTTCGCGATTGGCTGCAGCCGAAGCGACGATCTGGCGAGCCTCCTTGGGCTCGGCATGTTCGAGGCGCGTCCTGTAGTCCTCGAGCAATTTCGAAAGCGCCGAGGCCGTGTGGGCGCTTGCCGCGAAAACCATTCCGTCACCGCGGATTTGCGGTTCGGGCGGCGCAACCGGATCGGGGTCGCTGATGACGACATGTGCGTTGGTGCCGCCGAACCCGAAAGAGTTGACGCCGGCAAAGCGCGCCTGCTTCGCCGGAAGAAGCTCGATAGCTGAGGTGTTGACCCGAACGTTCAGTCCGTCGAAATCGATGTTTTCGTTGGGTTGGTCGAAATGCAGCGACGCCGGCAGGAAATTGTTCTCCAGCGCGATCATCGCTTTCAGAAGGCCGAAAAGACCCGATGCGGGCTCGGTATGCCCGATATTGGACTTGATCGACCCGACCGGCACCGGAGCCCGGCGATTGCGACCGATAACTTCGCCGATCGCCCAGATCTCGGCGGGATCGCCGACCTTCGTCCCCGTTCCGTGACCCTCGACGAAGGCAATGCGATTGACGTCGATATTGTGCCCTTCGTAGATCGAACGCAGCAAAGCGGCCTGCGCCTCGCGCGACGGCATCGAGATGCCGTTGGTGCGGCCCGAGGAATTGACCCCGACCGCGTGGATTCTG
>Ga0209677_100950_pt1 | contig 14115 bp, 14 predicted proteins | sample AraplaCvi_mCL_r2_2_FD_184285 | JGI IMG/M metagenome (GOLD analysis project Ga0209677, IMG submission 184285) | Arabidopsis root microbial communities from North Carolina, USA - plate scrape CL_Cvi_mCL_r2 (SPAdes) (version 2) | ecosystem: Host-associated > Plants > Roots > Endosphere | place: USA... | reverse complement strand
TCATTGCGAGCGAAGCGAAGCGATCCAGAATCAGGAAGGAAGTCTGGATTGCTTCGTCGCGGAGCCTGCCCTCGGGCTCGCCGAAGGCAAAACCCGGGGGCTCCTCGCAATCACGAAGCTGATGAGTATAGGGAGACAAATGACATGGAAGGCGTCACGGTTGTCGATCATCCGCTGGTCCAGCACAAGCTGACGCTGCTCCGCGACAAGTCGATCTCGACCAAGTCATTCCGGGAGCTGCTGAAGGAAATCGGCATGCTCCTGTGCTATGAGGTCACGCGCGACCTGCCGCTGACCGAGGTCGGGATCGAGACCCCGCTCGCGCACATGCAGTCGGCCAAGATCGCCGGCAAGAAGCTGGTGTTCGTGCCGGTGCTGCGCGCCGGCGTCACTTTCGTCGACGGCATGCTCGATCTGGTGCCGACCGCGCGCGTCGCCCATATCGGGCTGTATCGCGAGCCGCAAAGCTTCGCGGCCGTGGAATATTTCTTCAAGGCGCCATCCGACCTCGGCGAACGGCTCGCGGTCGTGGTCTCGCCGGTGCTGGCCACCGGCAACACCGCGGTCGCCGCGATCGATCGCCTGAAGGAGCGCGGCGCCAAGGACATCCGCATGGTCAATATGATCGCCGCGCCCGAAGGCGTCGAGCGCGTCCGCGGCCTGCATCCGGACGTGCCGATCTGGACCGCGGCCATCGATGATGGTCTCGACGACAACGCCTTCATTGTCCCCGGCCTCGGCGACGCCGGCGACCGCGCCTACGGCACGCGCTAGCTTAGGCCCCCCTCACGCCTCATCGCCCGCGGCGCGGCGAACGCCGCGATGCCCTGGGATCTTTTCCCGTCGCGCCCGCCGGCGGAGGATCTCTGGCGATGTCCTCCCAGAATTCGAGATAGACCTTCGCCATCTTGATACCGAGGAACAGCGGCATCATGCGCCGGTTGCGACCCGTGCGCGGCAGGTATTTCTTCTCGATTTGCGCATAGGTCTCGAGCCGCTCGCGCACCAGCCTTGTCTGATCCTTCGCAAGCGCGACCAGGTTCTCCTCGCTGGTGAACTCGCTGAAGAAGAGCTGCAGCACTGCCATGTCGCGTATCTCGAACAACGCGCCGGGCGATGTCTCCAGCCATTGCTTGAGCGCCCCGTCACCCTTTCGCGTCAGGCTGTAGAGCTTGCGCCGTCGCCCGGTCTGTTCAGTCTTGCACGAGAGCAGTCCGGCCTCGGTCAGCCGGTCCGGCTCGCCATAGAGCTGCGAATGCGGAAACGGCCAGAAATAACTGACAGAGCGGCTGATCGCCTTCTTGAGATCATAGGGCGTGGACGGGCCGCGCAAGCCGATCAGACCGAGCACGAGGCATGAGACCGGGGTGAGGCGGACGGCGTCGTGAGCGTCAACGGTAAAATCGTGATTGGACATAGTCCGATTCATATCATACGTTCCAGACTATAGGTATGTGTAAAGTCGAGGTGTGCGTGATGCCCGACCTGAAGAGCTTTTCGGATCCGTTGTCGTATCAGGCCGCCGACCGATCCGAGCCGATCCTGGATCTTGCGATTGGCGATGTGCTGCGGAACGCATCCGCCAGCTGGCCGGACCGGATAGCACTGGTGGATGGCAGCCCGGACAGCCCGCGCCGTCGCTGGACATTCGCGGAGCTGCTGCGCGACGCCGAGTCGGTCGGTCGGTCGCGCGCTGCTCGCCAGATTCGCGCCCAGCGAGCACGTCGCGATCTGGGCGGCCAATCAGCCGGAGTGGGTCTTGATCGAGTTCGGCGCAGCACTCGCCGGGATTACACTCGTTACCGTCAATCCGGCCTATCTGCGCGATGAGCTCGCCTTCGTGCTGAAGCAGTCGCAGGCCCGCGGCATCATCGTTCAGGACAATTACCGTGACCGGGATCTGGTCTCGGTTGTCGAGGAGGTTCGCGATAGCCTCCCCGAGCTGCGCGAGGTGGTTCCGCTATCGACATGGCCGGCCTTCGTCGCAAGCGGCCCGGCCACAACTGCACTTCCCGTCGTGGCCTGCAACGACGTCGCACAGGTCCAGTACACGTCGGGAACGACAGGCGCGCCGAAGGGCGCTCGCCTCACCCATCGCAACCTCGCCAACAATGCGCGGCTGTTTGCACGGACGATCGGCGCCAGCGAGCGCGACGTCTGGATCAATCCGATGCCGATGTTTCACACCGCCGGCTGCAGCCTGATCACGCTGGGCGCGCTGCAGACCGGCGGCACACATGTGCTGCCACCCGGCTTCGACGCCGATCTGGTGCTGCGCCTGATCGACGAGGAGCGCGGAACGATCTCGGGCGGCGTCCCCACCATGCTCGGCCGCATGCTGGATGCACCGTCGCTCACCGAGCGTAACCTATCATCTTGGCGTTTGGTCATGATAGGCGGTGCGCCGGTTGCGCCCGAGCTGGTTCGCCGCGCGCAAGCACGCGGTCTCAAGGTCACGATCGGCTTCGGCCAGACCGAAGCCTCGCCCTATCTCACGCATACGCTGCCGGACGATCCGCATCCCGACTGGATCATGACCGTCGGTCGGCCGATGCCGCAGACCGAGATCAAGATCATCGACCCCGACAGCGGCGAGACCGTGCCGCGCGGCCAGATCGGCGAGATCTGCGGGCGCGGTTATTCAGTCATGAAGGACTATTTCAACGATCCGCAAGGCACGGCATCGACGATCGACGCAGACGGTTGGCTGCACACCGGCGATCTCGGCAGCCTCGATGACCACGGCTATTGCCGCGTCCAAGGCCGCCGGCGAGACCTGATCATCCGCGGCGGAGAAAACATCTATCCGCGCGAGATCGAAGACACGTTGCACACCCATCCCGCCATTCTCGACGCGGCCGTGGTCGGCATCCCCGATTCCGACTGGGGCGAGGTGCCGGTTGGCTTCGTGATATTGAAGCCTGGCCAGCGCGAGGATGCTGACGAGCTGATGCAGTTCTGCCGGACGCGGCTTGCCTCCTACAAGGTGCCGCGCACCTGGCGCTTCGTCACGCAGTTCCCGCAAACGGCATCGGGCAAGATCCAGAAGTTCAGGCTGCGCGATGACTATCTCGGCGGCGACAAGCCAACTGATTAACCCGCGAACGCCGCCTGGGCCTCCGGCAGCGCCCAGATCTTCTCAATTGCCGCGGTACCGGCGGCCATGATCGCGGCCTCGTCACCGTGCAGATAGCGGCCGCCATGCACCAGCATCCGACCATCGACCATGACCTGGTCGATATTGGCGCGGTTGGCGAGCGCAATCAGTGCGCGGCGCGGATCGAACAGCGGCTGCAGGTGCGGATGCGTCATGTCGACCACGGTGAGGTCGGCGGTGGCGCCCGGCGCCAGCGCGCCGAGATCCGGCCGGTTGATCAGCTCGGCGGCGGTCGCAGTCACCGCCTCGATCAGCTCCGGCGCCGAGGCCACTTCCGCATTGCCCGAGGCGATCTTCGAGATCAGCGAGGCCGCGTTGAGCTCGCCGAGCAGATCCATGTTGTAACCGTCGGTGCCGACCGCGGTGCGGACGCCATGCGAGGCGAAGCGGCCGAAGGCCGCGGTGACGCCGGCGCGGGCGAACACGCGCGGGCAGTTCAGCACCGCAGCACCCCGCGCCGCCATCAGCTTCAGATCGGCATCGGTCGAAGCATGGCAATGTGCTGCCAAGAGATCGGGCCCGAGCACGCCGAGCCAGTCGAGATATTCGGCCGGCGTCCGGCCATCATAACGCTCCGCGATCGTCGCGAGCTCGCTTTGGCTCTGCGCCATGTGAATCGTGATCGGCGCATTCAGCTCGCGGGCACGAGCGGCCACCGCGCGCAACAGATCCGGACCGCAGGTGTCGGTCGCGTGCGGGCTCATCGCAAGAGAGATGCGGCCATCGCCTTGCCCGTTCCAGCGTTGATAGAGCGCGTTCCAGGTGTTCATGTCGGCCTGGCCGTCGTCGCCGGCATAGCGCACCACGCCGTCGACATCGGCCTTGGCGTCCGACGTCGAGAACAGATAGGGCGCGCCGTAAAAGCGCATTCCCATCTCTTCGGCCGCATCGAACATCTCGGGGATGGTGTTGCGGAACGGCTCCATCACCGTGGTGGCGCCGCCCTTCATCAGCTGCAGCATGCCCATCCGCGCGACCGCCAGCCGTTCCTCTGATGACAGGATCTCGGCGCCGCGCTTGGTGAGCGGCAACAGCACCGTGTAGACGATGCTCTTGTTGTTGCGGCGGCCGTTGCCGTCCTCGGTCAGGCTGCGCGCGATCGCCTCGCTGAAGACGTGGTTGTGCAAATTGAGCAGCCCCGGCAGGACGAAGCGACCGGGCCGATCGAACACCTCATCGGCCGATGGCTTGTGCGGCGTGACCGCTGCGATGCGCTTGCCCTCGATAAGCACCCAACGATCGCGCAGCACGTCTTGCGCCCCGTCCTTGCGGGTCAGCACATAACTGCCGAAGATCGCCGTCGTGGTCATGCGGGCCTCACGTTCCAGAACACGGCGGTGCCGTCGAGGATCCCTGTGATGCTCTTGCGATACGCGGTCGGCTGCTTGTACTGGCCGATCGGGTAATAGGGAATTTCCTCGAACGCCAACGCCTGGATCTCGCGGCAGATGCGCTGCTGCTCGGCGAGACCAGGCGCCGCCAGCCATTGCGCGCGCAACGCGCCCATCTTCTCGCTCTTGTACCAGCCCGCAACCGCGCCCTCGCCGCGCAGATTGGTGTTGGCCGCCGGGTTGAGCCAGTCGATGCCCTGCCAGTTGCCAACCGCCGCGCTCCAGCCGCCCTGCTCGACCGGCTCCTTCTTGAGCTGCCGCTGCAGCACGGCGGCGAAATCGAGCGCCGTGTACTGTACGTTCATGCCGGCCCGGCGCAGCATGTCGGCTGCGACATCGCCGAGCGGCTTCTGGGCCGCCGAGTTGGCCGGCACCAGCAGCACCACCTTTTCACCGTTGTAGCCGGCGGCCTTGAGGTCGGCCTGCACCTTCGCCATGTCGCGTGGGGCCTTGAACACATCGAGGCCGACATCGCTTGCCATCGGCGTGCCCGGAGCGAAGAAGCCGATCGGCGAAGTCTGATAAGCCGGATCGCTGCCCGCGACCGCGGTCATGAACGCGGCCTGATCGATCGCTCCTAACAACGCACGGCGGATCGCGGGATTGTCGAACGGCGGCTGCAGATGGTTGACGCGCATCATGCAGGTGTAGCCGCGCGGATCGAGCACGCGGATCGCGATGTCCCCTTCCGCCTTCAGCACCGGCAAGAGATCATGCGGCGTGGTCTCCTGCCAATCCTGCTCGTCGGTGCGCAGCGCCGCCGCCGCAGTGCCGGCATCCGGCATCGTGGTCCAGACCACGCGGTCGTAATGCACGACCTTCGGACCCGCGGTCCAATCCGCCTTGCCGCCCTGGCGCGGCTGATATTGCTCGAATCTCGCATAGACGTTGCGGACGCCCTGCACACGCTCATCTTTCATGAAGCGGAACGGGCCGCTGCCGACCACCTCGTTCAGCGGCTTCATCGCATCCTGACTCGCCAGCCGCTCCGGCATCATGAAGGCCGGCTGCACCGCAGCTTTGCCGAGTGCCTGCGGCAGCAGCGGAAACGGCCGCTTCAGGCGGAAGCGGATGGTCTTGTCATCAGGCACCGATAGCTCATCAGTCGCCGCCATCAACTCGGCGCCAAAACCGTCGCGGCTGGCCCAGCGCTTGATGCTGGCAACGCAATCGCGCGCCAGCACCTGCTCGCCGTCATGCCAGAACAACCCGTCCCGCAGGGTCAGGTCCCATTGCATGCCGTCATTGGAGACAGCGTGGCCCGACAGCATCTGCGGAGACACCTCGAGTGCGGCGTTCATGCCATAGAGCGTGTCGTAGACCATGAAGCCATGGTTGCGCGACACCTGCGCGGTCGAGAAGATGGGATCGATGAAGGCGAGATCGATCACCGGGATGAAACGCAACGTCGTCTGCGCCTCGGCGCGGACAATCCCCGGCATCGACAGCGCGGAAAGGCTGGCGGCGGCACCGAGGAATGAACGTCGGGAAATCGGCATGGAAGCTCCTTAACGCCTGGCTTCCGTCTCGTGGCGCTGGTAGTTCGCCGCGATCTCGGCGCCCGTGGTGATCCAGACGTCGGAGCAGGACTTGGCGTAGTTGAGAAATTCGCGCAGCAGGCGAAAGCGCATCGGCCGGCCCGAGACCTGCGGATGCAGCACGGTCGTGACCATCGCGCCCCAATCCCTGGTCTCGTCGAGTTCGTCCTTCCACATCGAGAGCACGTGCTCTTTGGGGAAGATCGAGCGCGGCGAGAAGCGCGCCGACAGGCCGTGCATCCAGTCGTCATAGCTCGCGGTCACCGGCAGCTCGATCGTGCCGGGCGTGCCGTCAGCGAGGCGATGGCGATAGGGCCGCACGTCGTCGCGAAACGACGAGGTATAGACGATGCCGTGGCGGACCAGCGCCACGCGCAGTTCCTCGGTGAACTCGCCGAACGGCGCGCGGTAGCCGATCGGCTTGATGCCGAGGTGACGCTTGATTGCCTCGAACCCACGTTCCAGCTCCTCCTCGATATGCGGATCGCCGGGATCGGGCAGCAGATGGTGATAGCCGTGGTGGCCGATCTCATGGCCGGCCCTCACGACCGCCTCCGCCATCGCCGGATGCGCATCCACTGCCCAGCCGGTGATGAAGAACGTCGCCTTCAAATCGAGCTGGCTCAGCAGCTCCAACAGCTTCGGCATGCCGACGCGCGCTTCGAACCCGCCGTAGCTCATGGTGATCAGCCGCGCCGCATGCGCCGGGTCCTTGGAGGTCCAGGCGCTCTCGGCGTCGATGTCGAACGACAGGAACATCGCGGCCTTGTAGGGCGCCGGCCAAGGATACATAGGCGCCGGCGGCGCGGTGTTGGCAGGAATGAGCGGAATGCTAGCTAGCGCCTTACTGTCCAGCATTGATCGTCACCTTCTCGATTCCGTTCTCGGAGAGCTTCCACTTCGCCAGCAGCATCTTGTAGGTGCCATCGGCGATCACCGCCTCCAGCGCCTCCCGCAGCGCCTGCTGCAGCTCGGTCGCCTTCACCGGCACTGCAAGTCCCGTATACTGAGTTGCGATCATCTCGCCGATCGGCGTATAGGCGTTCGGCTCCTGGTCCATGATGTAGGGCAGCGTCTCGTTGCCCTGCACCGCGGCATCAATACGGCCCTGCTTGAGCTGCGTGCGGGCGTCGGCCGAACCTTCGGTGCCGACGAACTGGATCGGGCTGGCGCCGCAATGCGCCTCGCTCCAGGCCGCGATGTCTTTCGGAAACATGGTGCGCCTGGAGGCGCCGACCTTCTTGCCGCACAGTGCCGCCGGCTCCTTGAACTCCGTCGCGCGCGAGGTCTGCACGAAGAAGCGTGGGCCGCTGCGCAAATAGTCCACGAAGGTCGCGGCGTCCTGCCGGCTCTTGATGTCGGTCATGCCGGACAGGATCGCATCGAAGCGCTGCGTCGTAATCCCCGGCATCAGCTGGTCGAAGCTGGTTTCCTGCCAGGCAATCTTGATGCCCAGCTTCTTTCCCAAGGCCTCGCCGAGATCAACATCGAAGCCCGTCAGCGCGTTGGTCGCGGGATCGCGGAACTCCATCGGCGGGTAGTTCGGGACAATCGCGACCTTGAGCTCGTTCTGCTTGAGCACCGCGGCCACTTCGCCTGCAACGGCCGGGCCAACAACGGCTGCGCAAAACAGCGCAGAGGCAATGATCTTTCTCATGTCTATGAACGCTCCACTACACTTCCGCTGCCAGAAAAGCCCGCGTGCGTGCTTCGCGCGGGCTGCCCAAAACCTCTTTGGCCGAACCGCTTTCGACGATCACGCCCTGGTCCATATAAACGACGCGATCGGCGACCTCGCGGGCGAAGCCGAGCTCATGCGTCACCACAAGCATGGTCATGCCGCTGGTCGCAAGCTCCTTCATGACGGCGAGCACTTCGCCCACCAGTTCCGGATCGAGCGCCGAGGTCGGCTCGTCGAACAGCACCAGCTCCGGCTTCATGGCGAGCGCGCGCGCGATCGCGACGCGCTGCTGCTGGCCGCCGGACAGCTGCGAGGGATAGGAATTGGCTTTCTCCGCAAGGCCGACCCGGCACAGCAGCTCCATCGCCTCGAACTTCGCCTCGGATGCCTTGCGCTTCTGCACCTGCACCGGGCCCTCGATGATGTTCTCCAGCGCCGTCATGTGTGGGAACAAATTGAAACGCTGGAACACCATGCCGCATTTCAGCCGTTGCCGCGCGATCTCCGGCTCGGACAATCGATGCAGCTTGCCGCCCTGCTCGCGCATGCCCAGCAGCTCGCCATCGAGCCAGATACCGCCGCTATCGACCGCGGTGAGCTGATTGACGCAGCGGAGCAGCGTGGTCTTGCCGGAGCCGGACTGACCGATCAGGCAGACAACCTCGCGCGGCCAGATGTCCAGCGATACCTGCTTCAGCGCCTGGAACTCGCCGAAGCTCTTGCTGATCTTCCGGATCGCCACGAGTGGTTTCTTCATCGACCCAACCGTACCATGCCGCGCGCAAAGCGGCGTTCGAGCAGCATCTGCAGCGGCGTCAGGATCGAGACCACCAACAGGTACCAGAGGCCGGCGACGATCAGGAGCTCGATGACGCGCGAATTGGCGTAGTAGATGTTCTCGGCATTGTGCAGCACTTCCGGATACTGGATGACGCTGGCAAGTGACGTCGCCTTGACCAGCCCGATGAACTCGTTGCCGAGCGGCGGCAGCACCACGCGCATTGCCTGCGGCAGGACGATCCGCCGGAGCGCGTGCAGACGGCCCATGCCGATCGCCTGGGCCGCCTCATACTGCCCGATGTCGACCGACAGCAGGCCGGCGCGCATCACCTCGGACGTATAGGCGCCCTGGTTGATGCCGAGGCCGAGCAACGCAGCCAGGAACGGCGTCATCACGTCGACTGCGCGCGCCGTCCACACGCCGGGGATCCCGATGGTCGGAAACACCAATGCGAGGTTGAACCACAGCAGCAATTGCAGGATCAACGGCGTGCCGCGGAACAGCCAAGTGTAGCCGGCGGCCACCGACTTGAGCACCGGGTTGGGCGACAGCCGCATGATCGCGACGATGATGCCGAGCACGATGCCGAGCGCCATCCCCAGCACCGCCATCACCATGGTGTTGACGATGCCCTGCACGATCACGGGCGCGGTCAGGAAGCGGCCGACATAGCTCCACTCGATCTGGCCTTGCGCGAAGGCGCGGCCGATCATCACCACAATGGCAAGGATGATGATCGCGGTGAGCCAGCGGCCCCAATGCGACTCGCGCGCGATCCTGAGCGACGACAGATCAGGGAAACCCTCGGCCAGGGCCGGCGCGTTGCTCATTGCGGCGCCGCGTTCAGCAGCGGCTCGCGCACCGCATTGGCGCCGAGTCCGTATTTGTCGAGGATCGCCTTGTAGGAGCCGTCGGCGATCATGGCCTTGAGCGCGGAGGTCACAACCTCGCGAAACGTGGCATCATCCTTGCGGAACATGATGCCCTGATAGCCGATCGAGATCGGCTCGCCGACGATGCGATACTTGCCGGCTTCCAGTTGCTGAGCGTAGGGCAAGGTCTCGCTGCCCTGCACCGCCGCATCGATGCGGCCCTGCTTCAGCTGGTTGCGAACATCGATCGAGTTCTCGCCCGGAACGTATTGCGCGGCCGGCTTGCCGGCGCTCTCGCAAGCCTGCTTGCTCCACGTCTCGATCTCCGCCGGGAAGCTGGTCGAGCGCGTGGTGCCGATCTTCTTGCCGCAAAGGTCGGCCGCCACTTTGGACCCGCTCTCCGCCAGCACGAAGAACTGCGGACCGGTCACGAGATAGTCGACGAAATCGGCGGTCTCGCGCCGCGAGGCGCGGTCAGAAATGCCTGACATGATGAAGTCGGCGCGCTTGGTCTGCAGCGCCGGGATCAGTTCGGCGAACGCCGTCTCGCTCCAGACGATCTTGACGTTGAGGCGCTTGGCGAGCTCGTTCGCAAGATCGATGTCGAGACCGACCAGCTCGTTGGACGCGGGGTCGCGATATTCCATCGGCGCGTAGGTCGAGTTGACCGTGAGGTGCAGAGCGCCGGCCTGCCTGATTGCGTCGGGCAGCTCGGCCGCTTGCCCCGATGCAAGCGAGGCCAGAACAGCAAGTCCGGCAACCAAAGAGAGGCGCGCCATATCAGTCTCCCACATCAAACAATACTACACGACCTCGGGCGGCTCGACCACGCCGGCGCGCTCGGTAATGAGTTTGTACTGCTCGGGCCGCCGATGCGCGGCGAAGTTGAACATTTTCTCCTTGCCCTGGCGGCAGAGATCGAGATCGATGTCGGCCACGATCACCTCGTCGGCGAGCGATGTCGCTTGCGCCACAATGCGGCCGTTGGGATCGACGATGCAGGAGCCGCCGATCAGGCCGCTTCCGTCCTCGTCGCCGGCCTTGGCGACCGTGATCGCCCAGGTCGCGTTCATATAGGCGTTGGCCTGCGCGACCAGCGTCGAATGGAAGGTACGCAACGAGGCATCTTCGGTGTTGCCGCCGTTCGGATCATAGGCCGCGGAATTGTACCCGATGCAAACCAGCTCGACACCCTGCAGCCCCAGCACGCGCCAGGATTCCGGCCAGCGGCGATCGTTGCAGATCATCATGCCCATGATGGCGTTCTGCCAGTCGGAACCGGCGCGCACCGCGGGCAAGCCGAGATCGCCATACGCGAAATAGCGCTTCTCGAGCTGCTGGTACGTCGCGCCCGCACGCGGCTCGACCGAGCCCGGCAGGTGCACCTTGCGGTATTTGCTGATGATCCGGCCCGTGCCGTCGACCAGCACGGCGGTGTTGAAGCGCTGGCCCTCAGGCGTCAGCTCGGCATAGCCGACATAGAAGCCGACGCCGAGGGTACGCGCGCGATCGAACAGCGGCGTAACTTTCGGGTTCGGCATGCTGTGCTCGAAATAATTGTCGAGCGCCTCGCCTTCCAGCAGCCAGCGGGGAAAGAAGGTGGTGAACGCTAGCTCCGGAAATACCACCAGCCGCGCGCCCTTCCAAGCTGCTTCCTCCAAAAGCTTGATCATGCGCGCCAGCGTCTCCGCGCGGGAATCGGCCTTTTGGGTCGGCCCCATCTGGGCGGCGGCGGCGCGAAGAATACGGCTCAAAACTTGCCTCCGATCGATGCGCCCTGCCGTTTCCGTGGGCGGCTTTGCGGCGCGACAATTCCGCAGGGAACGAAGCGGCAATTACGGGAAAGCGGCGCAAGAATTGCAATCCACCGGCCGAGGATCGCGCTATGATGTTTTGGCGACGATCATAACCGTGGCTTATAGGGCGTTTTACCACATGAACCTGCGCCAGCTGGAAATCCTGCGAGCGGTCATTCGCCACCGCACTACCGTTGCCGCCGCCGACGAGCTGGCGCTGTCGCAGCCTGCGGTCAGCAACGCGCTGAAGGCGATGGAGGCGCAGGCCGGTTTCACGCTGTTCGAGCGCGTCAACAACCGGCTGTTCCCGACTGCGGAAGCGATGGCGCTCTATGAGGAGAGCGAGGCGATCTTTGCGCTTCATGCGCGGCTGGAGAACCGCGTGCGCGACATCAGGGAATCCCGCTCCGGCCATCTGTCGATCGTCTCGACGCCACCGCTCGCCTACAGCATCATCCCGCCGACCCTGTCCGGCTTCCTGCGCCGCCGGCCGCAGACGCGGGTGTTCTTCGACGTTCGCCGCTATGAGGGCATCATCGAAGGCGTGCTCGGCAATGCCGCCGAGCTCGGCTTCGCGCTCGGCCTGTCGAACCATCCGGGGATCGCACATGAGGTCGTGCACACGGGACGGATGGTCTGCGTGATGCCGCCGCAGCATCCGCTCGCGGCGCGCACTGAAATCTCGGCAGATGATCTCACAGGCTTCCCGCTGATCGGGCTGGAGCGCGGCACACGGCTGGGCGAAGCCGTGCGCGAGAGCTTTGCCGAGGCCGGCGCGCCGTTCCAGCCGACCGTGGAGGTCCGCTATTGCAACACCGCCTGCGTGCTCGCGGCCACCGGCGTCGGCGTCGCGGTGGTCGATCCGTTCTCGCCGCGCCAGGGCGGCCATGATCTCGTGGTGCGGCCATTCACGCCGAGCACGCCGGCGATCGCCTACATGCTGTGGTCCGAGGCAAAGCCACTGTCGAATCTCGCAAAGACTTTCCGCGCGGAGGTGCGGAATGCGAGTCGCATGCTTGATGAAGGCACGGTGCTCGGCGATAACGCCGTCGCGTATGAGGACATTGGTTAGAGCGACGGCTGGCTACTTCTGGTCACCAGTCCCACTTCGCTGGGGACACGTACATGCCGCGGCACACTCGCTGCAGCCTCACCCCGCTTGCGGGGAGAGGTCGGATTGCATCGTCAGATGCAATCCGGGCGATGGGGTACACGTCTAACCATTTGCACTTTTCGTTCGTCTGCCCCTCACCCTAGCCCTCCCAGCGCGAGCAAAGCTCGTCGCGCCCCCGTAAGAACGGGGAGAGGGAATGCACCGCTAGCGAAGCGATAGCTCATAACTTGTCGAGATGTCGATGCGCCTCAGGCCCTCACCAGCTCGATTTCCTGGATGAGCTTCGTCTCGGCGTCATAGACCTTGATCTGCAGCATCGGAAAGCGCCGCTTCAGATCTCGCGCACCGTTCTGGGCGCCTTCCTTGGTCTTGAACTCGGTCTTAATCTGGCCATCGACAACGACGGCATAGCCGCTCTGCGGCAGATCCTTGGCAGGCTTCTCTTGGGCAGGCTTGTGCATTTCGTGCAGACGTCGATTGTGAGTGGAGACGATGAGTGAAGTCGGCACGATGATCACGCTCCGACAGTCGCGATCTAAGGTGAGTCTCTCGGCGCGTGCAAGCGGAGACGATTTTCTGCACAAGCGGGCCACCACGGCAGCCGGCGAATATCCGTGCAATGCCGGCATTGACAGCGCACCTGCCGATTCTCAGCAAGGTTCCCTTCACGCGTCCGTCGCTGCAACGACGCGCTGAACGCGAGCGAATGTCAGCTCGCAGCTTGTGGTGCTGCCCATGGGTCGCCCGCGCGCAGCCTTGCCGCGAGCGCCGACGCGCAGGCCACGAGCAGTTTTTCGCCTTTCTCGGCTGACGCCTTACGCGCATCGCCGGCCACGCCCGACGCGGTCAGCTCGGCGAAGGAATGGAAACGCTTCAGCGACGGCACCAGCGAGCCCAATATGTTGAAGCTCGGCCCGTGCGCTTCAGTGAGCCTGTCGGCATTCACGAGGCCCGGATGAATGGCCATCATCATCGAGGTCTCGGCCTCGCAGGCATGCATCACGCCCTGCTGGTCCTCGAGGATTTCGGCCATCGCGGTGTGCCCCTCCATGAAATAGGTCGTGGCCGCGATCGGCGCGTCGAGCTCACGCGTCAATTCGCCGACGAAAGTGCCGAGCGCCTGGATGTTGCCGCCATGGCCATTGACGAGGACAATGCGCTTGAAGCCGGCCTTCAGGATCGAGCGGCACAGATCCTTCAGCACCGCGTAGTAGGTCGCGAGACTGAGCGTGAAGGTGCCGCCGAAGGCGACGTGATGATCGGCAAGGCCGCACCACACGGTGGGCGCAACTACAACGGGACAATCTGGCGCCAGCTCCGCTGCGGTGCGTCGGCACACCTCGCTGCAGAGAAAATCGTCGACGCCGGTCGGCAGATGCGGCCCATGCTGCTCGGTCGAAGCGACCGGCAGCAGCACGATCGCGTCTTGCGTGGCGAGCTCCCGCAAAGCTTCGGCGGGCAATCTGTTCCAGGCGGTCTCGGTCATCGGCGTACTCGCTCAGCAGGACAAAGGTGGCTCGGTGTTAGCACATTGGCGCGGCTGGACAGCCCAATTGCACGGAATGCCTCCTGTGCCGCAGCGAAACGCCGCAGGAAGCGGCAACCTGCACGCTGCACTGCACACGATGCATTCAAATCCGGCGGCCGAACGTGGTGTCGCCGTCACTCCGCATGGCTGTTGCGAGCGCTGATCGCTAGGCGCCATAAAGTGAAGCTGGTAACGGTGATGCCATCTGCAAGGCAGCACACTTCAAGGACCTGAGATGGACAACCGCAGCGACATCT
>Ga0209677_100946_pt1 | contig 14178 bp, 8 predicted proteins | sample AraplaCvi_mCL_r2_2_FD_184285 | JGI IMG/M metagenome (GOLD analysis project Ga0209677, IMG submission 184285) | Arabidopsis root microbial communities from North Carolina, USA - plate scrape CL_Cvi_mCL_r2 (SPAdes) (version 2) | ecosystem: Host-associated > Plants > Roots > Endosphere | place: USA... | reverse complement strand
GCCGACGCGGCGCTCCAGCCGCTCGACGCGCGCGAGCGCGCCCCGCTCGCTCTCGTCGCTCGAGGGCACCAGGACGCGCGCGATCATCAGTTCCAGGTGGAGGCGCGGCGAGGTGGCGCCGGTCATCTCGGTGAGCGCGGCGTTGACGATGTCGGCCGAACGGCTGAGCTCGGCCGCGCCGAACTTCATCGCCTGCACGCCCATCCGGTCGAGCTCGTCCTGGGGCACTCCCCGCAGGACTGCGGCTGCGCCCTCGACGCTCGTGGCGGCCACGACGATGAGGTCGCGCAGCCGCTCCAGCAGGTCTTCGACGAAGCGCCGCGGATCCTGCCCGGTCTGGATGACGCGGTCGACCGCCGCGAACGCGCCCGCCGCATCCCGGGCCGCGATCGTGTCGATCACGTCGTCGAGCAGCGCGGCGTGCGTGTACCCGAGGAGTGCGACCGCCCGCTCGTACTCGATCGCACTGCCCTCGGAGCCGGCCATCAACTGGTCGAGCAGCGAGAGCGTGTCGCGCGGCGAGCCGCCGCCGGCGCGGACGACGAGGGGCAGGACGCCCGGAGCGACGGTCATCCCCTCGCTGTCGCACAGGCTCTGCACGTACTCCAGCATCTGCGCGGGAGGTACGAGCCGGAACGGGTAGTGGTGCGTGCGGGAGCGGATGGTGCCGATGACCTTCTCGGGCTCCGTCGTCGCGAAGATGAACTTCACGTGCTCCGGCGGCTCCTCGACGATCTTGAGCAGCGCGTTGAAGCCCTGCGGCGTGACCATGTGCGCCTCGTCGAGGATGAAGATCTTGTAGCGGTCGCGGGCCGGCGCGAAGATGGCGCGTTCGCGGATGTCGCGGGCGTCATCCACACCGTTGTGGCTCGCGGCGTCGATCTCGACCACGTCGAGGGAACCGCTGCCGTCGCGGCTCAGTTCGATGCAGCTCGCGCACTTCCCGCAGGGGGTGTCGGTGGGGCCCTCCGCGCAGTTGAGGCAACGGGCCAGGATGCGCGCGGAGGTGGTCTTGCCGCAGCCGCGCGGACCCGAGAAGAGATAGGCGTGATTGACGCGGTTGGTGCGCAGCGCCGTCATCAGCGGCTCCGTCACCTGGGACTGGCCGATCATCTCGGCGAAGGTGTCGGGCCGATAGCGGCGATACAGGGCGGTTACCACTCACACATGGTACTCACCGCCGCCGACATTCGGGTGGGCGCAGGCCGTTCAGGGGCCGCGGACGTTCAGCGCCCGGGCGATGGCCGACCACAGCGCGACGCGGGCGTCCTCCGTCGCCTGCGCCTGGGGTGCCGGCGGCAGGTACAGCGGCGTGTACGGCGGTGCGTAGAAGACGTGTCCTGACTGCGGCGCCCGGACATACGCGTCGCCCCCGCGCGCCGGACGGAGGGCCGCAGCGGCGTCGAGCCACTGGCAGCCGTTGTCGAGCTGCTCGTCGCGGCCGGCGCATCCCAGGATGACGGGTCCCGGGATGCGCCGGAGGTCGAGCACGGATGCCGGCGACACCTCCCGGGTACCGCTGACGCACGGGACCCACGCCCCGCCCACCGTCACGGCCGGAACCGGAACCGGCGACGGGCAGACCAGGCCCGTGGTGCCGGCGGGCGCGATGGCGCCGTACACCAGCTCGGGATGCGCGGCGGCGGTCCACAACGCCAGCTGCGCTCCCCGGGAGGTGCCGAAGACGAACACGCGCCGCGGGTCGACCCCCGGCTGCGCGCGCAGCCAGTCGAGCGCGGCGACGACCCGCTCGGCCGGGAGCGTGCGAACCGGTTCCAGCTGCCCCGCCGATCCATAGGTCGACAGGGCGAGGGCCGGGTACCCCATCGCCGAGAGCGTCGCGGCGGCCAGGATGCCCGTCTGCACGTCCGGCTCTGTCCCGTCGAAGACCAGGACGGCCGGACCGGGGGCGCGGACCCCGCGGGCCGGCGCGAAGTAGTCCCCGGTGATGCCGTCGTCGAAGACGGCGCGCGAGGGCGCCACCGACGACAGGCCCACGCGATGCAGCCGCCGCACCGCGATCCGCCGTCCGTCGACGAGGGCGTCGAGCTCGAAGGTCAGCGTCGACCCGGCCCACTGCTCCTGCGACGTCGCCGGATCCCCGTTGTCGCTGCGCAGCGACCAGAACAGGCCCATCCCGTCCGCTCCCGTGAATGGCGCCTCCAGCGGGACGTCGTCATCGAGGTCGACGATGCCGGACGAGGGGATGGCGTAGACCGCCTCCGAGCTCCACGACGGCCCGCCCAGCACCACGGACGCGACGTGCGCCTGCACGGTCACCCGTTCGCCGGGCGGGAGGGCGACCAGGCGGAGGTGAACCGGCTGCCACACTTCGCTCGGCTCGTCGCTCGCTTCGATGCGCGGCCCGCCCGCCGCGGATCCCGAGCATCCTGTCACGCCGGCCAGCGCCGCGAGTACGAGCACCACCGCCGCCGCCACCCGTCTCACGGGCGCATCGCCCCGTTGAGCTTGTCGACGACGACCGACCAGAACTGGGCACGCGCCGCTTCGGTCGCCTGGGCCGTCAGCGGCGGCAGGTCGCTGAGACCGATCGGCAGCAGCGGAGGCGTCGTGATGTCATGGCCCGCTCCCTGCGCATAGAGGAAGGTGTCGCCTTCCTGGTTCCCGCGCGCCCGCTGTCCGGCACGCGTCCAGGCGCACGCCGTCGGCAGCAGCCGGTCGCCGGTGCCGCAGGCGAGCACGAGCGGACCGGGGATGCGCACCAGCGGCAGGATGTCCGTCCCGGCGATGGTGCGGTCCGGATTGGCGCAGGGCAGCGGGAGCCCGTGCTGGATGAGCAACGGGCTCCCCGCCGCAGACGTGCACTGCAGCGCGGTGGCGCCGTCGGCGGCGATGGCGCCGTGGATGCGGGACGGCTCGTTCGCCGCGAACCACAGGGCGAGGGCGGAGGCCGCACCGGTCCCGTAGACGAAGATGCGGTCCTCATCCACGATCGCCAGGGAGGAGAACCACGCGAGGGCCGCATCGAACGTCTCGACGGAGAGCGCGGCCGAGCCCGGGATCTGTCCCGCCGGGACGAAGGCGGGCAGCACGAACACGGGGAAACCGGCGGACGCGATCATGTGTGCGGCGAATGCTCCCGAGGCCCCGCCCTCGTCGCCGTCGATCAGGATGACACCGGGCCGCAGGTCGACCGGCGTCGGCAAGGCGGACACCAGCGCCCCGACCCGGGCGGTCGGCGCGAAGCCGGACGCGTCCGGGTCACCCGTCGCTGCCAGATCGCTCCCGAGCACGTCGCGGTCGCGCGTCCCGGTCGCCAGCGGCGGACGGTGCAGCACGGTGGAGGCGACCAGCCGCCCGCCCTGCTCCGCGGTGAATCCGACGTCCAGACTGCCGAAGGCCCACTCCGCCTCCAGTTGCTGCTGACTGAGCGACGGACCGGTCATGCTCCAGAGCAGGCCCGCCGGGTCGGGACGGGGGTACGGCGCCGCCACCGGCTCCTGCGTCGACAGCTGGATACGGCCGTCCGGCGGCACCATGTACACGGCTCGGGAGGACCACGATCCCGAGCCGATGTGCGCCTGCGCCCTGAGGACGACCGGTTCGTTCGGTTCGAGTCCTGTGACCTGGATGCTGACGGGCTGAGCGATCCCGTCTCCCGACCGGCCGAAGAGGAAACGGGCGCTCCCGCCGAAGTCCGACGTGCAGGCCGAGGCGAGGAGTGCCACCGCGATCGCCATCACCGCCATGCGAACGCACCGCGCGCGGGAGGTCGGCGACATCCGCTGCCGCCCGCCCTCGCCGCGCCCTCGCCGCATGGCCTCTGCTCCTGTCAGCCCCCGGTGGTCTCACGCACAGCCTGCACCGACTGCCGGGCGATCTCCAGTTCCTCGTTCGTCGGCACCACCAGGACGGTGACGGGCGAGTCGTCCGTGGAGATGACCCGCGCCTCCCGTGACGTGCTCGCGTTCCGCTCGGGATCGAGACGGACGCCGAGCACCTCCAGCCCGGAGAGCACGTCGGCGCGCAACGCGGTGTCGTTCTCGCCGATCCCGGCCGTGAAGGTCAGCACATCGAGGCCGCCGAGGAGGGCGACGTACGCCCCGAGGTAGTGCTTGAGGCGATGGACGGTGACCTCCAGCGCCAATCGCGCGGGCTCGTCTCCCGCGTTTGCCGCCTGGCGCACATCCCGCATGTCGCTCCGCCCGGAGAGACCGAGGAGCCCGCTGCGCCGGTTGAGCAGTTCGTCCAGGTCGTCGGTCGAGAGCTGGGCGCGCCGGGCGAGGTGGATGAGCACCGCCGGGTCGAGGTCGCCGGAGCGCGTGCCCATCACGAGCCCCTCGAGCGGTGTCATCCCCATCGAGGTCTCGACCGAGCGACCGCCGTCGACGGCGCAGGCGGAGGCACCGTTCCCGAGGTGCAGCACGATCTGCCGCAGCTCGCCGAGCGGGCGGCCGAGGAACGCCGCGGCCGCTTCGGACACGTACTTGTGCGAGGTGCCGTGGAAGCCATACCGCCGGACCCTGTGTCGCTCGGCCACCTCCGCGTCGATCGCGTAGGTATAGGCGGGCGGCGGCATGGTCTGGTGGAAGGCGGTGTCGAAGATCGCGACGTGCGGGACATCCGGGAAGGCCTTCTTCGCCGCCCGGATGCCCTCCAGATTCGCGGGATTGTGCAGCGGGGCGAGCTCCGAGAGGTCCTCGATGTTGATCTCGACCAGCGGAGTGACGATGGTCGGCTCGAAGAAGCGCTTGCCGCCGTGCACCACCCGGTGGCCGACCGCCTCCAGCGGGTTCTCCTCCAGGCTCGGCCCCTCTGCGGCGAAGGCATCGAGCATGACGCGGAAGCCGGCCGTGTGGTCGGGGATCTCCAGCGAGCGCTCCGAGGTGCCGCGCGGTCCGCGGTGCGTCGCGCTGCCCACCCCCTCTCCGATCCGCTCCACCAGACCCGACGCGAGCGACTCCTCGGACTCACTGTCGATCAGCTGGTACTTGAACGAGGACGAGCCGCTGTTCACGACGAGTACCGCGCTCACGAGAGTGCCGCCTGGATGGCCGTGATGGCGACCGTGTTGACGATGTCGTCCACGGTGGCGCCGCGGGAGAGGTCGTTGATCGGCTTGCGCAGCCCCTGGAGGACCGGTCCGATCGCGACGGCGCCCGCGCTCCGCTGCACCGCCTTGTAGGTGTTGTTGCCGGTGTTGAGGTCCGGGAAGATGAACACGGTCGCGCGCCCCGCGACCTCGGAGCCCGGCATCTTGGCGGCTCCGACCGCCGCATCCGCTGCCGCGTCGTACTGGATGGGCCCGGCCACCGCGAGCTGCGGCGCCCGTTGCCGCACGAGCTCCGTCGCGACGCGCACCTTGTCGACGTCGACGCCCGCACCCGAGTCGCCGGTGGAGTAGGACAGCATCGCGACGCGCGGCTCGATCCCGAACTGCTCGGCGGTCCGGGCCGACGAGACGGCGATGTCGGCCAGCTGCTCGGAGGTGGGGTCCGGGATGACCGCACAGTCCCCGTAGACCAGCACCCGGTCGGCCAGGGCCATCAGGAAGACGCTGGAGACCACCGAGACCCCCGGCGTCGTCTTGATGATCTCGAACGCCGGCCGGATGGTGTGCGCGGTCGTGTGGGCGGCGCCCGACACCATCCCGTCGGCGAGCCCCAGGTGCACCATCATCGTGCCGAAGTACGAGGGGTCGGTGACCGTGTCGGCCGCCTGGTCCACGGTGATCCCCTTGTGGGCGCGGAGCCGGGCGTACTCGTTCGCGAAGCGGAGCCGCAGCACGTCGTCGAACGGGCTGAGCACGTCGGCACCCGCCAGGTCGAGGCCGAGCTCGATCGCCCGCGAGCGCACCTCGAACGGCTCCCCGAGGATGGTGAGCCGGGCGACCCCGCGGCTGAGCAGCGTGTGGGCGGCGCGCAGGATGCGATCGTCCTCGCCCTCGGGCAGCACGATGTGCTTCTTCGCTTCGCGCGCGCGCTCGATCAGGTCGTACTCGAACATCAGCGGCGTGACGACGTCGTGGCGCGAGACGTTGAGACGCGCGAGCAGCGCATCCGCATCCACGTGCCGCTCGAAGAGGGCGAGCGCGGTGTCGTACTTGCGCTGCGAGTCGGCGGCCAGCCGGCCCCGGGCGTGCGTGATCCGCACGATCGTGTCGTAGGTGTCGAGGCTGGTGCGCACGATCGGGAGGGGCGAACGGAGTCCCCCGAGCAGTCGCTCGATCGGCTCGGGAAGGTCGAACCCGCCGTTGAGGACGATGCCGGCGATGGAGGGGAACGTGCCGGACGCGTTGGCCATGACCACCGCGAGCAGAACCTCGGTGCGGTCGCCGGGCACGACGACGACCGAGCCCTCCACCAGCCGCGGCAGGACGTTGTTCATCGACATGCCGGCGACGACGACCCCGAGGGCCTCGCGCGCCAGCAGCGCCTCCTCGCCGGCGACCAGGCTCCCGCCGGTCTCGTCCATGATCGAGCGGATGCTGGGAGCGACCAGGAACGGGTCCTCGGGGATGGCCCACACCGGTGGACGGTCGTCGCTGCCCGCGACGACCGCTGCGGCACCGACGGCCGCGCCGACCGCCGCGACGATCTCCGGGAGGTGTGTCCCGTCCGAGCGGTTGGCGACCACCGCGAGGAGTCCCGCGTGGGCGGTGCGCAGCTCGGCGATCGCCAGTTCGGCGAGCTGACGGAGCTCCTCCGGCGTGCGCGGGTCGGCCTGGCCGAGGCGCTCGCCGAAGCCCTGGCCGATCCGGCCGCCGAGGACGAGCAGCACCGGCGCTCCCAGGTTGGCGGCGATCCGGGCGTTGTAGCCCAGCTCGGTGGGACTCCCGACGTCCGTGTAGTCCGAGCCGAGGATGACGACCGTGTCGCACCGCGCCTCCACGGCCCGGAAGCGCCGCACGATCTCGGCGAGCGCCGCATCCGCGTCGGCATGCACATCGTCGTAGCCGACCCCCAGCGCCTCCTCGTAGGTGATCTCCGCAGTGATCCGCTGAAGGAGCAGCTCGAGCACGTAGTCCCGCTCCGCCGTCGAACGCGCGACCGGGCGGAACACGCCGACCCGGCCGACCGAGTGGCGCAGCGACTCCAGGACCCCGAGCGCGACCGTCGACTTGCCGGTGTGGCCCTCGGCTGACGTGATGTAGATCGAGCGCGCCACGTCAGGCGATCCGCTCGATCGCAGGGACCCGGTAACGCCCGTCGAGCACCTCGTCGCCCGGCACGTAGAGGCGCAGGATCGGGCGGAAGCGTCCAGCGGGCGCGGGCAGCCAGTTGGCGGCGGCCTTCTCGTCGGTCGGTCGGGTGGCGCTCATCGTGATGGTCAGTCCTCCGTCGTCGTCGTACTCGAGCCCGTGCGTCCTCTCCCCCACCGAGTACCGCCCGAGCACGTTCGGGACGAGGTGATGGAGCGGGAGATCGTACATCGTCAGCGACCAGAACGCGCCGACCGGCGGGGTCGGGCGCAGTCGCAGGCGGTAGCGGTGCTCACCGGTGAGCGGCTCGCCGTCCGCATCCTCGTCGGTCATGAACTCGGCCACCTCGTAGGCGTGGTCGCCCCACAGCCCGCCGAGGGCCGCCGTCGCACGGTGCGCGTACCGGGTCCGGGGGTCCGGGACCTTCCACTCGGGTGCGTCGATCGCGCCGACCTCGAAGAAGTCGAGGTTGTAGTCGAACACGTGGAGGTCGACCCGCCAGTGGTCGACGTCCACGCCCACCGGCCGCAGGGCCGACTCGAGCGCCTCCTTGCCGAGTGCGTAGCCGGTCTCGAGGGCGTCGCGCACGCTGTCCGGCTGCTCGGTGAGGGGATACGGGCTGAGCAGCCCGAGCGGGGCGTACGAGTCGAGCGCGGGCTGGTCGCGCTCCGCCGGCGGGAACGCCTGGGACCAGGTCCGCAGCTTCTCGAAGAAGTCGAGGGCCTCGCTGGCCTCGGCGGGGACCAGCGGAACGCCCTCCGCAGGCGAAGGGGCGAGCGGTGTCAGGGCCAGAGCATCCTGGCAGGCGTGAACCGCCTGGAGGTCGTCCTCGCCATCGACGGCCCAGCGCCCTACGATCGTGGCGACGCGGGTCGGGAAGTGGATGGTGCGCGGGCCGGGTGCATCCGCTTCCGTGTCGCCATCCCGCTCCGCAGCGGTCTCCGCGGCAGGCCCGTCAGCCTCGGGCGGGAGGAGCAGGAACTCCCCTCCGTGGCCACCGGTGGCCCGCGTCCCGAGGTAGGCGAAGCTGTTGGTCCACGCGTCCACGAACTGGAGCACGTGGTACCGCTCCCCCGCCTCCGGCACGGTCAGCCGGATCGGCCCAGCGCCGAGGTCGACCTGCGCGATGGAGAACAGGATGTCGGGGTCGGCCGAGACGGACGCGTCGTCCGGACCCGGCAGGCTGCGCTCATGCGCGAAAGAGTTGAAAGGCGCGGGAGGCACGCCGTCGATGCCGTGCCCGGTGAACCGGACGACCTGCTCCAGGTCGAGGACCAGCGGGAAGCCGACGACGTAGGCCTCGGTCGCCAGCTCGGTCAACTCCTCAGTCACGTCCGCATCCCGTCCGTCCATCGATCCACTGGAAGACACGATCATTCTACAGCGCGTAGAAGACGCGGCACCATCGCGCACAATATACGCGGAGCGGGTGGTCTGCGGCTGCACAAGAAAAGACTCCCCACGCACCCGCCAGAGCCCGGTTACCCTTGCTGCGTTTCCGCCCTGGGGGAGTTGGCCTGGATGGCGCCACGTGGGGAGCCGGGAATCATTGTAGCGGCTGGCGCTGGATGACGCGTGCGCGAGCACCGCCGCGGATCACGTAGGATACTGTGAGCCGCCGGCCGCGAGAGCGGAAGGCGACGCCAGGAGAATTCGCCTAGTGGCCTATGGCGCACGCTTGGAAAGCGTGTTGGGTGCAAGCCCTCGGGGGTTCGAATCCCCCATTCTCCGCCATTTCGTAAAGGATGCGCCGCGGGAGTGCTGCACTCAGCTCACGATGCGGCACTCTCGGACGTGCGTGTTGCCTTTGGTGTCGACGTACACCTGATGGGTACCGACCCCATATGTGCCCGCAGCGTTGTCGTTGATGCTGAACGTCTCCGTGGAGACGGTCTTCGATCCGTCGCTCATCGCCGTCGTAACGGCGATCGTGAGGTCATTGCGGTTACCGGAACGTTTGATCACGGAGGCTTTCGCGACAATGGAGAGCGGCGTTCCGAACGAGAAGAACAGCGAGTTCGTAGCGGTGGACGCAGGACTTGTCGTCGCGACCTGCGTGCTGAGCCGCAGACGTACCGTCGCATCAGCGGGCGATGAGGTAGGCCCGTCTACGGTGAGATCGACGAGCCGCCCATCGTGCACGAGGTAGTAGCGACCGAGCCCGGTGCCCCGGACCTCGAACTTCTCTGCATCGCCGACCGTCGAGGGTCCCAGGATGATCTCGTTCTCTCCGTTCACTGCTGTCGACGAGACGCTGAGATACCGCCCGGTCGTCGCGTCTTGCAGCGAGTAACTCTCATCCGGATTCGTTACGAGCCGGAAGTAGGGCGCATTCTTCTGCATCGCGCTCGCCGCCACCGTTGAGTCGTCCTGGATGGCCAGGTACGAGTTCAGCGTTTCCGTCGCATAATCCGCCGGGATGGTCCCGCCTGGGGTCATCGTGCGTGCCGCCAGTGGTGCGTCTCCCCACGCGCTCACCTCCGGCCAGGTGCGCTGGTACCACGGGGTGAGCATCGTCCGGAGCTGGATATACGGTGCGACCGTCGTCGTAGCCGGGCCGTTGTACATGGTCAGAGTGTCGAAGTTGAGCTCGTCCATGTGGACGAATCCTTCAGGTCGGGAGGCCTGTGCCGCGCGTGCCAGCCACGTGATGTCCACACCGGGCACCTGTGAGTAGTGCGCATACGCATCTTCGTAGACCGGCCTCAGTTGTCCGCGGAGGATCGACTGCTCGTCCAGCGTGGTCCAATAGGCGCTGCTGTCCGTTCGGCCGAAGATGTTCGGCACGGGTTCCGCCCGGAGTTCGCCTTCTCCACTGAAGAGGTTGTACTGCGCGACCCAGTTGAACGCGCGTGCAAGCTTGTTGTCGTCGAGGCTCCACAGGTCGACGTTCTGGCTTTCGGCGATTCTGGCGATATCGCCCATCAGACCGAGCCCGAGTTGCGCGTGGGCCTGGTCACGGGCCGCTTCTTGTGTCTGTCCCCAGTCGGTCACATAGTTTTCAATGGACCCGTTGATGAATGGGCTTGTATACATCGACACGGCACGGTCGAAGATCGGCTTGCTGTCGGTCAGAACGCCGATCGCCTCCAGAGACACGATCGCTGCACCGTCCCAGTTCCCATTCGCGATCATCGGCGCACCCGCGTCCTGGATGTCGGGGTAGACGACGTTCAGCATGAGTCGCTGGAACGCTGCGAATTCGTCGCCGGAATAGCCGGCATAGCCGCCGTGATAGTAGCGAAGGATTTCGGCGGCGTTGATGTATTTCAGTGTCGCCAAACCTGCCCCGAGAATCTGGTCTCTACCGTCGATCTGTTTCAGGGTGGACGACCACCCGTCGAGGATCTCTGCGGTCTTTTGCGCGTATCGGTCGTCACCCGTGATAACCCATTGCAGAGCGAGGAAGTAGGCGGCGCCTCCCGAGTTTTCATAGTCGGCGATGTTGCCGGATCCTGCGGGTGTACCGCGGCCGACTCCACTGCGGAACACTGGCTGGAAGTCGAGGGTAGACATCGAGTTCGGCACGGAGTCCTTCAACCGCAGGTAGTCGGAATACCACGGCTCCTGCTTGTTCGCGATGTGGTCGCGCATCGCATCGAGCTGCGCCCCGGTCAGCGAGACGCCAGGATGATCGAAGATTTCGACATCGACCTTCGACGTGACAGGTCCCGAATCGGAGTTGTACTGCACGGTGTATTCGTGGGTTCCCGTCGTGACTCCTGTGATCGTTGCGGCCAGTACGGTCCCGTCATCGGCGGCGGTGGCGTTCCCATCGACGATGTAGTGGGAAGCATCCGTATCGCCATTCACCGGCTTCCAGGCAAGTCGAACGGAAGAACCCGTGACTGATTGCTGGACTTCGAGCAGATCGGACTCAGCAGATGTGAACGTGAACAGGTGCGCGCCCTTGTCGCCCGGGGCGACGAAGAGGCCGGCTGCGCTCGCCTGGACCGGGGACACTGTGGCTTCGGCACCATCGCGCAGAGCGTCGAGATGGCTCGCGATCGTATATTGGTGAGAGTTCGGGTACCCCTTGATCGAGAACCGTTCACCCCATCCGACGTCCGGAGCGCTCGCGGTGACGTTGTAGTTCGCGCCGGACTTCGTGTAGTAGGGCCGGCCTGCACCACCGGCGTAGTTCTGGATGGTGAGGTACTTCCCACTGTCGAGGCTTCTGATCGCGTACGTGGTCTGCTGTCCGCCACCGAGCCCCTGGTAGGGTGCGGCGGTGTACTTGTAGCCGTAGATCGCGAAGCGGCCGGCCGAGTGCGCGTCATCGGTCAGACCCACGGCGCCCGAGGCCGCGTCTGCGGTGAGGTATTCGCCGCTTTCGTCGGCAATGTGCACCACGTCTTGTGCCGACTGTCCGTTAGACGGGTAATCGCTGAAATTGTCGCTGACTGGATAGTCGACGGACGGAACATCAGTGGTTCGTGCGACCTGGACCCAGGGTTGTACGGTGGCGTTCGGTGCGCGTGTCGAATAGATGTCCGTGCCGGCGACTGTTTGATCGTCCACCGCCGTGGTCGTCAGATCGATGGACAGGACGTCACTCTTGGCTGCCTTTGCGGACCTGACCAGTTCGGTGATGTCGATGGGAACCGAGGCGTTTCCCTGGGGTGCCGTCGCCGACGCCACTGGCGATCCCTGAACGTCGAGCGGTCGATTGTTCCAGGTGACGTTCGTTTCTGCCCAAGCGGTGGTCGATGGTTTGCCCGCGCTGGTCAGGTACTCGCTACTGCGCACAGCGACAAGGCTCGCCGCGTTGTTGTACTTGGTGATGTTCAGCGCGACGGGCTGGAGCGTCGACACGTCGATCTGGGAAACATCAAACCGGAAGTAGGCGTGACCGCCCTTTCCGACCACCAGGTTCGCTGCTGTGCCGAAGTTCGTGGAGGGGGACGTCGATCGTACGTAGACATCGTCGGTGAGTATCGATGCAGATCCTGCCGCATGGCTCGGAGGAGACGTCACCGTGACAGAGACAAGGGCTACGAGAGCCGTGAGGATCACGCCCACGATGGTTTTGCCACCGCGACGGGACAACAGAGGGTCCTGGAGGGACCGCTTTTGAACGGTCGATCGGTTGCTCATCATGCTCCTTTGCATGGTTGACCAATTCATCGTGCAACTAGTTTCAATACGAGCGAAATTAGACCTCCCGAGGGCACCGCGTCAAGCGTTCGGTCGAGTCGGGGCTCCAGGGTTTCACTTCCATGACCGGTTCCACGATGGAGGAGCTCTACGATCTGAGGGTGGTCCCTTCCGGCCCGAATTCGCCAGGTTCACTGTCGGCTTCCGCACTGTGAGCTCCGGGCGACCACCAGAACAGGAGAACGCAGAACCGATGATGGTCGAGTCCATAACCCACGCCCATGCCTGCTGACAAGCGATTCCCCCGGTCCGTCTTCGGCACCGGAAGCGAACCCGATGCCCGCTTCAGCCTGGCCAACGAGCGCACCTTCCTCGCCTGGATCCGCACGGGACTCGCTCTGCTGGCGAGCGGCGTCGCCCTGGAAGCGCTCAGCCTCGGCATCCATCCCGGCTTCCGCCTGGCCGCCTCACTGCTGCTGCTGATCGCCGGCCTCGTCACGCCGATCCAGGCGTGGTTCGGGTGGAAACGGACCGAGTCCGCGCTCCGTCAGGAGGCTCCCCTTCCCAGTGCACCGCTGACGATCTTCCTCACCGTCGTCGTCACGGCTGTCGGCATCCTCGTCCTCATCGGCGTCCTGGTCCGATGAACGGCCCGGTCGACGCCGGCCTCCAAGCCGAACGCACGGCACTCGCCTGGCGGCGGACCTGCCTGGCGCTCCTCGCCGGTTCGCTGGTGGCCACACGCATCCTCCCCGAGTTCTTCGGCGCCTGGTCGGCGCTCCTGGGGGTCACGGGTGCGGTCTGCGCCGGGCTGCTGCTGGTGGCGATCCAGCGACGGTATCGATCGCATCACAGCAACCTCCGGGGCGACGGCGGCCGCAAGCCCCTCGCGGCCGGCGGCCTGATCGGCGCGCTCGCCCTCTTCGCGGTCAGTGCCGGCGTGATCAGCATCGCAGCCGTCGCGGTGGTCATCTTCAGCCGCGACATCCGGTAACTGCTGGTCGCAACGTAAGGAGATTCGCACGAATGCCGTTCGAATCTCCTTCACTACTGCCGAACGAAGGAGATACGACACCCGATCTCCTTCGATTCGCTCCGGGAAGACCCTGACAAGCGCCTGAGCGAGGCTGGACCGTCGCCCGAAAGCGGTCTATCGTGCGGTTCCGGTCTGTGCTCTCTCATCAGATGGACCGCGGAAGGAACACCTTGACCCTCGACCTGTCCCCATCCCCCCAGCTCAGCGCGCGGTTCGCTCCGGACGCGACCGGGGAGCTGATCGTCGACGGCGTCCGGGAAGGCTTCGCCGAGGAGAGCACCCAGCGAGTGCGGGAGGCGGTGCTCGGCCGAGTGGGCGAGATCGCGGCCGCGGCGGGGCGGCCGGTGCAGCTGATGGTCTCCGACGAGGAGGGCGACTGGCTGCTCGCGGTGCAGCCCGATGGCAGCATCGGCGACGAGGAGGCGCTGTCCGCCGACCTCAACCTCGACCTCGAGCCCGACCTCGAGCCCGAAGCCGTGCTCGAGCCCGAAGCCGTGCTCGAGCCCCAACCTGCGCCCCTCCGGGAGGCTCCGCCTCGAGAGTCGTTCCTGCGAGTGGAGCGCACTCGCCCGGACCGGGCCCGGCAAGGAGTCCGGGGAGCGCTTGCACGCGCAGGTGTCCCTCTCGGACCGTCGGCAGCCGAACTGCGGGAGCGTTCCGAGCGGGATGCGGTGAGCCGTCACTGGGCCGGCCCGCGCACCATCGCGATCGTGAACGGCAAGGGCGGCGCGAACAAGACGCCGACCACGGCGCTCCTCGCGGCCGTCTTCGCACGAAACGGCGGCTCGGGCGTGCTGGCCTGGGACAACAACGAGACCCGCGGCACGCTCGGATGGCGGACAGAGAAGGACCACCACGATGCCACGGTGCAGTCCTTGCTTCC
>Ga0209677_100943_pt1 | contig 14198 bp, 15 predicted proteins | sample AraplaCvi_mCL_r2_2_FD_184285 | JGI IMG/M metagenome (GOLD analysis project Ga0209677, IMG submission 184285) | Arabidopsis root microbial communities from North Carolina, USA - plate scrape CL_Cvi_mCL_r2 (SPAdes) (version 2) | ecosystem: Host-associated > Plants > Roots > Endosphere | place: USA... | reverse complement strand
TTGATCGCGCGCCGCGATGGCGCCGAGCCGGTTTTTTCTTTTGAATCAGAGACATAATCAAGGCTAGACATCGTGATCTCCGGAAATGCGTCCGCGCCCACGGCGCCGGCTGTTGCCGGGCAAGATGCGATGTCCTGCGCGATCTGATAATCTGGCAAAAACAGGAAAGATTATCCGGTATTAGCGTATAATGTGGGGCAGCAATGGATCGCTTGACCAGCCTGACCGCCTTCGTCCGCGTCGTCGACGCCGGCGGGTTCTCGGCCGCCGGCCGCCGTCTCAACATGTCGACCACCATGGTGAGCAGCCACGTCCAGGCGCTGGAAGACCGGCTCGGCGTTCGGCTGCTCAACCGCACGACGCGCAAGGTCAGCCTGAGCGAGGTCGGCAAGGCCTATTACGATCGCGCCACGCAAATCCTCGCCGATCTCGAACAGGCCGACGAAATCGCCAGCACCCTGCAATCGACGCCGAGTGGCACGCTTCGCATCTATATCGCGACCCACCTAGTGCCCTTCGTGGTGCCGGTCGTTACCGAATTCATGTCGACCTATCCCGAAGTGAAGCTCGAGGTCATGATGGGCGAGCGTGAGATCGACATGATCGAGGAGGGATTTGACCTGGCGGTTCGGCTGGTGCCGCCGCGCGACTCCAGCCTGATTACCCGCAGCCTTGCAACGTGGCGTCACGTGCTGTGTTGCTCACCTGATTACATCGAGCGGCACGGCAGGCCGCAACACCTCGCCGATCTCGCCGCGCATAACTGCATCAGGCATGTCCATTATCCGTATCCGGACGAATGGCGCTTCATCGATCGCAGCGGCGCGCCCGCCGCGGCACGGATATCAGGGACCCTCGTCACCAACAGCGGCGAGACGTTGCGCCAGGCCGCACTCCACGGTATCGGCGTCAGCCTCGGCGCGGGATTCCTGGTCCATGACGATCTCGAAGCGGGACGGCTGCTACGACTGTTGCCGGACTATCGTCCCGTCGATTTCGCTGTCAATGCGATCTATCCGCACCGGCACCATCTGTCGGTGAAGGTTCGGATCTTCATGGATCTGCTGGCAAAGCGCAGCGCCGATCAGCAGAAGCTGATCAATCCGCATGGACGAGATGCGCCCGCTTGAATACGAGCGGCACGCACGGTGTCACGGCTTCAGGATCAGCTTCTGCACGCGCCAGTTCAGGAGCTCGCCGACATAGAGCGTGTTCTCGGATGGACACGCCATGGCATGGATCCAGCCGAACTGCTTTGGCTGCTTGCCTGATTGCCCGAGCATGCCGAGCACCTTGCCGTCGAGCGAGAGCTTGTAGATGCGGCCGGGCCAGGCATCGGAGCTATAGAGCACCTGGTGCGGCGGCGGCGTGATGCAGAGCGCCCAGGGCGATCCCGGCGCGAAGGTGCCGCCCTTGATCATCGCCTCGTCCGGGATCTTGCCAATCGCGGGCTTGGCATCCGGCGGCACCGGCACGTCGATGGTGAACTGGCGAAGGAATTTGCCGTCGCCATCGAACACCTGGATGCGATGGTTGCCGCGGTCGGCGACATAGACGTTGCCATCGGCATCGGTGGCGATCGAATGCGGCGTGTTGAACTGTCCTGGCTCGCTGCCGCGGTCGCCCCAGGATTTCAGCCAGTTGCCGTCCTTGTCGACCTTGGCGACACGCGAATTGATGTAGCCGTCGCTGATGAAGGTGTTGCCTTGTTTGTCCCAGGCCACATCGGTGACCTGGCGGAAGCGGCCGTCCTCGGCCGGTAGCGGCGGCTTTGGATGCTTGAGCGGGCCGGTGTCCTCGTCGGACGCCTCCTGCTTGCGGCCGAACACCATCAGCACGCGGGCCTGGGGATCGAACTTGATTACCATGTCCGACCCCTTGTCGGTGACCCAGATATTGTCCTGCGGGTCGACCTTGACGGTATGGGCGAACGACCACGCATAGAGGTTCTTGCCGATCTCACCGAGATATTTGCCGCTGGCGTCGAATTCGAGCAGTTGCGCTGCAGCGGCGGCGTAGGCCGGACCCGACGTGTTGCCGCGCGAGAGCACGTAGACGTGCCCCTTGGAATTGACCGAGACGCCGGAGACCTCGCCGAAATACATGTTGCGCGGCAGCTTCAGCGGGTTGGGCACCGACTCGAAATCGATTGATGGCACGGATTGCTGCGCCAACGCAGGAGACGCGAAGAGTAACAGGCATCCGAGCAGCGCGTGCCTCATATCGATCCTCCGAGATCAAAGTTTGCTTGTCTTTGCTGTTGGTGCCGATGCTATTCTATTGGCGATCGCGGCGTCCATCGCCACGGTCGCGCGGCCGTCGCTCTCGCAATGCATAACAACAACGAAACGAGCGGACTGATGCACCATTCCCGTCTGCGATGCCGCCCTTCAATGCAAATACGGTTATTCGCGGTTGCAATATGTCTCGGCGTGATGGTGCTGCCGGTGCGGCTTATGTCCGCGACCTATCCGGACCACACCATCAAGATCGTGGTGCCGTTTGCGCCCGGCGGCGGCACCGACGTCGTGGCACGCGCGCTCGCACAAGAGATCAGCAGGGATCTCGGCGTTCCCGTCATCATTGAGAACAAGCCGGGCGCCGGCACCATCATCGGCACCCAGGCCGCCGCGACGAGCGAGCCCGACGGTTACACCTTGCTGATGGGCACGTTTGCAAACGCCGTCAATCCGAGCCTGTATGACAAGCTGCCTTACGATCCCGATAAGGGTCTCGCGCCCGTCGCGCTGGTGGCGCGCTCTTTCAACATTGTCGTGGTCAACCCGACTTCGAATATCGCGTCGATCGCCGACCTGATTGCGGAGGCTAAGGCCGAGCCTGACAAATTGTCGTACGGAACCTATGGCACCGGCACTTCGGCGCATCTCGCAGGCGAGCTGTTCAAGGCATTGGCCAAGGTGAATCTGACGACCGTGCCCTACAAGGGTGCAGCGCCTGCGATCAGTGATCTGCTCGGCGGACAGATCCAGGTGATGTTCACCACGGTTGCGAGTGCCGCGTCGCTGATCGAGGCCGGGCAATTGCGTGCGCTCGCGGTCACCTCGGCCGAGCGCTCTCTGGCGTTTCCGAAACTGCCGACCGTAGCTGAAGCCGGCGTGCCGGGTTACGTCGCGGAAAGCTGGTACGGGCTATTCGCGCCGGCGGGCGCACCCGCCGATGTCGTCGCGCGGCTCAACAAGTCGGTTGCGATCGCGATCAAGTCGGATGTGTTCGGCAGGCTCGCGGCCAGCGAGGGGCTGGTGATGGTCGGCGGTCCGCCGGACGAGCTCGATCGCTATTGGCGCGGTGAGGAAGCGCGGTGGCTGAAGGTGATTCAGCAGGCGGGCATCAAAGCGCAATGAGATCGTTGCCGCGCCGGTCAATGGCATTGGAATATTAAGTGAGCGCAGGGGTTGCAGGGAGTTGTCCACGGTATGATCGTTCTGCGCTGTCGTTCGGGGACGACATCGGCAAATGACAACAAGACAGCATGGGGAGGAATGAGATGCGTTCGATTGTGCTGAGGGTGCTCGCCGTCTGCGCCGCCACTGCCATATGCCTGCCTGCGACGGCGCAGAATGCTGCGCCGCCCGCTGCTCCGCCGGCGCCGCCATCAGCCGGCGGAACACCCGATGCGATGCCGTTCGACATCCCCTATGGCATGCCGATCGGGCTGGAGCGGGCGAGGGAAGTGCTGGCGGCTGCCGAGGCCGAAGCCAGGAAACGGAATTGGAAGATGAACATCGCCGTGGTCGATACGCATGGCGAGCTTGTGCATTTCGCCCGCATGGATGGCGCACAGCTCGCGTCGGTGCCGATCTCGATCGGCAAGGCGCGGACGGCGGCGCGCTTCCGCAGAGAGACGCGCGCGTTCTACAACGCCTTTGAGACCGGTCACCCGTATGTCAGCACGCTCGAGCCGACGCTGGTTGCAAGTCCGGGCGGTTTTCCGCTGGTGGAAGGCGGCAAGCTGATCGGTGCGATCGGCTGCAGCGGCGGCACCGGCGATCAGGACGCTGCCATCTGCAAGACCGGCGCGGAGCTCGTGAAGTAGAACCGTGCGGCTGATGCGCCGGGAGCGGTCATGCCGCTGCCGGCGCGGTTTCGCGACGAGCGATTGCGCAAGCTGCCGATGCCGGTGTTCTCAACCTTGACAGTGTCGCGGATGGGCAAGGGGCGCTCCGAATGCTTCATGCAGCTGCCGCGCCAGAGCAGCCCAGCCGAATGTCAGTGCGCCTGCGAACACGGTCGCAAAAAGTTTATTTTGAGTGCGCGATTCCGTGACCAATAAGGGCAGCCAAACTCGCCACCATGAGGCCTTCCCTTGATCCGGTTGCTGCTGCTGCTGCCCTTTGTCGGACTGCTCTGGGTACCGTTCTACAATTTCATGGAGCCGGCGCTGTTCGGCTTCCCCTTCTTCTATTGGTATCAGCTCGCCTGGGTGCCGATCTCGTCGCTTCTGATCTGGCTGGTCTATCGCAGCCAACCACACGACGACGAAGCCAATTGAGCGAGTGCACGTGATGTCCGGTCAGATCCAATGGGTTGCCGTCTCGGTTTTCGTCTTCTTCTTCGCGCTCGTCACCGTGATGGGCTTCGTCGCGTCGCGCTGGAAATCGGGGCCGGTGAGCGAGCATCTCGATGAATGGGGCCTCGGTGGCCGCCAGTTCGGCACCTGGATCACCTGGTTTCTCGTCGGTGGCGATTTCTATACCGCCTACACGGTGATCGCGGTGCCGGCGCTGGTCTATGCGGTTGGCGCCTACGGCTTCTTCGCGCTGCCCTACACGATCATCGTCTATCCGTTCGTGTTCGCGGTGATGCCGGTGCTGTGGAAGGTCGCGCATCGCAACGGCTATGTCACGGCGGCCGACGTCGTCCATGGCGCCTACCAGTCGCGGGGGCTGGAGCTTGCGGTCGCGCTCACCGGAATCGTCGCGACCATGCCCTATATTGCACTGCAGCTGGTCGGCATGGGCGCAGTGATCAAGACCATGGGCCTCCAGGGTGAACTGCCGATCGTTGCAGCCTTCATCATCCTTGCGCTCTACACCTACAGCTCTGGCCTGCGCGCGCCGGCGCTGATCGCCTTCGTCAAGGACATCATGATCTACATCGTGGTGCTGACGGCGGTCGTGGTGGTGCCGGCCAAGCTCGGCGGCTATGGCGCGGTGTTCGCCGCGGCGGGCGACGCCTTTGCCGCCAAGGGCGGCACGACGGGCCTGACGCTTCACCCTTCGCTGTATCTCGCCTACTCGACGCTGGCGCTGGGCTCCGCACTTGCGGCCTTCATGTATCCGCACACGCTGACGGGCGTGTTCGCCTCCAAGTCGGCCGATACGATCCGCAAGAATGCGATCCTGTTGCCGGCCTATACCTTGCTGCTCGGCCTCATCGCGCTGCTCGGCTATATGGCCCATGCGGCGCAGATCAAGGTGAGCTCGCCGAACGAGGTGGTGCCGCAGCTGTTCCAGACGCTGTTTCCGTCCTGGTTCTCAGGTTTCGCCTTTGCCGCGATCGCCATCGGCGCGCTGGTGCCGGCAGCCGTGATGAGCATCGGCGCGGCCAATCTGTTCACGCGCAATGTCTGGAAGGCCTATGTCAATCCGGCGATCACGCATGCCGGTGAAGCCAGTGTCGCCAAGATCACCTCGCTCGTGGTCAAGGTCGGAGCGCTCGCCTTCACGCTGTTGCTGCCGGTGCAGTATGCGCTGGACCTGCAACTGCTCGGCGGGCTGTGGATCTTGCAGACCTTCCCGGCGCTGGTGTTCACGCTGTTTACGCGCTGGTTCCGCGCCGAAGGCCTGCTTGCGGGCTGGGCGGTCGGCATTCTCTGGGGCACGTATACGGCGTGGAGCAACGGACTGAAGCCGCTGGCGTCGCTCACGTTCGGCGAGACCAGCTACACCTTCTATGTCGGCCTTGGCGCGCTGATCCTCAACATCGCGGTCGCGGCGGCGGCCAGTGCAATCCTCGGTCGGCGCTCGTCAAGAACGGAGGCTGCCGCACGCCCTTGAGAGCAGCAGAGGCTCAATCCGGCACCCAGCTAGCCCTCTCGCGCGCTGTCTTGTTTCAGGACAACCCACGCTGCTTGCGGCGGAATTCATTAAACATCCGGCGCGGTATTACGTTAAAGCACGCGTTCAGGTTGCTTTTTCCCTGGGCTCTTTTGCAGGAGCCAGATACCTATTGAAACAATCAGAATTGATCGAAATGGAAGCGGACAGCCATGCTGGAGCCCGCCACAGGCCGCCTATTGTCTATCGTCGCGCTTGCCCGCGCCGCCATTTCAGGAAGACGGCAGGCCGATCACCCTCACCAAGAAGAAGCCTTGGCCATCTGGCAGCAGTTTCGCTTCAATTGGCTGCTGCTGGCCATCCTGATTGCGATCTTCGATCTATGCCTTCTGCTGACGGATTTCCGCCTTCGTCCGCTCGGCTATTTGATCACATTGGCGGTCGCCGGCGTGTATGGCGTGTGCGGCAATGGCAACGCGCTCGGATTCACCTGCAGGCCTCGCGTTCTGTCGCTCTCGACAGCCTTTGCACAAGCGGTTCTGGCGATCGCGGTTCTCACGTCGCTCAGCTATATCGCAACAGCAGCCGCTTTTCCGCTTCAGGATTCCCGACTTTTTGCGGCCGATCGCGCGCTCGGCTTCGACTTCCCAGCCGTTCTGCACCTCGTCAATGATCGCGTCTGGCTCGTCCAAGTTCTGGCCTTCGGCTATAACGCGATCACTTGGCAGATGTGGCTGATCGTTCTTGGGCTGCCTCTCGCCGGCCAGTATCGGCGCACGGCCGAGTATATCTCCGCACTGATCCTGGGGCTGGTTGTTGCCTGCTGTATCACGATGATGGTGCCCGCGGTTGGTGTCTACCAGGCGCTGGGTCCCTTGGCGTCCGACTTTCCGAATATCAATCCGGAGAGCTATTATGACACGCTGCTCGAGATTCCGCTGCTACGCGCGGGCACGCTTCGGACACTTGATCTCTGGAACCTGCTCGGCGTGGTCACCTTTCCGAGCTTTCACGCGGCAACAGCTGTTCTTTACGGTTGGGCGTTGTGGCCGCTGCGTCGGGTTCGGCCATTTAGTATCGCTTTGAATGGAACGATGCTCGTCGCGACGCCGATCTGCGGTGGTCATTACCTTGTGGATGTGCTGGCGGGTGTGACATTGGCGATCGGATCCATCTGTGCCGCCCGATATGGCACCAGGATTTTCAAGCTGTGGGGACAAGGTAGCCGCGCGAATATGGTTGCCTACCAGGCCTGAACCGATATCTGGCGCGCAGCGCCGTCTTTGAACGATGCTTGCGCTACTTCTCCTCCGGAACGGCCGTCGCCGTTCCCGGACCTTCACCCATGATCAGCAGTACGGCGTCCCCGTCCTTGGCTCCGTCCCAGTGCACCTGCCTGCCGAAATGGGTGACGAAGCTGCCGGCTGGCATCGGCACCGAGCTGTGCTCGGGATCGAATTTTGCGCCGGTGCCGACCCACCATGTGCCTTGCAGCACCACGATATGGCGATCGTTGGGATGGAAGTGTGGGTGGCTGAAATGATGCCCCTTGGTCCATTTGTTGTAGACCATGTAGAAGCCGGGCTTGTCGGGATCGCCGACCACGACCGCCATCTGCGCGCCGCGCGCGTCGACCGGGCTCCAGGGAATCTGGTCCGGCAACTTGTAGGCCAGTGCGGCGGGATTGAGTTCGGCCGCCGAGCCGACGCTCAATGTGGCCGCAAACACGAGGGGCAAGGCGAGATGGCGCCAACCGCGCCAATGTGCTTTCCGGCGTGGGTCCGTCGTCACGACAATCCTCCCGACATGAGCTGCGCCTCCTGCGGCCGTCTTTGGGACCTATGTTAGCTGGGGCCGGTGCCCAAGGGCAAGCAAGCGCGATGCGTCGTTGACAACGCAACTGCAGCATCGAAACGGCGCTTGCAAGGCGCCGCGCTTTGCTATTGTGCTGCTCCGATACGACCCATGGAGAGGACTTTCTATGCGCTATCGCTCTTGCATTCTCGCGGCCGGATTTTTGATCGGCACCGTTGCTGTTCAACCCGGCAGCACCGCATCGGCCGACGACGGCTGGATCACGCTGCTCGATAGCACCCACAAGGGCGACTGGAGCGAGGTCGGCAAGGCCAATTGGGAGATGAAGGATGGCGCGCTGACCGCCGACAAGCTCGACGGCAAGGATCTCGCCTATCTCGTCTCCAAGGACAGCTACAAGGATTTCCAGGTCCGGGCCGAATTCTGGGTGGATGACGCCGCCAACAGCGGCATCTTCATCCGTTGCGACAAGTCCGACGCGATCGATTCCAAGATCTGCTACGAGGTGAATGTCTTCGACAAGCGGCCGGATCCGAAATACGGCACCGGTGCGATCGTCGATGTCGCCAAGGTCGATCCGATGCCGAAGGCCGGGGGCAAGTGGAACACCTATGAGATCACCGCGAAGGGGCCGCATCTCACCGTCGTGCTGAACGGCGAGAAAACAGCCGATGTCGACGACAGCACGCATGCGCACGGGCCGATCGCCCTGCAATATGGCTCAGGCGTTGTGAAGTTCAGGAAGGTGCAGATCAAGCCGCTATAGGGCAGCGCTGCTGTGAACTCGGGGAGCCGGTCGCTAGTACGACCGGCTCTCCCTGAACAACAAATGAAGCGCGCGGTTTGGCGGTGAGATAGCGCCAGAACAGCAGGCGTTGCTCGAGTTGGGTGCGCAGGCCCGTTCCACACGGCGTGAACAGTCGCGCGGCGTCGCGCGTCAGGCGTTCCAGTCGACGCGCGCGAGCGTCTTGAGCAGCAGATCATCGGTGATGTGAACGGCCGGGTCGAACGCTAAGCGGTTGGTGCGCTGATATTTCCAGTTGCTGTCGATCTCGCGGAAACGACTGAATGAAAAATTGCGGCTGCACGGCAGATAGGACGGCAGCCATGACGCGATCGAACGGACATGCCATTGCACGTCGCGTGGACACCGCGCCGGCACCACGGTCCATTTGGCAAGGCAGCGGTTGGCGGCGCAGCGGTCACGCAACCAGGACCAGCGGTCGTCCGGCGGCATCAGGATCGAGAAATCGCGATGGCGCGGCAGCCGATCGCCGGGATCGGCATCGTGGCCGTCAACGCCGATGATCCAGCGTCCCCGATAACGGACGAAGCCGTAGCGGGAGCGTTCGGCCGCCTCGAACACCGAGCGGCCATCCTGCGACAGCACCAGTTCATCGATATCGCAATTCATTGCGCTGCGCGCGTGCCGCAGGAAGCACCAGCGCGCGTGCTCCCAGGCGCCAAGCCGACAGAAATCGGAGTCCCGCTGATCCCGACTGTTGGTACCTTGAGGACCATAAGGGTAGGGCCATTCGACCACAACGGAGCAGGCGATGCCACGGATCGATTGCAGTGCTTGGCTCAGCGTCGCGCCGTCATAGGCAGTCGAGCCGTTGTCGTAGATCAGCACGGTGTCGGCGCCGTGGACATCGCGATGGAACCGGACCCAGTCGAGGATCCACTCGATCGGATTGTCCTTTGACATCGTGAAGATGACGCGGCGGTCGCGGAACATCTCGGTGTGGCTCGGCGACAGAGGAATCGTGACCTTGCCGAGGGGGCCGCGCGCCTGCACCGTGCTGTCGCGAATGCCGGTCAGCCAGATCTGCGCATGGCGGTCGTAGGTCTTGATGTCGGCCTGGCAGATTTCGCCATCGCTCGTGAACGTCGTGCCGGCGATCTTGTCTGCAAGATTGAAGAAGGGCGGCGCCAGCAGGACGGCCTCGCCGCGGCCAAGGTCGAGCGCATCGTAGAACAGCGTGGTGGCGTCGAATTGTTGCGCGAAGGCTTTGCCGCGGAACCGCAGAGGGCGCGTCGGCACGCGTCGCGCGTCGGTGAAATCCGGAAGCTGCAGGTGGCGTGTCCGGCACACGGCATGGACCAGGGCGAACCGGTCATGTCCCAGCATGAACAGCATGTGTCCTCACGTGCCCTGTTTCGAGAGTACGAGACGCCCGGAGTGCGACCGCCTGAAGTGTCTGCCGTCGGGTCAACATGTCGAGTCCGGCCTCCGCGACAGCATGTCAGCAACTGCCGTGCCATCTGCGCAGGAACGGGCGATGCGTGCGGAGCTTGAAATCGGCTGGGTTTCCGGCGGCAATCGTCAAGAACATCATGACTGCCCCGATTTGATGCGGCAGCGGCGGCGCATTGCTGTCTGAAATCGAAACAGGGCTTGGAGAGATCGGGCGGGACTTACGATCGTTTACCATGAGCGGCGGTACATGCATCGGCAGAGCCGATTGCGGCCTGGCGATCATGACCTGTAAGTACGCGAGAGGTGGCTTGAAACAAGGCTCAAATGAATGGTTGCGAGGCCCAGCTGCGCGCGTCATCGACGGGGCACACGGCAACCCGGCCGGCGCATTAGGCTTCGCTACATTCCTCGCAACGACGCTGGCCGCGGGTTGCCCGGAATAGGCCCTTGCAATACCAGCGCCGCGCAATCACCTGCAGCGGGCTGCGTGCCATGTTAGCGATCATCAAGAGTTCGAGCATAGCAATGTCCTTTCACCCCCTCGCATAGATGGTGCCACCTCTGCGCGAGAGGAGTGCCTTGTACGTCGCGTCAGCCATGCAGCAGAGTTGACGTTTGCTGTCCGGTCATCGCGGCGTCATGCAAACGTCAACTCTAGCGTTACAGGCGCAACATCAGCCATGTAGTTTCTTGGCGGTCTCTGCGATGACGCGACCTTGATAGCGCGCGCCGGCGAGTTCGTTCGCGCTGGGCTGCCGGCTGCCGTCGCCGCCGGTGATCGTCGTCGCGCCGTAAGGCGAGCCGCCGGTCACCTCGTCGAGCCTCATTTGCCCGGCAAAGCCGTAGTTGAGGCCGACGATGGTCATGCCGAAATGCAGGAGGTTGGTAATGATCGAGAACAGCGTCGCCTCCTGGCCGCCATGTTGTGTCGCGGTCGAGCTGAAGGCGCCGCCGACCTTGCCGTGCAGAGCGCCCTTGGCCCAAAGGCCGCCGGCCTGGTCGAGAAAGTTCGCCATCTGTGAGGCCATGCGGCCGAAGCGGGTGCCGGTGCCGACGATGATCGCGTCGTAGTTGGCGAGCTCCTCGACTTTGGCGATCGGTGCGGCCTGATCGAGCTTGTAGTACGAGGCCTTGGCGACCTCCGTCGGCACCAGCTCGGGCACGCGCTTGATGTCGACGGCGGCGCCGGCCTCGCGTGCGCCTTCGGCGACCGCATTGGCCATCGCTTCGATGTGGCCGTAGGCGGAGTAGTAAAGGACGAGAACCTTGGTCATGGGATGCTCCCTGAGTTCGATGATAGCGGATGGAAGGAAGGCGGCTTACGCGGCATCCACCAGCACCAGCTCGGAATCCTCGAGCGCGGTGATCGTGAGCTTCGCCTCGTTGCGGATCGCAGCCCCGTCACGGGCATCGACGCGAACGCCGTTGACCTCGACGCTGCCGGCTGCGGGCACCAGATAAAGATGCCGCGTCGCATCGGCATCGTATTCGGCGCGCTCGCCGGCGCGCAGCGTGGTGCCGAGCACGCGCGCGTTGGCGCGGATCGGCAGCGCATCGGCATCATCGGCAAAGCCGCTCGCCAGGGTCACCAGCTTGCCGGAGCGGTTTGCCTTGGGGAACGGCTTGGCGCCCCAGGTCGGCTGGCCGCCATCGGTGGTCGGCTCGATCCAGATCTGGAATATCCGCGTCGTGGTCGGCTCCAGATTGTATTCGGAGTGGCGAATGCCGCTGCCGGCGCTCATGACCTGTACGTCGCCGGCCTCGGTCCGGCCCTTGTTGCCGAGGCTGTCCTGATGGGTGATCGCCCCTTCGCGGACATAGGTGATGATCTCCATGTTGGCGTGGGGATGGGCCGGAAAGCCCGTATTCGGCGCGATCTCGTCGTCGTTCCACACCCGCAACGCGCCATGACTCACATTGTTCGGATCGTAATAGCCAGCGAACGAGAAGTGATGCTTCGCCTTCAGCCAGCCATGGTCGGCGCCGCCCAGCGTCTTGAACGGTCTCAGTTCGATCATTGCACTGCTCCTTTTGATCTTCGGCTTGCGGCCGCCTCGTTGGCCGCCTCGTTGACCCCTGGATATGGCAGCGGCTTGCGTGTAGAAATAGAAATGATCGAAACGAATTGTTTCCAAAAACGTGACATGGTCGGCGATGGCAAAACTTCCCGATTTCGAGGCGATGGCGATCTTCGCCAAGGTGGTGGAGTTGCGTTCCTTTGCGGCGGCGGCGCAGGACCTTGTGCTCTCCAAGGCCACGGTCTCCAAGGCGGTTGGTCGGCTGGAGGAGCGGCTTGGTACGCGACTGTTCAACCGGACCTCACGCCGCCTTGCGCTCACCGATGCCGGACAGCGGCTGTCGGAGCGCGCGGCGCGCCTGCTCGCCGAAGGCGAGGAGGCCGAGACCGAGGCCTTGGCACAGTCGGTCGTGCCGCGCGGGTTGGTGCGCTTCGCGGTGCCGATGACCTTCGGCGTCAAGCGCATCGCGCCGCTGCTGCCTCATTTCCTCGCACAATATCCGGAGGTCTCGATCGACCTTCACTTGAGCGATGCGACGGTCGATCTGGTCGGCGAGGGCTTTGACCTTGCGCTCAGGATTGCGCGGCTGCCCGATTCCTCGCTGATCGCGCGGCGCCTGTGCGGCATGCCGCGCTACACGGTGGCGGCGCCGTCCTATCTGAAACGGCACGGGCGACCGACCCATCCGATGCATCTCGCCGATCACAAATGCTTCGGCTATGCCTATCTCTCGAACCCCGGTGTCTGGAGCTACACCAATGCGGCCGGCGAGCAGGCGAGCGTCCGCCCCGGCGGACAGCTTCGCGTCAACAACGGCGAGGCGGTGCTGCCGGCGGTCATCGCGGGGCTTGGCATCGCCGATCTTCCGGAATTCATCATCGGCGATGCGATCGCTGCCGGGGCGGTCGAGGTGATTCTGAAAGGCTGGAAGCAGGCGGAGGGCGCGGTGCATCTGGTGATGCCGCCCGGCGGACCACGGCCGGCGCGGGTCGAAGTGCTCACAGAGTTTCTGGTCACGGAATTGGCGAGGGGCAAGAAGAGCAGATCAGCGCAGCAATGAGCGCGAGGCGCCTGCGTTGCAGCAGGATGTTGTGCTGACGGATGGACACGGTTCGGGTTAGGCTTCCCGCAAGCAAAAACGGGGAGGGACGTCCAATGAACCGACGCGATTTTCTGCGCGCTGCCGCCGCAGCGCCACTGCTTGGGAATGCGCTTACGGAAAGTGCGTTCGCGGACGACGCCTACCCCAGCCGCAACATCACGATGATCGTGCCGTTTCCAGCTGGCGGGCAGGCCGATCTCGCGGCGCGGCCGGTTGCTGCGGCCCTGGAGCGGGTTCTCGGCAAGCCCGTGATCGTCGACAATCGGGCCGGCGGAGGCGGCGGCTCGGTCGGCAATGCGCAGGCCGCGCGCGCCGAGCCTGACGGCTACTCCTTGCTGATGACATTGTCGTCGCTGGCCGTGCTCCCCGAGGCCGACCGGTTGTTCAACCGGCCCGTAGCATATGAAGTGGCGCAGTTCGCACCGATCGCGCGCGTGCTGGCCGATCCGACGTTGCTCGCGGTACCGGCCTCCTCGCCCTGGAAGACGCTCGCCGAATTCGTCGAGGATGCCAAGGCGCGTCCCGGCGAGATCCCGTACGGCTCATCCGGACCCTACGGCGTGCTGCACGTGGCGATGGAGATGTTTGCCGCGAGTGCCAACATCAAATTGCTGCATGTGCCATTTCGCGGCGGCGGTCCCGCCTTGACCGCGCTGCTTGGCGGTACGGTGCAGGCGATGGCCGCTGCCCCCGGCACTGTGAAGCCGCAGGTCGATGATGGCCGGCTGCGCGTGCTCGCCAATTGGGGGGCCGAGCGCATTCCGAGCTTTCCTGATACCCCGACTTTCATCGAGCTCGGCCACAAGGACGTCGAGATGTACATCTGGGCGGGCCTGTTCGCGCAGCGGGCGCTTCCGCAAGCCGTCATGACGCGGTTGCGCGAAGCGACGGCGCGGGCCGCAACCAGCCCGGAGGTGGCGAAATCCTTCGAGGCTGCTGGTAGCATGGTCGCCTATCTCGATGCGCCGGACTTCGCAAAATTCATCGCAGCCGACAGTGCGCGGCTGATTGCGGCGGTGAAGCGGATCGGCCGGGTGGAATAACGA
>Ga0209677_100942_pt1 | contig 14204 bp, 10 predicted proteins | sample AraplaCvi_mCL_r2_2_FD_184285 | JGI IMG/M metagenome (GOLD analysis project Ga0209677, IMG submission 184285) | Arabidopsis root microbial communities from North Carolina, USA - plate scrape CL_Cvi_mCL_r2 (SPAdes) (version 2) | ecosystem: Host-associated > Plants > Roots > Endosphere | place: USA... | reverse complement strand
CGCATCAGCATTTGCCGCATCAGCACAGACCGCGCGCCCCGACCCCGGCCCGCTGACGATCGCGCGTCAAGGCAGCTTCTTTGTCGGCGGACGGGACGTGAAGTCCGACACGCTGTCGACGCTGCCGGCCTACGCGCCGTCCGGCACCATCACGGTCGACCAGATGTATGTGCGCTATCAGGTGCCGACCGGAAAACTCGGCGTGCCCATCACGCTGATTCATGGCTGCTGCCTCACCGGCAAGACCTGGGAGACGACGCCCGACGGCCGCATGGGATGGGATGAGTATTTCGTCCGTCAGGGACACCCGACCTATGTCATCGACCAGGTGTGGCGCGGCCGGTCGGCGGCCGATCCGTCAGCCATCAACGCGGTGCGCACCGGCAAGGCCGCTGTCGATCAGTTGCCGACGGTGTTTTCCGCAGGCCACGAGGGCGCCTGGGCGATCTTCCGGTTCGGCAAGGACTATCCGCAGACGATGCCCGGGATGCGCTATCCGCTCGCGGCGCAGGCGGAGTTCTGGAAGCAGATGGTGCCTGACAGCCTCAACAGCCTGCCGACGCCCAATCCCACCGTGCCGGCGCTGTCGGAGCTTTCGCAAAAGATCGGCGGCACCGTGCTGATGAGCCATTCGCAGTCCGGCATCTATCCGTTCCAGACCGCGGGCCTGAGTCGCAAAGGCATCGCCGGCATCGTCGCGATCGAGCCGGGTGCCTGCCCCGAACCGACCGCCGATATGACACCCTATGCAGGCTTACCGATTCTCGTCTTGTGGGGCGATTACGTCGACGAGTTTCCGCGCTGGGCGCCACGCCTGAAAAATTGCCGCGCCTTCGTTGCCGCGGCCAATGCCGCCGGCGCCAAGGCCGAGATGCTGGTGCTTCCGGACATCGGGATCAAAGGCAATACCCACATGCTGATGCAGGACGACAACAGCCTCGACATCGCCGACATCCTGATCGACTGGATCGGCAAGCACGTCGCGGCGGCGGAGTGAATCACGACCGGCCACTTTTCCGGATCATGCTCTAATCTTACTGCGTAATAACCGGCGTCATTCCGGGACAAGGCCGCAGGCCTTGAACCTCAGATGCGCAATTGCACATCGGGGAATCTCGATATTGGGTTGCGTCTATTCCTGATCATTTCGAGATTCTCGGTGCGCAATTGCGCACCTGAGGGTTCGATGCTGTCGCATCGCCCCGGAATGACGGTGAGAACGGCAGTGTCCCGAGCTTGTGAGGCAGTAAGACTAATTAGTCGCTCGCTGCTTCACGCTCGCGTCGGCCGGGCAAAATCGGGCATGCGAATCCAAGATGGGGCAATGGTCCACACGGCATGCTTTCTCTCTCGATGACGTCGGGCATTAAAAAGGCTGCGACTTTCATCAGGATTTGGTGATTTGCGCAGTCCCTGACGGTGACTACCTGACGGACAGCCGGTCTGCCTCAAATCTCCGGTGGAGCCGAACCATCAATTGGAAATCCGCTAATGCTGAGCGTAGCCAGATCCTGTTGCGACCAGGCGCAGATACGGGCGACCAGAACGTCGCCTGCAGCGACGTCTGGCTTACGCAAGCGCATGACGCTCGTGACCACGATCCTCGGATCTTCGATGGCGTTCATCGACGCGTCCGTCGTGAACGTGGCCCTTCCCGCCATCCAGCGCGAGCTCGGCGCCGACGCCGCCACCACCCAGTGGTTCGCCAACGCCTATCTGCTGACGCTCGGCGCGTTCGTGCTGATCGGCGGTTCAGCCGCGGACCATTACGGACGCCGGCGGGTCTTCGTCTCAGGCGTCATCGTGTTCGCGCTCGCGTCCGTCGCCTGCGGCCTGGCACCTGACCCAATCGCCCTCGTGGTCAGCCGCGCCGTTCAGGGTTGCGGCGCCGCGCTGCTGACGCCGGCAAGCCTGGCGATGCTCGGTGCCGCCTTTGGCGAAGGAGATCGCAACCGGGCCATCGGCCTGTGGGCGGGCTTCGGCGCCCTCACCTCGGCGGTCGGTCCCGTGCTCGGCGGCTGGCTGGTCGATCAGGTGTCCTGGCGTGCGATCTTCCTGATCAACATTCCCTTGGCGGCCGGCGCCGTCATCTTCGCAGCGCTGTTTGCCTGTGAAAGCCGCGATCCCCGCAAGGGCCGTCTGGATTGGCCGGGCGCGATATCGATCGCAGCCAGCCTCGCCTCGTTTGCGTGGGCGCTCGGCGAGATCCCGGCTTCCGGACTCTCCGATATCAGCGTCATCGCGGGCCTGTTGTTCGGCGCGTGCGCGCTGGCCGCGTTCGTTGTGATCGAGGCGAAGGCCGGTGACGAGGCCATGATGCCGCTCGCGTTCTTTCGTTCGCGCAATTTCGCAGGCACCAACGCACTGACGCTTCTGCTCTACTTTGCGCTCGGCGGCCTCTTGTATTTTCTGCCGTTCGGCCTGATCCGGATCGGCGGCTATACCGCGACGCAGTCCGGGGCTGCCCTGCTGCCGCTCGCTCTCGTGCTCGGCTTCGGATCGACCTTCGCCGGCATGCTCGCCGACCGCTATGGCCCGCACCTCTCGCTCACCGGCGGTCCTTTGCTGGCCGCGTCAGGCCTGGCGGTGCTGGGATTCGCCGACCTTTCGGCGCCCTATTACGCCAGTGTGTTGCCGGCGGTCCTGGTGATCGGCATCGGCATGACGATCACGGTCGCCCCGCTGACCGCGACCGTGATGACCGCGCTCGGCGACGAGCACGCCGGGGTGGCGTCCGGCGTCAACAACGCGGTGGCGCGGATCGCCGGCCTGCTCGCCGTCGCGATCCTGGGCGCCGTGCTGTTCGCAAGCTTCAGGAGCGGCCTGAACGGCGTCGACCGCGCAGCGGCCGCGAGCGCCCTCGATGCCGTGATGTCCGGCCGTGCTGATGATATCGCTACGCGCGCAACCGACGCCTTCCGGTTCGCGTTCCGGACGGTGATCTTCGCGGCCGGGGCCAGCGCGGCACTTGGCGCTGTGGTGGCCTGGTTTTCGATCGCTGCAACCGGCGGTTCGCGCGACAAGCCGTCAGCGTGAACGGGCTTTCGCCTGAAATCATGATGCGATTAGAAGGAATCGCATCATGATTTCATCTCTTTGATTGAGCATGATCTCCGCGCAAACGCGTTCCGCGTTTGTCGCGAGGGAAAACCGGTTTCCACTTTTCCGGATCATGCTCTAGCCCCGGCCGGCTTGTCCTGTGCGCCGAGGAATGCAGCAATCACGGCCTCGCCGGATGCCACGAAGCTCGACGACAGGCCATCCGGTCCCATGGTTTGGCGGCTGACGCGCGCACCCTCCAGCATCAACGACAGCGTGTCGGCGAGCGTGTCGGCGGCAACGATGCCCGCCTCGCGGCAAAGCTTCGCCAGGCGATCGCGCTGGTCCCGCTTGAAGCCGGCGATGAACTTTCGTGCCGGGTGGTCATCGTCGGTCAGTTCGATCGCGGCGTTCGCGATCGAGCACCCTCGTCCGTCCGATCCGCCGCACGTCGCGCCCTGTCGCAACCAGGTTCGAAGCTGGGCCATCGCATCATCAGGGTGAGCGGCTTCGAGGCGATTCCACGATGCGGTCGCTTCCTCCGCAATCTGCTGCAGGCAAGCGACCACGAGGTCGTCCTTGGAGCCGAAATGCCGGTACAGCGTCATCTTGTTGGTGTCGGCGGCCTCGACGATCGCATCGACCCCGACCCCGCGCAGCCCGTGCTTCCGGAACAGATCTCTAGCGGTGGCGAGAATGCGGTCGCGTGGCTTGGCGATGACAGCAGCTTCCATTGAGCTCTCCGGGAAGGACGAATTCAGAGCCTGGTATTTAGAGCTTGACTCGGATGTTACTGACCTGTAACACCTCTAGTTACTGACCAGTAACACCCGCTGCGCCAATGGTCAAGGCGCTGAGATACGGAGACGAGCCATGAGCATCTGCTTCAGGGAACCGACGATCGACGAACTGCTCGACGACAGCCTGACCCAGGGTTTGATGCGGGCCGATGGCGTCGATGCCGCCGCCCTCAAAAGCATGCTGTACGGGCTGGCTTCGTCGATCGAAAGCCGGCTGGCCATCCAACATGATCGGATGTCTCCGGCCTGTTAGCGGCCCGGCTCCGCAAATAAGAAAGACCAGACCATGACTACGACTTTACGCTGGATAGGCTCGCTGCCGTCGGTTCTGCAGGCGGGGCTCGACCGTGCGGTTTCGGCCGAGCTCCACTCCATCGCGTCAGATATCCGTCGGTCGAGGATTGCCAGGCCTGCGGCTGACGTTTCGGTCTGTGACCCGGCTGAAGATCAAGCGTCCGCTGCGTCACGGCAAATCGCCGCCTAGCTAACTGCCATGCCAGGCATAGTTGCCGTCGGCTTCTTTGAAGTACTTGATTTTGCTGGTACAGTTGGGTGGGCTCGAACCACCGACCTCCTGTTCCACAGACAGGCGCTCTAACCAACTGAGCTACAACTGCATCCGCATGGGCCGCTCGCCAAGGGGCGGCCGAACGGGGCGGAAACTAGGGTTTGCGCGCGGCTTTGGCAAGGCCAAGTCCGTGCAAAGTCCCCTGCCGCGACGGGCTATTTTTCCGAACTGGAATCTCGAGATTCCGGGTTCAGCTCTGACGGGCTGCCCCGGAATGACGGCTGTTTTGACGCGGCATGATTACCATGTGCAAAGCCCGGGCGCATGGCCCGGGCTTTGTCTCAGATCCCAACCAAACGGCGTCGCGACCGTGGGTCACGTCCGCCGCGAAACGCCCGATCAGGCTGCGGTCTTGAACAGCTTGGAAGCGGAGGCCTTGATCGGCTCGACCGTCTCGGTCGCGACCTTCTGGCCGAGCTCGCCGAGCTCCTTGGTCTGCGCGGAGTAGGTCTCGACCTGCTTGCGGGCGAAGCCGGTCCACAGTTCGAATGCTTCCGCCGGCGACTTGATGCCGAACAGCTCCTGGGCGAAGTCCAGGTTCGCGTTGGTGTTGGACTTGAGGAATTCCATCACCTTGGCCGAATACTCGCTGGCGCCCTTGCCGGCGTTGACGAAGAAAGCCTCGATCGCGCTGTTGTGGCTCTCGGCGGCGTCCTTGAACTTGGCGTAGTTGTCACGGCACTGAGAAACGCCCTTCTCGGCGAAGGCGCGCACCTGCTCGGGAACTTCAAACGGAATAATGGAGGCAGAGAACGGATCGTTGGTCATTGGCATGCATCCTTGGAAACGGTTGGTCTGGCCAGGCCCCGGCATCGTGGCCTGATGCGTCACATTCGGATCACGCAGAGGAGAGCGCCCCTGAGAGCAACCTCTCGTAGAATTGTATAGTGGCAATTTTGTGCAACGCAATGCATTTCATTGCATTGCCGCGGAACCCATGACCGGGATCGGCGATGGGTTCAGGGCGGGAGCTCAGGATTTGGGCTTCGCGGCGTCCATCGCCGCCTTGCTGACGGCCTGCCCCATTTCGCTCGCCTGCTCGGTGAGCGCCCGCATCTGGGACTGGACGAACTCGCCGTGCAGCCGCATCACCTCAGGCAGGTCCTTGGCGTGCACCAGCGACTGGGCATAGTCCAGCGAGGCCTGCACGTTCTTTTCGGCATAGGACATCACTCTGGAGCCGATATCCTTGGCGCCGGCGCGCACGGTGGCGCCGCGCTCCTCCAGCGAGCCCGCAGTCTCATGCGCGCTGGCGAGGAATTTCTCAAACGTCCGGCGCGCCTGCTCGAAGCCCGCCTCTGCCATCGACCGTACTTCCTTGGGGATTTCGAATCCGCGCCCGTTCTCGTTCATGGTCCCACTCCTGTGGCGTTTTCCTCGGTTGCCGCCAGGGCACAGTGCGCCCAAGCCGGCCGCTCTTTTCGTCCCTGGTGGCCGCTTGCCCCGCGCGGACGTCCCAAGACCACTTCCAGCCTACCCCCCGATGGCTGCACCCGTATGACGCGTAGCTGCGTCATCGGCGCCCCCATGGTGAACCTCCTGCGGCCGGGTCTGCAACATGCAACTTCTGGATAGGCGATTTGTGATCCGGTCCTCTCAAGGGAACGCCGCACAAATTTAAGGTTATCCAAGCCTAAACCCTGCATCCGGCCGCCCGAAAGTGGACCTCGGGCTGGGAAACGGGCTTTACTAACGGCTTGTTAAGGCTGCCGTTCCGGAACGGTGGCCACCCCGAGATCGGAATGCGCCGTTGTTCGACCGCCCCCATGAGTGAGACCGGATTCCAGTTGCAGGGCTTCAGCTTGCAGGGCCTCAGCGATCCGCGGCTCGCCGTCCATGCGGCGGGCGCGCTGCCGGCATGGTTGTGGGCGGCGGACGGCAGCCGGGTGCTGTGGGCCAATCCGATCGGAGCCAAGGCCTTCGGCGCCGCCACCGGCGTTGCGCTGGCGGGACGAAGCTTTGGGCCGGCGGACGCGCACCGCCGCCAGGTCGCCCAGTTGGCGCCGCGGCTGCCTGAGAACGGCGCGGTGCGGCTGGAGCGGCTGCGCGGCTTCGGCGCCCCGCTCGGCACGCTGTCGACCTGCGGCTGCTCCCGCCTCGATCTTCCCGGTGGCCGCCATCAGGGCGAAGGCAAATTCGGCGTGCTGATCACCACCACCGACACAGGTTTGCGCACGATGCCGCTGGCGGAACGGCTGCAGCGCCTGGTCGACGACAGCGAGGCGCCGCTGGTCGCCTTCACCGCCGACGGGCTGCAGGCCGGCGCAAGCGTCTGCGGACGGCGCCTGTTCGGTGCACGCGATCTTACCGAGGCGCGCCTGGCGCAGGCACGAGACGTCGCGCTCGCCGACGGTCACGCCGAAGTGCAGCTCGATCTCGACAGGATCACGCTCTATCGCGTCGGCAGCGGCGCCCAGCTCGGCCTGATCGCATGGGTGCGGCCAGCCGACACCGAACCGCCGTGGCAGCCCGCGCGTGACGACGCGCCCGCGCAGGTGGTGAACGAGCCGCCGGCCCCGTCACTAACTGCCGACGCTCTCCAATCGGACCACACCCGCGCCGCAGATACGCCGCCGGACGTAGTCAATATGGCCGAGGACACGCCGCACGAACCAGCCGAGCGGAACGTGACCGAGCTGCCCGAGCCGGATCATTGCGGCGACAGCGTCGGTACTGAGGCGGCGGGGAACGTCGTGCCGTTTCGCTCCGCGGGCGAGATCAAATTTCCGGCGCTGACGCCGGTGGAGAACAGCGCCTTCCATGAACTCGCACGGCAATTGTCGGCACGGCTCGAAGGCGATTTCCGCGAGGCGCAAGCCGAACCCATGGCCAGGGTCGAGACCACGCACATGCCGTCCGTGACCGAGCCACCATGCGAGCCGCCGCGCGGCGAACCAGACGAGCATCATGCGATCGACGACGGCGCGGTGCAGCCGCCGCCGGACTGGCTGGCGCCGGACGCAGCGCCACCGCAAGGCGAAAGCCAGCGCGACCGTATCCTGCTCGATCTGTTGCCCGGCGGCGTGCTGATCTACCGGCTCGATCGGCTGCTCTATGCCAACGACGCCTTCCTGTCGCAGATGGGCTATGCGAACCTCGCCGCGCTGGAGCAGGCCGGCGGGCTCGATGCGCTCTATGTCGAACCCGGCGTGTCATCGTCATCCAGCAGCTCGGAAGCCGGCACGCCGGTGATGATCACGACGGCGGACGACACGTCTAACGCCGGCCGCACAGCCACCGCGCGCCTGTTCACGATCACCTGGGATGGCGACACCGCACACGCGCTGATCTTCACGCCGCGCGCCGATGCGGCCACCGAAATCGCGCTTCGGGCGGCGCCCGCGCCCGGCGGCGCAGCGCCGGCACCGCAGGCCGCACCGCCGCCGTTCGTGATTCCACCGCCGGCGGCGGGCCGAGCCGACGCTGAGGATCTCGACGCCATCCTCGACGTCACCGCCGAGGGCATCCTGATGTTCGATGCCGGCGGCAACATCCATGCCTGCAATCGCAGCGCCGAGGCGCTGTTCGGCTATGACGGCGCAGCGCTGGTCCGGCGCAATTTGATCGAGCTGTTCGCGACCGAAAGCACGCGGCTCGTGCTCGACTATCTGGAAAGCGTCAGGGAAGCCGGCGCGGCCAGCGTGCTGGACCAGGGCCGCGAGGTGCTGGGACGCGTGAGCCAGGGTGGCTTTATCCCGCTGTCGATCATGATCGGGCGGACGCGAGCTGATGGTCCGAATTTCTTCGCGGTGTTCCGCGACCTGTCGCACAGCAGGCGCGGCGAAAGCGAGCTGTTGCAGGCGCGGCGGCTCGCCGACCGTGCCGCCAATGCCAAGGCCGACATGCTGGCGCGGATCAGCCATGAGGTGCGCGCGCCGCTGAACGCGATCATCGGCTTTGCCGAGGTGATGATCGGCGAGCGCTTCGGCAACCTCGGCAACGAGCGCTATGTCGACTACATGAAGGACATCCGCAGCTCGGGCGAGCGGGTGATCGCGCTGATCAACGACCTGCTCGAGCTCTCGCGCATCGAGACCGGCAAGCTCGACCTCGCCTTCAGCAACCAGAACCTCAACGAGCTGGTCGAAAGCTGCGTCGCGATGATGCAGCCGCATGCCAATCGCGCGCGTATCATCATCCGCACCTCACTGTCGCATACGCTGCCGCCAGTAGTGGCGGACGCACGCGCGCTGCGCCAGATCGCGCTGAACCTGATCTCGACCTCGATCGCGCTCGCCAATCCCGGCGGCCAGGTCATCGTCTCGACCGCGATGTCGGATTTCGGCGAGGTGGTGCTGCGGGTGCGCGACACCGGCCATGGCCTCAATGATCAGGAGGTCGCGGCCGCGCTGGAGCCGTTCCGTCCGCAAGCGCCCTCAGAGCAGGCCTCCGACAGCGCCGGCCTCAGCCTGTCGCTGACGAAGGCGCTGGTCGAGGCCAACCGCGCGCAATTCCACATCAAGGCGGCACCGAAATCCGGCACCTTGATGGAGGTGGTGTTCTCGCGCGCGCTGGCGCGCAATCAGAGCGCCTAGAGTCTTCGTTCCGATTGTATCGGAACGAAGACTCTGGCTTTTTCGTTTTGACGCGTTTTCTTGACGCGAACCGATATCCACTTCGCTTGAAAACGCTTTAGGCTGAGCGCACCGCCAGCGCCCGAACTCTGAGGCCGAGCAGCAGCGGGCCATAGGCCAGCGCATAGCCGAAGAAGGCGACGACCCAGGCGGACGCTGCGATATGCAGCAGCGCGTCGCTGTGATCAGGCGCGAGCACCGCCGCCACCCGGCTCAGCGCCGCAATTACGATGCCGGCATAGATCACCTGCGTCGCGATGGAGGCCGTGAGGCGCTGGCCGGTGTGGCCAAGTGTGGCGCGCGTCATCACCGCGAGCGTCATGATGCCGGCAGCGCCCACCATCCAGGCATGGATGCCGGCACTCGGCAGCGTCAGGCCGAACGCAGCAGTGGCGTTGATGAGAAAGCCGAGCGGCACGAAGGCGTAGCCAACGTGCAAGATCACGAGCAGCCGCTCGCGCAAGGTCCGGTCACCGGCCCAGCGCGCCAGCCGCACGACATGCAACAGGCCGGCAAGCGCCAAGGCCACGCCTGTGTAAGCGCTGCCGGGCGCTGCGATCCAACCGAGCAGGCTCAGCGCGCTGAACAGGATGACGATCACGTCGAAGCGGCCGAAGGGGATCGGCAGCCGGCCGGGATTCTCCTTCACCAGCCAGTTGCGGGTGAAGCTCGGCGTGATGCGGCCGCCGATCAAAGCGATCAGCAACACCACCACGGCGACACCGATCCGGATCGCGACATCGGCGCTGCCGCGCACATGTACCTCGACGTGGAAGGCGACATTGCCGGCGAGCAGGACGGCCACCATGCCGACGACCGGCAGGTTGCGCCAGTTCTTGCCGGCGACGATCTCGCGCGCCGCTGCCGACACGACCAGCAGCAGGAAACTGGCGTCGATCAGCAGCGCGAGCCACCACGGGCCGGCGCCGCAGAAGGTCACCGCCAGTCGCCCGGCGAGCCAGGCGATCACCAGCGTCAGCAGCGGCAGGCCCCGCAGCGGCAGCCGCCCGGTCCAGTTCGGAATCGCGGTGAACAGGAAGCCGGTCACGATGGCCGGCAGGTAGCCATAGAGCATTTCATGCACGTGCCAGTCCCGCGGCGCGAAGGCCGAAGTCAGCGTCAGCTCGCCATGAAACTCCGGCAGCCACACCAGGATCGACAGCCCGGCCTGGATCGCCCCGAGCAAGAAGAACGGGCGGAAGCCTGCGGTGAGGAAGGTCCAGCCATGCTGGTGGCGCCGATGTGGAGAATTCATTGCATCGCTCGTTAAAGATCGGGAACCGGCCAGCTCTCGCCGGTCAGGTGCTGCCTATGATGTAGTGCGACCTGACCGGTGCCGGGTTGTGCTAGCGCAATGTTCTGCTGGATCGCGTTACCGAAAGACGTGGCCGGTCGATCATTCGGTGGTTGCCATATGCGGCGGCTCGCCCCGTTATGCCCGATGACCTGACCCGCGCGATGATCGAGCATATCGACCAGCAGAAAAGCCGCGCTGAATCCATCGAAGATGACCCCAGAGCGGAACTCCTTGGCTAGCAAACCGGGCGTCAACCGCGGTTGCTTTAGCCGAGCGATTTGAAGCGTCTTAGCAGGACGTGATCTGTACGAGGCCGGCAGTCGCCGCCGCACATCGTGCGAGACCTTGATCAGTCAACAGCTGCGGCCGCTAGCATTCCCGTTCTCGCGTGACAGTCGCGGTATTCAAAGAACTGTTCAGCCGCAGCCGCCACCGTCACCTCGTGATAGAGCCTGAGCTTGGCCGCAGGCCCGAGCGTCGACAGGTATTTCATGGCCGCCCCGAATATCCTGACGTGGGTCGGGTGCGATTCCGCCCAGCGCTCGAGCGCGGCGAGGCTGTGCCACCAGCTCTGCCCGTATGATTTTTCGATCGGCCTGCCGTCGGCACCGAGCACGCGCATGTAGCGGTTCGCATAGCAGCCGATCCGAAGGCCATCATCGCGCAGGAAGTCCATGCCTTCGCGGAGCACCGGCTCGACCTCCTCGAGGTAGAGTTTTCGCTCCGCCGCGTCGGTGTCACTCCAATCCTGTCCGGAGCGGATCAAGCAGAGATTGCCATGCGGGACGATGCGCAAACGCGAGCCGTCGCGCTCGAGCGCCGGCTTGCCGCCCGGCGCCATCTCATCGGTCTGCGACAGCGGGATGCGATCTCGCATGCCGCCCCAATAAGCGTGCTCCTGCACCTCGCCGCTCATGGCTTCCGCCATGACAGCAACACCTTCGGCGCGGTCTGGCGAGGAGAACAGGGTCTCATAACGCGCCACAGCCGGCCGCAGCACCTCGATGTAGCGCCCGATCCCGTTCGCGCGGCCCGTCCAGGCCTCGCGCGCGGCATCGAACCAGGCATCGAATTTGGCCACATCGTCCCAATAGGCGACCGAGACCACGTTCGAATAGCCGGCCAGGTCGAAATACTGCGCGCGGTCCCAATGCGCCGGCCCCTGCGCATCGGCAAATCGCGCGGCGATGTCACCGAGCGCACTTGCCGCAGCGGGCGGCGCCTCGCCGTGATATTGCAGGCCGAAATAGGCCATCACGACGCGGGCGACCTTCGGCTTGTGCCGCGCCACGAAGGATGGATATGGCGGGGCGTAGTCATCGGGAACGCGGCGATGGCGCGAGCGGCTGGTCTTCAGATGCTCTGGAATAGCGGATTCCATGGCGCGGCTCCTCACGCGACCTGGGTGGACTTCGCTTGCGACGGTTCAGCCTCGTCTGGCGCGACCGCATCGAGCGGCAGCGCAAACGGCTCGACCCGCTTCAGCCGTGTCTTGTTGAGGAGCAGCCGCGTCACGTCCGGCCTTGAATAATGCCCGGCCGGGTCAGCCGCATTCTTGGCAACGCCGATGGCACCGAGATCGATTTCGGCCATCAGCAGGCCCTCCGCGTCCGGCGCCAGCTTCTCCGCGAGCGAGCTGCCGTCCGGTCCATAGATCGCGGCATGTCCGCCGCCGGCATGCAACAGCGCATGCTTGTCTGGCCGGTCGCACAGCTCGTCGATCATGGCCTGGGAGACCGTGGCGCAAGGCGCCAGCACGAAGCAGGAGCCCTCCACGGCATAGACGCGGGAGGCCGCGTTGTTCACCTCCGCGCCGAGCGCCGGCGCAAAGGGATCGTAGAGCGAAAAGCTCGGCCATGAGGCCACATGAACCTGCTCGTTCTGGGCATACATGGCGTATTTGGAGAGCGGCTGCAGATGCTCCCAACAGCATAAGGCCCCCAGCCGACCGATGTCGGGCCGGTCATGCACGGCGAGATCACTGCCGTCGCCCTCACCATAGACCGTGCGCTCGGCATGGGTCGGGCGCAGCTTGCGCCGCTTGCCGATGGTCTCGCCGTCAGGCCCGATCAGCCATTGCGCGATATAGAGGCTGCCGCCGTCGCGCTCGGACAAACCGATCACGGCCGTCAGCTTGGCCTTCTTCACCGCCAAACGCAGCTGCTCGGCCTGCGGGCTGTCATAGGCGAGCGAATTATCGAAGTAGCGCTGCACAAAGCCGCGACCGATCGCCCAGGCGGGCGAGTCCAGCCAGATGTGCCATGGGTAGCCGGGGATGAACACTTCCGGAAAGGCAATCAGCTTGGCACCTTTCTCGGCCGCCTCCGCGATCAGCGCGATGGCCTTCTTGATGGAGCCGTCGAGATCGAGAAAGGCCGGTGCTGCCTGCACCACGGCCACCTTGTATTTGGGATGCGAAATGCCCATCGGCTATCCTCCATGCTTGCCGGCCCGGTGCGTCGGGCGGTTTCCCGTTGATCGAAGCCGGCGTCCATTGCAGTCTGTTTTGCCGGAGCGCAGTCCGTGACGCTCGTCTGACTCGGAACAAGAATTCGACTGCGGCAGCACTGGCACCGCGCGCGTGAGAAGCGCGGTACGGATATTGCCTTTGGCCGACGTGAAAGGAGGCGCGATGCCGATCCATTTCACCACCGATGCCACGCCGGGATACCGTCGCCTGGCGCTCTGGCAGGACATCGTCTGCGATGTCTATGTCGGGCTCGATTGCACCTCCTCGCTCGGCAGCGACTTCCGCGGCGAAGTGAGCCGCACTCCACTGGGCCGGGCTGCCTGCTCGGAGGTGTCATCGTGCGAACAGCGGGTCTACCGCACGCCGGCGCGGATCGGGCGTGCGCATGAGGAGTTCGTGTTGATTGCGCTCGGCAAGCATGGGAGCGGCAGTGTCGCACAGGATGGCCGGGAGACGATGATCCACCCCGGCGAATTCGCGATCTACGACACCACCCGTCCTTACGAGCTGCGCTTCGAGCACGCCTTCACGCAAACGATCCTGCAGGTGCCACGCGACATGCTTCACCGCTGCATCTGCGGCACCGAGGCCCTGACCGCCGTCAGCTTCGGCCCTGACGGTCCGCTGTCAAAGCTCGCGTATGATTTTGTCTATCGGCTTTGCGAAAGCGCCGGCAGCATTGCACCCGAGCAGGCGGCGCGCCTGTCCGAACAGGCGGTGGACCTGATCGCGATGGCGCTCGCCGAGCGCCTGCCCGCGCGGCCTTCCGCCTCGACCCATCGCGCAGCGCTGCTCTACCGGCTCAAAGCCCATATCCGCGCGCATCTTGCCGATCCTGAGCTGTGCCTTGCCGACACGGCCGCGGCGCTCGGCATCTCGCCGCGCTATATCAACGATCTTCTTTCGGAGGAGGAGGTCTCGTTCCAGCGCCACGTGCTGAAGGAGCGGCTTGCAAAATGCGCGCGCGATCTCGCCTCGCCCATGCTGGCGCACCGCCAGGTTGGCGAGATCGCCTTTGCCTGGGGCTTCAACGACCTCTCCCATTTTGGACGGACGTTCCGCGAACGCTACGGCGCCTCGCCGCGGGAATGGCGGCAGAGCAAGCTCGCGCATTAGCCCATCGTGCGGATTTCGAGGTCTGAAAGTTTGAACAGCGAAGTGGCGAGCCGTCCTAACGAAGTCGGCTAGTGGGACGCGGTGGACCAGATTTGCTCGCACTGAGTTCTTTGCGCTTTGACCCGAAGCCGATGTCTACCGGATTGCACGTGCGATGTCGCCCGTGGCGCCAAACGGGGACTTCCTCTAGAGTCTGCTATTATGTCGGCTGCCCGGGATGGAGTGGACTCTTGTGCTCAGAGCAAGTAATCCGGTCTGAGCCGTCCCCGATCACCCCTCCGGCTCCTCAACCATGCGCATGCCCTGCGACATGAGCCCGGCCCGGCGAGTCATCGTCACG
>Ga0209677_100940_pt1 | contig 14219 bp, 12 predicted proteins | sample AraplaCvi_mCL_r2_2_FD_184285 | JGI IMG/M metagenome (GOLD analysis project Ga0209677, IMG submission 184285) | Arabidopsis root microbial communities from North Carolina, USA - plate scrape CL_Cvi_mCL_r2 (SPAdes) (version 2) | ecosystem: Host-associated > Plants > Roots > Endosphere | place: USA... | reverse complement strand
AAAGCCCCAGCTATGCTGCGCTGTTGAGGGGCCACATTTGGCGACTTCGAAACGGGCAGGAGAGTGGTCGCGCGCAACTCACCCTCTCGCAGTTGTCGACTGCGGGCACGCAATATCTCCGATGCCCTCCCGAATCCGAGAGAACAGGCAAATTGCCCCTGACAAGCATGACGGTCTCGAGAATCAATCACCCACGTTCATGGAATGGAAAGGCTCTGCCCGGCGAGTGGCTGGTGACGCTGAAACTCGACGGAGTCCGAGCGATCTGGCACGACGAGAGTGGCTGGGTGAGCCGAGCCAACAAGCCGCTTTGTAACATTCCGCCGTGGCAGCGGGGCCAAGCTCGCGACTGCGAGGTCTTCGTCAGCAATTTTCGCGACACGATCATCGCGACCAGGACCAGATCTCTTAAGGAAGACACGCCCTCTATCAGACAAGAGCACCTCTACGGCCTCGACCCCCTCGACCGGCGCCTTCGTTGGCGCAGTCTGACCAATCCCACCCCCGCAGACATACGCGCCCAGCTTCACCGCGCCAACAAACTTGACTACGAGGGCCTGGTCCTTCGTCAGGGCGACCAGTGGATCAAAGTGAAGCCGGAGGAGACGCACGACATCTCCATCACTGGATACGCTGAAGGGAGGGGCAAGCATCGCGGCCGGTTGGGCTTCGTCACAACGTCCAGGGGTGCCGTTGGCGCCGGTTTCACAGATGCCGAGCGCGAAATCCTGTGGGCGGAAGCCAAGGCCGAAAGATTGGTCGGCCAAGTGATCGAAGTGAGCTGCATGCAATTCACGCCGAACGGCCAATTCCGTCATCCTGTTTTCGTCCGCATGCGCCCTGATAAGGTAGCTGCTTGGGAGCTTCCATCCACCGCGTTGCTCCGTCCCAACTTCACCCAAAGCTAACTCAAGAATGCCGACAGCTGCTTCGTTCATTTCAAAGGTTAGGCGATCGATGATCTCCATTGATCCGCTCGAACATATACTTCGCGAAGCGTAAGCCGGCGCCTAAGCCCTCCAAAGCGCTTCGACGTGTCGGCCGACCAAGTACGGCAACAATCTCTCCACCCATTGCGCAAAAATCAGCGGCAAGTCCTCGCGCCGCCCACTATATTTTTCTGCCCCGCCGATCTGTCCGCCCACCCCTCCCCGCCCTTCCACCCTTCCTTGCCCCACTCTTTCAGGACAAAGGTACGAGGACTGAGCGCAACGGAACGGCCCCTCGATTGCCACGCCCGACCGGCGCCATTCCAAGTCACCGAACTTTGCCTGCGCTCTCGCCAAGATGGCGCTTCATCATCAGGCGACGCATCCGCCGGCCGCGTGGCGGACCAATTCGTGTGAAATCACGCGAAACGCTCCAATCCCCGCACCTAAGCCCCACGCCTCCCCAGGCAATGGAAAATGCCAGAGCTCAATTCATGCTGAAGGCTCAAGCACCAAGAGAAAGGCGCGCATAGCACGAACGCTGAGCGTGTCATCAGGAGTGGCAGTGCCAAAAGCACACAGAGCTTCGTCGAGTGCCCACAATGACCCCCTGGCCCTTTGCCACGACATACTATCTCGCCCGATAGCCCTAAGGACAAATTCTCATTTCTTCTTGCGTCCTTTTCGAAGCGTCGCAGGAGGCTTTTCACCGTGCTTGGGCGCCAACAGCAATTCATCTACCGCGACCTCCAAGGCAGCAGCAAGCCTGTCCAAGGTTTCGACAGTTGGGTTTTCAACCCCGCGTTCGATCCGTCCGACGTAAGAGCGGTCGACACCGGCGTCCACCGCCAATGCCTCCTGGGACAACCCGCGCCTTACGCGAAGCCGCCTGAGATTCCAAGCTACCAGAGCCGTTGCCTTCATTGGCAGAACAGACGGCTTTGCGGTCTGTTAAAACACGCACTATAATGTCCCTATTTCAACAATCGATTCGGACGAGGCGAAAGATCGGCTCCCGACGGATGAATCACCAATGAGGCCGTTGGGTCCCAAGGACACGAGGAAGCTGGGGCAATAATGAGCGACACGACGACGAGCGATGAAGCATGGTTCTATGCACAGGGCGGCGAACGCAAGGGCCCGGTACCCACCGACAAGCTGCGCGAACTCTTGGCGATCCAGACAATCGACGGAGAGACGCCGGTCTGGCGCAAAGGCTTGGCCGACTGGCAACCGCTGCGCACCACGGAAATCGGGGCACAGCTCAAGGATATTCCACCGCCCATTGCGGCAAACCACGTGAACAATGGTTTGGTGTGGGCGCTCGCCTTCGCGCCGCTCGCCTATCTTTTCGTTGATGTCGCTCTGCTTAACTACCAAAACAATCATCCGGCAGGTGACGAGTTCTTCGAGGCATTTCTATCGCCGCTCAGTTGGCTCGTTCCGGTGTTGACGAACGCGCTCTTGTGCCTGGTCGATACAGAACAGCTCAAGCGTGCCGGCTACAGCTCCGGGTGGCTGACGGTCTTCGCGCTGCTGTTGGCTCCAGTCTATCTGTTCGTGCGCGCGCAGCGGCTGCGCCAGACGCCGACCTATGGGTTAGTTTGGATCGCAACATTCATCGTGTCGAGCATTGTACGGGCGGCGTGACATGCAACCAGATTCCCATACCGACGACTTCATTTTCCTGGCGATATTTTTCCTCGTCATCGGCATTGTCTACATCATGCCGAGCATCGTCGCATTTCGGCGCAACCACCCAAACCGTTGGATCATCCTCGTCATCAATGTCGTCTTCGGTGGCACGATCCTCGGCTGGGGGATTGCCATGGTTTGGGCGTTGCGAGCGGCCCACCGAATAGGGGCTGTGAGCAGCGGCGGGGAGTCCGGCCTCAACCTCTTCATCAACGACGTCAAAAAGATTCAAGTCGTTGATCCCCCACCTCTGCCCGCCACATCGCCTGTGCAGGAGCTGGAACGCCTTCATGATCTTCTCGTCCGGGGAGCGATTTCCCAAGTCGAATTCGACGGCCTGAAAGCCAAGCTGCTTGCCGCCACCTCACCTTGAGAAAGAACAATGAAATTGCGACTGACTATTGCTCTTCTGCTCTCGGCCTTTCTGATCGGAGATCTCAACGCGGAGGAACTCTCCTTCTATGAAAAGGAGACAGATAATTGGTGGACGGTTTTCGGCGGAGCCAACCCCGAGACTGGGCAAGCCACTTGCTACGGACGCGCGAACAAGAAGGATGGATCGTTCATTCAAATCCATCGCTCGCTGGTTGACGGCGAGGTCTGGGCCATTGTCCACGACACTGAATGGGAAATTCAAGGACCTGACCGAGGCTCGCTTCGCTGGAACTTCTTCAACGGCCTCAAGAATGGCCTTATCGCCGGTGCAAACTTCGACTACGTCCTCAAGGACAAGAACACGATCTTGATCCTGCAAATCGAGCCCAAGGATTTTACGCAAGCACTGTGGAATGCCCGTTACTTTACTCTTGTGATGCCGGGGAACGTGCCGAATATGTCGATCAGTTTTGAGAGCAAAGGCGGTTCGATGCTTTCCGCGCTGGCAGAGTGCGTCAAACGGAACGAGGCGAATTACAAGAACTTCAAACCGTCCCAGGAAAAAGTCCCGGACTCGGTGAAGGAACAGCTCTGAAGCCGCTTGCGCGTGAACGGATTGCGGCGTTGGCCGGAGGCAGGGCAATGTGCACCACACCGCCGGAGCGGCCCACAATAGATCGAGCGACTGTCTGAATATGCCAAGCTGGACCATTGCTGCCTTCACCCATCGCGGTCGCGTGCGCCCGACCAACGAGGACGCTATCGCTATCGACGACCGTGTTCTCATCGGCGACATGGACGCGCCGATAATCGTGACGTCACCGAACGATCGCTGCCTCCTGATGATCGCGGACGGTATGGGCGGCCACGCGCACGGCGCGATGGCTAGTCGAGCAGCCCTCGATTATCTAGTCGCGACTGCCGATCGGCTCTCGGATGCCGCCTACTGTGCCGAAGTCATTAAGGAAGCGAATCAACAACTGTTCAAACTCATGAACGAGCACGAAGAGGCAATCGGCATGGGTACGACCCTCGTGGGGGCCACTCTGACAGACGACCGGATGGTCACCTTCAACGTTGGTGATAGCCGCTGCTACCTCTTCAGCAGAGGCCAGCTGGTACAGCTAAGCAGTGATGATGTGCCCGAAGGCGGGAACGATCCCTTCGGGCCCCGCCGATCTCATGCTCTTACTCAGGCGATGGGAGGAACGTCGTTTCTCGTCCCGGTCGAACCTCACATCTCCGTCGACTCACCCCTCGCAGCTGGCGAGACTCTACTCCTTTGCAGCGACGGCCTAACGGATATGGTTCCCAATCATGCTATTAGCTACACATTGGGCGCGGCCAAGGACGCTCTTCAGGCCGCACGCAGCCTCGCCGCGAATGCCTTTAGCGCGGGCGCCCGAGACAATGTTTCCTTAATCGTGGCGCGTCGTTCGGACTTGCCAATCCGATGATCGTCCGTGCGGTTATTGGCTTCCAAACCGATCGGACCGACATTAGTGCTCGGACCGACCCCGCCGCGCATTAGTGCGATCGCCATTGCAATTCGAGCGATTTGCACGGTTCATTTCACGGCCCAAGCAGACCGTGTTGCTGTCGCAAGTCGGTTCCGAATGCGTCCAAAACTGTCGTACTGCTCCGGTAAAGAAGCTCCACTAGGAGCTCAAAAATGCAGAACACGACTGGCGAACTTGGCATCTTCGCTTCCACCGAAAGACCGCCCGGCTTTCTACTCGAACCGTTCAAATGGGCAGTCTCAAATCTCATAGCCATACTTCAGGATTGGCCGGAATATTTACCAGATCTGGTCCACCTCAGCCGAACGCGGATGCATCTGATCGGGACCGCCCTTGCGCACACTGAGACTGCGCCGACTTCAGAGTTGACGAAGATCCTTTTTCGAGGATCAGCCGAAACAATCCTGGATGCAACCGTCGGTCATCGGCCACCAGGCCTTAAGCGCGCAGTGACCGTGATGCCAAATTTTTTGATGGAAGCGGAAAGCTACCGCGGGCTTGTAAAGCTTCTTGCTGAGCCGGATGCAGCACGGCTGATCTTTCACACGTTCGAGATCCGTGATTCGACGATTAGAGCAATGAACGATGTTCCGGCGCCGCTACGCCGGGTCGTTTTCTCGATGCATGAGAATATCGGAGACATGAGCTCATTCTCGAGAGGGCTACGGTGCATCTCAATGCGTAGCGGCAAGCTAAGCTTCGATCAGCTTGTCTCTGAGCTGGCACGTGCCCGGCAGCCCAACCAGGTGTTGGCGAAACTGAAATCCATTGTTGAAAGTTTGCCACTGCCCGACGCTCTGCCGCCAGCTCGCGTGGAACACGCGGAGCGCATCGATTCCGGACGTCAGCTACGGGCTCTTGGGAAGAAGTGGGGCAACTGTTTGGAAAGCTACGTCTGGAACGTAGAGCATGGGCAGTGTGCGATTTACCTCTGGCGACATGCTGGCTTACAAGCTGCCTGCTCCGTCACTCGAAGCGGTCGTCTCGGTTGGTTTCTGGACGAGGTTAAAGGCCCCGAGAACACCGATCTTGAGCCTCAAGACCACGATAAGATCCTCAGCGCGTTCGAGGCTGTCCAAATTCCTTCTGAGACAGTTATCAGTTCGATCGCGCAGATCGTTGCCAACGACAATCTGACTTGGAGACCCCGAGCGCGACGCCGGCGGCTCCGAGGCGCTCCTCCGCCGGTCGAAATGTCGTTGCCGGATCCTACGTGAGCCCGCTTGGCGAATCCGCCTATGTCCCCGTAATATTCTTCTCTGGGAAGGGCTCGGGGGCCAGAATGCGGTATGAGAAGTTGGAGGCACTGCTTCGCGTCGCTCTCGACATGCGAGGCAGCGCGGAAGGGATTTCGCTCGAGGAAATTCAACAGAGCTATCGGGTTAGCCGCCGAACCGCGGAAAGGATGCGCGATGCGATTGAACGCGTATTCCCGCAAATGGAACAGGCCAATCCCGGAGAAGTCCCTAAGCGATGGCGGATCCGTTCCGGGCCAATCGCGAACCTTGCTGGTATTTCAACTGACGAGCTCTCCGCTCTCACTACAGCCGCACTTCTCGCAAAGCGGGACAATGTCGCGGATCTGTCCGCACGGCTTGAGACGCTCTCCGCAAAGCTTAAGTCCCTCATACGCCCGGACGCTGCACGCCGGATTGGTCCAGATCTCGAGGCGCTGATGGAGGCGGAGGGAATCGCCCTGAGGCCAGGCCCAAGGCTAGCGATCCCAGACACTCTCCTTGAAGAGCTCCGCCACGCAATTCTCGCCTGTCGGAAGGTCCGACTTCATTATCGAGCAAGAGGCACTGGCAAATTGAGCCGCCAGTTGGTCTGCCCCTATGGATTTCTATACGGCAACCGTCACTATCTCGTCGCTTACAGCCTCGGCGAGGGCATTAGCGACTACCGATTGTTTAGTCTGGCCAATATCGAAAAGGTCGAAGTTCAGGAAGCGCCGTTTCGGAGACGTAAGGATTTCACGCTACAGAAGTTCGCGGAACGATCGTTCGGTGTATTTCAGGAAGACGCTCTTGAGGTGGTATGGCGATTCACTCCGCAAGCCGCAGCCGATGCGCGTCAGTATCTTTTCCACCCGACGCAGGCTTTCGAAGACGAGGATGATGGCTCGCTTCTGGTCCGATTCCGTGCGGGCGGAGCTTTGGAAATGTGCTGGCACCTGTTTACCTGGGGCGACCAAGTGCAGATCCTCGAGCCCAGGCGATTGCGATCGCTGCTTCGACAGCAGCTGCAAAAGGTAACCAGAGGCTAGCCACCGACCAAGCTGGCCTCCGTACTCGACAGTGCCCTCATGCTCGTCTTTAAACATGCCGTCGGCGACGTCGCGATCCTCAAGGATGCCGTTCGATACGCAACGTTTTCGGGAGAGCAGGCGTCTTCTCCAGCTTTTTTCTTGAGACCAATTCGTGGTCCAATGAATAGCTGCTCATTGCGCGAAGGCGTCTCGACCAATCTCAAAAGCCCAGAGCCGATTTGGCTTCCGTGGATTGATTGCTGAATGATCCGCTTTTCATCCACAGACCAAGTGTTGTTCGTTCTTTCCCGGTTGACGTTTGCTCCCCTGACGATCCGCTGGAAGACCCAGCGGTGCTCATTGTCCAACTCGCGTATCAGCAATCCGCCATACCAGCCACTCGAACCGCAAGTGATGTCGATCCCTGAATAGAACGGTGCCCGGGCCCCGTTGTCGTGAACATACCACGTGCCGGACTCAAGCTGTGCCGATTCACAATGAGTGTACGCATCCCGCCACACACCGGAAGCATGACCGCTATGGAGATACAACTCAAGGGCGGTAATACGCCAACGCCGCTCCTGATCAGAACAGACAAGCTCATGTGAGCACATGACCAGGCGCGCGACTTCGACGAATCGCCTCGTTATCTGCTCAAAATTCTGAACTCCATGAAAGCCCTTCTCTTTCAGAAAATTCGTAACGGTCTCGCTCATTATGAAGTCTTCTTTCAGGTCGGCATTGCTTGCGTGAGGCAATGAACGCCACCACCCCCGTTTGCTATAGCATCGATTCGCAAAAGAATGATCTCGCGTCCAGGAAATGCATTAGCAAGCGCTTTGCCAGCGAGTTCATCTCGTTCGCTATCGCCGAACACCGGGCCGATTACTGCACCGTTAGCGATATACACGTTTAGATAGTTTGCGGCGAAACTGGACGAATGTCCCCGTAGGTGCCGCTTCCGCGGCGCGAGCATAGATTCCATTTTCAGCTTGCGTCCGTGAGTTGTCCTCGCGTTTTTAGGAGGTGAATGTCGTGCTCACGCCAGAAGGGCGGCTCGCCATCTGGATCGTCGATCCTTTCGACCAAGACCTTGTTTCCGGGTGCGCAGAGCACATACCCGTCGATATGGCCGCTTGTAATTGGCTCAGAGATATCGCCATCAAGCCACATTACCTGGTGTATGCCCAGCTTCTTGAACTCTAACGCGATGGCCGCTTGCCGGTCCGCCTGCCCTCGAAAAGAGTTGCGGTTCGGATTGAGCAGACAGCTTCGCGTCGTGATCAGCGTGCCGCGCCCATCGAATGCAAGCGCACCGCCCTCTGCGACAAACGACGTTTCGACGCGCGGTACGCCAAAAATTGAAGCCGAGGACTTAGCGAGCTTGTCACCGGCCCGGGCTGGACGCTCGGGCGTACCGCCCCAGCCGTTAAAATTCCAATCAATCGCTACCACTTGCCTCTGACCGCCGTCCGTATGGATAGCGAAAGTCGGCATGATGTCTCGCATCCAGAAATCATCTACCGGCGCTTCAATGACGGTGACGGTTGGACAATCCAAAAACTGCTTGCTTGCCTCGCGGAACTCGCGGCCGCGCGGAGCGAGTAGACGGACCGGCTCGAAGCGAGCGATCGCGTATACGACTTTAGTTAGGTCGCGCTTTATCCTGGAGGCGTCGCGGGTACCCCACTCGCGATGAACCGCCCAGGCCATCCAACAACATTTGTGCGGCTCCCATTCGGCTGGAATCCGTATGCACGCTTTGCAAATCCTGTCTTGGGCCATTGGAAGCAAACTGAGATCCTGAAGTTACGCCAAGTTTTCCACCGCAGCACGTCAGATTTGGACGCACTTAGCTCTTCTACCTGAGGCTTCCTGTTGGCACGGCTTCTAGGATGAGGAATAGTATTCGAACGATTCATTTCCATGACCTGCTTGTCCGGTGGGACCCTTGTGAGCGCAGTGTTGCCAACTCGTCGAACCATTGTCGTTCATACAAATCTTGCAGCCCATATGGCTCGGGTCGCTGCCGCGCGGCGGGGAGAAATCGGACTTCAGATCATGAGCATGGGCCAAGTCGCCGCACGCCTTGCAGGCGGCTTCCTCAGACCCATCGATACCGACACACTGCGTGAGGCTGTTCGGGACGCGTTGCCGACCGTCACTCTCGGTGAGCTTGAGCCAATCAAGGGCCTGCCTGGCATGGTCCGCGCAGCCGTTAGCACTCTCGACAAGATCTGGCGGGCGGATATCGGTCTCTCGACCTCCGGGCATCCACGTCTACAAGCACTGGCCGCTCTGGAAGCCGAAGTGTTGGGGCGACTGCCACCTTCAATGAAGAAGCCGCGCACCTTGGTTGATCTAGCGCTCAATCGGCTTATCCACGCCCCCGCTGTCTTGGGCCAAATCGAAATTCAAAGCCATAGCGAAATGCCGGTTTGCTGGCGCCGATTACTCCTCGCGCTTGCGAATTGCGTGCCCGTAGTTTGGATAGCCGGTCCGCGGTCGGTCCCGGATTGGGTCATCGGCAAGAACATCGAAATCCGGCAAAGTCCGACATCCGGAATTGCACCAAGTGTTTACTCTTGTGCCACGCCGCAGCACGAGGTCTTGGAAGCCTTTCGATGGATGCGATCGCTTCTATCTGATGGCAAGGCAAGGCCGGAAGATATTGCCATAGCAGCCGCAAGCCCTTCCGATTACGACGATTACGTCTCGGCGCTATCCCACGAAGCGAACATCCCTATTCACTTCGTTCAAGGCGTCCAAGCCGTCGCCACCCCGGCAGGTCAAACCGCTGCGGCGTTGGCTGACGTTCTCGTGAACGGACTCTCCCAGGCACGGGTACAGCGTTTGCTGCGTCGGCTGGATGGCGCCGAATGTATTGCCGCGTTACCACGAGACTGGACCCGCGTTCTTCCTACCGACGCCCCACTTTCAACTCTCGAACGCTGGAAGCAGGTGTTCGTATCGGTTGAGCCTAGCGCTTGGCCGGGCGGGGTCGACCGATCCAGAATCGTGCTGGACGTGTTGCAGATTCTTGAGAAGGGCCCGGCAGGAGCTCAGGAAGCCGGAGAAAAGCTGCTCCCAAAATTGCCCTTGAAGCTCTGGCGGCTAGCACTTGAGGATGGGCCAGCCACAGCACTCCCCGTTACCCTTTCTCGGCTTCGCATTGCTGACGATCTCGAACCAGCGTCGCATCCAATTTGGACACCGGCGATTTCACTTGCGGCCTCCCCCCGACCTTTCGTTCGCTTGCTCGCACTGAATGCCGGTCGATGGCCGCGCCGAATTTCAGAGGATCGCCTCATCCCCGATCACATCATTCCGATCGAGCATCTGGACCCGCTACCCGTGTCAGACGCGGACCGCAGTGATTTCGCGACCATTGTCGCCAGCGCTAACCAAGCTTCGATCTCCTTCAGCCGGCGTGACGTCGAGGGGCGCCTGTTGGGGCGTTCGCCTTTGGTCGGCGAGTTCAAGGAGGCCTACTTAAGTTACGGCAGGATCCCGGAACATGCTGCAAGCGAGCCAGACCGTTTGACCGCTCGGCCGACGGAATTCCGGGCTACACTGATGGCGCGGTCCGGGCTAGCTGCGTGGCGAGATTGGTATAGGCGTCAAATCAACTCGCACGACGGCCTTGTCCGCCCAAATCACCCGCGGCTCTATAAGGTATTTCAGCAGCCCATGTCCGCAACTTCGTTGCGGATGTTATTGCGGGATCCTATTCGCTTTGTCTGGCGATACGCTCTGGGATGGCGTCAACCGGAGGAGACCGACGAACCGTTCAGTGTAGATCCACTCACTTTTGGCGTTCTCGTCCACGAAACTCTTCAGCTCGCCGTCGGCACGCTCGAGTCAAATGGCGGTTTTGCAAAAGCCAAATCGGATGATGTCACGAAAGCCATTGAGGAGGCGGTTCTTGCGACGGCCGCGCAATGGGAAACCGAGCAACCTGTGCCGCCCCCAATAATCTGGCGGAACGCTTTGGAGGCAACCCGCAAAGTTGCGACCGCGGCCTTAACTTATCGTCTTGATCGACTGCCAAATCAAAAGAGTTGGACTGAAATTCCATTCGGCATGGCAGATGGCCGCGGCCGTAGCCTCCCATGGGACCCTTCGGTATCTGTGGGAATTCCAGGAACGGGGATTATCATTCAAGGGCAAATCGATCGGCTGGATTTGTCGGGCGACAATCGCCAGGCGCGAGTCATCGACTACAAAACTGGGCGCCTGAGTCGGGACATGGCGGATGTCGTGCTCAAGGGCGGCACTGAGCTGCAGCGCTGCCTTTATGCCTTTGCTGTCCGAACGCTGCTTGGTCCCAACGTTAAGGTCGAAGCGGCTCTGCTCTATCCGAAGGCGACCGACGGCCACCAGGCATTGTTTCCGCTCGACGATATCCAGGGGGCTCTGGACACACTCGCTGCGGCCATATCGTGTGGTCGAGACAATATTGAAAAGGGACTCGCGCTTCCCGGCATTGATGCGGGTGATGGCTTCAATGATTACGCGTTCGCACTACCCGCCAATCCGAGCTATCTGACTCGAAAGCGTCCTGTCGCCGATAAGCGCCTGGGCGACGCCATCAAGATCTGGGAGGCGCCATAATGAAGACACGCGAACTTCCAGACCTGGCTGCGCGCACGGCCGCCCTCACCCACATCGACCGGTGCATGTTGGTGGAAGCTGGTGCGGGCTCAGGCAAGACCTCGATCATGGCTGGGCGGGTGGCGTACCTGTTCGCTCAGAGCGTGAGCCCGAAGAATGTGGCGGCGATCACATTCACCGAGTTCGCTGCCAGCGAATTGAGAATCCGTATTGAAAGGTTCGTTAGCTCGCTTTCGATCGGCGAGGTTCCAGACGACGTTGCGAGAGCCTTCCCCGGCGGGGTGTCAGATAGTCAACGTCAAAACCTGACCCGCGCAAAGCAATCCCTCGATGAGCTTCTCTGCACCACCATCCATGGGTTCGCGCAAGTTCTGATCAAGCCCTACCCGGCGGAGTCAGGAATAGATCCTGGCGCCGAGATCGTCGATCCGACCGAGGGAGACCTCGCCTTCAATGAGCGATATCTATATTGGCTTAAAGAGCACCTCGCCGGCGAACGCGACGACGATGTAATCGCCGAGCTGGTGCTTGCTGACGAGTCTCGCGGACTGCGTGTTATTCGGAGCATTGCAGATTTCCTGCGGAAGACTCGTGATGCCAGGCTCCCAAATCACGCCTGGTCAACCTCCCTCGCCAAAAAACTCTCAGCAGCAGCCGCGGCTTTTGAGAAGGAGATAGCTCAGCTCGAATTTCAGGAAGAACAAACCGGCCAAGCGTGCACAGCATTTATCGAAATGATAGATGCGCTCGGTGGCTCTGATCTAGTAGCCACCAAGCCTAGCAATCGCGCCCTTGTTCAAGCAGCGAGCATTCCTCGGAATGTTGCCTGTTTCACGCAGAGCGGCGGAAAAAGACAGCTGAGAACAAAGGGCGCTTGGGAGAAAGCTGCTGCTGCTGCAGGTAAGAGCAAGGCTCATGGGACAATGGCCTTTCAGGCCTGTGCAGCCAGGTACGATGCCTGTCACGAAGCGCTCAGTGAATTGATGGCGATGGTGGCCGGCGAGATTCTTGCTCGTATCGTGGACGCCATGGACAGGCTTTTCGTTGAGTGGCGCGAGTACAAGCGTTCTGCCGCGCTTCTTGATTTCGATGATCTACTACATACGGCCAGGGAGCTCTTGGCCAAGAACGATGACGTGCGGAGAGCGCTTGGAAAGCGCTACCAGCACGTCTTGGTAGATGAATTTCAGGACACAGATCCAATACAACTCGAGATCCTGTGGCGGCTGTGTGGCGATCACCCGAATGATGAAGACGGGGACGTGTTGACAGGAGTCCTTCGTCCGGGCTCTCTCTTCCTGGTCGGGGATCCGAAGCAGGCCATTTATCGATTCCGCGGCGCAGACGTAAACGCTTATCTTCGGGCGCGAGAGGCGATTGGCGAACCATCGGTGGCTAACATCGTTGCGAACTTTCGCTCGGTTGAACCAATCCTTGCATTCGTCAACGGAGCCTTCTCTGGCCCTCTCTCCATGGCAGCAGGGCAGCCGGGTTTTACCGCTCTGGCAGCAACCCGTCTTCCGGAAAAGAACGCGCCAACTGTCGCGGCACTCGATGTTGTGGTCGAGGATGGCGAGGATAGCGCCGAGCAATTGCGTGATGCAGAGGCAGACAGGGTCGCGGATCTCTGCTCAAGAATAGTTGGTAACTTCAAGATTCGAGAGAATGGCGAGCTTAGGCCCTGCCGGTTTGGCGATATTGCCCTCCTGGCTCCGGTCGGAACTGATCTCTGGCGTTTCGAGGAAGCCTTAGAGCAATGCGGAATTCCAGTCTCGACGCAAGCCGGGAAAGGTTTCTTCCGACGGCAGGAAATTCAGGATCTCATCGCGCTAACTCGCGCAATCGCGGATGCGCGCGACACGCTTGCCCTGGGGGCTCTACTGCGTGGTCCTCTGGTTGGATTATCGGAAACGGAGCTGCTCGATATTGCCGACGGCATTCCCACCGACCCGAAGCGCCCCGACCGCCTTCCAAATCTCACGCTTTGGAGCGAGCTCGAGAAGATTGATCATGAGTTGGCGCGCGACGCCATCAAGATCTTGCAGTCTCTCGCGCGAAGAGTGCGTTCGACAACGCCCTATGCGCTAATTTCGGACGCCGTCAGTCTGCTTAACGTCCGCGCGCATTTTCGTCATCGTTTCCCCGCCAGTGCTGATCGTGTGCTCGCAAATCTAGACCTATTCCTGGAGATGTCGCGCGCCTACGATGTGCGTGGGTTCCTAGCATTTGCGAGGGACATGAGGGCAAATTGGAAGGAACAGGTTCTCCAGGTCGAGGGGCGTCCAGACGCCGAGGAACAATCCGTCGCTCTGATCACCATTCATGCCGCGAAGGGTCTCGAATGGCCCGTCGTTATTCCGGTCAACATGACTGGAGCGCCCAAGTCTGAGACCGGGCTCATGCACGATCGACGATCAGGCGAGTTTTCGGCCCCGATCCTAGGGATCGAGCCGGCAGGCTACTCCCAGCTAAAATCCTGGAATGAGCTCGAATTGGCTCGTGAACGCGTTCGCCTCTGGTATGTTGCTGCGACCAGAGCTCGAGATTTGCTGATCCTGCCGCGCCATTCCGCACAGCTATCTGACAAGTCGTGGGCGCGGCTGGTCGACCTGGGTCTTCCGGCTCTGCCTACGATAGAGCCCACTGATCTCGGCACGCAAATCGCGGCACTATGTGCTGCTGAAGAAAACAAGCAGAGCTCCGAACTGTTTGGACAGCAAGCCGGCGGCATTTCAGAGGCGTATCTCACAATCGTTTGGAATCGACCAAGCCGCCATGAGGTCGATGCCCCGCCTCAGGTTGAAGAGGAGCGGATTTTTCGTGATCCGGAGCAGGTCA
>Ga0209677_100938_pt1 | contig 14240 bp, 10 predicted proteins | sample AraplaCvi_mCL_r2_2_FD_184285 | JGI IMG/M metagenome (GOLD analysis project Ga0209677, IMG submission 184285) | Arabidopsis root microbial communities from North Carolina, USA - plate scrape CL_Cvi_mCL_r2 (SPAdes) (version 2) | ecosystem: Host-associated > Plants > Roots > Endosphere | place: USA... | reverse complement strand
TGTTCTCGGCGATTGCCTGGCCCGCGCCCTGCGCCATGATGAGGTTGGAGGCGAAGATCCCTCGCAAGTCCGGATTGGCGGTGATCAGGTCGGTCATGATGTTGAGACCGGTCGTGGCCTTGCCGTCGGCAACCTTGTCGGCGACCAGCTTGAGGCCCGGATATTTCGCCGCGATCTCCTCCTTGAAGCCCTTGGCGCGCTGGTCGAGCGAACCGACGCCCGGGAGCGAGGTGATGAGCGCGACCTCGCCCTCAGCCTTCCCGTATTTCGCCTTGATCGCCTCGGCAAGGCCGTCGGCGGCAATCCGTCCGCCCTGGACGTTGTCGGTTGTCAGGAACGATGTAAAGGCCTTGGAGTCGGCAGCGGAGTCGATGCCGATGATCGGAACCTTCTTCGCCGCCTCGTCGATCGGCTCGCCAAGCGCCTTGAATTCGGTCGGCGCGATCACGACCGCCGCCGGCTTTTCGGCGACCGCGTTCTCAAGGATCGAAATCTGGCCGTTGATGTCACTCTCGGATTGCGCGCCGAGTTCGGGCACATTGACGCCGAGGTCCTTGCCGGCGTGGCGCGCGCCGGCAAGCACGATCTGCCAGTAGAACGACGTCGTGTCCTTGACAATGATCGGTATCTTCGGCTCCGCCGCGTAGCTCGGTGCGCCGTAAGCGGCGAGAGCGGCAAGAGAAGCAGCAATAATCAACCGTTTCATGCGTCTTCCTCCTCGATCGAAGAGCTCTGTTGGCTCTTGTCTGCTTTCGTATTATTTGGGACGACGATAGCGTCTTCGCGAACGATCGGTCATCCGCAAAAAGTAGCATCAATCCTTCCGTTCATTGCGAGCGCCGCGCTCAGTCGCGGCTGGCGGGCATGTAGGCCGCTCGCTTCGGCAAGGGCGATCAACCCGCCGAAGCGCCGTTGCTTCTTAGCCTCGTGGTTGACGTAAATGTCGCTCAGGCGATGGTCGAGAAAGGGATTGCTGAACCGGTCGATCGCCGTGTCGCGATAGGCGCGCGCCTCTGCTGCCATCCCCAGAGCGGCAAAGACAGGCAAGACCTCTCCCTCATAGACCTCGCCGAGTTCATTCCACATCGCCGCGTCGGTCATCGCCTCACGTACGGTGAGCGTCGGCGGACCACGGCGGCGTTGCCACAATTCGGCGAGCCAGGTATGGCCCAGGTTGAGGATAAACAACTTCAGGCGCTCGTAGCGCTTGAGGTCGTTGGTCAGCTTGACGTCCGGATGAGAGCAGGGCGGCTCTAGGCCAGCGCGATCTTCGATCGCCCATAAGGCGTAGGGCTCGGCCACCGCGCCAAGCGGCTCGAGCGGCTGCGAGACGATCCGGTCGACCAGCGAATTGACCCAGACGCAATCCTCGCCAATCCAGCGGCGCGGCGCAATCGGCACGTCCCAGTCGCCGAGCACGTTAAGCACCACAGCGCGTAGGGTCGCGCCGTTGTCCGGCGTCAATTCGCAGGGGAAAATCGTGATCGGATCGGCGCCGGAGCGATGACGGGCGAGCAGCAGCTTGGCGAGCTTTGCCGGAAAGGATTTCGGCGGCCGACCGGCGGTACGGTCGGCAGGGTCGGTCTCGTATCCGCGGTCGCCACTATTGGAGACGGCACAACGAGCCTCGATGAACAGGCGCTCCAGTTCGGCCCATTGCGTGTTGGCGTCCACACCGCCGCCGACGCTAGCGACCTCGACTGCCCTGTCGACCGTAGCGCCGCCTGCCATTCCCTTGATCCGGACCAGATATGGCCTGTCCTCGGCGAATGCCGCGATCCTCCTCCGGCTCTCCGGGTTCCGTGTCGTCTGCACCGCGACGATCCGTCCCATCGCGCGACCTTCCGCCAGTGCCTCACTGACAAACAGGTCGACATGCGCTTGGAGAAAGCGACTCGTGCCAAACTGGATGATCGGGAAAGCCATGGCCTAGATCTCGATCAACACCTTGATTGCGCCCGTCTCGGGCTTGATCCAATCAGGAAAGCGGGACGGCGCCTCCGCGAGCGAGGCGCGATGGGTAGCCAGCGCTCCGGTCGGCACGAGTCCATCGCGCATGGCGCGGAATACCTCGTGGAAATCCTCCCGCGTCGCATTGCGGCTGCCGAGCAGCGAGATTTCGCGCGCGTGGAATTTTGGGTCTTGGAAGGAGATCGTCTCGCGCACGACGCTGACCAGCACGTAGGTGCCGCCATGAGCGACATAGTCGAACCCGGCCTCGATCGAGGGGGCCTTGCCGGTGGCGTCGATCACGATGTCGAACAGATCGCCACCAGTGACCTCCGAAAGAGCCTCAAGCGCGTTGGGTCCACCAACAACCGTATGAGAGACTCCCAGGACCTCTCGGCAGAAAGAAAGCCGGTCCTCCCGCATGTCCAAAGCGGTGAGCACACTACCGCGGAGCTTGCCAAAGATGATGCAACCGAGCCCAATCGGTCCCGCGCCTACGACGAGGACGCGGTCACCCTTTCGCGTATTGGCGCGGCGATTTGCATGGGCGCCGATAGCCAGGAACTCTACCATCGCCGCCTGATCAAGAGTCGCGCCATCGGCTGCGGCGACATTTTCCTCCGGGACGCAGACGAATTCGGCCATTCCGCCGTCGATATGCACGCCGAGGACTGCGATACGCTGACAGCAGTTCGTCTTACCGCGCCGGCACGCCACGCAGGCGCCGCACGACAAATAGGGGATCAGATAGACTCTTTGACCAACGGCGATGCTGCAGCCGGGGCCCGTCTCGGCAACCTCGCCTGCCAATTCGTGCCCCAGGACTCGCGGGTATTCCAGAAAGGGATGCGAGCCTTCGTAGATATGGAGATCCGTGCCGCATACGCCCGCGCGCCGGATGCGCACCAGCACTTGGCCGGGTCCCGGTGTGGGCCGGGATCGCTCGACTATGGCCAGGCGCCCCGGTTCGACGCATTGCAATGCACGCATCCGATCGCCTCCCACCTTCCTGTCTATTGTCGATAAAGAACCGCGCCAGTATCCTGAGGTCAAACTGTTTTTTCTAATTGCGTCTGGGGGCAATTAGACAGACGAGTTGTCGTGTCCACTATGAAACCCAACACCGTATTCAAATCGGCCTACAACCGTGGTCTCTCCCGGCTGCAGCGGCTGCCGATTACGTCCGAAGTCGGATCAGAACCGGCGTGGTCGCGCGCGCTCGCCGTGAGCCGCACGACCGTGCGATCCATCTTCACAAGATTCTCTGCGGCTGGTTTGATCGCGGACGAGGCCCGACGCAGAGTCGTACTGCGCCATCCAGCGCCTGCCGACTTTTATCCGGAGATCGAGACTCGGAGAGGCGGTGCTATTGTTGAAAGCCGTTTCATGTACTGGATTTTGCATGAAGACTGCAGGCCCGGGCAGTCGATCAACGTGCCCGAACTCTCGCGGCAATTTGGCGCGTCGCCCGCGGCGGTCACGCACTATCTCAATCGCTTGAGACAATCTGGTCTTCTTGCGCGCAACTCAGGTGGCCATTGGGTTCTGAGGGGGTTTACCGAGGAATTCGCTGAAGAGCTCTGCGAAGTGAGGACGATGTTTGAACTGTACTCCGCCCAGCGCTTTATCACCCTCTCCGCCGAAGATCCGGCCTTGGAGGAGTTGTCCCGTATCAAGCAGGATCATCTCGCATTGTTGAGGGAAGCCGAAACCCGTTACACGGAGTTCTCGGCGCTCGACGAACGACTCCACCGTTGCGTCAACGACGCGTCGCGTAATCGCTTCATTCGGGGCTTCTATGACATGATCTCGATGATCTTCCACTATCATTACCAGTGGAACAAGAACGACGAAAAGGAACGGAATATCGCGGCGATCCACGAACACCTTTCCTACATGGAGGCGCTTCAGGCCGGTGACGCTTCGGCGGTCATTGCGACGTGCAACGCCCATATGGCGACCGCGCGGTCGACGTTGTTGGCTTCCATCCGAGAATCCGTCGATGTGCTCAAGGCGGGAAACGAATCTCACTGTTTACCTCAGCAAAACTATTGAAGTTGCTAACTCCTTCTGCCCTCCGGGCGAACCATCAACCCACGTTCCAGGTAACCCTGAAGCGCTAACGCATGCGCTTATTTCACTATCGCCACCTTGCTTCCGGCCCCCATCGGTTGGGAGCGGCATTCTGAATGCGGGAACTTTACCAATGCAGTCGTTCGAATACATTGTGCTTGATTAATCTATCTAGGCTGGGACGATTTAGTACGTCGTTGATATGCGCGAGTTGTTGCAGTTAACTGAGGAACGCCGCTGTGCGACGATCCCTAACTTCTGAACGTAGTGCAAATGGTACGTTATTGCGCGCTCGTGACGAGCCACTTAAAGGACCGCACACACGCTGAAATCAATCACAGAATGATATCATGGCCCACACGATGCTCCGGGCTGTGAAGACGAACGTCCAATCACGATCAAGAGCGTCAGAGCAATCCCTCCGGCGATAGCAAAGGTAGACCGAGCGATCCCTTCCGCTGCCGCGATCCGTAGTTCCTCGCCCGCTAAGTCGCCGATGCGAGCATTGGCGATCAATACAAGCAGCGCGAGGCCCACAGCAGCACCAACTCCCGAGCCCGTCGATACAATGCTCGAAGCGACGCCTTGCTGCCGGTCTGGAATGCCCATTGCGGCCGCGATGAACATTGCGGTGAAAATCGCTCCATCGCCGATGCTGACCGCGACAAGGCCGGGAACGAGGGCGAGATACGAAGCCTGGTGATTGATGTTGAAGCCAATGAGCAACGCGCCGCCCATCCCGATCGCGAGTGCACCAATCATAGTCCATCGCAGGCCTAGCGCAGTGACGACCCGGCCGGCCAGTGCCGAGGCGGTCACGACCACTGCTGTCGGAAGCAGGAACGCAACCCCGGTCTGCAACGCGTCGTAACCGAACACATTCTGAAAGAGGAGCGACAAGAAGTACAGCAGGGCGCCGAAGGTCGCCATGAATAGTGTTGCTGTCAATAGACCTAGCCGTAGCCATTGATTGCGCAACATGCCAAACGGCAACAATGGGTCGGCGCTGCGCCGTTCAATGACGATGAATGCTGCGCCGAACGCGACACCTGCGATAAGTAGGCTTATAGTCTCAGCGGAAAGCCAGCCGAAGTTCGGGCCTTCCACCAAGGCAACGACAAGCAGGGATATTGCGGCTGTCGCGGTGACTGCACCAGGTAGATCGAATGCGCGAGACCATTCGATGCGTCCGTCAGCTTCGATGAGCCATAGCGCGGCTGCCATCGCGACACCGGCCAGTGGTACGTTGATCAGGAAAACACCGCGCCAAGACACAAAGCTTGTGAGGGCGCCACCGAGTAAGACCCCGATCACCAGGCCTGCGGCCCCGGCACCCGCCCAAATGCCGAGTGCCCGATTTCGCTCGGCTCCTTCAGAGAATCGAACGTTGATGATGGCGAGCGTGCTTGGGAATACCAAGGCGCCGCCAAGTCCCTGCAGCGCGCGAGCGACAATCTGTTGCCCAGGGGTTGTCGCGAGGCCGCCCGCGAGAGAAGCAGTCAGATAGAGAAACAAGCCGACGACCAGTATCCTCCGTCTGCCCAGAAGGTCAGAGGCTCTGCCGCCGAACAGCAAGAAGCCGCTCGATGCGATCGTGTAGGCGCTGACGACCGATTGGAGCGTCTGCGCCGAATGGTGAAGGTTTCGCGCGATCGCGGGCAGCGCGACCACGACGATATACTGATCGAGCGATACAAGCAGCATCGCGAAAGAGAGCAGGGCGAGAATCGCCTTGCGGCGGTATTTAGCTGGCGGTTGAACTGCTGGCGGTTTCGGGTGCCCTTGATACATTGCGTATTTCCTGCGGATTTTGGACTTCGAGTCGCGGTGGCGCTTGTCTGATCCCCCGCGATGATCTTGATTGCGCGGGCTTCACGCACCGTACTCGCTCGAGAAGCAGCAAGCTGACGAATGCCGCTCCCGCGATCAAAATGCCGATCGCCATGATCGCGCCTCCGCCGCCGATCATGGCGGCCAGGCAACCATACGCCAGCGCACCCATCCCAAGGCCCGCATCATAAGCGACGTTCCATGCGGCATTGACCCCGTCAACGTCGGCCGCAGACGTGCGCGCGAGCATCAGCACCAAGGTGCCGTTCCGCTGCAGACCGAACGCGAAGCCGAGCGCACCCGCGCCGATCACCATCGCCGGCGTGTTGCCGGCCACCAAGACCAGGGTGGCGAAGGTGCTGAGCGCGCATCCCGCCCCGATGAGTTTGGACGGCCCGTGTTGGTCGCAGAGGCGGCCACCCCACCAGCGTGCGAATGCGGCAGCGAGGCCGTGCAGGAACATTGCAAAAGCGACTGTGGCTCCTATTCGTTCAGAGCCAGCCGCGCTCGCAAAGACCGTGATCATCATGCCGACGGCTGCAGCACCTCCGGTCTGGATGATGACTGGCCAGCCGAGGCGTTGCCAAGGCAACCGCCACGAGGGCGACGCCAGCGCCTGCCCCGTTCGCCTCGGGAAGGCTCCAAGACCGAAGAGGGTGATCAGCGCGCAGCCGCTTGCGGCGAGCGCAATCGCTGCCGGGCCGAGATGCGCCAGGATCCAGAGCCCGAGCGACACCGCGAAAATCGCCGGTACGCTGAAAGCGAGACCGTAGAGTCCGAGGAACTCACCGCGCCGCGCCGGCGGCGCCAGCGTCGCGGCGAGGCCGCCAGCCGCGACGAAAGCCAGACCAAGTCCTGCGCCGCGAATGGCACAGGCGACTTCGGCAATCACTAAATTGTCGCCGAACAAGGCGAAACAAGGAAGTCCGAGCGCCGAAGCGGCGACGGCAAAGACCGCGCGCCGTCCGAGTTGCGCGACCATCCGCGGCGCAAACGCCGACGCTGCTGCGGTGGCGAGTGTGGAGATTGTCGTCGCGGCTCCGGCCGCAGCATCGCCGCCCAAGCCCGACAGGTGTGCGGGTGCGGTGGATAGGGTCAGGTAGAATGCGTTCGCGATGCCGAACATGCAGGCGCCGAGGCGAGCGAGTTGGCCCAGCTCGATTGTCAGGCCCTGATAGTTGGTGCTGTCCTGCTCAGCGCGCGTGGCTGTCATGACCGAGATCTCCCCACGAGACCGATGAAACTTGATCGCCGCAAAACTGAGCGATAAATGGTCAGCTATACATGACCAGTCTGCGGGTATTTATATTGGCCAGTTTGCATCCCCACCCGCTCTTGAAGCTGGACCGCAGCAGCACCGAGAGCCTGAGCCGCCAGATCCAGACGCAGCTTCGCGACGCGATTCGTCGCGGTCTGCTCAAGGCGGGCGCACGGTTGCCTTCGACCCGCTCGCTGTCCCGCGATCTCGGCATTTCGAGGCCGGTGGTCTCGGACGCTTATGATCAGTTGGCTGCGGAAGGCTACCTTCATACGCGACAGGGGGCCCGACCGATCGTTGCCGATGTCGCGGGCGCCGCTGCTGCCGCCAAGGAAGAGCGGCGCGAAAGCCCGCCGATTCATCACGATTTGCGTCCAGCCATTCCCGACCTCACGATGTTTCCGCGCAAGACGTGGCTGAAGGCGCTGCGGCGAGCGATCGGCCAAATGCCTGCTCCCGCGTTCGGGTACGATGGACGCCATGGAACGCACGAACTTCGCCGCGTTCTCGCCGACTATCTCGGGCGCGTGCGCGGGGCGATCGCCGATGCGGACCGGATCGTGATCACCAGCGGCTTTGCGGAAGCGCGCGCCCTGACAGCGCTGGTGCTCCGCGCGAGGGGCGTTCGTCGCCTGGGCGTGGAAGACCCGAGCTACAGCGCCTGGCAATCGGTCGATCAGGCGGGCCTGTGTCGCGTCTTGATCCCCGTCGATGACGAAGGCCTCACGGTGGATCGGCTTGATGCGCTCGACGTGCAGGCGGTATTTGTCACGCCGGCTCATCAGTTCCCGACCGGCGTAGTGTTGGGCAAAGCACGTCGCAGCAAACTCGTCGATTGGCTACGCGCAAACGACGCGTTCGCCTTCGAGGACGATTACGATGCCGAGTTCCGCTATGACCAGCAACCGGTCGGAGCGCTCCAGGGCCTGTCGCCCGAGCGTGTGATCTATGCCGGCACAGTCAGCAAAACGCTGGCTCCTGGCCTCCGTCTTGGCTGGCTGCTCGTTCCCGGCGAGCTCGTGGAAGCCGTACAGGCGGAGCAGCTCCGCTGGAATGAGGGCAGCCCTCGTATCGATCAGAACGCGCTGGCGACATTCATCGAGACAGGCGACTACGATCGCCACCTACGTTCGATGCGCCGGATCTATCGCATGCGTCGAGATGTGCTGATGGGAGCCATCCGCGAGTTTCTTCCCATAGCCGCGCCGGGCGGCATCGCTGCTGGCTTGCATGTCACTCTGCAGCTGCCGAACTGTATCGACGAGGTAAAAGTCTGCGAGGCCGTTGCCCGGCGCGGCGTCGCCATCGAGGGGATTGGGAAGTACCGGCTCTCCGGAAAGGGAGCTCCTGCACTGCTCCTCGGATATGGCAGCGCATCTGAAGCGTCCCTGCGAGCAGCAGTGCGCATTATCGGGGACGTAATTGGATAGACCATTCCCGACGAGACCTGAGTCAAACTGCCGAGTGGAGACGATCTCGCCAAGACACAAGCGGATCGGCGAACGATGGAGCGCAGGGAATTGCTGGGCCTGCACGTTTGTGCAGTGCGCTTCCGGTATGAGCTCTCATCGCCAGTTTACGGTCGAAGTGGGAGAGAGGAGAGGCATCCTTCTGGCCTGTGACCCTCGTCCATCCTGCCTTAGAAGCAGAACTCTGCCCGTTTCTCTACGAGCGGCAGTTCAAGCGTTACTTGCAATTGAAATCTGACTAGCCGACGTCCAGCCCGCGTCCTGTTCGTTCCTGATAATTCGGCCGCGAGCGTATCCTTTCGAAGTTGCGGCGTAGACGTCCTTCAATTCGGCTTCCAAGAGCCCCTTGGCGACAATCAGCGCGCAGACGGCCGCACGAACGTCGCCGTCGCAAGCTGCGATCACTTGGTCGGCGGCTGCATCCAGCGGGTCAGGGCCTTGGAGCGGCTTTGGATTGGCGGACATGCTCAAATTCCAGGTTGACTATCCCATAGAATGTTCCTAGTTTGTTCTAATGTCAATCGAGGTGCTGTCCAGACAAACCTCGGTCAAACGTCACGGGTGAACGGCGGGATGGCAACGACAGCCACCATCCTTCATGCTGACCTGGATGCCTTTTATGCCTCGGTTGAGCAACTGCTCGACCCTGCGTTACGGGGCAAACCAATCGCCGTCGGTGGCGGGGTCGTGCTTGCCGCGTCCTACGAAGCCAAGGCCTTTGGAGTTCGTAGCGGCATGCCGGGACGACAGGCGCGCGAGCTGTGTCCAGACCTCACCTTTGTCGGCGGCCATTTCAAAGACTACCAACGGCTGGGCGACGCCGCTATCAAACTGATCGGCGATTTCACGCCCCTCGTCGAGCGGGTTTCCATCGACGAGGCGTTTGCCGACGTTGCCGGCTGCACCCATCTCTTCGGCACGCCGGCTGAAATTGCGGCGGCAATCCGCCGGCGCGTGCGCACCGAGCTTGGCCTTCCGATCTCAGTAGGTGTTGCGCGCACCAAGCATCTGGCGAAGATCGCCTCGCAGGTGGCCAAGCCCGACGGGCTTGTCGTTGTCGATCCCGACACCGAACTGGAATTCCTTCACCAACTGCCCGTCGAGCTGATGTGGGGGGTGGGTCCGGTCAGGAAGGCGGGCTTGGCAGCCATCGGCGTGCAGACGATCGGACAGCTCGCAAACACGCCGGGATGGTCGCTCGAGCGGCTACTCGGCCCCGCCGCATGTGAGAAACTCGCCGCGTTGGCATGGAATCGCGATCCGCGCCGAATCAAGTCTCACTGCCGTGCTCGATCGGCAGGGGCGCAGTCAGCAATCGGCAAGAAGCCGGCCGAAGAACGGGTTTTTCGACCCACCCTGTTTCACCTTGCCGACCGAATCGCCACGCGGCTCCGGGCAAAGTCCAGGCCTGGTCGAACCGTGACGGTCCGCGTTCGCTTCGCCAATCTGAACTCAGTCACTCGTTCGGTAACGCTCGATGCACCGATTTCCGCGACCGTAATCCTTGCTGAGGTCGCTGCCGATCTAGTGCGCGCAGTCCTTGCAGAACACCCTGATGAGAAGACCATCTCGCTCCTGGCGATCTCTGTGTCGCATCTTGAAGAACACTGGGATCTGGAGTTGGAGCTTCCGCTTGGACTGCAAGATGAACCCCGCCGTCCCGGCACCAAAATAGGAATGGCACGATCGGCGGCCGACGGTGCCGTCGATAGGATCCGCGATCGCTTCGGATGGGATGCCATTGGATACGGCTCGGTGGCGCTTGGGATCTCTCGTTCCGTTCCCGATGAGTTTCGCGAGCTTGCCGAAAAGGATCTGTGACCGTGCTCATGTTGCAAACTAAGCGGGATGCGCTCCGCCGACGTGATCGGCAGGCCTCTCACGGCCTGCAAGTCGAGGTTGGACATATCGGAGTGCTTAGCTCCGAACGACAGGAACTCCTCTCCCGCTTTTCCGGGCTGCACCTCCCTGCATGTCTGCTTGCGAGGAAGGACCGGCGTTCTGAACGCAGGAAATTTGCCAATCCCGTCAAGGGGCGAACGGAATAAGAAAATTCAGAACGTTGATTAATTTTACTCGTGAAATCATCGGATTTTGATTCCGTTGCTCCGGAGTGCGGGGAGAATTCGGGAGTAGCTCGGCTGACCGAACTCTCCCGGCCAGGAGGCGATACGGACACTTTTTGGAGTTGTTCTCGGTCAGGAAGACCGCGATGAATTCGCAATGAATTGGGTGAAACGACCGTGGCGCGGACGACGAAGCCATTCGTGAAATTGCCGATTTGCTTTGAACCTGCCCGAGACCCACCCTTGAGCATATGGTTGGCAAAAAGCGACAAGCCCTGATCACAACGCGCGTCTATTGCTTTCGGGGGCGAGCAGGATGCCGATGAAAGCGCAGGCCGCGATCACTTCGAAATAGACGATCACGGGGGTGAAGCTGCCGCTCGATCCCATCAGGGCCGTGCCGACCAGGGGGGCGATGCCGCCGCCCAGGATGATGCCGAGCTGCTTGCCGAGGGAGGAGCCGCTGACGCGGACTTCGGTCGGAAACAGCTCCGCCGTGAAGGCCGCCTCCGGCGCGAACATCAGCGCGTGGATGATTCCGATCGAGACGACAAGGCCCATGATGAGCAGCGTCGGATCCTTGGTCACGACGAGTTGGAAATAGATCGGATACCAGGCGGCCGCCAGCAGGATGCCGAGCGCGATGAACGGGCGGCGGCCGAAACGGTCGGAATAGCTCGCGATCAGCGGCACCATGCACATCTCCAGCACGTTGGCGACCATGGTGCCGAAGGTGACGTTGGACTGGGCCATGCCTAGCGTCTTCACGGCATAACCGAGCACGAACACCGTGCTCATGTACTGGAACGTGCTGTGCGCCATGTTGGCGAGGCAGCCGAACAGCACCGATTTCTTCCACGACCGCGCGACATCGAGCAGTGGTGCCTTCGGCCGCGCCGCCGAAGCCTGCGCCGCTTTGAACAGCGTCGATTCGTCGACCTGGAGGCGGATGTAGGTGCCGAGAACCACGAGCGCGAGGCTGAGCACGAAGGGCACGCGCCAGACCCATTGCGCAAAATCCCGCGGGGTCGAGACGAAGCCGAGTAGCGCGATGAAGCCGGCGGCCAGGATCACGCCGATCGGGCCCGACGCGTTGACGAAGGAGGCGAAGAAGCCGCGCCTTGCGGAGGGCGCATTCTCCAGCGTCAGCGACACCGCGTTCATGTACTCGCCGCCGAAGGCAAAGCCCTGCACGAAGCGCAAGGCGACCAGCGCGATCGGCGCGAACAGCCCGATCGAATCGTAGCTCGGCAGGCAGCCGATCAGGAAGCTTGCGATGCCCATCAGCACGAAGGTGATCGTCAGCATCGCCTTGCGGCCGAGCTGGTCACCGTAATGGCCGAACACCATGCCGCCGAGCGGGCGGGCGACGAAGCCGACCGCGAACGTCGCGTAGACCGCCAGCATGCTCGCGGTCGAATCCATCTTCGGGAAGAAGAAGCGGTCGAACACGACAGGCGCGGTGAATGCGTAGATGAAGAAATCATAGTGCTCGATCACCGATCCGAGCGAGGAAGCGACCACGAGCTTGCGGAACGCGGGTGTGATCGGTGCCGCCTCGGCGCGGCTGGTCGCCCCGGTGATGACCTCTGCGGTGTTGCTCATGCGTTTCCCCTCTTTGGCTCTTGCTTTTTTCGTCCCACATCAGGCGCGTCGCCCTGGCGGCGCGGCGAGGCAGGCCTCGACGCCGCCCGGGCGGTAACTCGTGTCGAATGGATCGCTCACTGCGCCTCGTCGACGACCGGATTGCCCAGGATGGCGAGCTTCTCGATCTCGACCTCGACGACATCGCCGGGCTTCATCCAGAGCGGTGGAGTGCGCTTGGCGCCCACGCCGCCGGGCGTGCCGCTGACGATGACGTCACCGGGCTCGAGCCGGGTGAAAGTCGAGCAATATTCGATCTGCCGCGGGATATCGAAGATCATGTGCTTGATCTGCGCTTCCTGCACGACCTGCCCGTTGAGGCGGGTGATGAGCTTGAGCTCGGCGAGCTCGCCGAGCTCGTCCGGCGTCATCATCCACGGGCCGAACGCGCCGGTGTCGGGAAAATTCTTGCCTGGCGTGAACTGGTGAGTGTGGCGCTGGAAGTCGCGGATGCTGCCGTCGTTGTAGCAGGCGTAGCCGGCGACAAAGCCCATCGCCTCGCTGCGGGAGATGTAGCGGCCGCCCTTGCCGATGATGACCGCGAGCTCGCCCTCGAAATCGAGATTGGTCGAGACGCGCGGCCGGATGATGGGCTTCAAATGCCCGGTCTGACTGTTGGCGTAGCGTGAGAAGATGGTGGGGTGCTCGACCTCGGCGCGGCCGGTCTCCTTCCGGTGCGTCTCGTAGTTCAGGCCGACGCACAAGATCTTGTCGGGGTTCGGAACGACGGGCAGCCAGGTGAGCTTGGCAAGCGGCGTGGCGGCCGCCTTGGACTTCGCATCCGCAACGCCCGCCAGCGCGCCGGCGATGGCGGCCCTGAGATCGGCATAGTGGGAGGCGAGCACGGCGCCGACATCGAGGAAATTGTCGCCTTCGACGATGCCCCAAGTCGTGCGTCCCTCGAGCGCAACGGTTGCGAGTTTCATGCTTTCTTCTCCAAGTTCAAATCCAGATTGTGATGGCCGTGCAGGCGTGAAGTGACCTCGCGCAGGAGACTGTCGAGCTCGGCGGCATTGCGCGCGGTTCCGAACACGTAGTGATCGGGCCGCACGATCGCGGCGATGACGCCGTGACGGTCGAACCAGCCAGCCAGCACGCCGTCGATTTCTCCCAGCGTGCCGGGCTGATCTGCGCCGGCCGGCGCGATCGTCGTTGCGGGCAGCTCCTGATACGCGGCGCAGCGCGTGACGAGCGCGGAGGTGTCGCTGCGTCCGTCAATGAAGACGCGCAGGCCCGGTCCGGTCACCTGGTCGAGCAGGCGCGCTTCGCGCCCGCTCATGATCCGCGGTTGCGGAAACAGCGTGCCGCGCGCCGGGTCGTCCTGCTCCGACAGAAAACCTGTGCGGAGCGGCGGGATGATCTCCTGCCGCGTCAGCGCGAGCGGCTTGCCGCCGCCTTCCGCCAGAATCCGGGCGTCGCGTTGCCGCGCAGCGGCCGGATCGCGCTCGCAGATCGACTGGCCGATCGCCTTGATCTTGCCGGTCAGCTCGATGACGTGCTGCTTGCGTTCCGCCGTGTAGCTGTCGAGCAGATCGTCGGGCGAGGTGCCCTTGAGCACGCGGTCGAGCTTCCAGGCGAGATTCGTCGCATCGCGCAGGCCCTGACACATGCCCTGGCCGATGAAGGGCGGCTGCTGATGTGCGGCATCGCCGGCAATGATGATGCGGCCATTGCGCCAGTTGGCGGCCACCAGTGCGTGGAAGCGATAGGACGCCGCCCGCCACAGCTCGCCATCCTCCGGCGTAAGCCATGGCGACAGCAGCTTCCACACGTTCTCGGGTCGCTCGATCTGCCTCGGATCTTCGCCGGGCTGCAGCATGATCTCCCAGCGGCGATGGTTTTTCGGGCCGATCAGGAAGCTCACGGGCCGCGCCGGATTGCAGAACTGCGCGGAGTTTCGCGGCAGTTTTGCAATCGCGCCCTCATTGACCCGGACATCGACCACGAGCC
>Ga0209677_100937_pt1 | contig 14279 bp, 12 predicted proteins | sample AraplaCvi_mCL_r2_2_FD_184285 | JGI IMG/M metagenome (GOLD analysis project Ga0209677, IMG submission 184285) | Arabidopsis root microbial communities from North Carolina, USA - plate scrape CL_Cvi_mCL_r2 (SPAdes) (version 2) | ecosystem: Host-associated > Plants > Roots > Endosphere | place: USA... | reverse complement strand
GACCGGCTTCTACGGCATGGCCTATCTCATGAATGGCATCAACCCCGGCCGCTTCGGCAATTCGCCGAACGGATCGCCCAGCGTGGGGCTCTATGAAGCCTCGGATGGTCCGTTCTACATCGCATGTGCCAATGATCGGCTCTATCGCCGCCTCGTGACCGATGTGCTCGAACGACCCGAGCTTATGACGGATCCTCGGTTTCTGACGCGGAAAGAGCGCTGGGCGAACAAAGAAAAATTGCGGGCGATTATCGCAGAGGTGTTCGCAAGCGACCGCCTCGAGAACTGGATGGCCAAGATGAAGAAGGCGAACATACCGGCCGGCTATCTGCGAAGCGTCGAGCAGGGGTTCAATGCGCCAGAAGCGCGCCAACGTGATCGGCTCTCCCGTATCCCGCATCCGAAGGCGGGCTGGGTACCGAACATCGAGACGCCGATCACCATGCAACTGACCCCCACGGTCATCCCCGTCGCTGCGCCACTGCTCGGCCAGCACACGAACGAGGTCCTGTGGGATACCTTGGGTTACAACGAATCCCGCATTGCAGCGTTGGGCAGAGCCGGAGCGTTCGGGAAATCCCCGGAATGATGCTTGCAGGCGGCAAGCTGCCGAGCGGCCGGGGTTGGTTGCCAATTCCGAGATAACGGATAACAATGATCGGATGAGACAGGAGGTGGCGCCGGCAATCGAGCCGCGCCTTGCGATGCATCTCCGTTCGAAGCAGAGGACCCGTCAACTGGCAAGGAAGGCGACGATGATGAAGGCTCGGACCCGGAGCCCGATCGGCAGCACGCGATGAGCGACCCGTTTGCCCCCGTCGCCGAGCGGGTCCGTGCGCTCCTCCCGGCGCTTCGGAAGCGCGCCGAGCGGACCGAGGAGCTTCGTTGTTTGCCGCCGGAGACCGAGCAAGATCTGCATGATGCCCAAGTGTTTCGGATCTTGCAGCCGAAACGGGTCGGTGGCCTCGAGCTGGACTATGTCGCGCTGGTGGATTGCACGGACCTGCTTTCGCAGGCCGATGCATCCGTCGCTTGGAACGTCGCCAATCTTGCCAGCCATCATTGGATGCTGGCGATGTTCGATCGTCGGGCCCAGGACAGGGTCTGGGGGGATGATCCGAGCGTTCTGATTGCGTCCTCGTTTATCTTCCCAGCTGGTCGCGCGCGGCGCGTGAAGGGCGGATATGAACTGCGAGGCAGCTGGCCACTTTCGTCGGGCGTCGCCTCATGCCAGTGGAATATGCTGGCCAGCGTCGTCGCGTCGGAGGACGAAGCAGACGGCGTTGAATATCGCATCTTTCTGCTGCCAAAGACGGACTACACGATCCTCGACACTTGGAAGGCGGCCGGTCTGCGAGGAACGGCGTCGAACGACGTCGAAGTGCGCGATGCCTTCGTCGCCGAAGAGATGACGATCGGCGTGAACGATCTGAGTGGGGGTCCAACGCCCGGCAGCGCCGGCAATCCCAGTGCGCTTTATCAGCTGCCGGTGTTCTCTCTGTTTCCGTTTGTCATCTCCGGGGTTGCGCTCGGCAATGCGCAGGCCTGCCTCGATGATTATATCGAGGGCGCCCAGCACCGGGCATCCACGTACAATCGCGCCAGGCTCAGTGATCTCCAGAGTACCCAAATCAAGATCGCCGAGGCGTCTGCAAAGATCGACGCTGCCCGCATGATTATGCGCGAGAACTGTATCGGTGCGATGGCTGACGCGAGAGGAAACCGTGTTCCCAACATGGCCACCAAGACCCGCTACCGGCGAGACGGCGCCTATTCCGTCAATCTTTGCACGGAAGCTGTCTCGTTGCTGTTCGCCGCGAGCGGCGCGCGCGGCTTGTTCACGTCGGGCGTTCTGCAGCGGCAATTCCGCGATGCCCACGCGATCAACTCCCACATCGCGTTCAATTTCGACGCGGCAGGCACCAGTTACGGACGGGTTGCTCTTGGTCTGCCGTCGGACAATTTGACGCTCTGAGGCATCCGGATGAACGACACGCCCAAGCATCCGGCCAGCCCAGATCCGGCGAAAGAACTGGCCAGCGATAGTTCTCCGATCGATCCACGAGACTTTCGCAACGCGCTGGGTACCTACGCGACCGGTGTCACGATTATTACCGCTGCAGATAGCAACGGGAAGCCTTACGGCCTGACGTGCAACTCCTTTGCATCGGTGTCTCTCAACCCGCCGCTCGTGCTCTGGAGCCTTCTGCTCTATTCGTCGAGCCTCAACGTATTCCAGAACGCGAGCCATTTCGCCGTCAATGTGTTGGGCGCGTCGCAACAGGCGCTGGCCAGCAAATTTGCCAAGTCATCCGAGGACAAATTTGCTGGCGTGGATTGGATCCCCGGTCTCGGTCGAGCGCCATTGCTCGCCGATAGCGTGGCTACTTTCCAGTGTCGGTCCGTCAGCCGCTACTATGGCGGGGATCATGTGATCTTTCTTGGTGCGGTGGAGGCGTACGCCTATAATCGGGACGAGCCGCTGCTGTTCTTGCGCGGCGACTTCGGTCGGTTCTCGACCGGTGATGGTCGTAAGAAGAGTAAAGAGTCATGATTCCGGCTCGTCGCGGCCTGGTTGTGCCATCGACTCCTTGCCGCTCTTGCGGCTGACAATGGATCGTTTGATCCGCACCTTTGTCGCTTTGCATCGGCGCGCTGTCGCAAATTCTTCATGTGCGGCCATTAGTGGAAGGCCGCTGCTGGCCAAAATGCCATCATGACGGAGTTTACTGTATGAAAATTTCCCGCCTCGCCGTCGTTTTGCTCGCGCTATGCGTTTTGGCGCCGTGGCATGCGGCCAAGGCTGCCGACGTCATTTGCTACAACTGTCCGCCCGAGTGGGCGGATTGGGCATCGATGCTCAAATCCATCAAGGCCGATCTGAATTACGATATTCCGCACGATAACAAGAATTCGGGACAGGCGCTCGCCCAGATTCTGGCCGAGAAGAATAATCCGGTCGCCGACATCGGCTATTTCGGTGTGACCTTCGGCATGAAGGCCAAAAGCCAGGACGCCCTTGAGCCATACAAGCCGGCTCATTGGGACCAAGTCCCTGCCGGCCTGAAAGACCCGGACGGCTATTGGACAACCATCCATTCAGGCACGCTGGGTCTCTTCGTGAACAAGGACGCGCTTGGCGACAAGCCGGTGCCGGCGTGCTGGAAGGATTTGCTCAAGCCTGACTACAAGGGAATGGTTGGCTACCTCGATCCGAGCTCCGCAGCTGTCGGGTATGTCGGTGCGGTCGCGGTGAACCTCGCTCTCGGCGGATCGTCGTCGAATTTTGATCCCGCGATCAGCTTTTTCAAGGAGTTGCGCAAGAACGATCCGATAGTGCCGAAGCAGACATCCTATGCCCGCGTGGTATCAGGCGAAATGCCGATTCTGCTCGACTACGACTTCAACGCCTATCGCGCCAGATATTCGGAGAAGGGAAATTTCGAGTTCGTGATCCCGTGCGAAGGTTCGGTCGTTTTTCCTTATGTCGTCGGCCTGGTCAAGAACGCGCCCGACAAGGAAAAGGCGAAGAAGGTCCTGGATTACCTGCTTTCTGATAAGGGACAGGCGATCTGGACCAACGCCTATCTCCGTCCCGCCCGTCCGATCGAACTGCCCGAGGCGGTCAAAAGCAAATTCCTGCCCGATAGCGACTATGCCCGTGCCAAGAATGTCGACTGGGGTGAAATGGAGAACGTGCAGAAGGGCCTCGTCGACCGCTATCTTGCTGAGGTCCGCTGATGCAATATGGTGCCCTGTAGGGTAGGCGGGGCATTTTCGTTCATGTCGCACCGAGGCTTTGTTTGGCTGTGCTTGCTGCCGCTGGTTGTGCTCACGGCCGCATTCTTCTTGGTTCCAATGGCAAGGTTGCTGGTCACGGGCGCCGAAGGGCCGCACGGGCTTGCGGAGTATCTCGCCATCCTGACCGAGCCACGCTATCGCGCAACGCTCGTCAACACGGTGCTGCTGGCGGCGGCGACCACGGTTGCCACGATGATCGTGGCAACAGTCGTGGGGCTGTTCCTGCAGCGTCACCGCGTTGTCGGGCGGTCGCTGATGATCGCGGCTCTGACTTTTCCGCTTGCCTTTCCAGGTGTGGTCGTCGGCTTCATGATCATTCTTCTTGCCGGGCGGCAAGGCCTCCTCGGGGCGCTGTCAACGCGCCTTGGCGGCGACAAGATCGTTTTCGCCTATTCGATATATGGGCTGTTTTTCGGCTATCTTTATTTTTCCATTCCGCGCGTGATCCTGACGATCATGGCCGCGGCGCAGAAGCTCGATCCTGGTCTGGAAGAAGCCGCGCGATCGCTCGGTGCGGGTCCGTGGTCGGTGCAGCGCGATGTCGTGCTGCCGGCGCTTGCGCCAGCATTTGTTGCGTCGGGCGCGATTGCGTTCGCCACGGCAATGGGTGCCTTCGGCACGGCGTTCACGCTTGCGACCAACATCGATGTGCTCCCGATGCTGATCTACACCGAGTTCACCCTGGCCGGAAATCTGGCGACCTCCGCGGCGCTCTCGGTCGGACTCGGCATCATCACCTGGCTCATTCTAGCCCTGGCCAGATCGTTCAGCGGTAACGCCGTCGCGGCCGCAGGTTAAGATGGTTCGCGATCGTCTCATCTTTACCGGTCAGTTGCTGTTCACGTTGCTCGTCGCGGCGTTTCTCATTGTGCCGGCTGGTCTCTCGATCGCCGCAGGCGTGACCGTGAACTATTTCCGCGGCATTCAATCAGGGCTGACCCTGCAATGGGTCGCCCAGGTCTGGGAGCTCTATGCGGGCACGATTGTATCGTCTTTCGTCATTGCATTCGCCACCCTGGCCGTCACGCTGCTGGCCGGCGTTCCCGCGGCCTACGCACTTCTTGTTCGGGGAGGGCGACTGGCTCGTATGATCGAGGAGATCATTACGCTTCCGGTGGCGGTTCCAGGACTTGCGATCGCGCTCGCCTTGCTGCTGACTTATGGAGGCTTCGGTGCTTTCCGTCGCTCCTGGCTGTTCATCGTCGTTGGTCATGTCGTCTTCACCATGCCTTTCATGGTGCGTTCGGTGATGGCCGTATTTGCAACGGTCGACATCAAGACTCTTGACGAAGGGGCGGCTTCGCTCGGTGCACCGGCCTGGCGGCGGTTCTGGGACGTCATCGTTCCTAACGGGATCCCGGGAATTCTTGCCGGTAGCTTGATGGTGATCACATTGTCGCTCGGCGAATTCAACCTGACCTGGATGCTACATACGCCGCTGACCAAGACATTGCCGATCGGGCTTGCCGACAGCTACGCCTCGATGCGGCTCGAGGTCGCATCGGCGTACACACTGGTGTTCTTCGTCATGATCATCCCGCTCCTGGTCGCTATGCAGTGGATCGCCGACACGAGAGGCGTGCGGTGAAGGTGCTGGCTGGACACGGTGTTGCGGTTCGCATCGAGGCGTGCAGCAAGACGTTTGCAGGCGGCACGCGCGTGCTCGAGCCCGCAACGCTTGATATTGCCAGCGGGGAAACGCTCGTGCTGCTCGGGCCGTCGGGCTGTGGCAAGACCACGATGCTGCGCATCATCGCTGGGCTCGAGCAACCCGATGCGGGCGGGCGTGTTGTGTTCGACGGCAAGGACATGACGCGGGTGCCGATCGAGCGGCGCAACGTCGGCATGGTGTTTCAATCCTATGCGCTTTTTCCCAACATGAGCGTCGCGGACAATATCGGCTATGGCTTGAAAATCCGCGGCGTGCCGCAAGCGAAACGTGCCAAGCGGATCGCCGAACTGGTTGAACTGACCAATATCGCCGGGCTTGAGGATCGCCGCATTGATCAGCTCTCCGGAGGGCAGCGGCAGCGTGTCGCGCTGGCGCGCGCCGTTGCGATCAGGCCCAGCGTTCTCTTGCTTGACGAGCCGCTTACGGCGCTCGATGCTGCATTGCGCGAACGGCTCCGCGGAGATCTGAACCGGTTGTTGCGCTCGCTTGGGATCACCACAATCTACGTGACGCATGATCAGGCAGAGGCGATGGAGCTCGGCGATCGGATCGTCGTCATGAGCAAAGGGCGCATTGCTCAGATCGGCTCGCCGCGGGAGATCTATTTCGAGCCGGCGAACCGTTTCGTAGCCGAGTTCATCGGTGCCGCCAACATTCTCGAGGCCCCTGTTGAGAACGGTCAACTGATGCTTCCGGGAGGCAGACTGCCGGTCGACAAGGCTGTCAATCAGGCGCGGGCCGTCGTGATGATCCGACCTGAGACGATCGATATTGTCAACGCCGATGCGGCGCCGCTGGCCGGCACGGTCGAGACGGTTCGCTTCGCCGGCGACCGACTGCGGATCACGGTCCGAGAGGCCGCTGTCAATATACTCGCCGTCGAGGCGTCCAACACGATTGCGGTAGAAGCCGGCGACCGGATCGGGCTCTCGGTCGCGCCTGACGCCATTCGCGTGCTGCCGACAGAAGGCCAGTGAAGGACATGTCCACCAAGCCAATCCGTATTGCGCAGATTTCCGACCTTCACATCAAGGCGCCGGGAAAGCTTGCCTACAGGCGCGTCGATACGGCGCAAGCACTCAGTCGTTGTATCGCGACACTGAACGGGCTTACGCCCGCACCTGATCTCGTGGTGATCTCAGGCGATCTTGTGGATACGCCAACCGAGCACGAGTACCAGCATCTGAAGGGCCTGCTGACCGAGTTGAGACTTCCATTTGCCGCCGTTCCGGGCAACCACGATTCGCGCGATCTGATGCGAAGTGCGTTCCCGGATTGCGCTTATGCGCTCCCGTCAGGAGCCCTCAATCAGTGCATCGAGCTGGACGTTCTCGACTTGTTTCTGCTGGACTCCAGTGTACCAGGCAAGCCTTACGGCGAACTCGACGAGCCGACGCTCGAATGGCTCGACAGCAGGCTATCGATCTCAGCTCATAGACCTGCGCTGCTGTTCCTGCACCATCCGCCATTTCTCACCGGCATCGGTCACATGGATCGGCAGAACATGCGCAATGCCGCCGCTCTCGCGTCGATCATAAGACGTCATAACCGCGTGCAACTGATTGCGAGCGGCCACGTCCACAGGGCGGTCTTGACGGCATTTGCCGATGTCACCTGCACGATCTGCCCAGCCCCCAATCATGCAGTCGCCCTCGATCTTGCAGAGCTTGGCGAGCCCTCATTCGCAATCGAACCGCCCGCATTCCATCTTCACGTCTGGTTCCCTGGTGAAGGATACGGCACGATGGTGACCCACCAAGTTCCGATTGGCGAATTCGATGGCCCGCATCCGTTCTTCGACGCTGCTGGAAATCTGATTGACTAGCGCTTCTTCGTGTTCTCGTCGGCTTCCGGCGGATCTAGATACATACCCGACATGGTGTCGACCCAGCAAAGCTGGTCATGAACCGCTCTGACGCCTGGGATGTTCTCGGCTGCGACCTTGGCAGCCTGCCGCGAGCGCTCTTCGGTAATAACGCCACTCAAATGGACGATGCCGTCTTTGACGATGACGCTGAGCCCGAACGGGCACCAGTCGTTCTTCTCCAGCGCATTGATCACGCGATTGCGGATATGGTCATCGTCCGCAGTGGGATCTGGAACCTGGCGTGCGAGCGAAGCGACGGCCTGCAGCAGATTTGCGCGTGAGACGATCCCGACGAGCTGATCTCCGCGCATGACCGGCAGCCGTTTGACGTTATTCTTTTCCATCAGCGCAACGATCTCGGCCAGCGCGGTATCCTCCACGATTGTCAGCGGCGATTTCGTCATGACGTCTGAAATCTTCCGCCCATGCTCTTGGACGAAGTCGGACGCGGACTTTTCGGGTCCGAGAATGAAGCGCAGCCAGCGGCCGCGCTTATGCCCGGTGCCGATTTCAGCTCGGCGGATGAAGTCACCCTCGGACACGATGCCGACGAGCTTGCCGGAAGCGTCGACGACCGGCAGCCCGCTGACATGGCGCTGGAGCATGAGATTTGCCGCGTCGATGATCGATGTGTGGGGCGTAACGGTGATGACTGGACGGGTCATGATTTGATGGGCGCGCATTGCCAGCTCCAGGAGGCGAGGACCGGTTGACCGTAACCTTCGGTCAGGGTGGAGACTTGATGCAGGTCAAGGGACGTACAGAGGCCGTTTTGAAGCGCGATGGAACATGCAGGTCGACGACGCGTTTCAGACGCTGTTTCGCAGGTTAGATCCATTTTCCAGGGATATCGGTCACTTTCGGTCGAACGAGGTTTACCGATTGGAGAACCGTCATGGACGGCGCGGCTTGCTGGGCTATGATGTCAGTCCAGATGGACGAGCTTGTGATCTGTCTCATGCGTCAACGTCGGACCCTGGCGGATTACGTCGATGTCGACTTATCGTTTGAAGAACCTGCTGTCGCCACGTTCGGTCGCGTTGGTCGGGGCGAGCCCGCGCCGCAACTCGGTCGGTCGTGCAATCCTTCATAACCTCGCCCAGAGCGGCTTTGCTGGCAATATTGGAATCGTCAATTCCCGCTATCCCGAAATTGATGGTGTCGCCACCGCGCCGAGCCTGGACCGGCTCCCTTTCGTTTCAGAACTCGTCATCATCACGACGCCGCCGGCGACGCTACCGGATTTGGTTGAACAGGCGGGAAAGATCGGTGCGGCCGGTGCATTGATCATCACCTCAGGCCTTGGGCATGGCCCGGAGTCGCTGCTGGCACGAACGGAGAGCGCCGCGAAGCCATATGGTATGCGGCTCGTCGGACCCAATTCTATTGGCATCACCATGCCGGCTGTCCGGTTGAACGCCAGCTTTTCCGCCCACACGCCGCACGCGGGCAATCTGGCGCTTATCTCCCAGTCGGGCGCAATTGCAGCCGGCATGGTCGACTGGGCCGTCCAGCGCGGCGTGGGCTTTTCAGGCATCGTCTCGATCGGGGATCAGCTCGACGTCGACATCGCGGACCTCCTCGACCACTTTGCACTGGATACCAAAACGCGCGCCATCTTGCTCTACATTGAAGCGGTCAAAGATGCCCGTAAGTTCATGTCGGCCGCGCGTGCTGCCGCGCGAGTGAAGCCTGTCGTCGTGGTCAAGTCGGGCTGCGGGGCACCACAGGGAGCCAAGGCTCCGGCGACGCATATCGGTGCCTTGGCCGGAGCGGACGCCGTCTATGATGCCGCATTTCGCCGTGCAGGCATTGTGCGTGTCTCCGATCTTCGCGAGTTGTTCGACTGTGCGGAGACCCTTGGACGCCTGGAGGCGCCGATCGGGAAGCGGCTAGCTATCCTCACGAACGGGCACGGCATCGGCAATCTCGCAATCGACCGGCTTCTTGAGCTTGGCGGGGTGCCCGCGTCCATAGGGCCGACCGTGCAGGCGAAGCTCGACGCCGTGCTTCCTTCGATCTGGTCGGCATCGAATCCGGTCGATATCGTCGGAGATGCTGACGCGGAACGCTATGCTGCCGCGCTCGAGGCTTTGTTGTCCGATCAGGACAATGATGCGGTACTAGTCCTGAATGTTCAGACTGCGATTGCAGCGGCCGACGACATCGCGGCGAGTGTCGCCAAATTGGTCGCCGCCTATCGCGAGCAACATCGCCGCTGGGCCAAGCCGGTTCTCGCTGCTTGGATCGCTGCGGAGCAGGCTACTCTCGACACGCTGAGCAAAGCGGAAATTCCCAGCTATCCAACCGAAGGTGACGCGGTGCGCGGCTTCATGCATCTGGTTCGTCACCGAGAGGTCGTCGAGGCGCTCGCCGCCGTGCCGCCTGCGATGCCAAGCTCGTTTGCGCCCGATGTGGCGGTTGCCCGCGGCATCGTCGCGCGCGCGGTGGTCGAGGGGCGAAGTTGGCTCAATCCGGTCGAGATCAAGCGATTGCTCGAAGCCTATGAGATCGAGATGGTGCCGACCTTCGCCGCCTCCAACGTCGATGATGCCGTCCGCTTTGCCTCTGAACTGTTCGCGCAGGGCGCGACCGTGGTGTTGAAGATTCTCTCTCCTGATATCATGCACAAGTCCGACGTCGGAGGCGTGGTGCTTAATCTGACCACGCCGGACGCTGTACGGACGGCCGCGAACGATATCATGGCCCGGACTGCGTCGCTGCGGCCGGAGGCGCGCATCTCGGGCGTGATCGTGCAGCCGATGGTCATCCGGAGCAAGGCCCGCGAGATCATCATGGGAATGGCGGACGACTTGACATTTGGCACGGTGATCGTGTTCGGTCGCGGAGGAACTGCGGTCGAGATCATCAATGACAAGGCTTTGGCGCTACCTCCACTTGATCTACGTCTCGCGCGGGACCTGATTGAGCGAACGCGGGTGTCCAGACTGTTGCGTGCCTATCGCGATGTTCCGGCCGTCAAGCCGGACGCGGTCGCAATGGCGCTGGTGAAGCTCGCGCAGATGGCGGCAGACATCCCGGAAATCCGCGAACTGGATATCAATCCGCTGTTGGCTGATGAGAGCGGTGTCATGGCTGTTGATGCCCGCGTCGCGGTCGGCCGAATCGAGCCGAAGTTCAAGGGATCGGGTCCATCCAACCTTGCCGTGCGCGCCTATCCCACGCAATGGGAGCGGCACCTGGAGATCAAGGACGGCTGGCGCATCTTTGCTCGTCCGATCCGTCCGGAAGACGAGCCACTCATTCATGACTTCTTGCGTCACGTGACCAGCGAAGATCTTCGCTTGCGGTTCTTTGCCCCCATGAAGGAGTTCACCCACGACTTCATCGCTCGCCTGACGCAGCTCGATTATGCGCGCGCCATGGCCTTCGTCGCGTTTGATGAAGCCACCAATGAGTTGCTCGGCGTCGTGCGGATTCACTCCGATTCGATCTACGAGAGCGGTGAGTATGCGATACTGCTCCGCTCCGATCTGAAGGGCAGGGGGCTGGGCTGGGTGCTGATGCAACTCATGATCGAATATGCGCGCTCTGAAGGGTTGAAGGTCATCTCGGGCGACGTTCTGCACGAAAACGTGGTTATGCTGGACATGTGTCGTAGTCTTGGTTTCGAAGTCAAAACGGACCCGGCCGAGCTCGATCTCTGCAACGTCAAACTGCGGCTCTAGCGCTCCGATTCCGAAGTTCGCATCATATTCGGCATCCTCGTTTACGAACTGCGGAATCGAAGAGTGGTCGACATGACCGCCAGCGCTCCATCTTGATCTGGATCAACTGCCATTTTGCCGATCCGCTAAGATGTGCGCGAGGCGCTCGGAGCTTTGCATGAAGACGTCACTGTTTGCGGTTGGTTCCAACGGACAGACCTGTGCTGATTGTGCCGTCCGCGAATTCAGTGTCTGTTCGTCGCTGGATGAGGCCGAGATGCACGACTTCGAGCAACTCAGCCGGCGAGTTCATTTTTCGGCCTGCGAGAGAGTGTTCGCCCAAGAGGACATGTCCTTGCCGTTGTTCAGCCTCGTTGATGGGGTGATCCGGCTATACAAGCTGCTGCCGGACGGCCGCAGGCAGATCGTCGGATTTGCGCTGCCCGGCGATCTCCTGGGCATGACGACGGCAGATCGGCATGGTGTCTCGGCCGACGCCATCGGCCCTGTCACCGTCTGCCGAATCGCGCAGGTGCCTTTTGCACGCTTTTCTGCGGATAACCTCAACCTGTTGCGCCGGATCAATGAATTGGTTACTCGGGAGCTCAATCGGGCTCGGGATCATATGGTCTTGCTCGGGCGGCGGTCGGCGGAGGAGAAGATCGCAATCTTTCTGGTCGATTGGCGGGCCCGCCTGGCCGAATTGCGGGAGACCACAGATATCGTCCCGCTGCCGATGAGCCGGCAGGACATTGCCGATTATCTCGGCCTGACTATCGAGACCGTGAGTCGAACCTTCACCAAGCTTGAGCGTGACGGTGTTATTGACATCATCCCGGGCGGGGTTTGTCTCCGTAATCCCGCGCGGGTCGAGGCGCTGGCCGCAGCCTGATCTCTTGTCAGCCGACGACCGATGTCTCGCGGTGAGCGATCGGCGTTCCGCTCGCCCGAAATCAAATGCTCGCTGCGACCGGCGGAGCGGCCTTCCCGCCTCAGCCGCCGCTTGGCAACATCCTAGGGATGTCCAATATGTTGCTTACGACTTCGGTCTTCGGTGTAGTGTCTTGTCCGTCCTGTCCGACGGCTGCTAATTGGACTATTGTCCTGTTTTGCGTCTCTGGGGCGACACACCCACCTAATTTTCGGTAGTATCTTCCGGTCGGCAGAGGCCGATATCTGGAGGACGGCGTGATTGAGGATAAAAAGACCAGCTCCCGTTCGTCGGCAGGCGGCAAATTGTCGGTGCTTCGTCAGCATCCGATCTTTCATGACCTGGATTCGGACGCCCTCGATCAGCTCTGTCGCTATGCCAAGCCGACCTCGCTGAAGCGCGGGGCCACCATCTTTTCCAAAGGCGATCCGGGCAACAGTCTCTACGCCATTATCAGCGGCACCGTAAAGATCAGCGTCTCCTCGCCGGACGGCCGCAACGCGATCCTGAACCTGATCAGCGCCGGCGAGATCTTCGGAGAGGTCGCTCTGCTGGACGGCCGAGAGCGGACCGCCGACGCCACCGCCAACACCAATTGCGAGATTTTCGTCATCGACCGCCGCGATTTCCTGCCCTTTGTCAGGAGCCAGCCGATATTGGCCATGAAGTTCATCGAGCTTCTATGCGACCGGTTGCGCTGGACCAGTGATCAGGTCGAGCAGGTCATTCTGCAGGATCTGCCGCGCCGGCTCGCCAGCGCGCTGCTCGGCCTCACCGAGAAGCGGAAGCTCGAACCCACCAGCCGGACCATCGCGATCACCCAACAGGAGATCAGCGAGATGGTCGGCATGACGCGCGAGAGCATCAACAAGCAGCTGCGTGCCTGGGCTGGTCGCAATTGGGTCCGGCTCGAACACGGCGCCATTGTCCTGCTCAATCCGGATCCGCTCCGTGCGCTCGCCGGAGCCGGCGTCGATAATTCCGAGTAGTCGGATCAAAACTGCGCGTTATCCGTGTGTTTTGCCGACAATCTTGAGCAAATGTGATCTCGTTCGCATGCTTCCGTGCGCAGATGGGGTAGGGCGGTCCTGCGATCTGCACAGGAGGCACAATGCTCCGGCTTTACAATCCGCGCCCGCCCGAACCCGTCGTTGACTGGCCATGGACCGTCGGGCTGCTCTCCGCACATGGTCTGGCGTTGCTTGCCTTGGTCTGGCTCGCGCTGGTCAACCCGAAAGTCTCGGTTTGGATATCCGAGGGGGCTGAGGCGGAGCTCGCAGCTTCGGTTCCCCCGGCCACCGCGTCAAGGATGCAGATTGCGGAGCCCGCCGCTCCGAGGCGCATGCAAATTGTCGAGCGCTTCTACAAGTAGCCTTCGCCAGCCTCTGCGGCGAAGCGGCCCGGGTCGCCTTCCCAGACGATGCGGGCATGTTCCAGTACATAGACGCGATCGGCGTGGGGCAGGGCGAAAGTGACATTCTGCTCGCCGAGCAGTACCGTGATCGGCGTAGTCTGCCGCAACTTCTCCAGTGCTTTAGAGAGCTGTTCGAGAATGACCGGCGCGAGCCCCAGCGTGGGCTCGTCGAGAATCAGGATCTTCGGCTGCATCATGAGTGCGCGTCCGATCGCCAGCATCTGCTGCTCGCCACCGGACAGCGTCTGCGCGAGCTGATCCTGCCGTTCTCTCAGGATCGGGAATAGCTCGAACAGCCAAGTGAGTTGTTTGCTGCGCGCGTCATCGGAAAGGTGCTGTCCGCCGAGGTCGAGATTTTCGCGCACGGTCATCTCGCCGAACAATTCCCGTGATTCCGGGCATTGCACGATGCCTTCGCGTGCAATACGGGCCGGGCTGGTGCCGCGGAGCGGCGCACCGTCGCGGACGATATCCCCGCTATAGGGCAGGAAGCCCGAGATCGCGTTGAACAGCGTGGTCTTGCCGGCGCCATTGAGGCCGACCACCGAGACAAACTCGCCGTGGTGGATGTGAATCGAGACATCCTGCAGCGCCTGTGCCTTGCCGTAGAAGACGCTGAGGTTCTTCACCTCGAGCGCCGGCACCTTGTCCTTGAAGCTCGTCTCCGGACGCGCCGAGGTCTCGATCGCTCCTCCCAGATAGACCCGCCTGACCGTCTCGTTGCGCATCACCTCGTCGGCGCGCCCGGTGACGATTTCTTCCCCGAGATACATCGCCAGCACACGGTCGACCAGAGCCGCGACGCTTTTGACGTTGTGGTCGACCAGCAGCACGGCGCGGCCTTCGTCGCGGAAGCTGCGTATCAGCTCCGAGAACATTCCGACTTCTGCAAGCGTCAGACCGGCGAACGGCTCGTCCACCAGCAC
>Ga0209677_100935_pt1 | contig 14304 bp, 11 predicted proteins | sample AraplaCvi_mCL_r2_2_FD_184285 | JGI IMG/M metagenome (GOLD analysis project Ga0209677, IMG submission 184285) | Arabidopsis root microbial communities from North Carolina, USA - plate scrape CL_Cvi_mCL_r2 (SPAdes) (version 2) | ecosystem: Host-associated > Plants > Roots > Endosphere | place: USA... | reverse complement strand
CTCGAAGCTGCGCGCGATCACGGCCTTGATGCCCAGCAGGTAGGTGCCCTTGGCCGCCCAGTCGCGGCTGGAGCCGGTGCCGTATTCCTCGCCGGCGAACACCACCGTCGGGATGCCGTGCTGCTGGTAGGCCATCGCCGCGTCGTAGATGGACACCGGCGTGGAGCTGTCGGCCGGCACCTCGGCCGTCGCCGGGCCCTGGTACAGCGTGTAGCCGCCCTCCACGCGGCCGCCGTCGGCGCGCGCGGGCAGGATCAGGTTCTTGATGCGCACGTTGGCGAACGTGCCGCGCATCATCACCTCGTGATGGCCGCGGCGCGAGCCGTACGAGTTGAAGTCGGCGGGCAGCACGCCATTGGCCTGCAGGTACTTGCCCGCGGGCGAGTCGGTCTTGATCGAGCCGGCCGGCGAGATATGGTCGGTGGTGATCGAGTCGCCGAACAGCGCCATGATGCGCGCGCCCTTGACCGACGTCGGCGCCGCCTTGGGTTGCTGCGTGAAGCCGTCGAAGAACGGGGGCCGCGCGATGTACGTGCTCTTGGGCCAGTCGTAGACCTGGCCCGTGACGCCCGTGATGTCGCCCCACAGCTTGCCCGGATTGCTCTTGACCTGGCCGTAGTTGGCGCGGAACGCGTCGGCGTCCATCGCGAACTTCATCAGCGCATGCACCTCGTCGCTGGTGGGCCAGATGTCGCCCAGCCACACGTCCTTGCCATCGGTGCCCTTGCCGACCGGCTGCGTCATCAGGTCGACCTTGACGTTGCCGGCGATGGCATAGGCCAGCACCAGCGGCGGGCTCGCGAGGAAATTGGCCTTCAGGTTCGGGTGGATGCGGGCCTCGAAATTGCGGTTGCCCGAGAGCACCGCGGCGGCCACGAGGTCGTTCTCGACAATGGTCTGGTTCAGCTCCGGCGTGAGGTCGCCCGCGTTGCCGATGCAGGTGGTGCAGCCGTAGGCCGCCACGTTGAAGCCCAGCGTCTCGAGGGCGGGCAGCAGGCCGGCCTTTTCCAGGTACTCGGTGACGATGCGCGAGCCGGGCGCCAGCGAGGTCTTGACGTGCGGCTTGACGCGCAGCCCAGCCGCGACGGCCTTCTTCGCGAGCAGGCCGGCGGCCAGCATCACGCTCGGATTGCTGGTGTTGGTGCAGCTGGTGATCGCCGCGATCAGCACGTCGCCGTGGCCGATCTCGATGCCGCTGGCCGTGACCGCGCGCCGCGACACCTGGTCCGGCGGCAGGTTGTAGCCGTTGCTGGCCGCGGGCGTGACGAGCAGTTCGTCGAACTTCGCGGACAGCTTGCCGATCTCGATGCGATCCTGCGGCCGCTTCGGGCCGGCCAGGCTCGGCGCGACCGTGGACAGGTCCAGCGTGAGCGTCTCGCTGTAGTCGATGGTGCCGCTGGCGGGCGTGCCGAACAGCCCCTGCGAACGGAAGTACGATTCGAAGGCCTCGATCTCCTCGGCCGTGCGGCCCGTGCCGCGCAGGTATTCGACCGTCTTGTCGTCGACCGCGAAGAAGCCCATCGTGGCGCCGTACTCGGGCGCCATGTTGGCCATCGTCGCGCGGTCCGGCACCGACAGCTTCGCCACGCCGGCGCCGAAGAACTCGACGAACTTGCCCACCACCTTGGCCTTGCGCAGCATCTCGGTGACGGTGAGCACGAGGTCGGTGGCGGTGACGCCCTCGCGCAACTGGCCGGTGAACTCGAAGCCCACGACGTCGGGCGTGAGGAAGTACACCGGCTGGCCCAGCATCGCGGCCTCGGCCTCGATGCCGCCCACGCCCCAGCCGACCACGCCCAGGCCGTTGATCATGGTGGTGTGGCTGTCGGTGCCCACCAGCGTGTCCGGGTAGTAGACCGGGGGCTGGCCGGCCTCGTTGGCCTGCTTGTGCACGCCGCGCGCGAGGTACTCGAGGTTGACCTGGTGCACGATGCCGAAGCCCGGGGGCACGACGCCGAACGTGTCGAACGCCTGCATGCCCCACTTCATGAACTTGTAGCGCTCGTTGTTGCGCTGGAACTCGATCTTCATGTTGATGTCGAGCGAGTTCTTGTGCGCGAAGTCGTCGATCATCACGCTGTGGTCGACGACCAGGTCGACGGGCACCAGCGGCTCGATCGTCTTGGGATTCTTGTGCTGGTGGGCGGCCTCGGTGCGCATCGCGGCCAGGTCGCACAGCAGCGGCACGCCGGTGAAGTCCTGCAGCACCACGCGCGCGACGACGAACGGGATCTCGTCGCTGCGCGCGCCCACCGGCGCCCAGTTGGCCAGCTGGCGCACGTGCTCGGGCATCACCCGCTTGCCATCGCAGTTGCGCAGCACCGACTCCAGCACGAGGCGGATCGAGACCGGCAGTCGCTTGACCTGGGGAAACTCGGCGGCCAGGGCCGGCAGCGAGTGGAAGCGGAACGCGGCGCCCGAGGGCGTCTTGAACGTCTGCAAGGTGTGCGCGAACGGCGCGGTCGGGGCCAGGGGCATGGGTTCTCCTTGCGGTCGGGCACCGCTGAAAGCAATCGGGGGGCCTGGGAGCACGAGTGCTCCGCACGCCAACCGGTTATCTTGCCTCAGCGCGCCCACCGTTTCATGAACGCGACGAGTGCCATCACGACTTGGTCGGGTTCGCCCGCTGCCGAGCAGCCCGCCGCCGCCCGCCTCGAATCCGGGTTCCAATCACGCCATGCCCCTGATCATCCCACCCGACGAGGTCGAGATCACCGCCATCCGCGCCCAGGGCGCCGGCGGGCAGAACGTCAACAAGGTGTCCTCGGCCGTGCACCTGCGCTTCGACGTCCACGCCTCGTCGCTGCCCGAGGCCGTCAAGGCGCGCCTGCTCGCGCTGCGCGACACCCGAATCACCGACGAGGGCGTGATCGTCATCAAGGCCCAGCAGTACCGCAGCCAGGACCAGAACCGCGGCGACGCATGGCTGCGCCTGCAGGAGCTGGTCGACTCGGTGGAAAAGCCCCCGCGCGTGCGGCGCGCGACCAAGCCGACCTTTGGCTCGAAGCAGCGGCGGCTGGAGGGCAAGAGCGTGCGTTCGGCGATCAAGGCGGGGCGAGGCAAGGTGGAGCTCTGAACGTTCATGGCACAGTGACGCCATGACTGCAGAACACGCCGCCCTCGCCCCTGCCAACCTGCGCCTCGTCCTGCGCGAGCGCCAAGGCAGCAACAAGGCCGGGGAATCGCTCGCGATCGTCGAACCGTTCGAGGTGGAGGGCGAGGCCGGGATCAAGGTCTCGATGGCGCCGGCCTGGTACGACCTGGTCGGCGATCTTCAGCTGCGGCTGGCCTACGACACTGGCGAGTACGTGCTCACGCTGCACGCCAGCCAGCTCGACGAGCTGCGGCTGACGGCCGACGAGGCCATCGCCATCGCGCTGGCCAACCTGCGTCGCGAGCACGGCGAGCCGCAAGTCGCGGCCTGGCACAACTTGCGACGCGTGTCGGGCCGTGACGACGAGGTCTCGAGCACGTACTTCATGGACCGGGCGTTCTGGCGCACGCAACTGGCCGGCCATCCGCAAGGCCTGGTCGTCGCCGTCCCGCGCACCGACGCGCTGCTGTTCGCGCCGCTGGCCGACGCCGCCGCCGTCGCCAGCCTGCGCCAGGGCGTCGCCGGACTTCACCAGGGCGGCGGCGTCGACTACCGGCTGTCGTCGGCGCTGTACCTGTTCGAGGGGGACCGCTGGACGGTGTTCCAGGCGCCGACCTGAGGCCAGGAAAGCCTGTCAGCCCGGCGCCCCCGCGCGCTCGCCGCGCCGCGGCAGGCGCACCACGGCGCCGCCGTCGGCAGCCCGCGCACGAAGCTGCCCGCAGCCGCCCTCGACATCCTGCCCCGCCGACTGCCGCAGCTTGGTCAGCACGCCGCGCGACTGCAGCTCGCGCGCGATGGCGGCGGCCTTGTCGGCGGCCGGGCGCGTGAAGCCCAGGCCCTCGTTGGTGTTGTACGGGATCATGTTCATCAGCGCGTACTTGCCCTTGAGCAGGCGCACGATGCCGTCGATCTCGTCGGGACCGTCGTTGATGCCGTCCAGCAGCGTCCACTGGTACTGGATGGGGTATCCGGTGGCGCGGGCGTAGCGTTCGCCGGCGTCGACCAGTTCGTCGGGCGTCATGCGCGGGGCGCGCGGGAGCAGCTCGCGGCGCAGCGCATCCTTGGTGGTGTGCAGCGACAGCGCCAGCGCCGGCTTGACCGTGCCCAGTGGCAGTCGTTCGAAGACGCGCGGGTCGCCGACGGTGGAGAAGACCAAATTCTTGTGGCCGATGCCGCCAGCGGTGCCCAGCAGGTCGATCGCCTCCATCACGTTTTCCAGGTTGTGCGCGGGTTCGCCCATGCCCATGAACACGACCTTCCTGACGAAGCGCCTGGCGCGCGCCAGCGCCACCTGCGCGACGATCTCGGCGCTGCCCACCTGGCGCAGCAGGCCGTCGCGGCCGGTCATGCAGAACACGCAGCCGACGGCGCAGCCCACCTGCGTGGACACGCACAACCCGTCGCGCGGCAGCAGCACGCTCTCCACCGTCTGGCCATCGTTCAGGCCCACCAGCAGGCGCGCGGAGCCGTCCTCGCCAGGGTGCTCGGAGCGCAGCGTCGCCAGGCCGGCGAGCTCGGCAGTCAACGCGGGCAGCGCGTTGCGCAATGCCAGCGGCAGGAAGTCCTCGATGCGGCGCTTGCCCGCCGCGTCCTGCGGCAGCGCGTGGACCCATTGGCGCAGTACGCGCGCCTCGTGCTCGGGCGAGGCGCCGAGGGCACGCAGACGGAGGCGGAGATCGATGAGTCGCATGGCGCGGGACGTGGACGGAATGGGCGATTTTCCGTCATCCGCGCCCGCATGCCCATGCCCATGCCCATGCCCACGCCCACGCCCATGCCCGTGCGCGTGGCGCGGCAGGCCTGCGCCAGGACAGCGGTCAGCGCGACGCCGGGGCGGCGGCGACGGGGGCGGCACAGCGCTGGCGACACGCCAGGCGCGCGTGGCCGCACTTCTGCGACCCGCTCAAGCGGTCGCGATCGGCGGAGCGCTGGGCCTGCTGGCGCTTTTCCACCGTGAAGTCGTCCTTGTCCGCGCGCGGGCCGCGAAAGTCGAGCAGCGGATCGACCTCGTTGGACGCACCCTCGGCCGCATCCTGGCGGCACGCCTTGGCGTCGGCGTCGCAGAAGCTGCGGCACATGGCGCCGCCGTCGGACGCGACACCGCCCTGCGCGCGCGCCTGGGCACAGGCGAGCGCGGCCACCGCCATGAGCAGCGCAAGGCCGACGCGCATCAGTGCGCGGGCCCGACCAGCGTGCGCTGCACCCAGCCGCTGAAGCTGGACGAATCGACCTGCACGAAGCCGTTCTTCTGGTCGCCGCTGGCGATCAGCTCGTCGGACTTGGACAGCGTGCCCAGCACCTTGCTGTCCTTGGAGGGGCCGGCGTAGATCTTCACGTTGGCGATGCGCGCCATCAGGATCTCGCCCGCCTTCTGCGGAGCGCCGGCGCGCGTGGAGTTGGCGGCGTTGACGTCGCCCGAGTCGCTGTGCGTCTTGATCAGCGACGGGTTGTCGCGGATCGTGCGGACGATGTTGTTCCAGTTGTCGAGCAGGCTGGCCGCGATGACCTTGCCTTCCGGCGTGTTGGTGTAGCCGTTGGCGGCGCCGAACGCCGCGCCGGTCCAGCCCCAGCCGCCGATGTCGAAGTCGGTCTTGGTGGCCTTGCCCTCGGCCGAGGCGACCTGCAGGCTGGAGCGCACGTCGGCGATGATCAGGCTGGTCGACGCCTCCTTGAACTTCAGGCCGCCGGTGATGCCGCCCAGCCCGATGCGGTTCAGCGCACCGCCGATGAGCGCGCCGCCCACGCCGCCGGTGTTGTTGGCGGCGATCTGCACCGCGGGCGTCATCACGAAGTCGGCGGCCTGCATCTGGCCCTTGCCGATGTTCGATTCGCCGCGCAGCTCGCCGCCCTCGGCCAGCGAGCGCTCCTGCTGGATGTTCTGCATGGCGATGCCGCGCTCGACGACGTCGAAGCAGCCCGAGTCCTGCACCATCATGCGCACGAGCTGCTCGGGCGAGCCGAGCTGGTAGGCCGACAGGTAGCCCCAGCCGCCATGCGGCTCGGCCACGGCGAGCACGCCCAGCTTGCGGCTGCACTTCTCGATGTTGGGCGTGGCGGCCGAGGCGGCGCCGGACAGCAGCACGAGGGAAGACGTGGCGACCAGCAGGGCGGTCGTCTTGGCGGTTCTTTTCATCGAAACTTTCCTCCGGTGGGGACGCCCGCGCGCAGGCGGCGGGGCGCAGGGGTATCCGGCAAATTGTGCCATCCGGGCTCGGCGCTGGCGTTCCCCCCGGCGGGGGACTTGCGCGATGTCGGCCGCGCCGGCACCCGCGTGCCCTGGGGATTTCCCGGTCCGCCGGCCGGGGCCCGGTGCCGTCCTACAAGGGCGCGGCGGCCATGAATTACGCTTGCGACTTCGCGTCGCCGCTGCGCACGCGCCAGCCTGCCCCATGAGCGCCTTCCGCCCCGACCCCGACACCTTCAAGCGCTGGACCATCGCCGTCGCCCTGGCGGCATTCGCCGTGGCGCTGCAGTGGTCGATCAGGCCGTGGGTCGGCACGAAGATCCCGTTCCTGTTCTTCCTGCCCGTCATCGTGGTGGCGGCGTCGCAGGGCGGCAGCGCCGCCGGGCTGTTCGTCACAGCGGTGGGATTCGCCAGCGCCGTGGCGTGGCTGCAGCCGCCGGGCCGCCTGTGGCCGGTGGGCATGGCCGACAACCTGTCGGTCTGGATTTACGCGCTGCTGGGCGTGCTGCTGTCGACCGTGGGCGCGCGCATGCGCCTGACGACCGCGCGCGCGTCCGCCGCGGAGCAGCGCCTCGTGCTGGCCGGCGAGGATACCGGCATCGGCATCTTCGACCTCGACCTCGCCACGCGGCGCGTCTACCTGTCGCCGGCTCTTGCCCTGCTGTGCCGGGTCGACGCCACCCACGGGGCAGTGCCGCTCGACGCGGTGATGGCCAAGGTGCCGCCGGATGCCGCGCTCGAGGCGCGCGCCATGCTCGCCCGCAAGCTGCGCGAACGCGCCACCGGCTACGAGCGCGAGGTGCGCCTGGTGCTGCCCGACGGCCGCGAACGCTGGCTGATGCTGCGCGTGCACATCGTGTGGGCCGGCGAGCGCGCGGTGCGCCTGCGCGGGGCCTGCATCGACATCACCGAGCGCCGCGCCGTCGACGACCTCCTGGGGCGCACGCAGGCCGAGCTGGGCCAGCAGGTGGCCGACCTGCACCGGCTGCACGAGCTCAGCACGCGGCTGCTCGACACCCGCGCGCTGCGCGAGCAGCTGCAGATGATCCTGGTGGCGCTCACCGATTTCCACGGCGCGCGCCGGGGCCTCCTCACGCTGTTCGACGCCGGCTCGGGCACGCTCAGCATCGAGGCCAGCGCCGGCTTCACGCCCGATGCCGTGGCGCGCCTGATGCAGACCAGCGGCATCGACGGTGCCTGCGCGCTGTGCTGCGCGAGCCGCGAGCGCACCGTGATCGCCGACATCGACTCGGCCGAGGTCGAGCCCGGCCTGCGCGCGCTTGCGAGCGAGGAAGGCTTTCGCGCCGTGCACGCCACGCCGCTGATCGCGCTCGATGGCGCGGTCATCGGCGCCCTGTCGATCCACCTGGATGCACCGCGCACGCCCACCGTCCGCGAACGCACGCTGGCCGACATCTGCGCGCGCAAGGCCGCCAACTTCATCGAGCGGGCACGTGCGCAGGCCGCGTACCACGAGTCGCAGGGCCGCTTCCAGGCCGTGCTCGACGCCTCGGCCGTGCCCTTCGTCGTCCTGTCCCCGGTGCGCGAGGACACCACCGACTGCATCGTCGACTTCGAGTGGACCTACGTCAACGAGGCGGCCGCCAGGGCGCTGCGCCGCCCCGCCGAGGCGTTCGAGGGCAAGCGGGTGCTGGACGTGCTGCCGGCGCGCTGGGCCACGAGCGATTCGTTCCGGCAGTACGTGGCCGTCGTCGAGAACCAGCAGACGCGCGAGTTCGAGACGCACGTGCGCTACGAGGGTGCCGAGGAGTGGTTCAGCTGCGTGGCCTCGCCGATGCGCGGCAGCGTGGCGCTGTGGTTCACCGACGTCACGCGACGCAAGCTCGACGAGCGCCTGCTGCAGGAGGCCGACCGCCGCAAGGACGAGTTCCTGGCCACGCTCGCGCACGAGTTGCGCAACCCGCTTGCGCCGATCCGCCAGGCCAGCGCGGTGTCGCGCCTGCCGCAGGCCACCGAGGCGCAGAAGCGCTGGAGCCACGAGGTGATCGAGCGGCAGGTCCGCCACATGGCGCTGCTGCTGGACGACCTGCTGGACGTCTCGCGCATCACCCGCGGCCGCCTCGTGCTGCGCCGCGGCAGCAACGCGCTGGCCGACATGATCGACGCCGCGGTGGAGACCGCGCGGCCGCTGGTCGACGCGCGCCAGCACGAGCTCGAGGTGGTGCTGCCGCAGGCACCCATCGTGATGCAGGCCGACCCGCTGCGCGTGTCGCAGATCGTGGCCAACCTGCTCACCAACGCCGCCAAGTACACCGACCCGAGGGGCCGCATTCGCCTGGTGGCCGCGCTCGACGCCGACGACGTCGTGATCGAGGTCAGCGACAACGGCATCGGCATCGCGCCCGAGTCGCTGCCCGCGGTGTTCGACATGTTCACGCAACTGCGCGGCACCGACGATCGCGCGAGCGGGCTGGGCATCGGCCTGGCGCTCACCAAGGGCCTGGTGGAGCTGCACGGCGGCATGATCAGCGTGCGCAGCGAGGGCGGCGGCCGCGGCAGCGCCTTCACGGTGCGCCTGCCGCGCGGCGAGGCGCCCGAGGCGCCGCCGGCGCCGGCCGACGGCATGGAACCGCGCGCCGCGCCGGCGCGCAACATCCTCGTGGCCGACGACAACCGCGACGCCGCCCAGAGCCTGGCCACGCTGCTGGAGCTGCAGGGCCATGTCGTCACGCTGGCCTACGACGGGGCCGAGGCGCTCGAGGCCTACGCGCGCGTCCGTCCGCAGGTGTGCCTGCTCGACATCGGCATGCCGCACCGCACCGGCAACGAGGTGGCGGCCGAGATCCGCTCGCGCGCGGGCGGACACGCGCCCACGCTGGTGGCCATCACCGGCTGGGGACAGGACGCCGACCGCAGCCTGGCGCTGGCATCGGGCTTCGACCACCACCTGACCAAGCCCGTCGATCCCGCGCAACTGCTGCGGCTGATCGGCGAGGTGCGCACCGACGCGCTCGCGTAGTCATCGGTTTCGCGACATGGCGCGCGCGTGTCCATCCTGACACCAAGCGACGAACTCCACGACACGTCCGCTGCATCCAATGGCGGCACGCAAGCACGTTGCGGCCAACACAAGGACATGCCATGGACGACCACGACAAGGGCCTCGCCCACGACCTCGACACGCTCGGGCGCCGCCGCCTCCTCCTCGGCGCCGCCGGCCTGGCGGCCACCACCCTGATGACAGCCTGGGGCTGCGGCGGCAGCGCCGCGGAGTCCACGACCGATTCCAGCGGGACGACCTCGACCGGCTCCACCGGCTCGACCGGTTCCACGTCGAGTGGCACCTGCGCGGTGAGCGCCGAGGAAACCCAAGGCCCGTATCCGGCCGACGGCTCCAACACGATCAACGGCGCGGTGTCGAACGCGCTCGCGCTGAGCGGGATCGTGCGCAGCGACATCCGCGCGAGCTTCGGCTCGATGTCGGGCACCGCGGAAGGCGTTGCGGTCACGTTGAAGCTGACCGTCGTCAACGCCAACAGCAGCTGCGCCGATCTCTCGGGCTACGCCGTCTACGTCTGGCATTGCGACCGCGACGGCGAGTACTCGCTGTACGGCGCCACCGACCAGAACTACTTGCGCGGCGTGCAGGAGACCGACGCGAACGGCGTGGCCACGTTCGTCACGATCTTCCCGGGCTGCTATTCAGGGCGCATGCCGCACATCCACATCGAGGTGTACCGCAGCCTGACGACGGCCACGTCGTTCTCCAACAAGCTCAAGACGACCCAGCTCGCGTTCCCCACCGACGTGTGCTCGACGGTCTACTCGGACGCGTCGGGCTACAGCGCCAGCGTGGCCAACTTCGCGCGCATGAGCTTCGCCTCCGACAACGTGTTCTCGGACGGCACGTCCACCGAGATGTCGACCGTCACCGGCAGCGTGGCCGAGGGCTACGTGGTGGCGCTGCAGGTGGGCGTGTCGGCCTGACGCGGCACGCGTCGCAGCGGGTGCCGGAGAATGCGCGCATGGCCAGATGGCTCTCGATCGTGAGCGCGCGCATGAAGGCGCTACTGGCGGACACGCTGTTCAAGCGGCTGTTCGCCCTGATGTGGCTGGCTCTGGTGGTCAGCCACGTGGTGGCGTGGCTGGTCGTCACGCGCCACGGACCGGCCCCGGGCGGACGGGTGCCGACGTTCCCGTCCCTGCCGCCGATGGCGTTCGCGCGTGACGCGTCCACGCCCGCGCCTGCGCTTGCGAGCGTGGGGGCCATTCCTGGCGACCGATCCTTCCCCCCGCCGTGGCGTGGCAGGCCCGCGCCAGGCCTCGACGGGCCGGGCGGTCATGACCGAGAGGAGCCCGCGCCGTTGCCCCGCCCGGCCCACTTCGACGGCATGAACCGCGAACTGCCGATCGGGCCCGGCCGGTCGCCGGCAGGCATCGAGGACACCGCGCGCGGCGTCGCCCTGACGACGTCGATGGCGCTGCTCGACTACGGCATCCGCCTCGCGATCATCGGCCTGGCCGCGTGGCTCGGCGCACGCTGGCTGTCGTCTCCGATGCGCCGGCTGCAATCGGCGTCGCGCACGCTCGGCCGGTCGCTGGCGCGCGGCGAGGCGCCGCCAACGGTGGACGAGCGCTCCGGCACGGTGGAGGTGCGCGAGACGGCCCACGTGTTCAACGAGATGTCACGGCAGCTCAGCGACCAGGTCAATTCGCGCTCGCTGCTGGTGGCAGCCATCTCGCACGACCTGCGCACGCCGCTCACGCGCATCCGCATGCGGCTGGAGGCCAGCGAGGGCGATTCGATCACGGCGCGCTCGATCGCAGACATCCACGAGATGGACGACCTCATCGAGTCGGCGCTGGAGGTGTTCCGCGGAACGGGAGCGCGGGATGAACCCGCCGAGACCACCGACGTGCACGCGCTGGTGCAGGCGATCGTGGACGACCTGGCCGACCTGGGCCAGCCCGTGAGCGTGCGCGGAGAGTCGTCCACCGCGCTCGTGCAGACGGCGGCGCTGAGGCGCGTGGTGTCCAACCTGATCAACAACGCGCTGCGCTACGGCAAGACCGCGTCGGTGCTGGTGCAGCCGCACGCCGACGCGGTGCACGTGGTGATCGACGATGAGGGGCCGGGCATCCCCGAAGCGCAGCTCGACGCCGTGACCCAGCCGTTCTACCGGCTCGACACCTCGCGCAACCGCCTCACCGGCGGCAGCGGTCTGGGCCTGTACATCGCGCGTGACCTGCTTGCGCGGCAAGGCGCCACCTTGACGCTGGCCAACCGGGTCGAAGGCGGGTTGCGGGCGACGATTGCGTTGCCGCGATGATTGCCGATAGCCGCTCGGCGTGGCCGCGCCGACGTACGCTAACTTCTTCACCCACCACGTGATCCCCGACCTGCGCGTGCCCCTGTGCGCGCTCGCGCTGGGCCTGTTCGCGCGCTGCGACCGTGGTTGTCGTGGACCCTGCTGGCCTTCACGCTGGTGACGCGTCTCGCGCACGTGAAGGCACGTATCGCATGGGCTACCTGACCTGGGCGTCGAAGATGTAACCCTCGCCGCGGATCGTGCAGATCAGTTGCTCGCCGCCCTGCGCGGCCGACAACTTCTGGCGCAGCCGCGACACCGCCAGGTCGATGGCACGGTCCGCCACCACGACGCCCTGGCCGCGGGTGGCGTCCAGCAACTGGTCGCGCGTCAGGACGCGGCGCGGGCGCTCGACGAACGCGCTCAGGAGGCGGTACTCGGCGCTAGACAGCGGCACCACCACCTGCTGTGGCGACAGGAGCTGGCGCTTCAGCCGGTCGAAACGCCAACCCGCGAATTCAGCCACGCTGGCATCGCCGCCATGCGCGCCTGGCCCGGAACGGCGCCGCAGCACCGCCTTGATGCGTGCGACGAGCTCGCGCGGCTCGAACGGCTTGGCCACATAGTCGTCGGCGCCGAGCTCCAGGCCCAGCACGCGACTGTGCGGATCGCCCTGCGCGGTGAGCATGATCACCGGCAGGCTGGCCGTCTCGGGCCGCTGGCGCAGCTGCGAGCAGAGGGCCACGCCGTCGCCATCGGGCAGCATGACGTCCAGGATCACCAGGTCGATGCCCCCTTGCTCCAGACCGGCGCGCATCTGCGCGGCGCTGCTCGCGCCAACGGCTTCGAGGCCGAAGCGGCGCAAGTAGTCGCACACCGATTGCAGCAGATCGGGGTCGTCGTCGACGACGAGGCAGCGGGGGATGGGCATGGCTCGCGAACTTACCACGCCCCCTTTGCTCACGGACGAACGCCTCCCACTGCGACGCAGCCAGGAGGCGCTCGGAACCTGCGTGCGCGGACGGGCCGCGCAACGACCTAGATGCGGCCGGTCAGCAGCAGGATCAGCAGGACGACGACGAGCAGGCCGAAGACGCCGCTGGGCGCGTAGCCCCAGCTGCGGCTGTGATTCCACGTCGGCAGCGCGCCGATCAACATCAGGACGAGAACGATCAAGAGAATGGTGCCAAGCATGGAAATGCTCCTGGTAAGTGGTGGGCCCGTGTGTGTGCCGGGGGACGGTTGGGCAACGGCAATCGGCGCGCCAGGGCCGTGGGGCAGGAGACCGCGTACGCAGAATCCCTCACTGCAGCGGTGCCCCGAATCGCGGCGATCGCGCCAGAATGCCCGCTGACGTCCCACCAGGAGACCACGCATGGATGCAGTCGCGAGCGGTACCCCCGGCCACTACACGTTCGCGGAGAAGCGCCAGCGCGTCTTCGCGATCATGGCGGCCTCGTCGGGGAACCTGGTGGAGTGGTTCGACTTCTACGTCTACGCGTTCACGTCGATCTACTTCGCGCCGTCGTTCTTCCCGAAGTCCGACGAGACGGTGCAGCTGCTGCAGGCCGCGGCGGTATTCGCCATCGGCTTCCTGATGCGGCCCATCGGCGGCTGGATGTTCGGCAAGATCGCGGACCGCCGCGGACGCAAGACCTCGCTCCTGATCTCGGTGGTGATGATGTGCGCCGGCTCGCTGGTCATCGCCGTGCTGCCGTCCTACGCCCAGATCGGGCTGGCCGCACCGCTGCTGCTGCTGCTCGCGCGCATGGTGCAGGGCCTGTCCGTGGGCGGCGAGTACGGCGCCACCGCCACCTACCTCAGCGAGGTGGCCCTGCGCGGCCAGCGCGGCTTCTTCTCGTCGTTCCAGTACGTCACGCTGATCGGCGGGCAGTTGCTGGCGGTGCTGGTGATCTTCCTGCTGCAGCAATTTCTCGACGAGCCCGCGCTCAAGGCCTGGGGTTGGCGCGTGCCGTTCGTCGTCGGCGCCGTCACCGCGGTCGTCGCGCTGCTGCTGCGTCGCACGCTGCACGAGACGGCGTCCGAGAAGGACCTGCAGAGCCAGGAGGCCGGCAGCTTCGCGGTGATCTGGCGCGACCATCGCGCCGCCTTCCTGACGGTGCTCGGCTACACCGCGGGCGGCTCGCTGATCTTCTACACGTACACGACGTACATGCAGAAGTACCTGATCGCCACGGCGCACATGCCCAAGACGACCGCCACGAGCATCTCGCTGGTGACGCTGTTCGTCTACATGTGCATGCAGCCCATGTTCGGCGCGCTGTCGGACCGCATCGGCCGGCGCGCGTCGATGATGGCGTTCGGCGCGCTGGGCACGCTGCTGACCGTTCCGCTGATGACTGCCATCGGCGCCAGCAGCAGCCCGGTGATGGCCGGCGTGCTCATCTGCGTGGCGCTGGCCATCGTCAGCCTCTACACGTCGGTGTCGGCCATCGTGAAGGCCGAAATGTTCCCGGCGCAGGTGCGCGCCCTGGGCGTGGGCGTGGGCTACGCGATCTCCAACGCGATCTTCGGCGGCTCGGCCGAGTACGTGGCGCTGCAGCTGAAGGACATGAAGATCGAGTCGAGCTTCTTCTGGTACGTGACGGTCATGATGGCCATCGTGTTCCTGGCCAGCATGCGATTGCCCAAGACCGCCAGCTACCTGCACACCGACCATTGAAACGGGGCCCCGCAGGGCCCCTTCGGGTGCGACGCTGGGCGCGCGTTCAGGCCTTCTTGACCCAGGCGCTGCA
>Ga0209677_100933_pt1 | contig 14325 bp, 11 predicted proteins | sample AraplaCvi_mCL_r2_2_FD_184285 | JGI IMG/M metagenome (GOLD analysis project Ga0209677, IMG submission 184285) | Arabidopsis root microbial communities from North Carolina, USA - plate scrape CL_Cvi_mCL_r2 (SPAdes) (version 2) | ecosystem: Host-associated > Plants > Roots > Endosphere | place: USA... | reverse complement strand
TCACTGACGACCGCACGCCAGTCGTGGGCTTTGCGCCCGACGCGCCCGGCTTCTTCTGGTTCGTCGGCCAGGGCGGCTACGGCATCCAGATGGCCGAAGGCCTCGCACGCGCGGGCGCCGCGCTTGCATGCGCCGAGGCCTTGCCGGCATCACTCCTCGAACACGGCGTCGACGTTCACGAGCTGTCGCCCGCACGTGAGTCGCTGAAGCTCCGGACGTCGTCATCTGGCATCTCCAATCTCTGAGGCGGCCATGCATTTCCTGCAGAAACTCATTGTCTGCGCCGCGCTCGCCGGCGCCGGCGCTTCCATCCACGCCGCTGACGCGCCGCTGTCACCCGTCGCGACCAAGCCCGGTGGCAGTACGCTGCCGAACGCACCCGTTGCCGCCTCCAGCGTACTGTCGCGCGGCGGCACACTCGCTGGGGCGCAACCGTTGACGCGCGAGGACCTCGAGGCCTGGCTCGACGGGTTGATTCCGGCCCAGCTGGTGACGGCGCGCACGCCGGGCGCGGTGATTTCGGTGGTCAAGGATGGCAAGGTTCTGCTGGAAAAAGGCTACGGCTGGGCCGACGCCGAAAAGCGCGTACCGGTGGATCCGAAGACGACGCTGTTCCGTCCGGGCTCGACCTCCAAGCTGTTCACGTGGACGGCCGTGATGCAGCAGGTGGAGCTTGGCAAGCTCGACCTCGACACCGACGTCAACCAGTACCTCGACTTCAAGGTGCCGGTGCGCAATGGCCATCCGCTAACGCTGCGGCATATCATGACGCAGACCAGCGGCTTCGAGGAAGTCATCAAGGACCTCGTCTCGTTCGGCACGCTCTCGCCGGCGCTGCGCGACGTGCTCGTGTCCAACATGCCGCCACTGCGCGCCGACCCCGGCACGGTGGCGGGCTACTCGAACTACGCCACCGCACTGGCCGGCTACATCGTGCAGCGAGTCTCGGGTGAGCGCTACGAGGACTACATCGAGCGGCACATCTTCCAGCCGCTACAGATGGCGCACTCGACCTTCCGCCAGCCGCTGCCGGCAAAACTCGCGCCGATGATGGCGAAGGGCTACATGGAGACCGGCCAGGCCGGCCACGGCTTCGAGGTGGTCAACCTTCCGCCCGCGGGCAGCCTGACCTCGTCCGCCGATGACATGTCGCGCTTCATGATCGCTCACCTGCAGGACGGTGCGTTTGGCGACGCTCGCATCCTGCAGGCTGCGACGGCGCAGAAGATGCACACGACGACCACGCGTCTGTTCCCGGATCTCAATGGCATCGCCCTGGGCTTCTACCAGCAGGACATCAACGGGCACCGCGTGATCGCGCACGGCGGCGACCTGAACTACTTCCACAGCGACCTCGCCCTGTTCCTCGATGACCATGTCGGCCTGTTCATTTCGGTCAACGCGCCGGGCAAGGAAGGCATGGGCGAGATGCTGCGCGTGCGCGTGTTCAACGGCTTCGCCGACCGCTACTTTCCCAAGTCTGAGACGCTCGAGCCGCTGGACAAGGCCACGCAGCAGGCGCACGCCGCGATGCTGGCCGGCACCTGGGTCAACACGCGGCGCGCGGACTCGACCTTCCTGAAGCTCGTCGACCTGCTGTCGCCGACGCACGTGACGGCCAACCCGGACGGCTCGATCACGACCAAGACGCTGCTCGATCCGCAGACCTTCGTTGAGACCACGCCCTTCCTCTGGAGTGAGGTCGACGGCCACGACAAGCTGCAGGCGCGCGTCCAGGACGGCAAGGTCGTCTCCTGGGCCACGGACACGCTCGCCTTCGCGTGGAGCTACCAGTCGGCCGGCGGCATGGCCGCGGCGGGGCTGCAGCAGGCCGCCTGCGGCGTCGCGCTGTTGATCGTGGTGCTGGCCGCGGCGATGTGGCCGATCGCGGCCGTTGTGCGGCGCCGGCTGAAGACGCCGCGCGCCGAGAGCGTCACGCTGCGCCGCGCGCGCCGCTTCGCCGACGCGGGCGCGGCGATGCTGCTGGTGGCGGTCATCGCCTGGGTCGGATTCTTCGCAGCGGTCATCTCCACGACGTTCTCGGGCCTCGATCCGCTGCTGCACCTGGCGCAGGTGCTGGCCATCGTCGGCTTCGCTGGCGGCACGCTCGCCAACGTCTGGCTGCTGTTGGCGCAACTGCGCGAGCGCCGGCCGGCGATCACGCTCGCGTGGACGGTGGTGCGCGTCGTGGCCTTCGCCTACCTGCTGGCCGTCGCCTTCGGCTACAACCTGTTGAGCCTCGGCGGCCACTACTGATCCGGGCCGGACGCGCATGTCGCCGCCGATCTCCGCCAAGCTGCCGGACGCCGCCGCGGTGGCACCGTGCCGCGGCCATCCGCCCTGCCTGGCCGTGCTGTTCCTGACGGAGATGTAGGAGAAGTTCTCCTTCGTCGGCATGCGCGCTGCAGGTCTACTACATGACCGAGCAGCTGCACTTCTCGCAGGCACGTCGCTGATCTACGGCGCCTACGCGGCCGGGGTCTATCTCACGCCAATCGCCGGCGGCGTCGTGTCAGACCGCTGGCTGGGCCGCCACCGCGCCATCGTCATCGCCTCGCTGAGGATGGCGCTGGGCCACTTCATGATGGCGAGCGAGGCGCTGTTCTTTCCCGCGATGGCCACCATCGCGATGGGCGACGCCCTGTTCGGGCAGCCTCGCGCCCGCCCGCTTTCGCGTGACGACGATCGCCGCCTGGTTCCTCGCCGCCTTCGCCGGCAACCTGTTGTCAGGCGTGCTGGGCACCGCATGGGCGCGCTTCTCCCCGGATGCGATTTTCGCAGTGACCGCCGGCACGACCGCGCTGGCGGGATCCCTGCTTTGGGCCATCGGCCGCCTGGGCGATGCCCGTTCCTGACCCAGAGGCCTGCTGATTAGACCGCGCTCTACGCGTCAGGCCATTCTCATGCGGCGAGTATGGTTCGATCAACGTCCTGGATGTCAGCGCGTCCGCAGAACGCCATCGTCGTGTCGAGTTCCTTGTGCAGGATTTCGAGTACCTTGGTGACGCCTGCTTCCCCCATCGCGCCGAGGCCATATGTCATCGCCCGGCCGATCAACGTTCCCCGAGCGCCCAGCGCCACAGCTTTGAGCACGTCCTGGCCGGAACGGACGCCGCCATCCATCCAGACCTCGCACCGCTTGCCGACCTCGTCGAGAACGGCAGGAAGGGCGGCGATGCTGGACGGTGCACCGTCGAGTTGCCGGCCGCCATGGTTGCTGACGACGATGGCGTCGGCCGCCGAGTTGACCGCCAGGCGCGCATCCTCGGGATCCATGATGCCCTTGAGCACGAGCTTGCCGTCCCACTGCTCCCGGATCCACGCGATATCCGACCAGTTCAGGCGAGTGTCGAATTGCTCCTTGGTCCACGCCAGCAGGGAGCCTGTGTCGCTGACACCCTTCACATGGCCGACGAGGTTGCCGAACGTTCGGTGCTTGGTCGCCATCATGTTCCAGCACCAGCGAGGCTTCGTCGCGAGATTAGCCAGGTTGCGCAGCGTTGGACGCGGCGGGGCCGTCAGCCCGTTCTTGAGGTCCTTGTGCCGCTGGCCGATGACCTGCAGGTCGAGCGTCAGGATGAGTGCGCTGCAACCCGCCGCCTTCGCCCGTCCGATCATCCGCTTCATCGCGTCGCGGTCTCGCATCATGTAAAGCTGGAACCAGAACGGACGCTGCGTGGCGGCGGCGACGTCCTCGATGGAGCAGATGCTCATGGTCGAGAGCGTGAACGGAATGCCAAACGCTTCGGCCGCGCGCGCTGCCAGTATCTCGCCATCGGCGTGCTGCATTCCGGTGAGGCCGACTGGCGCGATCGCGACCGGCATGGCGACGTCCTGCCCGATCATCGCGGACCGAGTGCTGCGACTGGAGATGTCGACTGCGACGCGCTGTCGCAGCTTGATCTTGCCGAAGTCAGCCTCGTTCGCTCTATACGTCGATTCCGTCCATGAGCCGGAGTCGGCGTATTCATAAAACATGCGAGGGACGCGCTTGGCAGCCAGGGTGCGCAAGTCCTCAATATTCGTGATGACAGGCATTGTGGGTGCTTAAGGTGGCGACAGTCTCATGCCTGACCGGCAGGGTCGAACGGCCATATGGGACGGCGGAGATGGCGAAAGGGAAGCATCGCCAGGTTGCCATGCAGCGAGCCTGGCGCGTCGCAGTACACGACCGCCGACGTGATGGCATCGAATCCCATGCGGAAGTGCTGCGTCGACTTCACGACGACCAGCTTCTTGGCCGAGAGGTCCACGCCAAGTTCGGCAAAACAGTCGGGTGAGAAGACCTGTTGCCTTATCGTGTTGATCACGATGTCGATGCCGGCTGCGCGAACCGCGACCGCGAGGCCGAGGCGTTCCTTTCCGCCCGACAGGCCGCGTTGGGCGGCGTCCTCGCGCACGCACAGGACTTCCACTTCCAAGTCCGTCGGTTCGCCAGAAAGCGGGCCGACCTTGCCACCGATGCGCAGCGGCAGCCGCGCGCCGACGCCAGCGTCAGCGGCGATGAGCGCCGCTTGCGGATCCCACATCATGCCGAGCGCGACTTGGGTCACCCCGCGACGGAGCAGCTCCCGCAGGACGAAGGTGCTGTCGCTGGCAGCCCCTCCGCCGGGGTTGTCGGACCCGTCAGCCAGCACCACGGGTCGGCTCGCCGGAGCATCGACCGGCAGCGCGAGGGCGCGGTCGATCGCTGTTCCCAGGGGCAGGCGTGTGCCATGTGTCTGCGTGCCGATCTGGTAGAGACGTTCCCCGAGTTCCTTCACTGCGGATCGCGCGCTCTCTTGGGCGGTCGCGACCCTCGGGTCATACCAGGCAAGCAGGGCTGCGCGCGAATGGGGTGTGTCTGACCAAGGAAAGCCGTGCATCGCCGAGATCGACACGAGACCGGGCTTGCGCTCATAGTCCTTCAACTTCTGCACGAAGCCCTTCATCGGCTCCTCGGTCGTTCCCATCAGCGCCAGTAAGGGAACGTCCTGCATCGCTGGCTTGGGCATGGGGCGGTGCCCGCGAGCCACGTCCACGAGAATGTCGCGCAGTTCCCTGGCCCGTTCCCGGAAGTCCGTGTGCGGGTATTCCTTGCAGGCAATCAGGAATGCGCCACTCTGCGCCATCGCATCGGTGACGTTGCCATGCAGGTCCAGGATCGCGCCGATCGGCGTTTGTCCCACGCGCTCCCTCAGCCGTACGAGAAGGTCCCCTTCACAATCCCAGCACTCGCTGGAGACCATGGCGCCATGCAGCACGAGCACGATCGCATCAAGCTCGCCGGCGTCTTCGATTTCCTGGAACAGCTCGTCGCGCAGGCGCTCGTATTCGGGCTGGGTCAGCGGCCCGCCGGGCTGGGCCCAGGCACACAGGCCGGCGATCGCTTGGTCACCCGACTCGCCGCAGACCTCGAGCATGTCTCCATAGCCCGGGAACGCCATCGCCGTCGCAAGGGTGGCCGCATCGCCGCCGCGGTGGAACACGCCTTCTTGGAAGCTGCGACGACTGGTCGGCAAGGGCGAGAAAGTGTTGGTCTCGTGCGCCAGGGCGCCGATGAAGATGCGCGGGGGGAGGCTTGCAGATGGGACTGGCATGTCGAGTCCTTCGAAATTGGAAGCGTCGAGTTATCCATTTTAGACAGAAGAATTCCAAAATGGAAAAATGTTTGCGGTGCTTCCGCGTCGGCGAAGTGGCCGTGGCGCGGTTGGTTGCCACAATGTCCAGGAGTCCGGCAGGGCAGCAACGGCGTGGCGGTCGCGGGCATGCTGGCATTTCGTGGTTTTCCCTTTTGGAAAAACCGTGGCATTCCAGTATCGTGGGTCCATCGCGCTGCGCACACGATCGCTCCTTTCCGCGACGGCAGGAGATCGACGTGTCTTTCCAGCAAGCTGGCGCATCGGCAATGGCTCGAAGCGTTTCGGCGGGCTGCGCAATGCAGCATGCGGCGCCAGTGACGATACAGGCTTCCATGCATTGATCTGGTTCCACAACCGTCGCTTGAAACCTTGAGGGCCCCATGAACCAACCTGAAGGAACGGTCGCCAAGAAGGCCATCGTGAAGGAGCGTATCGACGAGCTGCTGTCCAGGTTCAATCGCTCGGATGAGCCCGGACTGGTGGTGGGCGTTGTCGCGCAGGGCAAGACGATCTACCGCCGAGGCTTCGGGCTGGCGAGCGTCGAGCAGGGCGTCGCCAACCAGCCGTTTACGAGGTTTCGCATCGGATCCACTAGCAAGCACTTTGCCTGCCTGGCCGTGATGCTGCTCGTGGAGGAAGGCAAGCTCGACATTGACGCCAGCGTGCGACGGATCGTGCCCGAATTGCCGCCGGAAGTGGGCGAGCCGACACTGCGACAGTTCATGACCCACACCAGCGGTCTGCGCGATTTCCTGGACCTCAGCTTCCTGACCGACGGCGTCGGCGTCAAGCCGCAGGGCTACGCCTTGAAGCAGCAATTGAGGCTCTCCGGGCGCAACGATGCGCCGGGCCAGATGGTCAACTACAACAACGGCGGCTATCAGTTGCTGTCGCTCGTGATCGATCGAGTCGCGGGCATGCCGATGGAACAGTTCGTGCGACAACGGATCTTCGAACCGATGGCCATGAGCAACACCTCGTGGGCCGGCAGCGACCTGGACGTCGTTCCGGGGCTGGCAGCGCTGCACGTTCCACGTGGAGATGGCGGCTGGCGCAAGGGCCTTTTCCCTTACGAAGACATGCGTGCCGAAGGGGGCATGGTGTCGACGGTCGACGACCTGCTGCGCTGGCTGGCGCACCTGCGCTGCGACGCCAAGGTCGTCGGTTCGACGCAGTCATGGCGGCAGATGATTGCGCCTGCGGCGCTCGTGTCCGGCGAGAAGGTGCCTTACGCCTTCGGCCTGTTTTCGCAGAGCTACCGCGGGCTCCCGGTCATCCATCATGGCGGTGGTGTCCTTGGCGGGGCCTGCCAGATGATCACGGTACCGACACATGCGCTCGACATCGTCATCCTGACGAACGGCGCGTTGGTCAACCCCAGCGATCTCGCTGAATCGATCATCGACGTCGTGCTGGAGGACGAAGCGCTCGAAGCGCGCGTCGCGCCCGCCATGGCGGCGCCGTACCGCGCGCTCGTCGGCAAGAGCTATCGCTCGGCCACGTCCGACCTCGTCGTGCGGTTCGACGAGATGGCGGGCACTGTCTTGGCCTCCGTCTTTAACACGCCGCTGCCCCTGGTCCCGCTCGATGGGGATCTGATCGTGCCCTTCGAAAAGATCGTGGCCGGGCCCCTGGTGTTCCGCATGGCCGGCCTCCCGCGGCTCGCGGAAGAAGCGCCCAACGAGATCGTCCTCGACGAGGGCAGCCTCTCCTGGACATTGTCTTTGGTGACCGCTTCGACGCTCACCGCACCGGAGGAGATCGTGGGGCACTATGCCATTCCTGAACTGGGCTCCGACGCCGAGGTGAGCGTCGTCGACGGCAAGCTGCAACTGCTCGTGCAAGGGCGCTACGGCCATGGCGCGTACTTCCTGCACGCCGTCGACCGGGATGCGTTCCTGTGTGACTATGCGGTCGCCTTCCCGCTGCGCGGCACGCTCACCGTGGAACGCAGCGGCGACAACGTCACGGGGCTCAGCTACTCGAGCTTGCGGACGCGCGGGCTCAAGTTCGTGCGACGCTGAACAACCGGGGGGCGATGCATCGCCCCGATCGTCCAGACGCCGTCAGGGCGCTGGGCCGTGCACGGAAGGCGACGAGCCGGCATGCAGGCCGAGATGCTCCGCCATGAAGGCGAGCAGTTCGGAATCGCGCTCGATGTGCTTCTCCCGGGTCATCACGTTGTGGCCCACGTTCTTTCGAACGCGCAGCAGCACCTGCGCGGATTCCGGCCCGCCCTTGTTCTGCAGCCAGGCCGCGAATTTGCGTCCGTGCCAGGGCGGGCACGCGGTGTCATCAGCGCCGCAGTCGATGAGCACGGCCGGATAGCGCTTGCCGGGCTGCAGGTTTTGGTACGGCGACCAGCTATACAGCCACTGCGCTTGTTCGGGCAGGTGAGGGTTGCCATAGTCTGCAGCGGCGACGCCAGCTGTGAATGGATCGCGCGCGCAATCGAGGACGTCGCAGATCGGCACCTGCGCAACGGCGGCGTTGAAGAGTTCCGGCCGGAATGCGATGGCCGCGCTCACTGCGAGGCCGCCATTCGACGTCCCCGTGATGCCGATCTGTTCCTTGCGCGCGATGGCTCGGCGCGGCAATTCCGCGAGCACCGCGTAGAGGTCGGCGAAGGTGTTGGGCTTGTTGGCCATGCGCCCGGCCCGCCAGAAGTCGTCGCCGAACTCGCCGCCCCCGCGCAGGTGCGCGTGCACCCACGTGCCGCCCGCGCGCACCCAGGCGGCCGCCATCTCGCTCCAGCACGGCAGCCACGGCACGTTGAAGCCGCCGTATCCAGTGACGATGGTCGGCCGGTGCGCGGATTGCGTGTCGACGCGGCGCAGCACGTGGTAGGTGACCGGGGATCCATCGGCCGCAGCCACCTGGTGCGTCTCCAAGCTGGCGTTGTCCAGATGGCGCGCGGGGGGCGTCAGCGCTCGGGTTGTGCCGGCAGGCACGTCGTGGCAATAGGCGCGCGGCCCCTCGAGCAGCGAAGAATGCACGAACGAGATGCAGCGCCCATCGGACCACACCAGGTCGTCGATGATCGACAGGACGAAGCCCAGCGCGAACTTGCCCACCGCGCCCGGGCTGGGCAAGGCGATCTCGCGTTCCACGACGCCGTCGAGCGTGACCACGCGCAGCCGTGACGTCCCGTTCGGCATGTCGGTGACCACAAGCCTGCCGGCGCACTCGGTCACGCCGGCCAGCGTCACGTCGCCCTCCGGCAGCACCTCGCGCCAGGTCGCGCGATCCCGGGCCGTGGCGAGGGGGATGGCCACCAGGCGCCCGTGCGGGCCGGCATCCATCGTGACGGCCACATACTCGTCACCGACGATCGTGCCCCTGACCAGCCCGTAGCTCGCGTCAAGGAACGGTTCCCATGCGGCCTCCGGCGCGAGCCGCCTGATGTAGGTGGGATGCACCGAGGTCTGGCTCTCCCGCACGATCGCATAGCGCCCATCCGCGGTGACCGTCGGCATCACGGCAGGGTGCGCGTGCACCAGCGGCACCAGCCGCCGGGTCAACGCGCTGTCCAGCAACTGCTCGTAGACGCGCAGTCCGGGTGCGGAGGGCAGATCCGGATCTGCGGGATTGCCGGGACCGCCGCACAGGAAGCCCTCGTTGCCGGGCAGCCATCCGCCGGGCACCGTGGGCACCTCGAACCGGATCACCTGCCGCACCGCAGCCGTCGCGACGTCAATGACGCGCACGGTGGTTGCCTTGCCTTCGGTCACGGTCACCAGAAGCAGCGAGGCATCGGGCGACGGCTTCATGTCGTACAGCACGGCATGGGGGCCGCACGACGACATATCGAACAGCACGCGACGTGCGCCGTCGATCGAGTCGGACACGGCGACCTGCGGCAGGAGCGCTCCGGGCGGCACCTCGCGCCAGAACCAGCGGCCAGCCAGGGGCCGCGGGGCATGGAAGCCGAACATGTCGACGTAGCGCTCCGCGAGAAGGCGCTTGAGTTCCGCCATCGCAGGCAGCGCATCGCATGCCGCCTGCGCGGCCTTGTCCTGGACTTCCTGCCACGCCTGCGTCTCGGCTGAGTTCTCGGCGAGCCAGCGGTATTCGTCGACATAGGTAACCGGCCCGTAGGTCACGGTCTCGGGAACCTGTCGCGTGGCGGGATATGTGTGCTTCATGCGCGACAGATTACAGGCGGGCGCGGCGGGCGAGTTAGGACGGCCTCAAGAAGATTTAGTGTCGGCGCACGACAGCCAGTCAATGGATCGCGAGCGAATCTCCCGATTGGTTCCTGCGAGCGAATTCCCGTGGCGAGACGCCGACGGCATCGCGGAACGCCACCGCAAAGCTGCTCTGGTGCTGGTAGCCCACGGCATCGGCGACCTGCCCGATGTTCAGGTGACCCTGAGCCAACAGCGCCTTCGCGCGCCCGATGCGCTGCTCCAGACAGAAGGCCTGCGGGGTCGTACCGAGGGTCAAGTGGAACAATTGGTTGAGCTTGTTCTTGTTGGTGCCAAGCTCGCTGGCGAGCTGCTGCAACGTCGGCGGATCCGCCGACCGCTCTGAAAGGATACGACGAGCCGCCGCCATGATCTCCGCATCACGCCGCCCGCGGGCGTCGGCCGTGGACGTCGCTTCGAGCCGATCCCGCCACGCGGCGGCCACCAAAGCGAGGAGTTCGCTGCCACGCGCCTGCACCTGCATCCGTCGCAGCGCTCCTGTCAGGCGGCTGAGCACGACGTCCTGCACAAGACTGGCGATGTCGGCCTGGATGGGCATCGTGAGCGCGTTGCAAGGGCGTTCGAGCTTGCCTTCCGCCAGCCGCCGCAGCGGCTCGGGCAGGTCGTCCGGCTCGAGGCAGTGGCGTGCGAGCAGCGACTGCGGCTCGAGGATCACCGTCACGCCGCGTTGTCGGAGACCGCCCGCCATGTTCACTTCGAGCAGCGTTCCGCGCGGCAGTGCCGACACGGCGACCATCGGGCGCTCGAATGCCCAGGTCTCGCCGTTGTGCAGGTAGGCGCAACTGTTGGCCAGCGAGGCGCGAACGATCAGGGCGTCCGTGGCAAGCACGGCGGCGTAGCGGACGTTCTCATGGAACAGGGCGTCGCCGACGGTGATCTGGGCGTCGTCACTGCAATAGGTGCGCACCGACCCCTGGCCGATTCCCCGCATGTCGAATTCGAGTCCCCCAGACCACTCAGTCAATGGCAGCGGATGACGGCTCGCATATCTCTCGAAGAAGCGTGGACTCATCGGGGTGCCTTCAAAACATTCACACGTGTATTATTCGGACCGAAATTGCTGCACGAAGCCTCGGGTTTTCCCGCGAATGACACGCATTCCGATGTCATTTCGAGACAGATGTGTATGATTTGGCGGCATGGTCAATTCCGTCAAAGTCGCCGCCGCGCAGTGGATCGATCAGGCGCGCCGTGCCCTCATTGAAGAGGGCATCGAGGCCGTCAAGGTCGAGCGCCTGGCTCAAGCTCTGGGCGTGAGCCGCGGGGGCTTCTATCATCACTTCACCGATCGGGCCGACCTGCTGTCGCGCCTGCTCAACCTCTGGCAGGAGACGGTGTTGTTCCTGCCGATCGGTGCCCAGCCCGCCAACCCGGCCGATGCGATGAGGGCGATCGACGACATCGTCGATCACCTCGTGCGCGAGGACATCTACGATCCTCACTTTGATATCGCGGTGCGTGAGTGGGGCCGTTCGGACCCCATGGTGGCGGTGGCGGTCGCCGGCGTGGACGCCAAGCGCATCGCCGGGCTCTATGGGGTATTCCTCGCGTTCGGCTGCAACAAGCAGGAGGCCGACGTGCGGGCTCGCATCTTCTACTTTCACCAGATCGGGTACTACGCGATCGGTGCGGCCGAAACTGACTTCGGCCGCCGGGAACGCGCGAAGATCTACGTCGACATCCTTTGCGGCGAGGCCAACATCGCACGCGCCCGCGCGGTGGAAGCCGAGCGGACGAGCGTGCGGGCTTAGCGCCTAACTCTCGGGGCCGCGCGCCGAAGAGCCCGCTGGCGCATGCCAGTACGCTTGAGGCCAACCATGCGTACCCGCTACTCTGCCTGGAATCTGCTCGCCGCCGCGGCCCGTCGCGGGAACTGGGCACCCGCGTGGCGCGATGCCGAGCCGAAGAGGCGATACGACGTAGTGATCATCGGCGGCGGCGGCCACGGCCTGTCCACCGCCTACTACCTCGCCCGCAACCATGGCGTTCGCAACGTGGCGATCGTCGAAGCCGGATGGATCGGTGGCGGCAACACAGGTCGCAATACCACGATCATCCGGTCGAACTACCTCTACCCGGAAAGCGCACGCCTTTATGAACATTCGATGCGCCTCTACGAGGGCCTGTCGCGCGAACTGAACTTCAACATCATGTTCAGCCAACGCGGCATCGTGACGATCGCGCACACGCGGCACGACCTCGATGCACAGAGTCGCTGGGCCAATGCGATGCGCTGCAACGGCATCGATGCAGACCTGCTCGATGTGGACCAATTGCGCGAACTGGTTCCCCGCCTGAACTTCGGCGGCGATGCGCGGTTTCCAATTCACGGCGGCTTCATCCAGCGACGCGCGGGCCCCGCACGGCACGACGCCGTGGCGTGGGGCTACGCGCGAGGCGCCTCGGCCCTGGGCGTCGACATCATCCAGTCGTGTCCGGTCACCGGCTTCATCATGGACGCCGGCCGTGTCACCGGCGTTAAGACGCCGCGGGGCGACATCCGCGCCGAGAAGGTTGCGATGGCGGTCTCCGGCCATTCCACGGTACTCGCGCGCATGGCCGGATTTCGCCTGCCAATCACCAGCTATGCACTGCAGGCCATGGTCAGCGAACCGGTCAAGCCCGTGCTCGACACGGTCGTGCTCTCGCCAGCCGTCGGCGCCTACTGGAGCCAGAGTGACAAGGGCGAGGTCGTGATCGGCGGTGCGCTCGACCTGTTTCCTTCGTACGCGCAACGCGGCAGCTACGGTGTGACGCAGCAGGTGCTGGCGGCCACACTCGAGATGTTCCCGTCCTTTTCGCGGCTGCGCATGCTGCGCCAGTGGGCTGGCATCGTCGACGTGGTGCAGGACTCGAGCCCGATCATCGGACCCGCACCCGTGCCCGGGCTGTACATCAACTGCGGATGGGGCACCGGCGGGTTCAAGGCGATCCCGGTCGGCGGGTGGACGCTGGCCCACCTGCTGGCCACCGGTCGCAACCATGAACTCGCCGAACCGTTCCAGCTGGAGCGGTTCAAGACCGGCCGCCTCATCGACGAGGCGGCCGCGGCCGGCATCGCGCATTAGTAGGGAACTCCAGGATGATGCAAATCCGTTGTCCGGTCTGCGGACCTCGATCCGAGGGCGAGTTCCATTTCGGCGGCCCCAGCCACCTGCAACGCCCGCCCCTTACGTGCGATGACGAGACCTGGGGCGCCTACATGTTCTTCCGCGACAACCCCAAAGGCGACCATGCGGAGCGCTGGCGCCATACCTTTGGCTGCGGGCGCTGGTTCAACATCGTACGAAACACCGAGACGCATCAGGTGAAGGCCATCTACGCCATCACCGATCCTCGCCCCGAGGCGACGCTCTGATGGCCGGCTTTCGACTTCCGCCTCCTGCAGGCACGGCCCTGGATCGACAGCACGGCATCGACTTCACCTTTAACGGTGAACTACTGACCGGCTACAGCGGCGACACGCTGGCATCGGCATTGCTCGCCAATGGCAAGCGCCTCATCGGCCGCAGCTTCAAGTACCACCGGCCGCGGGGAATCGCTTCATGCGGCATCGAAGAGCCGACGGGTCTGCTCGACATCGGCGAGGGTGCGCGGCGCATCCCGTGCATGCGGGCCACCGACATCGCGCTGTCGCCTGGATTGACCGCGCGCACCGGTAATGCCTGGCCGTCCGTCCGGTTCGACCTGGGCGCGGTCAACTCGCTGTTCGGCGGTTTGCTCACGGCGGGCTTCTACTACAAGACGTTCAAGTGGCCGAGCTGGCACCTGTTCGAGCCGGCCATCCGGCGTGCGGCGGGCCTGGGACATGCGGCAGACGGGCCTGATCCCGATCGCTATGAAGAGGTGTCCATCGCGACGGAGATCCTGGTGGTCGGTGCCGGACTTGCAGGCCTGGAGGCCGCCGCCACGGCAGCGGAGAATGGAGCGCACGTCACGATCGTGGAGGCCGATCGCTGGGTCGGAGGGTGGGCGGCGACGGTCGCCGCGGGAACGAGCAAGCGGGCCAGCGACCTGCGCCGCCATGTCGCGTCCCTCACGGACCGCGCGGTGAAGGCCGGCGTCACGATCCGGCTGGGAACCACCGTGTTCGGCCTGTACGACCACGGGTTGGCCGCCGCGGTTCAGGCGGGCGAAGGCGTCGTCAGGGAGCGGACGCTTCGCATTCGCGCAGGGCGAACGATCCTGGCGGCAGGCGCGTTCGACAGGCCGCTTCTCTTTCCCGATAACGATCGGCCCGGCGTCATGTTCGCCCATGGGGCGGAGCGCTATGCCGCGCACTACGGCGTCGCCGTCGGACAGCGGGTGGTGCTTGTCAGTGCCTGCGATGCCGGGCTGCAGCTCGCGGAACGGCTGCGTCGGTGGGGCGTGAACATCGTGGAGGTGTTCGACGTCCGCGACGGTGACCACCCCGTGGGCGTCCGCGGAGGCGCCCAAGTCACCGGGGTGATGATGGCCAACAAGCGCCACCCGGGGCTCCGCATGATCGAGGCCGA
>Ga0209677_100929_pt1 | contig 14346 bp, 11 predicted proteins | sample AraplaCvi_mCL_r2_2_FD_184285 | JGI IMG/M metagenome (GOLD analysis project Ga0209677, IMG submission 184285) | Arabidopsis root microbial communities from North Carolina, USA - plate scrape CL_Cvi_mCL_r2 (SPAdes) (version 2) | ecosystem: Host-associated > Plants > Roots > Endosphere | place: USA... | reverse complement strand
GCCGCGGACGAAGTTGAGGTCGCTGGCCCACAGCAGGCGATCGAAATCGGGCTGCGCGAGCCATGGCAGCGCGTGCTGGCGCAGCGCCGCACTCGCATTCGCCGGGCTCGCGAGCGCCGCGCGCGCGGCGCCGGTGGCCGCGCCGGGCGTGGTGGCCAGCAGCGTCGGCCGGCCGTCGTCGCGCAGGGACGCGACCAGGCGTTCGACGGGCGCGCCCGGGTAGCAGAACACGCTCACCAGCCGTTCGCCGGGCTGCAGCGCGAGGCCTTGCCGGACCAGCCACTCGTCGCGGTCGAACGATGCCTGGCCGGCCTGCAGCGCCGCCTCGCGCAGCAGTCCGCCGGTGCGCGGCGTGAAGCCGGGATAGAAGAACCACTTGGACAGGCCGCGCGCCGGTCCGCTCATCTGCGGCGAGGCGAGGCCGTGGCTGCGCTCGACGTAGTCCTCGGCGCTGAGGTACTCCAGGTTGATCCACAGCGGCGTGCGCCCGGCCTCGCCGGCGGCGGCCATCGCCGCCAGGAACGCCGGCGCCGGGTCGCAGCCGAAGGCTTCGACGACGACGTCTCCCGGCGGAGGAAAGCTCGTCGAGGCGAGCCAGGCGTGCACCTGTACGCCATCGCAGCCATCCGGCGCCATCCATCTCAGCGCGGCCGGATCGTCCACCCACAGCCGCACCCGCTGCCCGCGCGCGGCCAGGTCGCACGCGAGCCGCCAGCACACGCCGATGTCGCCGAAGTTGTCGATGACGCGGCAGAAGAGGTCCCAGAGCAAGGAAGGCATCGGGTCGATGATAAGCAGCCTGGTGTCAGGTCTTGCGTTTTGCGGTGTCAGGTCTTGCGTTTTGCGCTGCCAGGTCTTGCCTTTTGCGTTTCGGTCTCGAGGCCCCGCCACGGCGGGACGAACGTGTTGCAAGCCGCATCAAGTCACACCCGTCCGCAACGCAAGATGCAAAACGCAAGACCTGACACCGCAAAACGCAAGACCTGACACCGGATCGGACCGCGGCCACGCGGCACAATGAGGCGTCCATGCCGCGCTCCAAATCTCCCCAGTCCACCTCGCTCGACGACGACAAGGCCGTTCCGGCGGCGGTCGCCAAAAAGGGCGGGCCGACCGCGTTTCCGGTGTCGTCGTCGCAGCTGGGCAGCCGCGAGGACGTCGAGGCGTGGATCGACAACACGGCCGCGGAGGACACCCGGGCCGCGCAGGCCGAGGCCGCCGACCGGCAGGCCGTGCAGGCCGCGCAGGTCGCGCGCGAGCGCCTGCTGGCCGAAGTGGCCGCGCTGCCGGCGATGCCGGGCGTCTACCGCTACTTCGACGTCGCCGGCACCGTGCTGTACGTGGGCAAGGCGCGCAACCTCAAGCGCCGTGTCGCAAGCTACTTCCAGAAGGACCACGGCGGCACGCGCATCGGCCACATGATCGGGCGCATCGCCCGGCTCGAGACGACCGTGGTGCGTACCGAGGCCGAGGCGCTGCTGCTCGAGAACAACCTGATCAAGACGTTGAACCCGAAGTTCAACATCCTGTTCCGCGACGACAAGAGCTACCCGTACCTGCGCGTGGTCACGCACGCGTTCCCGCGCGTGGCCTACTACCGCGGCGCCGTCGACCGCAAGCACAAGTACTTCGGGCCGTATCCGGGGGCGTGGGCCGTCAAGGAAACCATCCAGCTGATCCAGAAGGTGTTCCGCCTGCGCACCTGCGAGGACACCGTGTTCGCCAACCGCTCGCGGCCGTGCCTGCTTTACCAGATCCAGCGCTGCTCGGGCCCGTGCGTGGGCCTGGTCTCGGCGCCCGACTACGCGCGCGACGTCAACGACGCCGAGCGGTTCCTGCTGGGCGACCACGAGACGGTGATGACCGAGCTGCAGGAGGCGATGCTGCGCCACGCCGAGGCGCTGGAGTTCGAGCGCGCGGCCGAATACCGCAACCGCATCTCGGCCCTGTCGCGCGTGCTGCACCAGCAGGCGATGGACGAATCCAGCCTGTCGGCGCGCGACAAGGACGTCGACATCCTGGCCGTCAAGCTGCAGGGCGGCCGCGCCTGCGTGAACCTCGCGATGGTGCGCGGCGGCCGTCACCTGGGCGATCGCGCGTACTTCCCGACGCACGTGGACGACGCGACGGCGATCGGCGGCAGCCTGGACATCGGCGAGGACGACGATGCGCCGCTGCAGCCCGTCGAGCCGGCCGTGCAGGTGCTCGAGGCGTTCATCGCGCAGCACTACATCGGGAGCGCGCCGCCGCCCATGTGGGTGACCAGCCATCCGGTGAGCAAGTCGCTGGTCGAGGCGCTGTCGCAGCAGACCGGCATGAAGATCGCCGTGCAGCACAACCCGCGCGAACAGCGCCGCATCTGGCTGGAGATGTGCGAGAAGGGCGCCGACCTCGCGCTGGGCCGCCTGCTGGCTGAAGAGGGCTCGCAGCGCGAACGCACGCGCGCGCTGGCCGACGCCATCGACCTCGTGCCCGACGACCTGGACACGCTGCGCATCGAGTGCTTCGACATCAGCCACACGGCCGGCGAGGCCACGCAGGCCTCGTGCGTGGTCTACGAAGGCCACAAGATGCAGAGCGCGCAGTACCGCCGCTTCAACATCACCGGCATCATCGGCGGCGACGACTACGCCGCGATGCGGCAGGTGCTCACGCGGCGCTACTCGCGATTCGGCATCGCGCCCGCGGCGGCATCGGGCGAGCCGGAGTCGCCGACGCCCGCGGGCGAGATCCCCGAAGCGCAGGCGCAAGCCGACGCCCAGGCCGACCCGCTCACCGGCGCGCCGCTCGCGGCCGACGCCGCGGGCGCCGAGGAGGCGCTGGTCGATCCGGCGCTGGCCGAACCGGCGGTTGCAGCGGACACGGCGACGCCCGTCGACTCCAAGGCGAGGCGTTCGTCCAGCACGCGCCTGCCCGACCTCGTGCTGGTCGACGGCGGCCGCGGCCAGGTGTCGATGGCGCGCGAGGTGTTCCAGTCGCTGGGCCTGGACGTCTCGCGCATCGTGGGCCTCGAGAAGGGCGAGGGCCGCAAGGTGGGCCTGGAGGAACTCGTGTTCGCCGACGGCCGCCCCAAGCTCGCGCTGCCGGCCGACTCCGCCGCGCTGATGCTGGTGGCGCAGATCCGCGACGAGGCGCACCGCTTTGCCATCACCGGCATGCGCGCCAAGCGCGCGAGCGTGCGCACGGGCTCGGGCAGCAGCAAGCTCGAGGAGATTCCCGGCATTGGCGCCAAGAAGCGCGCCAAGCTGCTGCAGCGCTTCGGCGGCGTGCGCGGCGTCGGCGCCGCGAGCGTCGACGACCTGATGGCCGTCGACGGCATTTCCCGCACCCTGGCCGAGGAGATCTACCGTGCCCTCCACTGAACGAACGAATGCTTCCCGCCTGCGTCGCCTCGCTGCCTGGCTGGGCCTGTGCGCGCTGTCGGCCTGCCAGTCGCCGGCTCCGCGTCCGGTGCCCGCGCCGTCGCCCGCGCCCGCACCCGCACCCACCCGCGTGACGCCCGCGCCAGCCCCTGCTCCGGCACCGGCGCCCTACATGCGCCCCGCGCGCACGGTCGATGAGTACAAGCGCCAGATGGGCCTGCGCCTGATCGCGGCCAACCCCGGCATCACCTACACGAAGCGGGCGCCCGACATCCTGATGGGCATCCCCATCCTCGAGATCGAGGTCAATGCCGACGGCTCGGTGCGCCACATCAGCGTCGTGCGTACGCCCGAGGAGGCCAAGGAGACGGTGAAGGTCGCCATCGACGCGGTGCGGCGCGCGGCGCCGTTCGGCGACGCGTCGCAGGTGCCCAAGCCGTGGAAGTTCCTGCAGGTCTTCCTGTTCGATTACGACGGGCACTTCAAGCCCAAGGTCCTCGACTGACCTGCGGACACCCACATCCGCGCGCCCGGCAATGCAAGGCAGAATGGCCCGATGTTCTTCACGATCCCCACCCTGCTGACCTGGGCGCGCATCGTCGCGATTCCGCTGATCGTCGGCGTGTTCTACCTGCCGATCGCGGACCCGATGCGCAACCTGATCGCCACGGTGCTGTTCGTGGTGACCGCGCTCACCGACTGGCTGGACGGCTACCTCGCGCGCAAGCTCAACCAGACCTCGGCGTTCGGTGCGTTCCTCGACCCGGTGGCCGACAAGTTCCTCGTCTGCGCCTCGCTGCTGGTGCTGGTGCACCTGCAGCGCTGCAACGCGCTGCTGGCGCTGGTGATCATCGGCCGCGAGATCGCCATCTCGTCGCTGCGCGAATGGATGGCGCAGATCGGTGCGTCCAAGAGCGTGGCGGTGCACATGCTCGGCAAGTGGAAGACGACCATGCAGATGGTGGCGATCCCGTTCCTGCTGTTCGACGGCCTGCTGTTCGGCCTGGTCGACACGCACCTGTGGGGCACGTGGCTGCTCGTCATTGCCGCGGTGCTCACCATCTGGTCGATGGTGTACTACCTGCAGAAGGCGATCCCGGAGATTCGCGCGAAAGCCAAGTGAAGGTCAGGGTTTGCGCTGATCGCCCCCGTCGGCGCCAGCGCAAGCTTGTGTAACGAATCCCCATACAATCCCGTCCTCCCTTGACACTGTCAGGGCAGCGGTCTGTAATCATCCGTGGTCTTCGTGACCCATGTTTTTCCCGAGTCGCGATCGTTGCGGCGGCTCGCAGCGGCTCTCCGGGCCGCACCCATCCAACAATCGCCAGCGTATTCCGAGAGGGGGTTCCTTCGTGAACAAGTCTGAATTGATCGAACACATCGCCCGCCAGGCCGACATCTCCAAGGCCGCCGCCACGCGCGCGCTGGAAGCGGTCATCGGCGGCGTGAAGACCACCTTGAAGAAGGGTGGCAGCGTGTCGATCGTAGGGTTCGGCACGTTCGCCGTCACCAAGCGCGCCGCCCGCACCGGCCGCAACCCGCGCACCAACGAACCCATCAAGATCAAGTCGGCGAAGGTGCCGAAGTTCCGCCCGGGCAAGGGCCTGAAGGACGCGGTCAACTGAAGCCCTGGCCGGCGCGCGAGCGCGCGTCGCACCAGGTTGGAAGCGGGTGCTTAGCTCAGTTGGTAGAGCAGCGCCCTTACACGGCGTAGGTCGGCGGTTCGAGCCCGTCAGCACCCACCACCTCTCCCTCGTTTCCCTGTCCGGTACGAACCAGGCGAACTCCGATCTTCGAGTTCGCCTTTGTCGTTTTTGCAAGCGCGCGCTTTTCGTCGCGCGCCACGTGTCCCAAGAGGCTTTCCATGTTTGATTTCGTCCGGTCGCACAACCGAATCCTGCAGATTGCACTGGGTGTGCTGATCATTCCGGCGTTCGGCATCTTCGGCGTGCAGAGCTATACCTCGATGAACAGCGAGCAGTCGCAGGCGGTGGCCTCGGTCGACGGCCGCGACATCACACGCGCCGAGTGGGACGCGCAGCACAAGAAGGACGTCGACCAGATCCGCAACCGCAATCCGCAGGTCGACCTCAAGCTGCTCGACACGCCCGAGGCGCAGCGGCAGTCGCTCGACACGCTCGTGCGCGAACGCGTGATGCAGGCCGCGATCCTGCGCGAGGGCCTGGCGCCCAGCAACGAGCGCATCCTCCACGAGTACCAGACCAACCCGCAGTTCGCCGAGCTGCGCGCCATGCCCAAGGAGATGCGCGACGCGTTCCTCTCGCAGCGCGGCCTGACCGGCGCCAGCCTGTTCCAGACGATCGGCTCCGATCTCGCGCGCGCGCAGGCGCAGCAGGGCGTGGCCGCCAGCGGCTTCATGCCCGCGACCTCGCTCAAGGCCAGCTACGACGCGTGGTTCGACCAGCGCGACATCCAGTGGCAGCGCTTCGACACCAAGGACTACGCCTCGATCGTGCCCACCGACGCGCAGGTCGACGCGTACTACAAGGCGCACACCGCCCAGTTCTTCTCGCCCGAGCAGGCCAAGATCGAGTACCTCGTGCTTGATGCGTTGACGCTGCAGCCGCAGGCCAAGGTGCTGCCCGAAGAGGTCAAGGACTACTACGACAAGAACACCAAGCTGTACACCACGGCCGAGGAACGCAGCGCCAGCTACGTGATGGCCAAGCTGGCGCCCAATGCCTCGCCGGCCGACGTCGCCAAGGCCAAGGCCCTGGCCGAGGCCCAGGCCGCCGAACTGCGCAAGAACCCGGCGGGTTTCGCCGACGCGGTCAAGAAGATCCAGGCGCAGGCCGGCGGACCGCTCGATGCCGGCGACCTCGACTTCATGCGCAAGGGCGCCCTCGGCGCGCCCGCGCTCGACGACGCGTTGTTCTCCATGAAGGAGGGCGCGGTCAGCGACGTCATCCGCATCGATGGCGGCTTCCAGGTCGTCAAGCTCACGGGCGTGCGCGGCGGCTCGGTCAAGCCGTTCGACGAAGTCAAGGCGCAGATCGAGGACAAGCTCAAGCTCGAGGCGGCGCAAAAGCTGTTCCAGGCCGATGCCGAAGGGTTCACCAACACGGTCTACGACCAGCCCGACAGCCTGGACGCCGCGGCCAAGAAGTACAACCTCACCAAGCAGACGGCCACCGTGCAGCGCCAGCCCGCGCCCGGCTCGGCCGGCCCGCTCGCGTCGCCCAAGCTGCTGGCGGCCGTGTTCGCCAGCGACTCGATCAAGAACAAGCACAACACCGAAGCCGTCGAGGCCGGCCCGAGCCAGCTCGTGGCGGCCCACGTTGTCGAGTACTCGCCGCAGCACACGCGTCCGCTCGCCGAGGTGCGCGAGCAGGTCGTCGAGGCGGTGCGCAAGGAGCAGGCCAGCGCCGCTGCCAGGAAGGACGGCGAGGCCCGCGTGGCCGCCGCCAAGGCCGATGCCGCGCTGGCGCTGCCGGTCGCGGTCACCGTGAGCCGCGTCGACCGCAGCGAGGCGGTGCCGCGCGAGGTGACCGAGGCCGCCCTGAAGGCCGACGTCACCAAGGGCCCCGCGGTGGTCGGCGTGGCGCTGGCCGACGGCGGCTACGCGGCCATCCGCGTGCTCAAGTCGACGCCGCACGACCCCGATCCGCAAGCCAAGGACGTGTTCACCAACGCCTACGAACAGGCCGAGGCCGCGGCGGTCTACGACTCGCTCAAGGCCCGCTACAAGGTCAAGTACCACGACGACCGTATCGCCCGCGTCACGTCGCAAGCCGCATCGGCCCCCAACTGAGGATTTTTCAGTCTATAATCGCAGGCTCCGGTGGTGGCTATAGCTCAGTTGGTAGAGTCCCAGATTGTGATTCTGGTTGTCGTGGGTTCGAGTCCCATTAGCCACCCCAAAAAAACACGAGGCCTCGCAAGCTCTTGATCTTCAAGGGCTTCCGGGGCCTTCCTGTTTCGGGATGAGAACCGCGCGGTGGCACCGGGCGAGAGCGCCCCATGAACTGGCCGCAGCGCCGGGCGCCGGGCTCTCGCTCACCCCGACTTGAAGATCTTCCACCAAGGCTGCGCCTGCCGTTGCAGCTTCAGGCACGTCGACGATCGCTTGTAGCGCGCCTCGGTCTTGCACACGCGGCGGACGCATTCCTCGACGTTGGCCGCCTTGCTGGCCACGCACGATTCGCGCGGGCCGGGTGATGCGGTCGCGGCGCTGCGGGCGGCCACCGAGGCCGAGGAGGACGCCGGCACCGCGGCTTCGTGCGCGGCGGCCCACGCGAGGTCGTCCTGGCGTGCCTTGTCACCGGCCACGGACGCCGCGGCACTGCCGGCGGTGGCCACGACGCCCGCGGCGCCCGCGGCCGGGTCGGCATCGGACGGTCCGGGGCTCGTGGACAGCAGCGCGTAGCCGCCGCTCGCGGCGATGGCCACGCCCAGCAGCCATTGGTAGGGCTTGACCCGCCCGAACCAGCGCGCCGGCCCGTGGTCGGCGGCCAGCGTGCCGAGGATCCGGGCGCCCATCGTCGCGCCGCGCTGGGTGCGGGATGGGCCTTGTCCGGTCTGGCGGACCGGGTAGGGCACGGGCGTCTGGATCGTCCGCTCGTAGCTCGATGCCGAGGGCGGCGCCGTGTCCGCCGTGATCCGGAACGGCGGCAGCCGTTCGGGCACGCTGGTGTGACCGTGCAGCACGTCCCACAGCGCGGCGACCGTCTGCGGGCGATCGCCCGGGCGCACGGCCATGGCCCAGTCCAGCGTCGCGAGGATGCGCGCCGAGAAGCCGGCGGGCGCCAGCTCCGCCAGCGACGGCAGGTCGTCGCTCAGGATGCGCGCCGTCGCCGGCAGTGGCGGCCGGCCGGTGAGCATGAAGTAGCAGGTGCTTGCCAGCGCGAAGATGTCCGTCCAGGGCCCCTGGCGCATCGACTGCGCGTCGGCGTATTGCTCGATGGGCGCGAACTGCGGCTTGAGCACGGCCGTCAGGTGCTGGGTGCGGTCGGCCAGCACGCGGCGCGCGGCGCCGAAGTCCAGCAGCACGGGTCGGTTGTCGGTGCACCACAGGATGTTGTCGGGCGCGATGTCGCGATGGAACACTTCGGCGCGATGCATCTCCGCGAGCGCGCCGAGCAGCGGCTCCAGCATCGACATCAACCAGTCCTCGGTCACCGGGACGGCGCCGAGTTCGAGCCGGCGCTGGCGGAGCGTCTGGGCCTTGTAGAACGGCATGGCCATGTAGGCGGTGCCGTTGGCCTCCCAGAACCGGTGCACCTTCACCAGGGCGGGATGGTCAAAGCGGGCGAGCAGGCGGGCCTCGTTCAGGAACGATCGAAGGCCCAGCACGAAGTCGTCCTGGTACGTGGCCGAGCGAAGGACGACGTGTCCGTCGGCGCGACGGCCCACCATGCCCATCGGCATGTATTCCTTGATCGCCACGTCGCGCTCGAGGGCGCTTTCCCAGGCGCGGTAGACGATGCCGAATCCGCCGACCCCGATCACCTCCTTGATCTCGAACTCGCCCAGGAGGCTGCCGACCGGGAGCGCGTCGTTCGCCTCGGGCAGAGGCATCAGCGTGGAGGTCGTGGGAAGAAAGGGGATCGGGTCGGGCATGGAGGCGGGAGGACGAATTGGCGTGGCATCGTCCGTGCCGCGCAGCGCGCGGGATCGGCGTGGCGGGACGCAGGCCGGCGCCGACTGTAACTGCGCGTTGCGGCCTCGCGCTCTCCGCGGCGGACGTCGCGCGATCGAAGCAGCCAAACGCTGCACGATTGCACGAAGCGAGAAGCCGTCCTGCTCGACCGTGGCGCGATCGCCGCGGCCTTGCAAGGCCGGCGACCCGGCTTCGGCAGGCGCCCGCGGCGCCCAGCGCGTGCCCTCAGGTGCGGGCCGACGGGACGAGCGTGAGCGCGCCGCGCGCCGTGGGGATCACCTTGCCGCGCGGCGCGCGCGTCGCGTCCTCCTGCTCGAACTCGGACTCCAGTTGGTCGAGCAGGTGGTCCAGGTCGGGCGAGCCGAGTTGTCGCCAGGCGCGGATCCGCGGCATGCGCAATTCGGGACGGCCGAGCATGGCATCCATGTCGACGACCCGGCCCGTGGAGCGGCGCACGGCGAACTTGATCCGCTGGAGCAGGATGTTGCTGTTGGCATTCATGTGGGGCGGCGCGCTGTCGATGAGTAGAAACGTCGAAGCTGGAAACGTTCGCCCGCGTTGGGGCAATCGCCACGCCCGAGGACCGTCGAGCATCCCGCGGCTCGGCCTGCCGGTTGCCATGGTCGAGCACCTGACCACCCGGAATCGCCACATGCCCCGCCCCATCGAAGACTACGCCCTCATCGGCAACCAGGAGACCGTCGCCCTGGTCGCCCGCGACGGCTCGATCGACTGGATGGGCATGCCGCGCTTCGACAGCCCCGCGTGCTTCGCGGCGCTGCTGGGCACGCCCGAACATGGTCGTTGGCAGGTCGCGCCCGCGTCCGCGGACGCGCGGGTGACACGCGCGTACCGCGACGGCTCGACGATCCTCGAGACGCGCTTTGCGACCGCCGCCGGCAGCGTCGGCGTCATCGACTTCATGGCCCGTCGCGACGGCGCCTGCGACCTCGTGCGCATCGTGCGCGGCCTGCACGGGCGCGTGGCGATGGCCACCGAGCTGGTGGTGCGCTTCGACTACGGCGCGGTCGTGCCCTGGGTCTCGCGCCAGGACGACGGCCGCCTGCGTTTCGTCGCGGGCCCGGACAGCCTCGTGCTGGCCACGCCGGTGCCGCTGCGCGGCGAGAACATGAGGACGGTGGGCGAGTTCGAAGTCCGCGAGGGCGACGAGGTCGCGTTCGTGCTGTCGTGGCAGCCGTCGTGGCGCGAGCCCTCGGCCTCGCCCGATGCCGCGCAGTCGCTGGCGCAGGTGCAGGCGCAGTGGGAGGCGTGGTCGTCGCGCCTGCCCGAGGGCGACGAGGTGTCGGAGGCGGTGCGGCGCTCGCTCGTCACGCTCAAGGCGTTGGCGCACTGGCAGACCGGCGGCATCATCGCGGCGGCCACCACGTCGCTGCCCGAGAAGATCGGCGGCACCCGCAACTGGGACTACCGCTTCTGCTGGCTGCGCGACGCGACGTTCACCCTCTACGCGCTGCTGGGCCTGGGCTTCGTCGACGAGGCCGAGGCCTGGCGCGCATGGCTGGTGCGCGCGGTGGCCGGCAGCCCCGACGACCTGCAGATCATGTACGGCGTCGCCGGTGAGCGGCGGCTCGACGAGTACGAGGTGCCCTGGCTGCCCGGCTACGAAGGTTCCGCACCGGTGCGCGTGGGCAACGCGGCGGCCGGCCAGGTGCAGCTCGATGTCTACGGCGAGGTGCTGGACGCGCTGTACGTGGCGCGCAAGGCCGGCCTCGCCTACGACGCGACCAGCTGGTCGCTCGAGTGCGCGATGGTGCGCCACCTCGAGGCCATCTGGGACCAGCCCGACGACGGCATCTGGGAGGTGCGCGGTGGGCGCCAGCATTTCGTGCACTCCAAGGTGATGGCCTGGGTCGCGTTCGACCGCATCGTGCGCTCGGCCACCGAGTTCGGGCTCGAGGGGCCCGTCGAGCACTGGCGCCAGGTGCGCGACGCGATCCACGCGCAGGTGTGCGAGCGCGGCTTCGACGCGGCGCAGGGCTCGTTCGTGCAGTCCTACGGGTCGAAGGCGCTCGACGCGAGCCTGCTGCTGATCGCGGTGGTCGGCTTCCTGCCGCCGGAGGACGAACGCGTGCGCGGCACCGTGGCCGCCATCGAGCGCGGGCTGCTGCGCGACGGCCTCGTGCTGCGCTATGACACCGGGGCGACGACCGACGGGCTGCCGCCGGGCGAGGGCGCGTTCCTCGCCTGCACGTTCTGGCTGGTGGACAACTACGTGCTGCAGGGGCGCATCGCCGAGGCGCAGGCGCTGTTCGACCAGCTGCTCGGCTACTGCAACGACGTGGGCCTGCTGGCCGAGGAGTACGACCCGGTTGCCAAGCGCCAGCTGGGCAACTTCCCGCAGGCGTTCTCGCACCTGGCCCTGATCAACACGGCCACTGGGCTGTCGGGCCGCCGCGGAACGGCGCACGATCGCGCGCAGGGCAGCAGCCGGACGCGGGCCTGAACCCCGCGCGGCCCCGGATGCCGGTGTCCCGTGGGGGACGGACGCCGCGGCCCCTGCGGTGATTGAATACGTCCTCGACCCCGGCCCGATGGAGCACCCGATGATTGGCGACTACTCGACGAAGACACGCGACCTGCTGCAGCGCATGAGCGCGTTCTACGACCAGCACATCTATCCGAACGAGGAGCGCTACCTGCACGAGGTGGACGCCAACCGCCGCGCCGGCAACGCGTGGGTGCCTTCGAAGGTGATCGACGAGCTCAAACCGATCGCGCGTGCGCAGGGGCTGTGGAACCTGTTCCTGCCGCATGCGTACGAAGGGCAGGGCGGCATCTCCAACCTCGACTACGCGCCGCTGTGCGAGCTGATGGGTCGCGTCATGTGGTCGGGCGAGGTGTTCAACTGCTCCGCGCCGGACACCGGCAACATGGAGACGCTCGAGCGCTACGGCACCGACGCGCACAAGCAGCGCTGGCTGCGCCCGCTGCTGGCCGGCGAGATCCGCTCGGCGTTCCTGATGACCGAGCCGGCGGTGGCCTCCTCGGACGCCACCAACATCCAGTGCACCATCCGCCGCGAGGGCGACGAGTACGTCATCAACGGCCGCAAGTGGTTCAGCTCCGGCGCGGGCAATCCGCGCTGCGCCATCTTCATCGTGATGGGCAAGACCGATCCCGAGGCGCCGCGCCACGCGCAGCAGTCGATGGTGCTCGTGCCGCGCGACACGCCCGGCGTGACGGTGGTACGTCCGCTCACCGTGTTCGGCTACGACGACGCGCCCCACGGCCACATGGAGGTGGTGCTGGACGACGTACGCGTGCCGGTCGACCACCTCCTGCTCGGCGAGGGCCGCGGCTTCGAGATCGCGCAGGGCCGGCTGGGTCCGGGCCGCATCCACCACTGCATGCGTTCGATCGGCGCGGCCGAGCGGGCGCTCGAGTCGATGATCGACCGGCTGTCGGCGCGCGTGGCGTTCGGCAGGCCGTTGTCGGACCAGTCGATCTGGCACGAGCGCATCGCCGAGTCGCGCTGCATGATTGACCAGGCCCGCCTGCTCACCCTCAACGCGGCGCACAAGATGGACACCGTCGGCAACAAGGAGGCGCGCTCCGAGATCGCGATGATCAAGGTGGTGGCGCCCAACATGTCGTGCAAGGTCGTCGACTGGGCGATCCAGGCGCACGGCGCGGCGGGCGTCAGCGGCGATTTCTGGCTGGCCGACGCGTATGCGCAGCAGCGCACGGTGCGCATCGTCGACGGGCCCGACGAGGTGCACCGCAATGCGATCGCCAAGATCGAGATCGCGAAGCGGGCGGCGGTGAAGCGGGCGGACTGAAGCCGGACAGGGGGCAGGCTGGAGTCTGGCCCCGCCTCGAACCGCCGATGAGGTGTCCGCCGAAGGGCGACGGACGTGGCGGGTCCGCGCTTCGCGGACGACACGACGCGTGGGTCACGCAAAAAGGCCTGACCCGGCGACGTGTCTCAACGGGGGTGGTTGCCGTTTTCGCGAGGCCGATCCCCGCCCGGATGCCCGCCCCGCATCGGCTGCGGATGCATCTGCGGCTGCGGCTGCGGCCGCCCGTGCTCCACCTGCGGATCGCCGAAGCCGCCCGGACGAGGCGTGGCCGCGGTCGGCGGCTGGCCGTGGTTGTTGCCCATGCGCTGCTCGGGCATGCCGATGGCGCGGTGCTCGTGCTCCTGCTGCTCCTGCGTCCAGTCGGGATGATGGTTGCCCTCGAAGCGGCGCTGGTCCCGCGTGGGCTGCGAGTGCCAGGGCGAGTTGCCACCGTTGAAGCTTTCCGGGTGCGCCGGCCGAGCCGTCACCGGCGCGCGATAGACATCGTGGACGCGGCCATGCGGGATGTTGTTGACGGCCGTGTTGTAGCGAAACCGGTCGCGCTCCCAGCGCCCGCCCGCGTAGCCGCTGCCGATGTAGCCATAGCCATAGTTGATCCCGCCGTAGTAGCCGACGCGCCGGTCCCAGTAGCCGCGGTGCCAGCGGTAGCCGCCGTCGCCGTAGGCCCAGTAGCCCGGCGTCCACAGCAGGCCGGGACGCGGCGGCATCACCCACGTGCCGGGCACCCAGATGTAGTCGCCCGTGGCCCCGTCCCAGGCCCAGTAGCCGGGCGTCCAGAGATAGCCGTCGCCGGGGATCGGTGGTTGCACGTAGTACGGCAGGGCCGGCGGCGCGATCGTGACGGACACGGACACCTGCGACCACGCGGCCAGCGGCGTCGCGAGCGCGAGGCCCAGTGCGAGCGAGGCCCGCCGGATCTGGAATGTCGTCATGGAAACCTCTCTTCGTGCGGGATCGCCCGGTGGCGATGCTCTGCAGTGGATCGGCAATCGAGGCGCCCGCTGCTCAGCCGTCGATGTCCTGCCGGAAGAAGACGACGCGCCGCGTCTCGACGAAGCCCAGCGCGCGGTGCATGGCGTGGCTGGCATCGTTGTCCAGCAGCGCGTCGGACGCGAACTCGCTGCAGCCGCGCGCGCCGCCCCACGCGCGTGCGCGGGTGACGAGCGCGCGGGCGATCCCGCGCCGGCGCGCGGCCGGCGCGACGTGGATGGCCTCCAGGAACGCGACCGGCGACGTGCGCATGCCCGGCACGTAGTCGGTGCGCAGCGCGACCTCGGCAAAGCCCAGCAGCGTGCTGTCGGCATCCTCGGCGACGAAGGCCGCGTGGCGCTGCGGGTCGGCCAGCAAGGCCACCAGCTCCTCGCGCAGGAACTCCACCGGATGGTGCGGGAACATGGCCAGGCGCAGCGCCAGCCAGCCGTCGATGTCGCCATGCCTGGCGTCGCGCAGTCGGAAAGTCATCGCACCGCCTCGATCGGGTTGCCATACAAGGGTTTGGTACCGAACTGCGTGCTGATGGCGTACGCGATGGCGCAGGCCAGCA
>Ga0209677_100928_pt1 | contig 14348 bp, 11 predicted proteins | sample AraplaCvi_mCL_r2_2_FD_184285 | JGI IMG/M metagenome (GOLD analysis project Ga0209677, IMG submission 184285) | Arabidopsis root microbial communities from North Carolina, USA - plate scrape CL_Cvi_mCL_r2 (SPAdes) (version 2) | ecosystem: Host-associated > Plants > Roots > Endosphere | place: USA... | reverse complement strand
GCCTTTGCTGAGCAGAGAGGTCGCCATCTTGGAAACGTATGAGACCGTCTTTCGCTGCCCACCCTCTTGGAACAGCGCCCTCGCGTGATAGTCGTCATCGTTCCGGGTCCGAGCAATCGAGAGCGAAAAGCTGAGGATCGACCTGCACGCCTCATCCTCTGCGATCACCGACGCTATGGAGTCCAACAAGGTCGCGGTGCCTTTGAACGACGCGGCCGGTCCCCCGACCGCGCACAGGCTGCCAAGGACAAGCGATACATGCCCAGCCCATCCCGGCAATATTGGTACGAAGCCCAGCACCGCGCTGGCGATCTGTTCGTCCGAAAGGCGAAGACCTGCGGATTCTCGTCCGCGTGGCAGCAGACCATAGCCCCGCAATGACTCGAACCGCTTGAGGGTGTCGTCGAATGCTCCCGGCTCGGCCAGCGCGCGGTGCAGAATCTCGGACAGAGGACGCGCATACATCGGGGGTTAGCCTTGCGTGTTGCCTTGCGTGTTCAACGGTTCGGGATCTTCGAATTCTATGAGTCCCTCCGCTTTCATGAGTTTCAGGGCGTGATTAAGGGCCGCCCGCTCACCGTCGGTGAAGGCATGCTCGGGATGCCGCTCGTCGAGATCGAGGCTCAATTCCTCGATCAGACGGATGGTTATGCAGATATGGAGCGCAAAGGAGCGGCTGGCGAGGCCGGCATCGGTCTCGGGAAAGTAACGGGTCATGGCCGTCGGCCCCGGGAGATTGTCCATCGGCCCGTCCCAGGCCGTCACGCTCTCGACGACATCGTGGCGCGCCACATGCGCTGCGACCGTGAGATCGCCATAGAGCCGGCGCAGGGATTTCTCCAGCGCCGTCACATTGGGGGAGCCGTTCGGCTTGCGCCGGCCTTCGCGCACGGCCACGAGCTGCGCGAGGATTTCCATCTCCTGTCGCAACAGCGCATGTGCTTGCAGATAGCGCGCTTCTTCGATCGTCGTCTCGCAGGCGCTCAGCCCGATAATAAACCCGGCAAAGAGGGCGTTGCGCTCTTCCGAGGTGGACGTGATCGGTGTCACCACACCGTTGGTGCGCAGCAATGCGGCGCCCAGCACGCCGGACACGAGAAGGTGGGCGTCAATAAGCTGGCCATAAGCCTGCTTGGCCTTCACCCTGGCCTGCTCCCCAAACATCTTCTGAACACCGCAGAGCATTGCCGCCGGATAAATCAGCGCCTGCTTGTGCTCCTCAAGTAACTCATCGTCCTCTGTGATTGCGGCCATATTGTTTGCCTGTGGTTACTGTCCAGAATGGATCGACAATAGATGTTTTTCGGGGCCTTCGGTGGAAAGCGGCAGCAGAGCCCCTTCCGAATTGAGGTTGGACATTGCCGCCTCGCGCAGGGTGTCAGCTGATGGATGCGCAACCCGATGGGGACGTCGCGCTCGGGACTGAAGCTGTGACGGATTCATGACGCATAGTCGAATTCTTCGCAGACTCAGCTTGTGCACGTCGCGACCTACCGCAATCCACATCGCGGAGTGTCACGAGCGATGCAAAGGCCTTGAGTTTTGACGGGTGTCATCTATCCTATACGCGCAAAGATTGCTCGCAATACAGACTGTAAGTCATTTCCAAAGACATCATTTGGCTGCCAAACTGCGGCTGTCACTCTCCCAACACGATAGACGCCGCCGTCGTAGCGACTTTTTTTGTGGAGGCTGGGATGTTGAAGAACCTGATCGTTCTTTTGGCTATTGTTACTGGCGCGACAGTGCTCATGCCTGCCAGGAAGGCGCGCGCGTTCAAAGCGGAGGGCGTCACCGCAGGCTTTGTTCTCAACAAGCTCCACGATCAATTCTCAGATTTGATTGATAAAGCGCGCGACAGCGGCGACTTTCTGACCTGGCGTGTCGCCATAACCGGTCGCGACCTGATCGACTCGTTTCAGAAAGCAAATACCGACCTGATCAATGTGGCATTCGATAAAGTCGAGAAGCAAAAGCAGGACATGCTGCGAGGTGTCGATGCCAACGTTGATAAACTGGTCGCGCAAAAGGATCCGACTCTTGATTTCGCTGAAGCGCTGACTGGAGAATGGTCTCAGATCATATCCACCATCTACGTCGCCAGCAGCCGCCCCTATGTCATGAATTACTCCCCTCGGGTGCTTGTTCCCGAAGGTGAGCAAACGATTAGGCTTCGCGTGATCGGCCCCAACATGGGGCGAGCCGATGCCAAGATAAATTCAACTCCGTTCAGCGACGTAAAGCCCAACACGCCAGTGGAGCAAGCAGCGGTATTCGATCTCAAGAGGGCGAACTTCTCATTTCCAGAGACTGAATCCTTCGTTCAGCGGCTTAACATCACATACAACGTCCCGAAATATCTCGTCTTCAACGATACCGCGACAAATAACCTGGAGCTTTGGTTGTTGCCGGCGAGGATGGGGCACTACAAGTTAACGACCAGGGTCGAAGTAACGACACGTGAGACCGCAGTGCGAGTTGTCAATCTGGGGCAATTCCGCGGCAGAAATTCCCGCGTCCCGCGAGCGGTGCTCGTTCCAGATACTTCCCTGGGCTGGCGTCTGGATCTGACCCGCCGAGGCGAAATCAAGCTCATCCAGGGTGGCTCCGACAAGGGGCGGTGTGAGGGGATCGAAGATCAATCCATCACTGAGAACGGGCTGACCATGTTCGCGCGGGTCGACAATCGCGATCAGCCATTTAACAGGCGCGATGCTTGGACAGACTGCGCGATCTCGTTTCCCTTGTATCGTCTGACCAAGTCGGAAGCGGACGGTACCGGCGCGGAGGGTGATCTGTCTTGGACCAAAGATATTCCGGTCAAGCTTCCCGGAGCGCTGATCTCAATGAATATTCAGCTGGACCTGTTTGACAACGCTCGCGGGTGTTCACCGGCAGTGGCTCCGACAAGTATGTTGATATTCGCAAGGAGGGCGATCAGCTGATCTTCAGGCCAATCCCGCCGCGTGATTTCTAAACCCGCCGCGAGCACGGTCGTGGTTCTGGCACGTTCATCCCAACGACGGAGGCGGGCAGCATATTCCGCGATTGCTATGGCGCTTACCGTCGCATTTAGCACGCCCGCGCTGTCGAAGGAGTACGAGACACGCAGGATTGAGCCGGGCTCCAGTGTCGATGTCTACCGAAAGGATCTTTTCGCAGTTGGAAGGCTTCGGCAGTTGCGGCTTTCCGGAATCCCATGCGGCGAGCTTCGCGTTGATCGCCTATGCCTCGTCCTTGCTGAAATGCCATCATCCCGATGTGTTCTGTGCGGCCTTGCTCAATGCGCAGCCGATGGGGTTCTACGCGCCGGCGCAGATCGTGCGCGATGCGCGCGATCACGCTGTCGAGGTCCGGCCGGTCTGCGTCAACGCTTCGCGCTGGGACTGCACCCTGGAGCCGACAGACCGTGAACCGCTTTGCCGTCCGCCTCGGGCTGCGCATGGTCAAGGGACTTGCCAATACCGATGCCGCAGCCATCGTGACGGTGCGGGCGGAGCAGGCGTTCACGTCGGTCGATGACCTGTGGCGGCGCGCGGGCGTTCCGGCGGCGGCGCTTGTGCAATTGGCCGAAGCCGATGCGTTCCGGCCCTCGCTGCAACTCGTCCGGCGCGAGGCGCTATGGGCGATCAAAGCGCTGCGCGACGAGCCCTTGCCGTTGTTCGCGGCCGCCTCGGCGCACAAGCAGGTAACGGTGCCGGAAATCATCGAGCCGGTCGTGGCCCCGCGGCCGATGACGACCGGCGGCAAGGTGGTCGAGGACTACGGCCATGTCGGCCTGACCTTGCGCAGCCATCCGCTCTCGTTCCTGCGCGCAGATCTGCGTCAGCGGCGCATCGTCACCTGCGTCGAGGCGATGGCAGCGCGCGACGGCGCTTGGCTCGAAACCGCTGGTCTCGTGCTGGTGCGGCAGATGCCGGGTTCGGCCAAGGGCGTGATGTTCATCACGATCGAGGACGAAACCGGGATCGCCAATCTCGTGGTCTGGCCCAAGGTATTCGAGGCGCAACGGCGCGTCATTCTGGCCGCCGGGATGATCGGCGTGCGCGGCCGCATTCAGCGGGAGGGTGAGGTGGTGCGTCTGGTGGCACGGCACCTGACTGATCTGTCAGCGGATCTCGCCAGTGCCGGCGAACGGGAGACAGCATTTCCCTTGCCACACGGTCGCGGCGACCAGGTTCGCCACGGCGGCGCGGGAGCCGATCCCCGGGACGGCCCGCCGCGAGGCTTGCAGACCCGCAACATCGAGGACCCTTACGGGCCCTATCGACCGGATCAGGGTCAAAACACGGGATTTCCGTTGAAACTTTCATGCCTACGCGCAGGATATGATTGCGCATAGGGCTTTATAGTTGCGCGTATCTGTGGTTTAGTTGCGCATAGATTCTGCGCGCAACTAGGGTCGCAGGTGGCGAAACGCATCCCAGAGGAGGACTTAACGGCCATCGAGGATGCTGTGGGGCGCCACCTCGAGGGCGCGTCGGCGCAGCAGATCCAGCGCGAGCTGGGCAATTCCATTCCGCTGCGAACGCTGCAATACCGGCTGAAGCATCTCACCACCCACCATCGCATCGTCAAGGACGGGCAGGGACGTTGGGCAAAATACCGCCTCCCTCGGCCGGATGACGCAAGTCCTGCCGGCCCGGCGGCGAAGCAGCCGGCGCAAGAGGAGCCGGTCGTCCCCCTCTCGCAGCCGGCTGAGGCGATCCAGGCCTATGTGCGGCGACCGCCCGAAGCACGCAAGCCGGCCGGTTACAATCGCGAATTTCTCGACGCCTATCGTCCGAACGTCACCTCATATCTGTCGGCAGACGAGCGCGCGCACCTTGTTGGCGTCGGTCGGCCCCTGATTGGCGAACAGCCCGCCGGCACCTATGCGAAGCAGATCCTGAGCCGGCTTCTGATCGACCTCGCCTGGAACTCGAGCCGGCTGGAAGGCAACACCTACTCGCTGCTCGACACCAAGCGCCTGATTGAACTCGGAGAAGAAGCCGAAGGCCGCGAGCATCTCGAAGCCCAGATGATCCTCAACCACAAGGATGCGATCGAATTCCTTGTCAGCACCGCCGACGAGATCGGCTTTAACCGCTACACCATCCTCAACCTTCACGCGATGCTTGCCAACAACCTGCTGCCGGACCCAACGGCGGCGGGCAGGCTTCGTCATATCGCGGTCGGCATCGAACGCTCGGCCTTCCATCCCCTGGAGGTGCCACAGCTCATTGAAGAGTGCTTCGACCAGATCCTCGCGACCGCGGCGGCGATCAACGATCCGTTCGAGCAGGCCTTCTTCGTCATGGTGCAGCTTCCCTATCTGCAGCCCTTCGACGACGTCAACAAGCGTGTCTCGCGCCTTGCGGCCAACATCCCGCTGATCAAAGCGAATCTCTCGCCGCTGTCGTTCGCCGATGTGCCGCGGCAGACCTATACCGAGGCGGTGCTCGGTGTGTACGAGCTGAACAAGGTCGATCTGCTCAAGGACGTGTTCCTTTGGGCTTATGATCGTTCGGCCGCGCGTTACGCTGCGGTCAGACAATCACTCGGAGACCCTGACCCGTTCCGGCTTCGTCACCGCGCGCATCTGCGCGAAGTCGTTGGCGACGTCGTCCGTGGACGGATGACCCGGAAGATGGCTGTGGCCCACATCGCCGCGTGGTCGCAGGAGAAGATTGATCCCGCCGAGCGCCAGCACTTCATCGAAGTGGCCGAAACCGAACTCATGAGCCTGCATGCGGGAAATTTTGCACGCCACCAGATCAGGCCATCGGAATTCGAGGCTTGGCAGACTGTCTGGGGGACCACATGACGACCGCCTCACCAATCGCCCCGGCAACGCCAGCAATCTACCGGCTCTCCATCGCGCGCTTCCGCGGCATCAAGGCGCTGTCCTGGTCTCCCACGAGAGGCGCCAATGTGATCCTCGGCGGGGGTGATGTCGGCAAGACCACCATCCTTGACGCGATCAGCCTCCTTCTCAGCCCCGTCAACACTTCGGTTCTGTCGGACACCGACTACCATGCCCGCGATATCGACGCCGGCTTCGTGATCGAGGCGATCATGTCGCTGCCGCCCGCAAGCGGCATCAACGGCCAGCTCAAGCCCTCGTGGCCCTGGGAGTGGAACGGCACCGAGCCGCTGGTGCCAAATATCGACGACGACAGCAAGCCCGCCGGCGAGCCGGTTTATCGGCTTCGCGTTCGCGGCACCGAAGACCTCGAACTCGCCTACGAGATCGTGCAGCCCGACGGCTCGACCGACTTTTTTCCAGTCGCGTTGCGCCGTTCCATCGGACTCGTGCGCCTCAGCGGCGACGACCGCAATGATCGCGACCTCCGGCTCGTCCAGGGGTCCGCGTTGGACCGGCTGCTGTCCGACAAGGGCCTGCGGTCGCGGATGGCGAGCGAATTGGCGAACAGTGACGTCAAGGACGAGCTGACGGACGCGGCGAAGAAAGCCCTCGAAGATCTCGATACAGCCTTCAAGAACAAGAGCCTGCCGGATGGGCTCGACCTCGCCATCACCGGCGGACAGGGGCCTTCGATCGCCTCTCTGGTCGGTCTCACCGCTGACCGCCATGGCATCCGGTTGCCGCTGGCAAGCTGGGGCGCAGGAACGCGGCGGCTCTCGGCGCTTGCGATCGCGGAGCAGAACCAGGGCGAGGCGCCGATCACGGTCGTCGATGAGGTCGAACGCGGGCTTGAGCCCTACCGCCAGCGGCTGTTGATGGACAAGCTGCAAACCAGCCAGTCACAGGTGTTCGTCACGACACATAGTCCGGCTACAATCTCGGCCGCATCGAAGGCCGGCCTCTGGTATGTCGATCACACGGGACAGATCGGTCCGCTGGATCTGGCGAAGACCGCCAAGCTCCGCAAGACCGATCCTGAAACCTTCCTCGCCCGCCTCGCCGTTGTCGTTGAGGGCGCCACGGAATTCGGATTCACCTGCGCCCTCCTCGAGCGCGCGTTGGGTTCGCCCCTGGATCAGCACGGTGTCCACGTCAGCGATGGCGGTGGTCATGAGGCGACCCTGGGCCTGCTGGAAGCGCTCGCGGAGGGCGGATTGCGTTTTGGCGGCTTCGCCGATGATGAGGACGGCAAACATCCCGAGCGATGGAAAAAGCTCGGCAGCAAACTCGGCAACTTGCTCTTCCGCTGGCAGTCGCGCTGCATTGAAGAGAACATCATCGGCGCCGTGCCGGACAACCAGCTCGAGGCACTCCTGATCGATCCCCGCGGCGACAAGACAGGCATGCGCCTTCGAACGCTCGCGGACCGTCTTGCGATCCCCGAAAAGGATTTCGCATCGATTCAGTCGAAGGCGGGAGCTGGCTTGAAGGCGTTGATCATCAAAGCTGCGCTGGGCATGGTCCCGGCAGGAAAGGAAGCCGAGAAGAACCAGTACAAGTCTCACGCCGGAATCTGGTTCAAGTCCGTCGATGGTGGCTGTGAGCTCGCCGGCAAGGTGTTCAGTCTCGGTCTCTGGGCCGCTTTGAAGCCGCAGCTGCTGCCGTTCTGTAACGCGGTGAGGAAGGCAATCGACCTTCCGGAAATCTCGGATTTGCCGACGTGAGCGATGAGACGGTCCACGCGGCGTTGCGATCCGATGTCCCGCTCGTCGTTGTCGAGGCGCCTGGCGGCTGTGGCAAGACCCATCAGGGGGCCGGCTATGCCTGCGAAATCGCAGCGTCCCGCAACGGCCGTCTCCTCATCCTGACACATACACATGCGGCGTGCTCGGTTTTCGCCGAGCGAACCAAAGGCGCAGGATCGCGCGTCGAGATCCGCACGGTCGACAGCCTCATCGGACATATCGCGACAGCCTATCACGGCGGTCTCGGCCTCCCGGCCGACACCACCGCATGGGCGCGACAGACCAAGAACGGCTACGCGCAGGTCGCTCTCAAAGTCGCCGGGCTTCTCAAGCGATACCCGATGATCGCGGCATCGCTGGCGCGGCGCTATCCGGTCGTGATCTGCGATGAACATCAGGATTGCAGCGGCGACCAGCACGCCATTGGGATGGCGTTGCTGTCTCAAGGCGCGCGTCTTCGCGTGTTTGCGGATCCGATGCAGCGCATCTACAAGGAAAAAGCACTCCCAGGCTCCAGCCCCGCCTGCGACTGGAGCGCGCTCACTCAGCAGGCGCAGGCCTTCGAGCAACTTGATACGCCTCACCGATGGAACGCCGGCTGCCCGGACCTCGGCCAGTGGAGCCTGCGCGCCCGCGCCGCGCTGAAGTCCGGCGGCAAGGTCGATCTGCGCAGCGGACTGCCGGCAAGCGTTGGCGTGGTGTTCGCCGAAAATCAGGCCAGGAAAATCTTCGACTACCAGCTATCGTCCGCAGACCGGAGGGCGATCGACACCTTCGAGAAGGCCCAATCGTCGCTTCTCATCCTCACGCACTATAACGAAACCGCGCGATCGTTCCGCGGCTTTTTCAACCGCCGCATTCCGCTCTGGGAAGGTCATATACGGTCTGCTCTGGAACAATTGGTCGACAGCGCTCGCGGCGGGCAGGGGAACGTCCCGATCCTCGCAGCCGCCGTCGTCACGTTCATGAACGACATCGGCAAGGGGTTCAGTCCGTCCGCGTTCGGCAATCGGTTTGAGAAAGAAGCCCGCGACGGATGCTCGGCCAAGAGCAGGGGCAAGCCGGCCGTGCTCCAGGAGCTGGCGCGTCACTTGCTCGCCGAGCCGGATCATCGCGGCGTCGCCAAGATCCTGCGCCGCATCACGGAGCTGAAGCAGTCCGATCGTGATTTCTCGGACATCGAAATGGACTGTTACAAGGAATTCTGGGACGCCATTCGGCTCGGGAATTTCGGCAACATCGAGGAAGGGTTGGCCGAGATCACAAACCGCCGCACCTATGCGCGACCGAAGCCGCCCGAAAAGGCCATCAGCACCGTCCACAAGGCCAAGGGTCTTGAATGCGGCAGCGTCATTCTGATGCCGTGCGATGCCAGGACATTTCCCGACACGTTCGAGGCGCGCTGTCTCCTGTACGTGGCGCTGAGCCGCGCAAAGGATCGCCTATTGCTCGTCGTCTCCCGCGATGCGCCGAGCCCGCTTCTGGCGATCTAGGTCGTTTGAATGACGCCGCTCTGGCCGCTTCCGCCAGCATCGCGGCAGTCATCAGGCTCGCGGCGGCCGTTTTCGGAGTTTGCGACGGGAAGATGTGGCGGTTTCACGCGAAACCACCGCTATAAAACCACACATTGGCGGACAGCGCCTCATACGTCGCGGTCTGCCACGAATTGAGGCGATTGGCGCGGCGCGACTGCCACTGCCGCAACAACTCGTCGCGAACCGCGCTGGCGCCGCCGGTGTCCAGGTGAATCTGCAGGTTATAGCGGATATTGCTGATCTCGCGTGCAGCCTCGCTCGAATAGAGTGACGCAAGCCTCAGCAAATCAAACTGCGATCGCACCCGCGCGGCAGTGACCGCGCTCCAGGCGGGCGGAGGAACGACGCGGAAGATCACTGCGCACGGATCTTGCTGGACCACTTGCGCGGTCAACCAGCGATCCTGGCTGATGTCGTCGAAATAGGGATGGAGAACCGTCTCTTCCGCTGAGGCGGGAGCCAAGGCCCGCTTGACCCAATTGCATTCCACGCAGGCGCCGACAAGGTTGAGCGGCGCAACCGCGAGTGCCGGGTAGAGAGTCTTGGGCAGGATATGATCAAGCGTCGAAACATTACGTTGATCGCAGAACGGACACCGATCCCCCTTTGGCAATAGCTTGATCTTGTCATAGATCGCGCGTCCCGGCCCATTCTTGCCGGCCATTCGCTGATCATAGACTTTGACCATCTCGTCCTTGGTCACCACGCCGCCGACTGAGGTCGCGGTGTCGATCAAATACAGATCTCCGAGTTCGGCCTTCTCCTCATAGTCCGCCGACGCCGCTTCAATGGCCGGTCGCACGCTGTTGAAGCGACGACGCAAATCAGCGTCATGAACGCGGCTGATGCAGGTTTGAAAGGTCTCGCCGGCGTCAATGTCAGGTTGCTCGACCGGCCACATCACTCATCCTCATCAGCGTTGCGGGTGGTGATGATGCTGCTGATCAGGGCACGACCTTCCGACCCGACTTCGTTGTCGAATTTGGACAGCACAGCCTCGATCGAATTCAGATCGCCCACGGCCTCCGCCAGCATCCGATGGAAACCGGATCTCGTTACCCCAGAACAATGCAACGCTGCCTGACGATCGTCTTCGCTCATCTCCGATTGCTTCGCACTCGAAGAGCTACATAATGGCGACGTGCCGTGAGCGTCGACTGAGCTATCGCTAGATTTGGCTGTTTTCTTCCTCAGGCGAGGCATAGTCTGATCGAGGATCTTTGATATCGTCACGAGCCATTTGTCTTCCGATAAGGCGGGCGAGGCGAAGCACTGACTGTTCGGAAGCATTCGCCTGATTGGCTGCTTCAGCTACAGGCGAAAGCCCGGAATTTTTGACGCTCTTGGTTTTCAACACTGTGCCTCCGCGACGCACAGTCAAAACAAAGCCGCCTTGGAAATGAAAGTGCGCAAAAACGTCGATGCTGTTTTCGGATACATTTGCGTGCAAGTGGGCCGCCCCGTCGCATCAAAGCTCGAGCGCGCGACTTTTGGCAGCAAATCAACGGTTTTTCATCGTTAGCCGAGTGGTTGTGCATGAGCACAGCGAAGCCGCCATGTTCTTCACCTTGCTAGCATTTCTACGAAATCCAAATTGGTTGGGGCCGGCGATTGGGGACGGTAGCACGATTGCAAATCGTGATCGTCACGCCTGATCAGGTCCGGTCACGGGCAGTTTTCCGGTCGCACGGCAAGATACCATATTTCTTTTCTCCCAAGCGCTGAGCTCGGTCTCTGGGTAGAGGATCGCTTTCCCGATCTTGACGAAGGCGGGTCCCACGCGCATCGCTCGCCAGTTTCGCAATGTTCCGACGCTAACTACTCCACGATAGCGTTCGGCGACCTCCTCGGTTATGAGATATTTCCGATTGTCCATTGCCGCGCTCCCGATCACGTTGGCATGGAGTGAGTGGTCCACAATCCCGACGAGGCACGGAAGCAGCGGTCATCGCGGGTAGTGCAATCGAGGGCTATTGGAAACGCAAGGGCGTGTTTCTGAAAGTAACAGCCAAACGGAGACTCTGCAGCACCAAGCGCCGGTGATATCTGCCCGCGGGCATTCGGGCGTGTATCGCCTCGGCTCGACGGACTATCATCGCAACCGCTTCGTTAGCGGCGTCAAACGTCGCCGCTCGTCGGCTCTACATAGTCTTGCGGCTGTTGGAGGCTTTGAGAGCTGACCCTCCAGCCGTTGTAGAGCGTCTCTAAAGAATTATCGCGTTTTGGAAATCGGACGGCGGCCCGTCCAGCCCAGTGATAGTCCAAATTCGACAGTTCAGCGCTTCTCAGATACCGTGAGTTCGAATGTCCGCTCTTGGACCCTGAGAGCTGACATCCACGGCGCAGGTCATCGCCTGACCGCGCTGGCAAGTTAGGCTTCGGGCCAGAAGGTGTCATGGTCTTTGGGCGATCGCACGATTGCGTTAGGCGTCCTTCGGCGCTTGCATGGCGACTGTCCGCTGCCGCCGACCGTTCTCTTGATCGGCGAGACGAGCTCGCTTCCACAACGGCAGCATGCGCCGCCAATCACTCTCGCAATGATCCAACCTACGATGCCGACTGGCAAAAGCACGTACATTCGAGGCGACAGTGGTAACGGCAGAATGGGGACCCTGGCCTTCAGCCGAAAGATTCGTAGATAATTTGGTTGGTCGGTCGATCGATCAGCAACTCGCTCGTCGTCGCATCTCCAGCGTGATATGGAGCCACATGACTCGCGCGGAAAAATTGTTGTGGTGACTCGCCGGAAATGGCTTCGAAATCGCGGATCATGTGAGATTGATCTGCGAAGCCGCAGGCATGGGCGATGTCTATCCAAGCCGATCCGCCGTGTCGCATGGCCACGAGCTTTTCCAAGCGGGCGAGCCGCGCGAACTCCTTTGGGCTCGCGCCATATGACGCCCGAAAGGTGCGCGACAGGTGCCGCTCGCTAACCTCCAACTGTGTCGCGAGCCGCCGGACGGGCAGCGTGGGATTGCGCCGCAAAATCTGCGCAGCGCGACAGGCGATTGGAAGTGAGCGAGCTTCTCGCAGATTTTGAAGCAGAAAGCGCTCGATCGCGGCGAGCCTGGTGGCGCTCTCGGGCGCCTTCCTCAGAACATCTTCGAGATGAGAGAACTCGCCTGCCTTGAATAAGTTGCGTAGATCAATCGCATCATCGACAAAATCGTGCATTCGGTCACCCATTAGGAGGCTCGCCGTTTCCGGCTTGAGCCGAACGATCACGGCGCCCACCGGACCATTCGGTCTCAAGATCGGGACGCCCGACCGCACCACGCTCGCCACGTGGACAAATCCCTTGTGTTGATCCGTTCCGAACGGGGTACGGTATTGCACGACGATGAAGGGGGATGTGCTTGGAGCTGTTTTGGGGGCGAGCGTTCGCGCCATTTCGCCGTCCGGCACGTCCCAATCCAGGATACGCTCGACGACATCAGACAAGAGGGGATGCGTCGGTGCAGCCGACTTGATGCCGTGTATTCGGCGTAGGGCGACCGCCCGGCGAGAGTTGGCGGTCGATAGCGGGCGGCCTATCAATTCCATCTTTAGTGGTTCGTCCTGTTCTTGCGACAACGGCATACAATTGTTCTATGTCGCTCGCCGCCATCTTCGTTGATCGAGTACTGTGCACCGAATCGAGTGTCCAGATATCTCACGCATTTGTTTCGAAACAAGAAGACGATCTTCACTAAGCCGCGAGCCGTAGTCCGGATTCTCCCTAATCATCTCCGGCGCAACTCGACGAAAATAATCGTAGCGCGTGTCCGATTTGTTCAAGCCTTGCGCCCAGCAAGCCTGCACGAGTGTGCCTCACCACCGATGTGGGTGCTGTGCTTGCATTGCAAGTTTACGGCGGGGTCGTGCGCTCTCAGCGCGCAGGACGCCGATGCAATGGCGACAAGGAGAGGGTGTGATGAAGGAAGAGGAAACCGCGGAGAAGGTCTCCGGCAGCCTGGATGGCAAGACGCTTCCGACGTTCGGCCTAGCCCAATTGGACGCCGATCCGCACGGCGTTTTCCGGCGTTATCGCAAGGATCACGCTCTCGTGTTGCACGAGCTCGGCGGATATTTCGTGCTGCGCTTTGCCGATGTCGACCGTTTGGGCAAAGACCCGCGGTTCAGCCAAACCGGAACAGGTTTTCCCGAAACGTTGGGCATCAGCAGCGGAACGATATTCGATATGTTCGACTATGGCATGCTCACGGCTGACGGTGAGGTCCATAGGCGCCGCCGCGCACCGTTTTCGCGGTTATTTGCAGCTCGAGCAATTGCCGAAATACGTCCGAGCATCCGCCGCACGGCGGACGACCTCATTGACGGGTGGTACGGAGATGGTGAGGTGGATTTCCTCGACGAGTTCGCCGCCAAAATGCCTGCCCGCATCATCGCAGACCTTTTGGGGGTTCCGCGTGAGGATATCCCGCAATTTACGTTGCTGGTCTATGAGGTGACAAAAATCTTCAGTTTTGGGGTCAATCCGGATGAAATCGCCGGGATCGAGACGGCCGCGCAGAAATTGCGCGACTATGTCGACGATGTCCTCGACGCGCGTCGGCGCAGCCCGCGCGGGGATTTCCTGTCCGTGTTCCTGGCCACCGCTACCGAAGCGGGCGAAATGTCGCCGGAGGAGACGCTTTACCAGATACTGCAGCTGATCGTCGGCGGCACAGACACCACGCGCGTGGCGATCGCAACGCAGGTTGCTCTCCTGCTTCAGCATCGCGGGCAATGGGCGGAGGTGTGTCGCGATCCCGCCCTGGTTCCAGGCGCGGTCGCCGAAGCGATGCGCTTCGAGCCGAGCGTCGGGGGCACGTTGAGGGTCTCACTCGAGAATGTCGAGCTTGAGGAGACTGTCATTCCGGCCGGCCAGCTTGTCACGTTTTCGACCATGTCGGCGATGCGAGACGAAAATGCCTACCACCGTCCTGACAGTTTCGATATTCATCGCACCAACCTGCCGCGGATGCATCCGATCTTTGGTTTTGGCGCACATCGCTGTGTCGGTGAGGCGCTCGCGCGCGCCGAACTCGAGGAAAGCCTCAGTGCGATCACGGCGCGGATACCCCAACTCAAGTTGGATGCACTGCCCAAGATCAAGGGCCATTTCGGGATTCGTCGCATCGACGAGGCCATGCGGGTTTCCTGGAAGCCTTGATGTTGTCCCGTGTGGAGCGTCGGCGTTTTGATTGCTCGGCGTAAATGACACGAACCTAGACGTTA
>Ga0209677_100926_pt1 | contig 14352 bp, 7 predicted proteins | sample AraplaCvi_mCL_r2_2_FD_184285 | JGI IMG/M metagenome (GOLD analysis project Ga0209677, IMG submission 184285) | Arabidopsis root microbial communities from North Carolina, USA - plate scrape CL_Cvi_mCL_r2 (SPAdes) (version 2) | ecosystem: Host-associated > Plants > Roots > Endosphere | place: USA... | reverse complement strand
AGGGTGCGCTCCCGGAACGAGGATGCTTGTCTGGTGCGGACGGACGCCGGCCTGTGGGCGGTCGCCGACGGCATGGGTGGTCACGAAGCCGGCGACGTCGCCAGTCAGCTGATCGTCCAGGCTTTGGACGGCATCGCCGAGGCGGATTCGGCAGTGCAGCTTCTCGAGGAAACGGAGAGCCGGATTTTTCTGGCAAACCAGCAGATCATCGATCTCAGCCGCCAGCGTGGCGGTGCCGTGATCGGCTCGACCGTGACGGTTCTCCTGATTTCCGAAGATCACTACGCCTGCCTATGGGCTGGCGACAGTCGGCTCTATATCATCCAGGACGGATCGATCAGGCAGGTCTCGCACGATCATACCGAGGTCGAGGAGATGCTGGCGCGCGGTGCCGTCACCGCCGAAGAGGCCAAGCATTGGCCACACAACGTCATTACCAAGGCGGTCGGGATCCACGACAATCCGGAACTGGAAGTCGTAACGGGCGCATTCGCCGAAGACGATGTTTTCGTCCTCTGCAGCGATGGCCTCACGAAGCACGTCTCCGACGAGGAAATTCGGCAATTGGCCTGCACGCAGGACGCGCAGACATCCTCCGCTGCACTCGTCGATCTGGCGGTGGAACGAGGCGGGCTGGACAACGTGACCGTCGTGGTTGTTCGACCGATCCGAAAGGAATCCAGTCGCGAACGCACCGTGACGCTGGCGAGCGACGACGCGCCAGACACGAATATTTGGGAGTGATCGAGTGAGGGCCAACGATCCATTTCGATCGGCTCAAAGAGGCGTCCCGCCCGGAACGCGGCTCAACGGCATCTACGAAATCGACCGCATGATCGGCGTCGGTGGGATGGGCGAGGTCTACAAGGGACACGAAATCCAGACCGGGACTGCAGTGGCGATCAAGATGCTGGTGCCGGAAATGGCGGAAAACGAGGCCGCGCTGGCGCTGTTTCGCCGCGAGGCCTCGGCGCTTCACTATCTGATGCATGACGCGATCGTCCGCTATTTCGTGTTCACCGTCGAACCCGTCCTGCAACGTCCTTATCTCGCGATGGAATTCGTCGATGGCCGCTCGCTTGCCGACATGCTGGAGGAAGGCCCGCTGACGATCGAGGCGTTGCTTCGTCTCATGAAGCGGGTGGCGTCCGGACTCAACGCGGCCCACGAGCGCGGTATCATTCATCGCGACGTCTCGCCCGACAACATCATCGTGCCCCAGAACGACGTTGCCCGCGCGAAGATCATCGATTTTGGTATCGCCCGCTCGACCCAGATCGGCGATGCGACCATCATCGGCTCGGGCTTTGCCGGCAAGCATAATTATGTCTCGCCTGAGCAGATCGGTCTCTATGGCGGTGAGGTCAATGCACAGTCCGACGTCTACAGCTTCGGACTTGTGCTGTTCTACGCGCTGACCGGACAGAAGCTGGATATGGGAGGCACCCAATTCCAGCTTGTCGAGAAGCGACGGCGCGTGCCCGACCTCGGCGCCATCGATGCCCGAATCCGCCCCCTGCTCGAGCGAATGCTACAGCCGGACCCGAAGGACCGGCCGCAGATGGCTGAGATCGAGAGCTGGACCATCGGGACGCCGAAGCCGGTGCCGCCCAAGAGCATCGAGCGCTCGAGTAAACCACAAAGCGACGACGTCCCGAGACCGAGCAGACCCTGGCTCCGCGCCGGAGCGATCCTGGCGTCGGTTCTGCTGGTCATCAGCGGCGCGGGATACGCGTATTATCGTTACATTTGGAGCGTGCCGGTTGCAGTGTCCCCTCCGCCACTGCCGCCGCTGAAACAGGCGCCGCTGATGCCGCGGCCACCGGTCACGCTCCCTTCAGATACCGACCTTCCCAAGGATACGCCGGCCAGGCCGCCCGTCGACGGCCCGGCGCGCAGCGATATGGTGCGCCGGTTCATCCAGCAATATGACGGCGGCGATTGCTTCTTCATCACGCCCGTTGCCATCGGTGCGAGCGCAGCGGTCGTCGAAGGCCTGGGCGCGTCCATGGCGCCGTTCGAAGCGCTGGACAGGGCGTTCAAGCGGGCACAGGGCTTCGAAGCGTCGATCGGCATTCGTGTCGTGACCCCGCCGCAGTGCCCGGCGATCACATTCCTGAACAAGGTCCGCGGTGAGGCCGCACGAACGCCGCGGATCTCGCTTGGCTCGGTGAAGATCAAGCCGAACGAGACGCTCGCCGGCAATATCGAGAACTTTGCCAATCGGGTCGTCGAGCTTCTCCTCATCTCCGAGGATGGGCAGGTGCAAAATCTCTCTTATCTGCTGAAGCCGGGCACCGATGCCCTATCCTTCGCGATCGACATGAAGCGTGCCGAGAGTGGCCTCGGAGCCAATGTGCCACAACTGGTCATGGCGGTTGCAACGCCGCGGGTCCTCGACTCGCTGAGGCAACCGACCGCTATGCCTGCGGATCAATTCTTTCTGCAGGTCCTCAGCGAGGCGCAGCGCGCCAATCTGACCATCAACGCGGCTGCCCGCTATGTCACGATTCAAAGTGAGATCGGCAGAGATCATGATTCGTGACGGACGGCTCACCGATGGACGGCCTGCAGCCGGCGGGGACGCAAGCCCGCCTGACTGCAGCCGAATATGTGTGACCGGATCACGCAGCGTCGCTTTGCGGTCTTGCCCGATAGGTCGGCGGATGCGTCATACCGCGGGTGTCCCATCGACGGATTCACCGACACGTGTGTCCTTTCAGTGAACCAGATCACATCGTCGCAGAACTAATTGTAGGAAAAAAGCAAAGCCGCAGGCTTTTCGGTCACAATGAGCGCTTATCGTTGCAACCCGATACCGGCTGCCGTATAACTCGCGGCATTGTTAAGGTCTTTTGAGCGTGGCCTACACTAGGGGCATCATGGCGAGGCTGCTCATCACAGCGGTCTTAATGCTGCTAGGGGTATTTACCCTGGCGGACAGCGATGCCTATGCTGCCGCCGAGAAGCGCGTCGCGCTGGTTATGGGCAATTCCGAATACAAGGACGCCTCGCTCGCCCTCCTCAATCCCAAGAATGACGCTGCTGCCGTTGCTGATGTCCTGAAGTCGCTCGACTTTGACGTTCAACTCGTCACCAACGTCGGCAAGCGGGACATGGACGGCGTGCTCGAGCGGTTCGCCCGCGCATCGGCCACGGCCGACTCGGCGCTCTTCTTTTATGCGGGCCACGCCATTCAATATCACGGCAAGAACTATCTGATGCCGGTCGACGCCCAGTTGGAAGACGAGATCAGCATTCGCTACAATCTGGTGTCGGTCGACGACGTGCGCTCGAGCCTCGACCGCGCGAGCGGCGTCAAGATCATGATTCTCGACGCCTGCCGAAACAACCCGATCGCTGATCAGCTGAACCGGATCGCGAATGGCGGCCAGACCCGCGGCCTTCCCACCACACGTGGGCTAGCGCGCATCGACAAGACGCAGGGCATGGTCATTGCCTATGCCACCGCCCCCGATGACGTGGCCCTCGATGGCACCAATTCCGCCCACAGCCCGTTCAGCTCCGCTCTGATCCGGGAGCTGCAGGAGCCAGGCCTGGAGATCGGAACGCTGTTCCGCAGGGTGGCGCGCGACGTCAACGACACAACCAACGGGCGGCAGCGGCCAGAGACCTCGATCAGCCTACTGAGCGAATACTATCTCAATCAGTCCGACCGGAAGATCTGGGAAGACATGCGGGAGACCGCAGACATTCCGCAGATCCTTGAATTCCTGCGGCGCTATCCCAACTCGATCAGCGCCCTCGACGCCAAGTACCGCCTCGACGTGCTGGAGCGGGCGAAGCGGGATCGTGAGGACGATGAGATGCGGGCTCGGCGCGAGGCGCTGAAGAAAGAGCTCGAGGAGCAGGAAGCAGCGACCCGCGCCGAGATTGCACGCCTCCAGGAAGAAAAGCGCCTGGCCGATGCGCGTGCGGCCGACCGGGAGGCTCAGCGCAAGCGTGACGAGCAGGCCCAGCTCGCCGCGCTCGAAGAGCAGCGGAAGAAAGACCAGGCGGCTGAGGCCGAGCGTGTCGCTCGGCAGCAGCGCGAGGAGCAGGAACGGCTCGCCAAGCTGGAAGAGGACCGGAAGAACGCCGAAAAGGCATTGGCCGAGAAGAAGGAAGCCGATCAGCGCCGGCAGGCCGCGGAGAAGCTCGCGGCCCTCGAGCAGGAGCGCGTGAGAGCCCAACAGGAAGTCGCGGCCCGAGAGGAGGCTAGGCGAAAGGACGAGGAAGCCCGCAAGAAGGCCGAGGAGGCCTGCAAGGCCGAGCAAGCCACGGTGGACTCGGCCGGCCGGGATGAAGCCAAGCTGAAACTGTTCATCGGTTCGTCTGCCTGCCCCGATGCGAAGGTGCGGGCGCAAAGCGTTGTGGCGGCCGTGACCGCCGAGCGCGAGCAGGCCCAACGGGCTTGCGATTCCGAGGCCAGGCAGCTGGCCGCGCTGCTCAAGACGCCGGGCTCGACCGAATCCCGCGACAAGCTGCTCGAACTGCAATCGTCCCTGACCTGTTCGAACCTGGCACCCAAGATCGTGGACGGCCTCGGCCGGATTAACCTCGATATCAAGCGCGGTGTGGTCCGAAGCTCGCAGGCCGAGCTGCGCCGCCTCGGCTGCTACCGCGGCGCCGAGAACGGCGAGCTCGACAGCTCCACCAAGGATGCGCTGAAGCGCGTCAATGTCGCTCGCGGCAAGGCGGATGCGGCGCTGGAGATCGATGATGGCGTTCTGTCGGACCTGAAGAAGCTGGACGCACCGGCCTGCACGCTGCCGAAGCCGGAGCCCGAAGAGAAGGAAGTCAGCAGGCCGAAGTCCCGGATCGTGTCGCGGCCCGGCCCGGCAGTCCATGGAAGCCGTGACCGCGAAGAGCGCGCCACGCATGAGGACCGCGCCGCGCGTGACGATCGCCCGGTCCCGCGGCCGCGGGCCGAGGCTCGCCAGTCTCCGTCACCGCCGTCCGATGGTGGCGGCGGCTCAGGCGGCGTGTCGGTTCACGGTCTCAGCTTCTGACCCGAAGCGCTCCAGATTCAAAAGCACCCGACGAGATCACGATCCGAATGGATGGAATCCGATCATGATCTCGTCTCTTTGATTGCGCAGGATCTCGCGCAAATGCCTTCGGCGTTTGTCGCGAGGGAGATCCGGTTTCCACCTTTCCGGGGCCTGCGCTAGCTTCGTTCAGACCCAATCCAGCTACAGAGCCTCTTCTATTCCGATTGAATCGAAACGGAGGCTTGAGCTTTTTGTTTTGACACGTTTTCTTGACGCGAGCCGGTGTCCACTTCGCTTGAAAACGCTCTAGAAGCGGCCAACGAACAAGAGCTTGAGGTCCCGGTCGGGCGTGAAGTCCGTGGCCCGCAGTTCGAGCACGGGCTTGGCTGACGACGACAGCTTGCCGGGACAGTAGCTGACGAGGCGATTGTTGCCACCCTTGTCGATCGTGAGGTGGAAGCTCTTGATCGGGCCGGCCCAATTGGCGCCCGTCTTCAGGACGTAGCTGATCCTGCGTTCCTGTACCATCGCGCTGTTGTTGCGGGAGCTTCCCGCGACCTTGTCGAGCTCCTGGAGAAATTCATCGCTCACGCAATAATCCTTGCGATAACGCTCGATCTCCTTCGCCATGGCCTTCTCTTGCCGCAGACCCTTTCGCAAGACGGTGTCGGGGCTGGCGCCGACACTCGGCCGATAGGTATGCTCCACGATCACGGGCTTGCCGGCCGGAAAGGTCTGCTCGCGATACACGGTGGTCTTGACGATCCAGCCCGGCGAATACAGCGGCTTTCCGCGCTCATCACTGCCTGCTGGCATCAGCAGTCCGTCTGACGCCATCTTCTCCCGGATCGCCGGGGCGAGATCCTGTGGCCGAAACTGCTGCGCACCCAGCGGCAGCAGCGGGATCTTCATTTCGCGCAAGAGCGCCGTCACGTCCTTGTCGCCGAGATAAGCGTGCTGATCCGTGTTGTATTTCACGGGGGTGCCGTCGATCTTCGTTGCAAAATCAACGAAGTTGAGCGGATCGTTGGACGAGAAGGAAATGCTTTCCCCTTCCGCCAGGTCGATGTCGGGGAGCGGAAACGCGACCGTGAGCGTCACCGGCGCCGACTGCGTGTTGACGAATTCGTAGCGAACGCTGATGCGATCCAGCGAAATCGCTAGATCCTCGCTCCTCATCTCCACGGCTGATGAGCGCGTGAACTGCAGGCCGCCGATCGCTAGTTCCGCCGCGGTATCGTTGGCGAGCGCAGCCGAATAGCCGGAAAGGACGAGGCCGGTTGCCAGTAGGGTTGCCGGAAGCCGATACATCATCGCTCCTGCTGCTTGTTCATGGACCCGTGAGGCTGCAGCATCGCGGGCAAAATTGACATGTGGAATCGCTTAACAATTGACATCATTCCGACGCTGACTGCCTACTCCAGCATAAGTCAAATCGCCAGACCGGCCAATTGGCTTATCTCATTTCGACTCGACCGACCTGCTGCAGATCCCATGCGCTCATTATACCTCACTGCTTCGATCGTCTCACTCTGTCTCGTCAGTAGCGCCATGGCGGGCGAAGGTTCGTTCTGGTCGACCGATTGGCTGTTCGGGGACAAGACATCGAGCCCGTCCGTCGTCGCCCAGGCCAAGCAGGCACCGTCCTCCAAAGCCGCGCCGACGCCGCAGCAGGGCTCCGACGGCCCGTCGCCGGAAAGGACCGAGACGACGAATTTCGAGAACTGGATTCTGACCTGCCGCGAGTTCGTGGAGGGACCGAAGAAACGCACCTGCGGGATGACCGTCGCCGTTCGCAAGGCGGACACCAACCGCACCGTGCTCTCCTGGACCATCCGTGCCAACGACAAGGGGCAGATGGTGTCCGTCATCGAGACTTTGCCAGGCATTTCGATCGTCCCCGGCATCGAGCTCAAGCTCGAGAAGGGCGCAGCGCCGCACAAGGTGCCGATCGAGATCTGCGAGCCGAACTGGTGCTCGGGCTCGCTGCCGATGGACAAGGGCTTCATCCAGGAGATGTCTACCTCGTCCAAGGCCACCGTCGTGATCACCTCATCGGCAGGTCAGCCCTTCACTTTCGAATTTCCGATCAACGGTTTCGAGAAAGCCTTCGCGAAGATGTAGGGCTGAAGGCGCGGCATTCCGCAGAGTGCGCTCGCAACTCGTTCCTCGAAGCAAATGCGCCGGCTGTGGGGCCGGCGCATTGCAATGTCGAGTTCGAGGTGCCGCTTCAACCGGTCACGGACCGAAGGTGTAGCGAATGCCGCCGACGATGCCACCGCCGTGCAGATTGTCGCCGAAGCGCCAGTCGGCACGAACGAAGCCGAGCAGACCGCTCGTCTGCGACTGGAACGAAAGGCCGAGGCTGGTCTGGTAGAAGGTGCCGACCCGAGTCGTGGCCAGATCGAAGGCCGGCGAGCCTGCCGCCGTGCCGGTAAACGTACCCGTAGCGTTGCCCATGAACTCGTGCTGCACCAGCGCGATGCCGAACGGCGACCAGTTGAAGCCACCATAGGAGAAAGCCGTGCCGACGCGAGCACCCGCGCGGCCGAGCAGGCTTTCGAGCGTATTGAAGCCGAGCACATTGGTACCGTTGAGAACGGGCAACGTATCGAACGTCGAGCGCGTATAGCTCACATTGAAGGTCGGTTCGATGAAGTAGTTGTTGTCGAACCTGAAGCTATACGACGCACCGCCGTTGACGTTGTCCGACTGGCCGTTGAATCCGACATTGTTGAGCAACGCGATCGGGTTGGTCACGTGCATGTCGTACCAGGAGTGACGATACGTGAAGTCGGTCGAGAGCGGTCCCTTGGTGACGAGGCCATACACGCCGACGAAGGGAACTTCGAAATTGACCTGGTTCGGACCTGCGACCAACTCGGTCGAGGTCGCCTGAACGTCACCGCCCGTGATGCCGAAATGGGCGTTGACGCCACTGCCGCCAAGGTTGAGCCAGCCGGTATCAGCGCCGGTCTGAACGCCGGTGAACTCGACACGAACCCTGGATTGGGCGGTGTCGAAGACTGATCCGTTCAGAGCCGCCGAGCCGGTCGAAGAGACGGTGGTCACGCCGCTCGACACGCGCGCCCATGGTCCACCCACCATCTGGCAGTTCTTGTCCGCGCTGGTCGGCCACGGGAAGCTTGGCGATTCGCAGGGCTTGTCGGTCTGCGGGGAGGCGACCAGATTGCCGCCGGGCTGATGGAACGAGGCGTCGATCGAGCTGATCGTCGACAGAATGCTGGTCAGCGGCCCTGTTGCAGCCCGCGCGCTGGGCGCAACCAGCACATCGATGTTGGATGTGTTGTTAGCGCCCTGGCCCGGATTGAGGTACTGATAGGTGAAGAACGGATTCAGTGAGCCAGTGAAGGTACCGGTGCCGGTGTTGGCGCCCGCCCCGGCCACGCCGACCAGCGGGAACAGGCCCGTTGCACCCGCGCCGCTCACATTGATGACGCCGTTCTGGGCACCATTCAAACTGGCCACGTTGATCGAGTTGATGGCGCCGGTGCCGTTCAAATTGAGCTGGGTCGCGATCGTGCCGCCGCCGGTCAGCGTGCTGTTCGTTGCATTGACGGTCGTGGTGCCGGCTGCGCCGGTGAGGTTGATCGTGCCATTGTTGACCAGGCTGGCCGCGGTGATCGTGCTGGTGCCGCTCGCATTGACGGTGCCGCCCAAATTATTCGTGAAGGCACCCGCCCCCGCATTCCAGACACTGCCGCCGTTGATGTTGACGGTGCCGGTGTTGGACAGCGTGCCGTTCCACAGCGCGTTGTTGGTGATGATGCCGGTGTTGCTGGCAACGTCCGCGTTGTAGATCCCGTTGTTGATCACGACGCCGGCGTTGTTCAGGGCGTCGTTGATCGTGCCATTGTTGATGATCGTACCGGAGCCGATATTGGTGATGCCGGCGGTGTCTGTGAGGGTTGCTCCGCTGGACACGACGATTCCGCCCGCGTTCCCCATTGCGGTGGTGATGGAGAAGGTTCCGGCATTCACGTTGAGCGAACCGGTTGCCTGGTTGGCAAAGCTGGTCGCGGTCGATGTGCCGCCGACGTTATTGAATTGCGCACTGTTGGACACCGTCCCGAATGTGCCAGCAGACGCGTTCACGACGCCGCTGTTGTTCGCCAACGTGCCGATCGTACCGGCGTTGTTGATGGTGCCGCCATTGTTCGTGGTGGTGCCCGCGACCAAACCGGTGTTGTTCAGAACACCACCGCTGACCGTTGCCCCACCGTTCAACTGGCCAGCGTTTGTCGTCGTTCCAGCCGTATTGGTCAACAAGCCGGACACGGTGCCTGCAGCATTGTTGTTGAACGCGGCGGCGTTGTTCACGGCTCCCGTGATCGTCAGATTATTGTTCACGGTGCCGCCGCCACTGATCGACACCGTCCCGGAAATCAGATTGTTGTTGGTGAGGGTGCCGCCCGTGACGTTCGCTCCGCCATTGAGCTGGCCGGCATTCGTCGTCGTGCCTGCCGTATTGGTCAACAAGCCGGAAACGGTGCCGGCCGCATTGTTGTTGAACGTCGCGGCATTGTTCACCGCCCCCGTGATCGTCAGATTGTTGTTCACGGTCCCGGTGCCGCTGATCGACACCGTTCCAGAAATCAGATTGTTGTTGGTGAGCGTGCCCCCGGTGACGTTCGCTCCGCCGTTGAACTGACCGGCATTGGTCGTCGTACCTGCCGTGTTGGTGACCAGACCCGACACGGTGCCGGCGGCGGTATTGCCGAAGGTGCCGGAGTTGGAAATCGGGCCCGTCCAGGTGCCGGCATTGGTCAGCGAGCCCGAAGACGTCGCATTTCCGGTCCATGACCCGTTGTTGGTGGCCGTGCCGGCGTTATTCAACACGCCAGATGTCGTACCATTGTTGACGACGGTTGCACCGGCGTTGTTCGTGATCCCGCCATTCGCGTTCAGCGTCGCGCCCGCTGCCACAAGCACGCCGGTGGCATTGGTGCTGGAGTTGGTCAGCGCACCCGTGACGGTGTAATTGCCTCCGGCGCCCACCGACAGTTGGGCCGTGTTGTTGTTGGTAAACGTGCTGTCGCTCGTGACCGTGCCACCGACGCTAAACGTACCGGTGTTGTTGTTCGCGATCGCTCCGTTGAACGCGCCACCATTGGCATTGATCGCGCCGGTATTCGTCGTGCCGCCGTTGGTCGAGCCCGCCGTCTGTGTATAGACCCCGGAGTTCGTCAAGCCGCCGTTAACGATTCCGCTGTTGCTCGCCGTCCCGGCGTTGTTCAGCCCACCGTTCAGGGTGCCGGTGTTGGCGAGGGTTGCACCGGCCGCGTTTGTCGTCCCGCCCGTCGTCGTGATGGTGCCATTGTTCGTGAACGTGCCCGCGTTGTTGGCAATCGAGGCGGCGCTCAAGGACCCACCTGCCGCGACCGTCACAGCCGTGGCCGAGGTCGAATTGTTGGTCAGGGCCCCCGTGATGGTGTAGTTGCCCGCGGCTCCCACCGCCAGTTGGGCCGTGCCGGCGTTGGTGAACGTGCTGTCGCTCGTGACAGTGCCGCCAACGCTGAACGTTCCAGCATTGTTCGCGATCGCCCCGTTGAACGCGCCACCATTGGCATTGATCGTGCCGGTGTTCGTCGTGCCGCCGTTGGTTGAGCCCGCCGTCTGGGAATAAGTTCCGGAGTTGATCAAACCACCATTCAGCGTGCCGCTATTCGTGGCAGTCCCGCCGTTGTTGAGGCCACCATTTTGCGTACCGCTGTTGCTGTAGCTAGCAGTATTGGTGACCGCGCTGGTCAGCGTTCCGGTGTTGACGAAAGCGCCACCCGTCACGCTTGTAGTCGTGAACGAGTTCGTGCCACTGACCGTGAGAGACCCGCCCGTCACCGAAATCCCGGTGCCGGTCATGTTGTTGGAGATAGAATTCGTTCCGCCGGCGTTGACCAGATTTGGCCCAGCGCCGTTGAAGTTCACAGCCCCACCAGAGACCGTGTAGTTCTGCGAGGCTGCGGTGAAGGTCCAGGAATTCGGCGTAATCGGGCCGGCGGTGACGGCGACTGTTGGGTTGCCGGTCGCGCCGAAGGTTGCCGTCGATCCGGCGGTGGTGGGCGCCGTGCCGGTCGACCAGTTGGTACCGGTATTGTAATCGGTGGTTGTGGTGGTGCTGCCGGCACCGCCCCAAGTCTGGGCTTGGGCGGCTTCCAGGCCGGCAAACGCCGCCATGGCGACTGCGGCGAGTGCTGTGGATTCAAGCAATCGGCTTCGAGGCCGCCGCAATAGGCGCGAAATACACACCCTACCCAACGCGCTCGACCGATAACGCTCGATCTGAGAAATCGACATGTACGCCACCCCAGAAATGGAATTGGCGCACGCCTGAACCCCTCCGGCCGCGCCAGAAACTTAAGGAACAGTTAACTCACGTTTCCGCTATTGGCTCTAGTGCTCAGCGGCCACTGAGCCGTTATCTAAACACCATCGGGGTCTGATTGTGAGCAACAGTTGCGCGATTGCAACGCGCCGCGTTCGTGACAACTACACGACAAATACAAAAGCCGCCCGCGACTACATCGCAGACGGCTCAACAAACAAAGGCTCAACAAACAAGTAGAACGTGGCTTGACGCGCTAGAACGAGAGACCGGAGATGAACACCGGGCGGCCGCACCAGAAACAAGCGGGCCGAACCTCGGGCGTCGCCGAGGAAACCAGGATCGGCCGGGAAGCTGGCGCCGCCGCCACGGGACGGACAACCTTCGCGCGCTTCATGGGCGGACGGGCCGCAACTGCGGATGCAGCAGCCGGCGAAGCAAACACCGAGTCAAACCACAGCCAGCCCGTTTCGGCCCGTGCGGCTCCCGAGAAGGAGCCCATCGACACGAGAACCGCGAGAACGGCTGCCGGCTTGGCAATTCGCCCGAATGCAATCATCTGATCGACTCCTGTTCCATCTCGCCGCCCGAGCCGAAATCTTGCGCTTTCGACCACATTGGCACGCTATGCTTACAAAAACGTAATCGCAAGGCGGGAAACTGCCCAACGCAACGCGGCACAAAGCGATAAGTTTCATTGGACGGATAGTCGTGGCGACATTGTAGTCCTATTGCGCCAAAAGAAAGGCCGCCTCCATTTGGAGACGGCCCTGCCGTACGAGTGTGGCAATTTGGTTTCAGGGTGCGTTGCGGAACCTGAACGGTCGCTTGCTATCAGTAGGTCACGCCGGAAATGTAGACCGTGCGATTGCACCAGAAGCAATCGGGCTTCTCAGTCTTCGCAGCGGATGCGACAGCGACATGTCTTGCGCGCGAAGTGGTCATCGCCTGAGCACGCGCCCGCGCCGGCTTGGCCGCGGATTCAACGGACGCATCGGCAGGAGCCATCGCAACGACGATCTTCTTGGTGGACTGTGCATGCGCGGTTGCGCCCATGCACCCCATCGAAACCAGTGTCAGCGCAACCACCGCCGGCTTGGCGATCATATTGAAGATCGACATCACGCAACTCCTGTTTTTTCTTTGAGCTTTCGTTCGCTCCTGCGTCGAACACTGACGCAACTTGCGGATGAAGTCACGCAAATGCCCCAAAGACAGTAACGTCGCGCCTAAGTGCAAACAGACAGTTCGTTGTTAGTTTCGAGGCAGCTTCTTAACGCTTCCTTCATACTCGACCTCGCGCATGAGCTGCGTCGCCGCCTTGGAGCGGCCGGGCAATATCGAGCACACGCATTACGCGAGCGAAGGCTCATCGAGCGGATCATGGCGCAATTGGGAATTAGCAGAGCTCGCCGCGGCGACATCGCCGAACGTACAGGCTGCTGCGAACGCAGCAATCTCGCCTGCAGCGTGTTGTTTCGCCGGAGTGCAAACGCGGCGGCGGCCCGGCGCGAGCGGCTCCGCTCAGCAAGCGTATTTATGTCGGCCTTGTGTGATCCGGACTACTGACTTTCCCGCGGCGGCCAGATAGGATTTGGGATACTTTCATCAATTTGGCCGGACTCACCATGCTGACGTCACGGAATCGGTTCCTGGCTGCTGCTTATGCCGCCATTGTCCTGGTCGGGACCTGCGTCGGCGCTGCCGCTGATGACGACGTGATTGCCCGGCGCTTCACTGCCGGGAACACGCCGGACGCCGTCGGAATTGCCGACGCCAGCGAAGATGTCGAGCTTGCCGGCCCGCAAGCCCTGACCAGCGACGCGCAAGGCAATCTGTTTCTGCTCGACCAGCTGAACCAGCGCATTGTCGAATTCAATCCCAAGCGGCCCGCCGAGGATCCGAGCATCCTGGAAATGCCGCCCAGCGTGCAGCCGTCCGACCTTGTCGTGCGCAAGGACGAAATCCTGGTCTGGGACAACGGCATCCATACGCTGAAGGCCAGCGGCGAGGCGACATCGACGCGTGGCGTCGGCGGCACGACGCTGAAGCTCGAGGAGGTCAGCTCGCGCGACCTCGACGACCAGTTTGCCACGTCGGCGTTCGCGCAGATGGGCTCGCAGCCACCCGGCGATGCTGCCGACGTGCTCGACAAGGATAGCCGCGCGGTCACGATCAAGCAGGGCCGCAAGCCGAGCCGCCAATATGTCGCGTCCCGCGGACGCGGTTCCGTCATCGCCGATATCACGCCCCAGAAGGGCGACAACTCGGTCCTGATCGAGGTTCGCAGCCTCGATGGCAACGAGACCATTGCGCAGCTGCATCTGCGCGTCCACGACAAGCTCGGTGCGGTCGAATTCCTCGAAATCGACAACAACGACAAGCTTTACGTTCTCGGCGAGAACGTTCCGGACAATGCCGCCGGCGCTGCGACCTTTGTCGCCCGCTACGCGCTCAATGGCGATCTCGAAGGGGTCTACGAACTGCCGCTGGAGAATACGCCGATCACCCGGCGCTTCGTGACCATCTCCGGCGATGGCGACGTCTATTTCCTGCGCACGCAGCGGACCGGCGTCGAGGTCGTCGGGGTCGGCTTTCGGCCACTGCGCAATGCCAAGATGATCGACATTAGGCCACGGATTCAGAACGCCGGCGCTTCGCCCTCCAGCAAATTCATCGCAATCGCTGCGGTGCGGCCGTCGAACCGGCAGCAAGTCGTCGAAACGGCCTTTGCCTTCGAAGGCATTCAATGGCAGGTGACGGCGCAGAATTATGGCCCGGAGCCGGATCAAGCCTGCACCGGCTTCAGCCGGGTCAGGCGGCCCTGGTACCTGCAGGGCAAGGTCGGTCAGCAGGTGCGCGGCGTACCCTATTGCTGGGGCTGTTCCAGCACGCTGGCCACCTTCCAGAACCAGATCGCGCGCGGCGTAAAGGCCGGAAACGTCTGCACCCGTAACGAGCCGCGCAACGATGTTGCCGGCGTCGACTGCTCCGCATTCGTCAGCGCAGCCTGGG